>ERZ1673743.81-NODE-81-length-156149-cov-81.942048_pt1 | contig 156149 bp, 137 predicted proteins | sample MGYA00580197_ERZ1673743 | MGnify/ENA primary metagenome ERZ1673743 (study PRJEB41218, sample SAMN15661795) | gut metagenome | host: Homo sapiens | place: Canada: London | collected 2015-08-20/2019-03-30 | study: EMG produced TPA metagenomics assembly of...
GAAAAGTGAACGGATATCCCCGTTTTGGGTGGGTGGATATCCTCCGTTTTCAGCACATAGCGATTCTCCCTGCAGCCGAGCACCAAGATCATGTCCGCTCCATGTCAGAAATCTCACCTATCCAAGCGTTGCCATTAGAAAACATATTAAAAACTTGACGATTGCAAAGATACAAATAAAATCAGAGAAAAAACTTCTTTAGAAGAATTATTTGAAATTCGGCACAAAGACGCAAGCTTTTTTCTGTCGAGCCAAACTGCTTTCATCGAATACTTACTCGTCAGTTTTTGTCTATAGTCCACCCACCAGACAGTCGTACGCTAATGCAAACGTGTCCCTCTCAGTATCCCCATATAGAAAGTCCTCAAAACATGTATATGAAGACTGAAAGATTTGCCCATACAGCATATTGATTGTGCCAATATGCCAAACCATAGCATGATTGTATTGTTGCTCCGTACGCTTGTCAATCATAACGAGCGTCAGAATATGACACACGGCCTCCAACAGAAACTCATAAAACGAACAATGGCACTCTCTGTCCGGTCCAAAGTAATCAGGATTCTTGCAGCACAGCCTTGCAAGCCGTTCAAGAAGATAGAAAGCATTTCCCGCCGCTTCTTCTAGTTTGCCCTCTTCATATTGCTTCATAAAGACTTCAAGCAATGGACTATATGCCAAAGCAGCCTTCTTGCCATCACTCCACGTGTCCGGTTCTATCCAAACCTTGTCAATCTCCTCACGCATAGTAGGATTGAACCCTATAAAACTGTACTTCTTCCACGACTTCACCGTGCGCATAGCAGCAGGATACTTGTTGGGATGATAACACTTGATGTCCTGCAGCATGTGTCCAAGAGTCTCTGCCATATACTTGGCATGCCTATACCGTTCTTCATCCGTCTCGCTGGCTGCATAGTCACAACAGACCGCGTACCATTCGTCATGCGGGAAGTCACTCTCCACTACATATTTGCGTCCGTCTATGGCCTCCGACCAATAGGTCAGATAGCGGATTAGTACGTCATGAGGCAATGCCTTCAGCTCTTCTACGACTTTCTGTATTTTCTTATCTACAACCAAATCGTAACAATCACCTTCAGCGTTGTAGATGAAATCGAATGCGTCTTTGTTCATGTTATAGTTTTCTATCATTTATTGCTTCTTTGCACAAAGAAAACAACAGTTCACACTTAATAACCGAATGAAAAGAACATTTCAACAACACGCCACAAAGGTGCAAAACTGTTTTTAAACGTACCATACGACTTTCACCGAATACTTACCATACAAAAGATTACATTTCCCTCATCAACTCCACAACGCCATTTGTCCAAATGGCAATATCATTGAAGAGGTTTGCTTCTATCTTGTCTGGTAAGAACTGCATAACTCTTGTCCGATCAAAAAGTATGCCAGAAGCTTTTGCTGCCAATACTTCCCAATCTTTATCACAGGCTTCACTTACCATATAGATGCAAATGGGCGTAAATCTCAAAGGAGGTGATAGGTAGAGAGAACAGAAGGCTGGTGGACACATTTGACCTATTTTATCACGCCAACATGTCCCCGTCTTGCATTGTCCAAAAGCCACAAAATGTCCTTTTCTACTATCTTTGAACGGAATAAAAGCAACGAGATCTACCCCAGCATCCTTCTGATTATTCCGTACGTCTTCAGGCATTTTAAATTGATACCCCTTTTCAGAAAACTCATTGAGCATTTCGTTGACCTTTTCTTTAAAGCCTTTTACCCCATTCTCCGCCCCAGTTCCAAACACCATAGACTTAGAACTATGGCCGAAATAGTTGATTAAAATTTCGTTACATAAACGTTCAAAAAGAAGAGCTCCATCTTTCCCGTTGACTATCCGTTTGGATGACATATCCCAACGAGTTGCTAAAAGCAAAAAAGTATAGACGGTACGATAAAATTTGGGACAGTCTACATTGTCACATAGCGACAAACGTTCGCCTTTAAAGGGATACTTGTCGCCTATCAGATTCTGTCTTTCGTCAATTTGGGAGAGAGCATCTGAATATCCGTCATACTCGTCTATTTCCGGTGTATCAACAGCGTCTTCGTCTTCAACAATACCATTATCCAGAGCTGCCTTCACTATCGAGAAAGATCCTTCCTCTGACAAGAGACAACTCACCTCCAAAAAATCAGCAATCTCCGCTTGAGTTGCTTTGGGTGATGGAAGATTTCCTATCTTATACGGCATACTCTACCTAGTCTATTGTACGTTGTTGCTCATCAATCCCAAGTGTTTTCTGTCGCTTTTGCTTCATGGCTTTATAAAGGCAATCAGCAGAGTCAGCAAGATTTATCACAGTTCTTAGCATGTCTTCATTTCCATCATAGTACGTCAGCTTGCCTAAGGCCTGTTGGAGTTTGTTCTGAGCTTCGACGATAGCACTATAGAACACATCGCTCCCGTCTCTACTTCCATCATACGCTACTTCAAGAGTGTTACCTGCCCGCAAAAGTTGAATAGCAGCAGGCTTCTCCAAGACTTGACACAATTGGCGAATACCTGGATTTTGACTTTTCACCACTGCTGGCTGAGATTTTTTCCTACTACCGAGAATCCACACCATAACCTCCTCAAGTCTTTCTAGTTTGTCTTGAGGTACCGGGTACTGTTCAGCCTTGGTCAAGTCAAGACCGAGATATTTTTGCATGCTCTCATAGTTCATAGCAGTATATACATGTGAAAAGTAAAGACGATTACTATAAACATCATCTATCTTAAAATCAGTCATGCTATCTGCTTGCTTTAGCAGCATCAGCCCTTGATACAATCGCACAGTTATTTTGTTCGAATCGCCTATTTGTGAAGCAATATCTTCGAGCGCAACCCCGTACTCATTGTGAACTAGAGCTATATACTGCGCCTTGGCGAATGAATCCCACTTAGCAGGACCGTTCACGTGCTTAAAACCGATATAACGCCAAGCGTCCTGCCGCCTTTCCATCTCGATAACCGGTATTGCATTCGCTAAGCTCTTTCGAAATTTTTCTGATATTTCTCCGAACTTTTTCATTCCACCACTTTTGACGAGTTCGGGATGGAGTATAGCTTTAATGGCCGCCAAGCGGCGATTTCCTTCTATTACTATATACTTATCATCCTCCCTAACTACATACAAAGCTTCACTCTCAAAGAACCCACTGGCAAGAATTGACATGACAAGTTCTCCGATATCCATATTCTTCCAAAGCACATTGAGGATCTCATCCTCACTTTTAAGACCCTGAAACTCCACAAGACGTGGATTTTTCAAATCAAAATGTAGGTCATCAGCCTTGACTTGCTTAATTATCGTATCTTCTTTCTTCATAATACTTATAGAACAACAGGAGAATTCAACTCATTTATAGCTTCAGAGAATTTTAGTCGATCATCAAAGATGACCACTTCGTCTCCTACTCTATTGGAAGCACATTGCGACAATCTATATCTAACTTTACTTTTTCCTTTATAAAGATTTAAGACAAATTCATGATAATCATACGACACCATCCATAAGGCGCGCATTTTTTTAACCTTTTCTGCCAAGATTTTATGATCTGCATCTTTAAAAGCATTCAAGTAAAGATCAGCCCCTTTTTGGTAATACGGTGGATCCAAGTACATAAATACATGTGCACATTTTTGTTCGATTGCATCCACAAAATCCACACCATTTTGGTTAGAAAGATGTATTCGATGGGCAAACTGCGAAATATCTTCTATTCTTGCAACCAAATCTTCTTTATTAAATCTCACATCTATTTTATACTTACCCTTCTGAGACATACCTCCAATGGGACCACCCGATATGACTCCTGACACATTGGTCCTATTCAAGAAAAAAGTGGATTTTGCCAATTCAAGAGCATCCGCCACCTTGTAGTTCCTCTGCACATTTTTATAATAGAGCCATTGTTGCACATCCACCTTTACCATCTCTATCCAACTGCACAATTCATTTGGATAATTCAGTATGGCATACCACAAAGAATATATCGAAGGATCAAGGTCATTTATGAATAATTCATTTACATATTCATCCATCAGTAGCTTTAGTGCAAGACCTGCTCCACCGACATAAGGTTCCGCATAATCTATTCCTACCAAATCGTTTTTCTCCAACAACTTGGTCATGAATTTGAATATACAAGCTTTTCCCCCTGGATATCTTAATGGAGACCTAAACATACTACTTTCCATGAGATTCTTTTAACATCGCACCAACGAATATTGATATACACACAGCTTGATCGTGCGAGGCAGACGAAGTATAGTTATGCGCACCAGTATGCAGCAGCTGAGGAAGAGTTTCTTTTTTAACATTCTGCGACGAGAGTAGCGTAGCAATATCTCGCGAAAACTTTTTCTTAGCCGCTGGAGCATATTTTTCAATATAGGCCTTGATATCAGAAAAACCTAAATCTCGCATCGCAGTTTCGCACAACAATCGCAATGCCATACGAAACAAAGCATATACATTAGGCGAGAACGGCTTATCTGCCGAAGAAACCATATTGTACAGCATGAGAATGTCACTATATAAGTTATTGACATCTCCAGGTTTAAGAATTAATTTTTCTCCAAAAAAAGAGATCTTTCCCCCTTGCGTAATACGAGTTTTTCTCTCTGTCTTTTTCTTCTGGACAGGGCGCACGACTCGTTTTTCCTCACCCTTTTTAGCCCCCACATACTCATGTTGTTCCTTTCCATTATTTGAACGGATGATATCTTTTACCCTCTGATCCAGAACCGCCAATAGTTTTCCACGGTTCGTTCGGGTATCGATAGTTTTGTCCTTAACCTTCTCTAGTATATTATCCAAAATGACGCCTACCTCATCATTAGAATGTGGCGTCATCATTTTCTCACTATCAAAACAGAAGCCCATTTTCTGAAGATTTGCTTTTGTCAACAACTCATTTTTCACAAAGCCTCTGTTTAGTTCTGGATTACTGGAGATAAAGCCCCCGGTGCATTCATCCAACATCAAAAAAAAACTCTTCGGGCTTTTTTGGTATCTATAAGCAAAAATATCTCGCTCTAAGACACCCCAGGAATTCCTTAGTTTTACATGTTTGCGAAAGACGCTCTGCAAAGCTACCTTTTCCTCACACACATTACAAGGCAGCTCTTCTGGAACAGAAGGGAGTTCGTCACGAAGCATCCCCTCTACAGGAACCAAACCCAGCTTGATCTTCGCTAAAGCTACGCGACAATTACCGTCATAAACCACAGGCTTATGATTTTTATAAACAACAATAGGCAATTCGCTGTAATCATAATAGCCCCCCATTTCACGAGCTAGTTTCTTAAGATTCCACTTGCTTTTCGGATCCTCTACAGCACGCTTTATCACTTCAGCAGCAGAAACAGCAGACCCTATTGGGTCTCGCGGATTTTCACTCCACAAGACCAAATCTCTTACTTTTATTGTTCTAATTTCTTGTTCCATGCGGCTCACCTTTACTTCAAAAAGTCCTCACATAAAAACTTACGGACCTAATTGCCAATGCAAAGATAGCATTATTCTTTGAATAACACAAGAAAAAAACGTTTTTACTTCTTATTCTTGTGTGTTACCACACATCCTGGCTTTAGAAACGTGCTGTAACCACCTGCCTTTTCTTATAAGAAGCGGTGAGCTGCATATTGCATACCCACACAGTCAGCAGGAAGGATGAGCGTCACGCCATTGGGATAGACCAGTTTCAGATAAGGACTGCGGGAGGGGCGACCATTCGCCGCCACACGCATTTCCTTCGCCTCACTGTCGCCGATAACAACCTCGGCGAACTTTGGCTTGCTGTTGTTGAATGCTTTCTTGCCTTGTACCATAATTTGAACATTTTAAAATCACGGTGCAAAGGTGCGAAACTATTTCTAGGCGCACAATACGGCTTTCACCGAATACTTACGCTATAGCAAATAAACATTTTTTACGCTACTAAAAAATGCTATAACAGATATACGGCAAAGACAGGCTACTATTCGGAATTGGCCATGAATTTGATCACAATAAAAGGCTATTTACCCCTCAATACGTCATAATCAAACATAGCCTGGTCTGATTCTTTATATTGTTTTTCAGCCCCATGTTTATCTATTATTTCGTCAATCTCGCCCTCTCCTATCGGGCTCCAAGCCATACTCGTACTAGTACCTGATATTTTCTTTACCTCAACAGGTGACTCTAGTGCCCATTTCATAAACTTAACACCGAGAGGCGAAAGGATATATTTATCTCCCTCTTCACCTATTTCGGCCATACGTAATACTCCAGTAGAATAGAGCAGCTCAGTATCTCCATCCTCATCATAGTAGTCATGCTGATACAACGGCAGATTATCCAGATCCGTATACGGAATTCTTACTAGTACTGTCGTGAGTCTAAAGAAATCCTCAATGGATATATCACCACGGATCCTTGCCTTTGATAGTCTTGCAAAAAATCGCTCCTTATTAATATTATCCAGACTATCCACCATATTGGCGATAACATTTCCAGGAGCATCTGTTGCTTTAGCTCCAACTTCTTTAGCAAATTCTAGGCGATCATCAACAGATATATCAGACAATTCCATAATATAAGTTGTATATTTCCTAAGGAATTCATTATCACGATAATCTAGATAGTTTTGGAGCTCCTGTGCCAAGAATCCACCACATCCAGGAACAAAATTTAAAACGGCTTGGAGTTGACCTTTCCAATTCAATCCGTGGTGTTTATTCATAACAGAAAGATCCACCTTGGTAAAGGTACCTTCTACTATATCATTAATTTTTTCTGATTCCATATATCCTTGCATTCTTCTAAAGTACGGTATTTGTACAAATATCGAGACAATATTCCTCTTTTGACCTTGTCAACGAGATCAGATTTCAAATGAGCGACGGCCTTTTTCTGAAGATCCAAAGATTTCGCATCAAAAGAAACAAAATTTATTCTGTTATTTTCGTCAATGCCCATCGGCTCAAACTATGTCTTTCTATATACAATCGATATTTCCACATGCACTCCCAGCCTATTTTAGTTTCTGCAACCAGCAACAGAAGGATACATGCTTCGAGACAAAACAATAATACCTACAAGACTCTCCTTTTCTGCTTTCGCATAATTGACCGTCTTCATGAAAATCACACCACACTCGCTCGTAGTATTGACTGCAACACGTTCTATCTCTGAAGAACATCTTCGAGAAAAGAAAGGACGGTAGCCTCGCGATTGACAAGGATTCCATATTTTTTCTATCTTATCAGCTATCATAATTGGATGTTGACGAGCCACTAATGCCCGTCCCAATCGCAAATTTACGCTATTTCCTCGACACTGGCAAACAATTCGCCACCATCTTGCTTTGACTATGAAAAAATGTGTTATTGTTACCACTCTGTCATATCCTTACACTATCTGATTAATTTAAAGACACAACACAACTTATATGGTACACAATACAGCTTTCAGCAATCACTTATACACAAATAATCTATTGCTTAGAAACATCACGACTTGGGGCAATTTGATGCTGAGCAAGAACCAAAGGTATCTTATTACGTTCAACCTTTATTTTCACTACAAGTTTTTCTTGATCATTTACGTCAACTTCAGATGTAACAATTCTGTGATCATCACCATTAAAATGACAAAAATTCGAATAGACAAACATTTCCACACAAACTTCTTTTAAGAAATCAGGCAAATCTTTTTCATTAAAAGCATCAAATGCAGCCTCCTCTACTGGTCTTTTAATCGCTCCACCTTTTTTTTCTCTTCTTGCTTTTTGTAAAAACAATATCAAAGACGTCGTGATTTTTTGAAAGGCATATTGACACATCATATCTTGATGAATACTTTGTTGTTTTTGTCACCTCCCCTTCTTCATCAATCATTTTTGACATTGTTCGTTTTAAATTCAAAGCAACCTGATCTAAAGCATTTATCTTTTCTTGGTCCCCAATAGCTTTTCTCCAATTATTAAATTCCAATAGGCTCATAATAGGAAGGTGTTTAAGCAAATTAAATTGGTTTATGTATTGTCCCATTAGTTTTCCATAGGTAGTATAACAATTATATCTAAGTAGCAGCATTTCGCCTTCGCTTAATTGCCCCCTTATACACTTAGCGTACGAGACTCTATATTTCTCATCCTCCATTTTTTCTTCTGCTGTCAATTTAGCAAGCAGATACAACATTCTAAAATGAACTGATATTTCATGGCGATATTTAGAATAGAACTTTTGATATTCAGAAACAGCCCCGATTGAACGACGTTTGTACTCAGTTCGATTGTCAAAGCCATTATTCCAAAACTCGTCAAGTCTTTTTTCAAAACAACCACGCCCCTTTGGAGTCTCATTATTATCATGAGCTCCATAATTGTCTATTGCCTTATGATAAAGATCCAGCAACATAGAGAAACGGTTGTCAAATATTTGTAATTCCGACTGGGTTATAAGTTTTTTATTAGCCCTTATCGTTTCTAAATTTGCAATTCTAACATCCGCATTAGCAGAAATCTGATTCTGTAAAGTCTTTACAAGCATATAGACTGAATACAAGGAAACGACTGTTCCTAAAACACCACCTATAAAATCACCATATGCACTAAATATATCATCTTTGATGGTACTTGACAGATCAAACGTTGCCCATTGGTTCCAAACAAAAAGTAAAAGTATAGAAACACATAAAATCGCACTCCACTGTAGCAGTTTTCGAAATGTTTTTTCTGTTTCTTCTTTTTCTTTTTCTACTTTGGCAATGACATTAGGCTCTGATATTTCTGACACTATTGATTGACTATCCATTGTCTTCTTCTTTCAATATTTCTATTTCCTTTTGACGTTATGGAAGTTTGAAATTCCAATTCATCATTACCCTTCGTCTCATTATTTCGCCAATGCAAGGGGACCAAATTTAACAGTTCATCAGTCCCCCCTCTACTTTGTGGCAAAAGATGGCCAATCACCCAGCCGAAACTAGATTGTATTCCATACTGATCTCTTCGAATCCATGCTCCTGCAAAATCTTGCCTCCATATAGACATATTGTATCCCGGAACAATTTGGGCCTTATTCCACACCTGTTCTACCAAAGAATCCGAACAAAAAACTATTTTATATCTTACGCTATACTGTATCACTTCATTTCAGGCAGCAGGTAGGGGTTTCGCTCCACAAGCTCACGCCTATGCAATCATACCTGCTTTACCATTTTATTTACTCACGATATTTTGTATATCACCAATACAACATCCCCGCTATTTTTCAAGCAGTTACGCATATATTAAAAAAAGAATTACTATCGTTTTTAGGGCGAAGGCGAACCTAAGCGCACCCCATCACCTCACTTGTTTTCTCAACATAGAAACATGGAAGCATAGCCCGATAGTACTTATCCACATCTTTCTTGCGGATCCCCCCTATGTACCTACCAAACTCAAATTATTCACCAGCTACTCCCTTGCAACGAGGCCAAAGCACGAAGAGGACCAAAGCGCCCTACACTTCCTCACCAGCAAACTTCACTTTGAATCCCAGTAACGTGGCAAATATCATTTCGATATCCTTCCAAAACGAGTAATGGCGATAGTAGTAGCAGTTCAGGCGCACTTTGTCTGGATAGATCACGTTGTCGTTGTATTCGGTTGCAATCTCTTGCATTGAGCGCTGATCTCCCTCAGCCTGCCTTTTTGCCACATATTCCGAAATCATTTCATCCTCCAACCGATACTTCAGCGTAGCAGGACCCGTGATGCCCGGCCGAAGCTTCAACACATCCCTGTCGTCACCTTGCAACTTGTCCGCATACCCTGGCACGTCAGGGCGTGGACCGACAAACGACATGTTCCCTATCAATACGTCCCACAAACCAGGCAACTCATCCAACTTGTAATGACGGAGTTTTGCACCAAAAGGCGTGATACGGCTATCTCCAGCCACAGAGACTGTAGAACCGTTATGCTTTACCGTCATGGAGCGAAACTTATGCCAAGTGAAGAGCTTACCATCCTTGCCCACACGCTTCTGACAGAAGAATGCGGGGCCACCCGGCATCTTCTTATGAATCAAGAAAGCGATAATGGGGAATATCCACCAAATCAAAAGCAACCCATAAAAGGATGGTATAATATCAAAGATTATTTTAAGAATCATGTTTTTTTCTGTCCTTAAAATAGGTCTTTAAATAATACACATTTGCAACTTCTTCCTTATAAAAGGAAGCACGCATCATCCCCTTATCTAATTTTTGGAATGCTTCATAAATACGATAGTCTTTATTGCATTGCTTTTTAAGACTAAAAGCCATTGCAATCAAATAAATAATGTGTCTGATATCAAACACATTATTTACATCATTGCCAGTTGCAAGATTTTTACCTTCTACTGAAAAATGTTTCAATACATGAAGCAAACCTCCCACAAAGTCGCTTTTTGAAGGAACCTTTTTATTTGGCAAAATTCTACGTAGCAAATCTATCTTTAAGACATCGCTAAACAAACCATTGTTCTTATACACTACATAACAACAATTGTAGTCTATCAAATAGTCTAAAAAAGCATTTTTATCCCCAAAAGCAATATATCCACTAACACTATAAAAAGCATCAATTACATCATCTGCACTACCGGTACCAAACTTTTCTGGGTATTGTTGTTGTGCCAATATTATTTGCTGGGAAATCGTTTTTAGAAAGCCCGTACTATAAATGACATAAAAGCACTCATCACAATTTTCAGTCTTATAACGAATACAATTACAAATCGGATAACGAAATTGAAAAACATTTAAAGCCTTTCCTACTTTATTCCTCTGTTCATTTTCATGCTCCCATATTTTCCGAAATATTGGCTGAAGATACTTCATCAAATTGTCGTATTCTTGTCTATCAATCCTTTTCATTATCTTTCCGTTAGTGCTTAATTTAGGGCATAGCCCTTCGTATAGGAACTTTTACAAGTACCCATACATTGAGTTGTTAAACTTCCGCTTAGTTTTTAACTATTGCATACATTTTCTTTGCTCCGTGAATTCAACAAGCAAGTGCAAATTTACTCAATTTGTTCATAAAAGCACTCGTATAGTGTTTTAAAATCTAATTTCTTTCTTGGTCTCATGTTGATTTTCTTTGAATACTTTGCAATTTGCCGATGGTCGACATGCTCTAATGTTTCTAATTTTAGCACGTATTGTCTAATCAATCCGTTTGCATTTTGCTATGCCTCCCTTCTGCCATGAAGAATAAGGGGCGGCAAAATATATGTATATCACCAATCCAACATTCCCACTATTTTTCAAGCAGTTACGCATATATTAAAAAAAGAATTACCATCGTTTTTAGGGCGAAGGCGAACCCAAGCGCACCCCATCACCTCACTTGTTTTCTCAACATAGAAACATGGAAGCATAGCCCGATAGTCCTTATCCTCTTCTTTCCTGCGGGTAAGAATATCCTCTATGTACCTACCAAAACTCAAATTGTTCATCTTGCAGCTTTCATATAGAGAATACATGAAGGCTAGATTTTCAGCGGCCCCATGACTGCCAGCCTTGCCCCCCAGTTGCGCCGCCCCATTGCGAAATGCTTGAAACAGCGCTCAATGGCTATATTGTGGTTTTCCGCACACTTCGAAGACTGGCAATCTGACGCTTTCTCATTTCTATTTCCAGCTCCATTAGCTTTCTTTCCTCTCGAAGTTGCCTGGTCTCATCCCTAATCTCGGAGATCTCGTTCTTGACCGCCTCGCAGTCCGCCTTCAAGGCAGAGACAGGAGAGTGCAGAGAGGCTTCCTTGAGACGCAGTTCATCGGCTAATGCCTGGTTGAACTCAAGCAGCGAAGCGTGCTCTTTGGAGAACAGGCGCTCCACCTGATCCTCGTCCAAGCATTTCAGGCATTCCTTTACTTTCTGCCAAGAGGCGATAAACTTCGGGTCATCAATTGTCATTGTCATAGATAAACATCTTGGATTGAACGGCGTTGGATACGAGCAAGCCTCTTGTACTCCGACAGCCTTTTGTAATCGACCCCCTCGTCACTACAATACTTGCGCAGGCTACGACCTTTACGGTTCAGGTTAAAATCCTGCATTACCTTTTCAAAACACTCCTTTGTTTCCACTATTTTGACGTTTTAAAAAACGGAGACAAAGGTAGCACTTCAATATGTTAAAACCTTACGCTGCAATGATGATATACTATGAGGTACTTTATTACGGGAACAGAACTGTTCAATGGAGAAGCCCTTCGGCATTGCCTCCGTCTAGTAATGGAAATAGAATCGCTCCAAATCTTCGCTGCTGTACATAAATCAATGTTTAATTTTTGGCAGCAAAGTTACAACTTTCAAAATTGAGCCCTAATTTGAGTGCTTACCTTTTACCAAACCGATTGTTTTATCGTTCTGTCACAATCACCTTAAACGTTTTGAAGATCATTTTTATATCATAAAAAAACGAATGGTTCTGCACATACTCCAAATACAGTTTTATCTTCTCCTGCATAATCACATGGATGTAGTAGTCCTCAGGATCCTCCGCTTTCTCCATCAGCTCATTTTCATTACGAAACATGATACTTGCTGGATCTGTGATACCAGGGGTAACGTCCAACACATGCATCTGCTCAGGTGTCCAGTAATTCACATAATGACGCACCTCTGGACGAGGACCCACCAAACTCATATCGCCAATGAACACGTTTATCAGCTGTGGCAGCTCGTCAAACTTATATTTGCGGATATAATACCCCGACCGAGTGACACGGGGGTCACGCCCACCAATTGTGACGAGCGATCCTTTGTCCGCCCCTACTCGCATAGACCGAAACTTGAATATTCTGAAATCCTTGTTGTTTCTACCCACACGCAACTGACGATAAAAAACAGGCCCCTTGGAGTCCAGTTTAATCCATATAGCAAGTATTAAAAAAAGTGGGCTCAGTACGATCAGACCAAGCCCAGAAGCAACGATATCAAATAACCTTTTCATAATGATAAAGAAAAAAGCCTGAAGGCAAAGCAACTATCCCTTTGCCTCCAAGCCCTTAAATGAATATTACAAATGAGAAACAATATCGACGAAGTTCTCGATCACATACTCCAGATCCTCGTCCGTCATTTTTGTATTCAACGGCAACGTGATCTCGTTCTCAAACAAATGATAAGCATTCGGGAAATCCTTGATGTCGAAGCCCAACTTCTTGTAGGCCGTCATCATCGGCAGCGGCTTATAGTGGACATTCGTGGCAATGCCCCGCTCCGCCATCTGCTCTATCACCCGATTCGCCTCCTCGCGCGTCTTGCCCAGCAGGCGCACCAGATACAGATGCCCCGAAGAAGCATAGTCCGCACCATAGTGATGCAGCACCGCCACGTTCAGCGATCGGAAAGCCTCATCGTAGCGCGCTATCATCTCGCGGCGACGCTCCAGCATCCCCTGATAGCGATCCATCTGCACCAGACCGATAGCCGCTACCACATCCGTCATGTTACACTTATACCACGTTCCGATGATGTCATACTCCCAGGCACCCACCTTCGTCTTCGCCAGCGCATCCTTATTCTGACCGTGCAGACTCAACAACTGCGCCTTGCGATACAGGTTCTCGTTCCACGTCTCGCCCGCTATCTCCGGCACACCGCTAAACGTGTTCTCCACCTGCTTGTCCAAGTCCTTCACCACCTGCTCATTGCCAAAAGGCAGATGCCACGTCAGCGCACCGCCCTCCGCCGTCGTGAAGTTCTTCACGGCATGAAAACTAAAGGAAGAGAAGTCAGCGATCGAACCAACCCGCTTTCCCTTGCGCGTAGCACCAAAGGCATGGCCCGCATCACAACAGATCGCTATGCGTCCCAGCATCCTTTGCAAGTCCGTCTTCGGAGCAAACAAGTCCCTCTTGCGCTCCACGATCGCAAACAGACGGTCGTAGTCACACGGGATACCCGCCAGATCCACCGGGATGATCGCCTTCGTCCGCGGCGTGATAACCCGCTCCACGGCCTCATAGTCCATTTCCAGGCAGTCCTTCTGCACATCCACAAAGACCAAGGTAGCCCCCACATGCGTCACCACCGACGCACTCGCCGTATAGGTATAAGCCGGAACGATCACCTCGTCACCCTCGCCAATCCCCAGCAGCCGCAGGGCCATTTCCCCACACGCCGTCTGCGAACCGAGGCAGACCGCCTTATCTACCCCTACAAACGCAGCCACTTCCTTTTCGAGTTTCTTCGTACGCGGTCCGGTGGTGATCCACCCAGACAGTATGGCGTCTCGTACTTCCGCAGCCTCCGCCTCCGTCATGTCAGGCGGAGAGAAAGGCACATTACGCAATTTCATTGACATAATATATATTGATGATTAAAAATTCAGTTTTCCCACACACTCTTCTTGCCCCACTTCCAATTTACCCAAGAGCGAATTCTCAACAAGAATCCCATTAAGTGATTTTCTTTGCTATACACCAACTGATACTTCCAGCGATTTTTGAAGTATCGTTTTATCTTCCTTGGCAAAGAATGTACATCCCCAGATGTTGGATTTAGAATTTCAGCAAGCATTCGTTCTTCTATATCCTTATACCTTGGCCAGTCAGGGAAACATTCTGAAAAAATACCTATGTAGTCCATACAAATTCCATTCAAACAGCACAGGAATTTGAAATAACCACCTTCAATAGCCAATACCTTAACCTTATCCCAATCTATTTGATGGATATTAGAATTAAGATTCGCATTCTTCACCACCAAAGCATAGTCAACAATTTGCCTTAGATTAGCTCCACCATAAACAAAGTGTCCAGCAAAATGTAATGGTAGAAATACAACATTAAACATTGTAGAAGGCAACCAGCAACCTGTTTCCTCATCGAGATGAGAATTTGTATTAAGGTCTTTCTTTAAGTATTCTTCTACCTTCAATAGCGAGAAGTGCTCTTGCTCACAAATTATAGAAGCATGATTCTCAATATGAATATCATTAAAATTATATACGCTATGCTTCTCCTCGTTCTGTTTTACCTCTATACCCTTATCTTTTATCAACTCATCTGCATATTTACCTTTACCACAGAAATAAATATCCAAATCACCACATCCTCTATGTTTGGCAACAGGATAATATTTTGATATACCATAACCTTTCATTAGCACCATTCTCAAACTGTGTTTTGAGAAAAATGATGATAGATCTTTTATGGATATTTTTTGTTTTTCATACACATTCTCCAAAGTCATCACATTGCCAATCCACTTTATCAATATATTCCGTGGAGGTAGTGCTTCATTAACCTTCAGACTATCAAAGCCATCTAAACATAATCCAAGAACAGATTGCTGTTTGGCTATTTTCATCAGCTTAAACCAATCGGTTTCTGATAAAGAAAAAAATAAAGCCGTATCTGTAAGGTTCGTGTGTATACTATTATGTAGGAGTGATAAAATTCGTTTTTGATCCATGACTGGAAACAGCTGCTTATTCTTGTTTCTTCACATACCACATCTTCTTCCATCCATTACCCACAACATTCATCAGTGTCCAGAACGTAGCCATCAATGGGTTCATCCCTTCTGCAACATGAAACAGTGGATAATGTGCCCAAATGCGTTTCCACAAAGGCTTGGGTGTGATGCTCACTTTACGTCGGCGATACCTTGCCAGATTTTCCTTCAACAGATAGCAAGGAGCCTTTCTAACAACCTTAAGCCAGAGAGCAGTGTCATTGTTCTTGCGTACATCCTTGATCTGCACCAATCCAATCCGCTCCCTGTCGTACATCACAGCCAGGCATCCAGGCCAGCAACACATAAACATAGCCAACTTACTCACTTTCTTTATTCCCGACACATACACGCCCAAGTCTTTGCCGTCCTCACTCATTTCTGTATATTCATGATAAGAGAAGGCATAGCCATTCTCCACCATAAACTTCAGCTGATGTTCCAGTTTTTCTGGCAACCACAAATCATCCGAATCAAGAAAAGCAATCCATCTGCCCTTTGCCCTACGCAAAGCATTGTTTCGGGTTATTGCAGCCCCTGAGTTCTTAGGATTACATTCATACTTAATACGTTTGTCAGCCTCCATAAACGGCTTTACAACCTCCAACGTATTGTCCTTAGAGCAATCGTCTTGAATAAGAAGTTCCCAGTTTTGATAAGTCTGTGCCTGTATACTTTTGATTGTTTCTGCTATAAAAGCAGCACACGTCCAAGTGGGAGTGATAATAGATACTAATCCGTAGTCTTGCATAATATGTTAATTATGTCTAAAATAAGCTTGTAGTAAATAATGCAGAATAAAAGAGTCCTTCTTATCCATTTCTATATTTTCTGCTCCACCTTCACGATATTTGAATCGTACATTGTTCTGTTGATAATTACCAATAAGTGAATATTCAAACAACGCTTGCATCATATCTTCTCCATTTTTCTCATCAATTCCTTCGTCTATTATAAGATCTAAAAGGAAATCAAACATGAACGGTTCTCTAGGAGTTAACCTCTTTAGAGCCCTAAAAGCCGACTCTATGTCATCACTACAAAATCTTAGCGAAAACTCTCCTTTTAAATCTTTTACCATAGCGGTTGCATACCGTGGTAACAAGGCATTCTTTATATCATTCTGACGAAGTGGCAATTCTAATTTTAATGTATTTATATCTTTAAAAAAAAGTATCAAGTCTCTTGGTCGATAAAAAGTATGATCTATTACATATTTAAATCCTGTTTTTCCATAAAAAGATTTTTCGTCAACAAACGATGTCCATGGGTCTGACTTGTCGTTTATTTTATATCCTAACTTATTATAGTTAACTGATATTCGCTTATTGATGAATTGTCTAAGGAATGATTTTGTCTCATCACCTCTATATATATCTTCAAACCAATTTAATTCAACAGAGTAACTATTTAATAGTTTTCCCATATCTGCTGTATATAATATTGACTTAGCTATATCACTCCTGAGAAGAACAAAAACCTTAGAATCTATACCATTACGAGCAAAGAAATCGACATTAAAATATTTAGCCATACGCAATAAATCAGCAGTTGTCTCAATATCGTTAGGATTGTCTGTATGATACCCAATATCCAAATCATCAAAAATAACGATATACTGATTATTTTTATCGCATTTCAAAATATAGCTTAAGATAAGTTCAAGATTAGGAAGCATCTTGTAGAAATCTGCTCTTCCACCCTTTATCTCACGTTCTTTGTGCCCTATTGCAGATACTGCTCTATTCAAATATTCTGCACCAACAGTAAGACCACTCTTTATTACCGTCTCCCTTATTTCATCTTTTCTTATATCAATAAAGCCCCTGTTTCTATCTACAAATTGTTTTACAAACTTAATTGCAGGATGCTCAATGGCTGATTGATTTTGCAATATCAAATCCAGCAAATGCGTTAACATAATCCACTTATACAAAAGACTTCTTTCAATAGAATAGCCTTGTTCTTTTCCTATTTGAACAATATGTTCTACATCAATATCAGGTTTCTTGATGAACTTACAAAATAGATTCGGCTCTCCATGGGCTAAAGCAAACATATGCTCGCCTATGGCTGACTTTCCAGAACCTTTACGACCTAAAACTATAAATTTTTCATTGTTCAATTGACTTAATATATCGAGATAATCTTCAAAAAACTGATCAAGAGTAATTGGAGTAATTGTCGCTTCAGACTCTGCTTCTGGACTTCCTATAAAAAAGTTTTCAGTAGTAGGCCGGCAAACATCTCCATTGTTCCTTTTTTTGTTCAAATATTTATCAAATACGCCCATAGTAATTATTTCATTAAAACAAATTTAGCTCCGCCCGATGGTATCGCACCATATCGCTTCATGCGACCACTTGTGCGGACGGATATACCATTACCTACTTCTTTTTCAGAGGGAAATCCTTTATGCTGAACTTCTCACCAAGCATTTTGTTGAATTCAGGAGTATAGAAGTCCATAAAGCCACCTTGCGAAGTGAAGGTCAATTCGCCAAAGTATATTTTTCCGTCTATGTTGTATAGATCAACACGAAGTTCTGGGAAACCCTTTGACAGTTTTTCCGCTATCTCCACCATTTTATCGAAGTTCTTAGGCTTAGGAATGATGTCTCCTCTTAGATAATCAGAATTGAATACAGAGAATTCAGGATGTGCATTCCAATCCATATCATAAGTCATCACATGGGCACTGTTGCCACCAGCACTACGGTCATTGCATATCCATGTGTAGTAGCACTTACCATTAAAGCACCACATCTTATAGTCAGTCAAAGATGTAGCACCCTTTTCTAATGGCAACACTTCTTCCGCAATCACACAAGGCTTCATATTCTTGTAATGAGGTTCTGCATGAAGCGCACCAATATTCTTGCGACTCAACCATTCCCCAATCATTTCTATATACTCAGCCTTCTTCTCTGGAGTGAGGTCAGCCTTGCGTATAATCTTGTTTGTACCCTTACCATCACCATTATTAGCCTTAATGATAAAAGTATCAGGGAGCACATCAAAATTTACATCCTCTTTCTTATACCAGGTGGCATAGAGCTTCACCAAAATGTCGCCCAGACCAATTTTCTCCACATAGTCACGCACCGTTCGCTTATCAGCCAATTCTGTCCATCTTGTTGTGTCAGAATAAAGCTTCGCCCAGAGTATTTTCTCATTCAATGTCTGAGGATTCTTAAGGTTAAGCGGTTCCTTAAACACATAGCGATAACGGATTTTCAACAAAGTCTCAGGAAAATGATTACCCATAAACTCTGTAAACTTAATCAAAGGCCAGAACATAATTCTGCCTGATTTACTTAAAGTTGGATGAAAGGCCATATTTTATTGTTTTTATTCTTATTTTATCTTATAAAAATTAGCCTATTATAATTGTTTTTAAAGCTCCTAAAACATTGGTAATATAAAGCTTCAAATCATACTTTTTTGGCGACAAAACATAAATAAAAGAATACTCTCTTATTAAGTTTAATGAATTGCTTAAACGATTAAGAAGATACCTTTTGTGCATATTAGCACTATTCTCTCTTATGCGACGATAATAAATAGCTTTTTTACTAGTACATGAGATTTGCTTAATTTTATCAGATACTAAAAACATAAACAATGTATCTTCTCCATTCTTAAACCTAATGTCAAATCTTCTATGACCAATAGTATTCCTATGAATTAGCTTTCTTACTGGACCTGCGAAAAAACGTCTTGCATCAACTAATGAAATAGCATATTTTTCCAAACATTTATCAAAATCTTTAGCAACTATATAATCTTTTTGTTTTTCTTTAGTAAAATCATCAAATGCAACTGTATTTGAAATAGTGACACAACTTTCTGATGAATTTTCAAGAAGTTCTTTTAAAAAAGTACAACTAATATAATCATCATCATCAATGAACGTCACATATTCTCCCCTTGCATTATCAAGGGCTATATTGCGAGCATTAGAAACTCCTCCTTCGTCAATTTGAAAATACTGCACTTGCAAATTTGAATGTTTTGTCAGCCACTCATTAATTTGTACATTATACGGCTCATTGCAACCATTCAACACAAGCACAAGTTCATAGTCTGACTTTGGCAATGTTTGGTTATATATAGAATCAAGACATTCCCACAAATATGCCTGCGGCTTATAGGTAGGAACTATTACTGTTATTTTCATTTCCGATATGTTTATTAATGAAAGAAAGGATTCTCTTTGCCCTACCTTGTATAGTATATTCTGAATGTCTTGAAAGTGAGTATTCTGACATACTATTACGCAATTCAGGATTATTGCGCAAAGTTCTTATTGCCTCTGTTATGGCTTCTACATCATCAGGATTTACACGTATGGAGTTCTTTTCATCCAATATATCATCATTGAAAGGTCCATCCGATGAGATAACAGGCAGTCCCATAGCAAGGGCTTCAACAATAGCATTACAGCAGCCTTCTTTCTGTGTAGGCAATACAAAAACATCAGAGCAGTTCTCATACTGCGGAAGAAGTTCATGATCAAGAGCACCCTTATGAATTATGCCTGGGCAGTCAAAATTATATTCATAACCAGGAAAAGGCTTTCCGACAAACATAACTTTAATATGTGGGTCATTAAGATTCTTAATGGCTTGCGCTACCCTATCAGGTCCTTTTCTTGGAACGAAACTACCAACAAAACTTATAACAAAGTCATCCTTATCTATTTTGAGATCTTGCTTCATCTTTGTCACATCCATCTTGTGGAAAACAGTGGTATTCACACAATTTGGGAAAACATCAATATTGTTTTTATTAGCAAGATTATAATTGATACATTTACGTTTGTTTTCTGAAGATACACTTACAACTCCAGTACAAGCCTTTGCTAATTCTTGAAGTTTTTTCTTTGACATTTTCTCAACCATATCCTCAAGCGCATTATCACCTTCGCCACAAGCTACAAACATAGGTAATTGTTTCTCTAAGGCATATTCATATACAGGAAGAGCAGTTCCCCAAAAATGACAATAAAGAATGTCACTTTTAATGGATGCAACTTTATGTACAATTATTTTTTTGTTAATCCAATTGATAAGCTTGAAGTCTCTATTACCTGTTGTAAATGTATAAGGACGGTATATGTCATATTCTATCCCGTTGTCAGTAATTCCTTTAGAGTGTAGCGGAAGTATTCTGTCCATGTGTATAAAGGCATGCACAATACTCTGATAGGCTACAACATTCACCTTCACACCCTGCTCTATTATTGCATGCACAAGTTGCTGAACAAAAACATTCGCAGCATGTCCAGGTGCAGGATAATTACTTGTTACTACTGTTATTGTTTTTAGTTGTTTTATCATTATTCTATTTATTGATTGGTTTTATCCCGTTCCAACTTACAATTCCCTTCTCTATGGTATAATAATTATTCTGATTCTCAAACTACTAAAAAACATCATGACAGCGAAAAACCAATTATTTGACTGTCAACAAACTACCCAATTTCTTATCCCATTCTTCAGGAACAAAAGGCAACATACCAGAAGCAGGATAGAAAGTGAGTTCACCAAAATATATTTTGCCTTTAATGTTATACAAATCCACTCGCAAGAATTTAAATCCTTCAGATAGCTTTTCTACTATAGAAATCATCTCGTTAAGATTCTCTGGCATTATTTCAATATGATTCGGATCAGGTTCGAGCCCTTTTTCTCCGACTGGTAACAACTGTCCTTCGGGAGATTAATAATTGGCATGATGCTCCACAAACCGTCCAAAATCAATCTTGAAACATTTTTCCTTGCCGTTAAAGCAGAAATACTTATAATCTTTTAAATCTCCGGAATGGAGTTTCTTTCTCTATCGTTATAATCTCATTATTTGATATTAGGATTTTACTCCCCTAACGTAACTTTGGGTAGTCTTATCAAACTCCCGAGATATGCGTCCATATCGTCAGGGGTAATGGCTTCAAGTCCACTGGAGTCGAACATTGTTATTTCTCCGAACATCACGTTCTCATTCACATTATATAAATCTATACGCGCATGAGGGATATCTTTCGATAGTTGTGCCGCCACTTTCAGCATTTGTGGTAATTGTGTTGGACGTGGCAAATCCTTATCGGGACGTGGTGCTCCCCATGTAATGTCAACAGCCTTCCATTCTGTATTGTAATAACCAAAACGCTTGTCGCCAGAAAAGCGACCGTCGGCTGTCATTATAAGTTTAGGCTCACCATTAAAGCAATATATCTTATAGTCTATTAAGTCTTGCTGTCCTTTTTCTGGTGCTATAAATTTCTCTGCTATGATACGGCGTGGCACATTTTTGTAAGGCCACTCACGCAATCCGCTATAGATGTCACTGCGCATAGATTGGTTGAGTTTCGCAATGGCATCAGCACGATTGAATGTCTGCTTATCCTTGCAGATTACCACTCCTCCACCACCTCCTCCATGCGTAGTCTTTAGCACAAACTGATTAGGAAGACTATCCCAGTTTATCTCCTCAGGTTTGTCCCACACACCTAAAGTAGGAATGATGTATTCCTCACCAATAATGTCAGCTACATATTTCTTTACCGCATATTTGTCAACCATGTTGGTATATTCAGGTCGGCGGTTGTAGAGCTTAAGCCACTGCAACTTCTCAGTAAATGTCTTGGGATTTTTCAGGTCGAGCCTATGTCCCATTTTAAAGCGGTAAAGCAACTGCAGATATGGTTTATCAGGAAGCCATCTAAAGAAGTTTTGGACAATGGCTGCCATAAATGCTCCTCGATCTTCTTTTAAAAAGCGTAAGGCTGATTGTATTTTGCTCATATATAATGTGATTATTTATTAATTCGGTTTATTGATAGTTGCTAAGGCATAGCCAAATGGAGCTGTCGCCACGTATGTCATGTCGGCATACGACATCGAAAACAATGTCATAGCAAAAAAGATAAATAACATTAGGGCAAGGATGGTCTTTGCATCGGTGTTAGTGGCACACTTCCATGTCTTGTAAAATTCAAGAAAATAGAATGCATATACCACGAGTCCTAAAACACCTTGGTTCACTGCTATTTCAAGCCAGTCATTGTGCGCATAGTTGTAGTAGATCTCTAATGTTCCATTAGCACCACGCCCTATTAGGTAATGCAGTACATCTGCTTCATCGGTGAAATAATGCCAGAAGAAAGAATAGAGATTATCACGGCCACTCGAATTGCCCTCCATCGTACTTTCTAAGCGTTGCTGCATATAATCGCTGGTGGCCATCTCATGGATAAAGAAATAGACTACACCCCCACATATAGCAACAGACAAGAATATGAATAAGAAGCGTGTATTGCCTCTCGAACTTTTGATGACTCGCCACATGTAATAGATAGCAGAGATAGCTCCGATGATTATCGCGCCACGCTTCATACCAATTATAAGAAATGCCATCACGAAGGCGAAAGAAGCAAACTGTAATAACGGTTTTTTTCGGTATATCACCAACATGGGCAGAATAGAGAGAAATAGATAACCCGTATTGTTGGTCACCTCTTCAACACTTGAACCTTCCTCTACCAATTGAGCCAAGGCTTCGCGTTGCATACGGAAATACGACATTGTAACTGATGCTAAGAATATCAAACCCCATATACGCAAACGCTCTGCTGTGAGATATCCCTTCTTCGTGTAATAGTAGAAAGGATAAATAGGTAATAGCGACAGGTATATGGACTTGATATAGTTGTATGACGGCATTTTCATGCCTGACAGAGGATAATACAATGTCGATGGACTTGAGACAATCAATGCGAAACCATAGACCGTAAACAAAAGTATCAGCATATTGAAGCCTTTGAAATAGACTGGGGTATTTCTCCACTGTAATACCTTGATGGCGCAATTTGCCGATACCAGTAGGGTCAATCCAAGCAATATAATGGATATAGCGCCACCTTCAGGATATACGATACCCTGAAGATAATAGAGTACCCATGCCGCCAAAAACATGTCGCATCTATTCATGCGTGAAATTCGAAATGATACCATTGTAAGTATTTGGTGAACACCGTATTGCATGATCTCAAATAAAGCAGTACCTTTGCACGGCGGCATTGTCATTGCCTTTTTTGAGACAAGCATAGGAGGTTTTGCCCTCCACCAGCTCATGCTAATAGGGAGTACACCTTGATTTGACTAAAATTTTAATTCATGTTTATCATCCCTCGTCTTCCCAAAACTCAGGAAGAAGAGTATAAAGCTTATCCTTGGGCGTCGTCTTTATGTTTTTCAGCACATAAGAAAGCCAACGCTCAGGATTTTTACCCAGTACCTTGCAGGCATCAAAGAACGGCATGCAATGATCTTCGCCAGGGCCCACATTTGGAACAGAAATAAGGGTTTGCTCTGACAAGCCCCCCATTTCAAATAAATTCTGCAAGACGCAATGCGCCAACTTCTGGGCCTTTTTTATAAGCCCCATACCATTGGGGAGCTATTACAATTTGATTCATATAAAGTTACTGTTTTGATAATAAAATATTATACCCATTTTTATTCTATGCTTTTAGATTTCTATTAACGTATCTTTCATTAGCGATATTTTTTTGCTAAAAAACAAGAGCCAACCCCTAGCATTCCTCTACATAAAAGCACTGTAATAGCAGCACCAATATAAGAGAATTTATAGACCAAAGGTATTGCAACACCCATTCCTACTATAGATGAGACGAAGGTTAGGTTTCGTAGAGGTTTTTCTTTATGGTTAATTATCAAGAAATTTGTTCCATAAGTATAGTCCATAGCGAGGAAGACAACAGAAAAGGAAAGAATCTGCATAACAACAACCGACTTCTCAAACTCATCACCTAACATTATCTTAATGAACAACGGTGATAATAGAATAAGAAAAACAGCTCCTATAAGCGCTGACACAATATTCAACTTCGCATAAAAAGAATGTTTATCGGGCCGTCTTGACAAAAAAGGATAAAACGCCCTTGACAGTACAGACTGAAATTGATAAAAAATAACAGGGAACCTATTACCTCCATCATATATACCATTGGCCGTAGATCCCCCAAAGAATCCTAACAACATAACGGAGAAACTATTATAGAGGTTCGGCATCAAATTGTTAATAAACACATCTGTGCTATTTCGTATCGTCTTAAAAATCTCAGACCATTGCGGCTTATGCAAAGTATATCCCCACTTTTTGAAAATCAGATATAAGGCGCCGAAACCACATAATAGATAACCTATGGTGGTTAAAAGAGGCTGCATCAGATAATCCTCCCTTTTATGTATGAAAACAAACACTGCTACTGTGAATACCAACTTTAAAAGAAGATTGAAAAATGTGGTATATTTCATTTTTTCTATTGCTTGAAAAAACCATTCGGGAAACAGAATATAACCAGGAACTAACAAAAATGTGACAAAAATAATATCAGCGTTCTCCCTTAAGTATGGAACCAGCAAAACTACTAGCAACAGAATTATGCCTGACAGCAGAGTTAAAACACTTCTTGCCCACAAAACATTACTGAAAATTCTAGAAACCAACTCTTTGTTATCCCTATTTTGCGCTACATCCCGAGTCGCCGTAAGATTGAATCCCCAATCGGAGATTGTCTGAATCCAAACAACAATGGCTGAAGCAAAAGCTATCTTTCCAAAGCCATCCGCGCCAATCACACGAGCAAGATATGGCATCGAGATTAAAGGAAACACATAGCCAGCTACTTGCAATAAAGACAGATAACCAAAATTGGCAAATACAGTCTTTCCATCCTTGCTTTTATTTATTTGTTTTTTAATTTCCGAAATCCTTTTCATTTACTATTTCATAATCAAGTTTATCCTAGAAGGATTATAGTATTTTCGAACCCACTTTAGTTCTTCTTAAAAATATAGTCAACATTAATGACATAAACAATGCAATTAAAAAAGTTACCCAAGGATATATATATGGACTTATATTTTTAGAGAGTTCTGTCCGTTCTACAAGCATCAAAACGAACTGTTGGAAAATATATACTCCAAAACAGCAATCACTAAGCTGTACCAAGATCATTTGCTTTATACCAACCTTCGTTTTTGCCAATTTTAGGGCAGAAATCATCAGTAGATAAATTCCAAACACTGCACAAAGAAATCTGCAAAAGAGGGTCATAGTAACATTAATAATCTTAACTAAAACACCCCCCTCAACTAGGTAAAACGCATTCAAGTTGAGCTTCAGTATAAATACTAATACAAAGCACACTGCTATGACTGGAATTACCATTTTAGCCTTATAAGACCAATTCAAATTATACTTTCTGACACAATAGCCTCCCCAAAAGAACGGAAAGAAATACATTGCACTCTCCAATCTAAATGGCAATGGTAGTGCTGACAAACAGATTAGCAAAGGAGTAATTATCAACAAGGTTCTGTTTGACACCTTTACCCTCTTAAATAGATACACAAACAGAAAACACCAAAATAACATTGGTAAAAACCACATGTGTCCTGCTCCAGAAAGAACCTCATATATGGTTGGAAGTGCTAACCAGTCACCTTTATCAAACATTAGTATATAAAAGACACTAAACACTATTGACGGTACAAGAAGCCGCTTTATCTTTTTAATTATGAAGCCCCTTGTTTGTATGTATTCTTCTCCCTTTTTACTTACTTGATACCCCAAAATATATCCAGATATAAATACAAATGTTTCAAGTAAACATGCGTAAGATAGTTTATCCATTATACTATACACCTGAATCTTAGGGTATCCAGAAATAGGTTCCCAAGCCCCTGAAAAGATAGCAAAGGCATGATAGAAGACAAGGGTTGTTATCAAAAAAGTCGAACATAAATAACCTCGTACAAGGTATTATTGAATGAATTTGCTTGCATATTAGTATCCTTATTTCAGTCGAGCTGATAGAATAAATCACAATCCTTTTTCATCTTTCGTAGCCAGGAACGAAGATTGATCAATAGTATTTTGCATACCATTCCGCAAAGCACCTCAATCCTTCCCTCAGACTTGTATTCGGTTTGAAGCCAAAGTCCTGCTCCAGAGGTGTAGTGTCGGCATAGGTCACGGGGACGTCTCCTGGCTGCATCGGGACGAGCTCCTTATGGGCTTCAAAATCGTAGTCTTTGGGTAGCACGCCTGCGCGCACCAATTCTTCCTGAAGAATAGTGACGAAGTCGAGGAGATTTTCGGGGGAGTTGTTGCCGATGTTATACACCTTGTAGGGCGGAATGGGAAGACCGTCCTTGCCATTCTGCTTCTCGGGGGCGTGCTGCATAATGCGGACCACTCCTTCCACAATGTCATCGACATAAGTAAAATCGCGCTTGCAGTTGCCGTAGTTAAAAATCTTGATGGTCTCGCCCTTGACCAGTTTGTTGGTGAAACCAAAGTAGGCCATGTCGGGACGGCCTGCTGGACCATAGACTGTGAAAAAGCGGAGGCCTGTTGACGGAATGTTATAGAGTTTGCTATAAGCGTGCGCCATCAGTTCGTTACTCTTCTTCGTGGCGGCATAGAGTGATACGGGGTTATCCACCTTGTCGTCTGTGGAGTACGGCACCTTCTTGTTGCTGCCATAGACCGAGGAGGAAGAGGCGTAGACCAAATGCTCGACCTCGTGGTGACGGCAAGCCTCTAAGATATTGTAGAATCCGATAAGGTTGCTCTGAATGTAAGCATCGGGATTGGTGATGCTGTAGCGGACTCCTGCCTGAGCGGCAAGGTTCACAACAACGGCAATCTTGTTTTCCGTGAAGGTTTTCTCCACTGCGTCTTTGTCAGCGATGGAGGCATGGACAAAAGTCCAATCACCATGCAAGGCTTCAATTTCTTTCAGCCTCTCATACTTGATGTTGACATCGTAGTAGTCGGTGATAGAATCGATTCCAATTACCTTGATGTTCGTGACATCGTGGAAGAGTCGCTTGACGAGGTTGCTACCGATAAAGCCGGCAGCGCCCGTCACGAGGACGGTCTTGTCTTCTAAATTTACATTATACTCTACCATTATTTAGTCTCTTCTAAAAATATCTCGTGTATATACTTTATCTTCCACATCCTTTAAGCAGTCATCAAAGCGGTTGGCAATGATGGCTTTGCTCTGCGACTTGAACTCATCTAGACTGTTCACCACTTTACTGCCAAAGAAGGTTGTACCATCTTCCAATGTGGGCTCGTAGATGATAACCTCAGCTCCCTTTGCTTTGACACGCTTCATGATGCCTTGAATGGCTGACTGGCGAAAGTTGTCTGAGTTCGACTTCATGGTCAAGCGATAAACGCCAATTACACATGTCTGCTCTTTGTTTGCATCCCATTGGCCATTTTCCGTATAATAGCCAGCTTTGCGAAGAACGGCATCTGCTATATAGTCCTTGCGCGTCTTGTTTGACTCCACAATAGCAGACATCATATTTTGAGGTACATCAGCATAGTTGGCAAGGAGCTGCTTGGTGTCTTTGGGCAGGCAATAACCGCCATAGCCAAATGATGGGTTATTATAATGTGTTCCGATACGCGGGTCGAGGCCGACACCTTCGATGATTGCCTTTGAGTCGAGGCCTTTTACTTCGGCATAAGTATCCAACTCATTGAAGTAACTAACGCGAAGAGCAAGGTAAGTGTTGGCAAAGAGTTTTACGGCCTCGGCTTCCTTCATACCCATGAAAATAGTATCTACGTTTTCTTTGATGGCTCCCTCTTGCAGAAGAGCTGCAAAGGTCTTCGCTGCTTCCATCAGCTTTTCAACATCTGTCACTGACTTGATAGCCTCGTTTTCCTCCTCAAATTCCGGCAGATTGATGATCTTGGGATAACCTACGATGATGCGGCTTGGGTAGAGGTTGTCATAAAGGGCCTTGCTCTCACGAAGAAACTCCGGAGAGAAAAGAAGGTTGAACTTCTTGACTCCTTTCCGAGCATAGTTCAAGTAGAGGTTACGGGTGTATCCGACGGGAATGGTTGACTTGATCACCATAACGGCATCGGGATTTACCTCCAACACCATGTCTATCACTTCCTCCACATGGGTGGTATCGAAGTAGTTCTTGACTGGGTCATAATTGGTCGGAGCTGCGATAACCACAAAATCGGCGTCAGCATAGGCTGACTTGCCATCGAGAGTGGCTACAAGGTTTAATGGCTTTTCAGCCAGATATTTTTCGATATAATCATCTTGAATTGGAGAAATCTTATTGTTGAGTTTTTCCACCTTTTCAGGGATTACATCTACAGCTGTCACCTGATGATGCTGAGATAGCAGTGTAGCTATGCTCAGTCCCACATAGCCTGTACCGGCTACGGCTACTTTAACGTCTTTAAATTCACGCATATTTTCTTTGATTTTGTTTTATTTACATCGTCTTCAACAGTGTTCCTGCTTTATCAAACAGCAACACATAGTTGGTCTAAAAATGCTATTATTATTGACACGAAGGTGTTATTAAACTTATTCCTTCTTAAATGGTCCCCTTAAGAAAGGTTGGCAGGCTTACTGCCAAATGGTTTTCACATTAATCACCGTTAATCCAGCTTTAATCGTTCATTAATGCTTTGTTAGCCATCAGTCTGATGCCAATCCTTTTTGGGTTGGGAGGAGGAAAGGAATTGCTGGTAGGCTTCACGGGCATTGGGGGCCACGATATGATTGCCACCGAAGAAGTTGATGATGATCTGTGGTTCCTTGTTCTGCCTGAGTTTGTCGATGACGGCCTGGACGATGCGTTCTTCCAAAACGGCATCAGATGGCTTCGCCTGTGGTTCCTCTAACTGCTCCGCCTTGGAAGACGGGGCTTCCTGCTCTTTTGCAGAGACTTCGGTTGATGCCGAGGCGCGAGAGTCAAAAAACAGGTCAAAAGGACTCCAGTGACGTCGTTCAGATAATTTGCATTGCTTATAGCCAAAGTATGCTGCAGCGGCTATTTGGGCTATCATTATCTCTATTCCGATCATGGCGATTAATGTTTGTGGTGAGACTTACGGCGAGCTATTAAAGCATCATTGATGCGGGCGCGAATGTTGTTCACGCTTTTTCCAGAAGTGATTTTGTTGGCGAAGGGCAACAGGAGCTGGATGAAGCTACTCCTGACGACGATTTCCTCGGTGAGTTTGGTCTCTTGATCGAGCATGGAGACGACAACCAAGGCAAGCTCCGTGGCGTTGTTGCAGTCACGAATCTGAGCGAGGAAGGCCGGGAGGCATTCCTCGCCAATGTAGAGGGCGAGTTTCCTGGCCTCAGGGGAGTCGGCATCGGAAGAACTGTCTTCAGCGGCTTCCTTCTTGCTGAGTGTTTTCTCGGCAAACTGGTCGCCATAGAAGTTTTGTACGGCCTTTGTGGCGTTGGGCAGAACCTGGACGATACTGTCGTGGATGCTAATTTTTACGTCGTTCATAATGTGGTTTAGTTATTTATGGGAAAATGGGTAATTGAATTGCGAACGGAATGAATGGATTATGAATGGATTGTAAACAGATTGTAAACGGTTATGAATGGATTTGCATTCGGTTGTACCATTGCATACCTTTGCAAACGTTATCAGCAACGCAGCTGACAAAGAAAATCATTTTCAACTTCAAAAACTTTCAAGGCAATGAAACAAAATCGCAGTCCACCAAGTCCGCAGAACGACGGCAAAATGAATCGGTCACGTATCGGGTACGTATCGTTTCCGTATCGATCTCGTATCAATCCCGTATCGTTCTCGTATCGTCCTCCTATCGTTCTCCTATCGTTCTCGCTTCCGGAAGCGGAAACAATACGGAAACGATACGGAAACAATAGAAGAAGCAAGGGAGAAACAAGGGAGAATGCTCCCAACTCAAAACATTTTCAAATTTTTAAAACTTTACAATTATGGCAAGACTCAATGGTATCTTAACCAAACTCCAGGGTTCAGTAGGTAGCTTTACCTTCAAGCAGAACGGTGGTCAGACCGTCGTGTCTGAGAAGATCACTCAGACGACCAACGCGAAGACCAATGGTCAGCAGAAGCAGCGCATGAAGTGGACGAACGTCATTCGTATGTATCAGGTGCTGACGCCTTATCTGAAGCTCGCCTTCGGCGGTGCTCGCAATGGACGCAGCGATTACAACAAGTTTGTCTCGGCGAATCTCGGCAAGGCTCCGGTCTATCTCACCAAGCAGGAGGCCCAAGCGGGGGCAAGCATCGTGGCATCCTATGAGGTGACGCACGGTTCCATCAAGTCGATCAAGATCAACGGGAAGGGCAACCAGTCCGTGACGGACATCAGTTTGGGCGACCTGGCTATCATGGACGAGACGACAGTGGAGGAGTTTTGTTAATATTTTGGACAAACTTCATTCGGACGTTAATACGACATTGTTCCCCATCGCAGTATCGCTCTGCGCTATGCCGCCACCCGGATGGGGACATGGTTTTTGTTAGTACATGGTGAATTTGTTAGGCCAAATCCTTGATTTCGTCCTCGGTCATGCCTGTCGCCTTCATGATACTTTCAATCGGTGTACCAATTGACAAGAGGTTTTTGGCGACCTCTACAAGGGTTTCGGCACGACCTTCGGCACGCCCTTCAACAAGGCCTTCGGCACGACCTTCGGCGTGACCTTCAACACGCCCCTTGCCAAATCCTTCAGCAAGGCCTTCGGCTTTTGCAGTATCCAACGAGTTTTTGATATCGCGATAGGCTTTGAGGCTGTCCTCATATTCGCGGAGCTCCACTTTGGAGAAGTGAGCTATCTCTGCTTCGGAGAACAGACGGTTGAAAATCTCATTGCGCAAATAGTCGGGTTGACTATCGAGGCGGGAGAGGTTGCGAAGGACATAGAGCCACTTGTCATAGTTGGACTCTAGTTCTTCCAAACACTTGTCAAACTTCGAGATTTCGACGTATTTGAAGGTTAGTTTGTCGTTGAACACGCGATGAGTCTGCTTGTCAAGCAGGCCAATATCGTGGTTGATAGTGTCAGGAGAGAAGGCGGAGTCGCTCATCTTATAGTTGAGCAAAGCTACCACATAGACGTGTTTGAGCTGGTAGTCCCATACGTCACCCTTCTCGGCTTGCTCACGAATCGGGAAGGTTGCGTAGTAGAGAGAACGGTCTTTAAAAAAAGTCTGATAGGCATTCTGCATCTCGACGATAAACTTCTCACCTTGCTCGTTCTCGCAATAGACATCGAAAATGGCCTTGCGGTCGGAACGGATATCCCCGACATGCTCGCTATTGAGGAACGTCACGTCCTTTACGACCTGCTCGCCATCAAAGAGGGAGTTGAGAAAGTCGATGAGCAAGTCCTTGTTTGGAACAGTGCCGAAGACGCGCTTGAAACCGAAATCGGTCAGCAAACTGATATATCGTTCTTCTGAATTTCGCATAACTTTGATTTTTTACAAAGGTATGGGATTTTTACGACAACGGCAAATTTTGGAGGAAAAATCCGCGGAAAAACTTGTCGGGACATAGAAGAACGGAAATACTGGCGACCTGTTCATGGAGGAACATGGTGGGCAGGCCGCCAGCATTTTTCACATGAATCGCCGCTAATCGGACGTTAATCTATTCGTTAATACTTTATGCTGCGGCTTCTAGCTGGGTCTTCTTGCTAAGTCTTCTTGCTGATATAGGGAAAACAACTAGAACAACAAGTACAATATTTTACAACGCTTCGCCGGGACACACGCTATGCGTGACACAAACCTGCTGGAAGGGAAACAACAAAGAACAACAAAGAGGACAGTAAAGCTGTCCTTTTTTCTTGCTAAGAGCTAGGGTTGGGTCTAAGAATGAGTTGCAAACCAGTCGATGGTCTTCTTCAGACTGACACTACCATTTTTTTCACGAACATCATCTCGTTTAGCTTTGGGAATGAAGGCTGCTATGAGACCATTTTTTAAAGCCATCTCTTCATTAAACACCTTCACTTGGTAGTCTTTTATACCCCATCGATGTATAACGGCACGCATAGCTTCACGAAAAGCATCTTGAAGTCCTCCCAGCCAATCTATTTGATGACCATGCACGATCAAATAAATATGATACTCCCCAGGGGGTTTTGAGAATTGCTGCAAATGGATGGGTAATCGCTGGAAGGCTACCTCTCCATGCTTTTTGTTCTTGAGATCGTCGAAAAGTCGCAGCGAATCTGAAAACTTTTGCGTTATGTCGGTGATGAAGACTTTAAATTTGTCGCCACAAATATCTTTTGGTGACGAGGACTTAGCCTCTATCAACGCCACATGGGGATTGATAAAGACGACACATTCACAGGCTTTTATACGATCCGTACCAGTTACGAGCGGATCTTTTTCTATACAGAAGACATCTTCGTCGGGGAAGCTGAACTTCATGAACGATTCATAGAACTCCATCGCTACAAACTGATTTCATCCATATACAGGTTGATGGACTCGTCAACGATGGGGTTCTTGGGCATCTCCCGCTGAAGGTCGCTCACTTGGCAGGCTCCATCCTCGAAGGACAAGACGGGGATGCTCATGGCTTGTTTGTGGGCCATGATGTAGAGACGCTTGATGACGAAATAGGAATGGGACGCTATAAAGAACTGGACGCCAGCATTGGCAAGGCTCAATATGGTGTCGAGCAAGCGACTGATGAGCGAAGGGTGGAGGTTCGCTTCCACCTCGTCGATGAGGATGATTGACTGGTTGTCAAGATAGTGATTACCAAGGAGAAGGTCGAGGATAGAGAGTTTCTTCACACCCTCTGATGTCGCAGCGATGTCATACACACGACGGCTCTTATCGCGAAACTGCCATTCTTTCTTGTCCTCATTATACTCAAGGCGACCACCGACCATATCACTCACATTCTGGCGCGCTTCGGCAAAACTCTTATAGTTCTTACCTTTCTGTGTACGGCTCAGGGCCTTGGCCAAATCGCTGTATGGCTCTTCAAAACCGAATCGGTTCTCGTCCTTGGCCTCTAAAATAATGTCCTTGATGGAGATAATTTCTTTGGCTGGGATGAAAACGCTATTTGACGACCGCGGATTGAACGTGTTTTGGTCTATATTTGCCTGCTTGGTGGTGGACGGTCCAAACGAATAGGTAAACACCTCTCCCGCGTCGGACTCCATCGTGAAGGACAGATTGCTCTCTCCTTTCTTCACAATGTTTCCCAATGCGGATGTTTGGAAAGTCCAGTACAACTTATCCGAGAGTATTTCTCTGTCAGTACGGTTCTCCTTGCCTCGCTGGTAGGTCTCCACTGCCTTGATAGCAGAGAAGAGTGCTTTCAGAAGGAACGTCTTACCCGACTGGTTGGGGCCTATAATGAGATTGATTTTCCCAAGAACGCCCGTGTCCAGCTGAGAAATGGCACCAAGATTATCGACAGTAATACGCTTGATCATCGTTTAAATCTTTAATTCGTGTATTGACAATTGAAATCGGATGGTGCAAAGGTAAGTATTTTCTGTGAGACGAAGACATCTTTGACAGAAATTATCGGTCTATGCAGGCGGGATTTAGTCGCGGCGGAAGATGTCGCGGGTATAGACTTTGGAGGCGACGTCGCGGAGGGAGTCGTCGAAGCGGTTGGCGATGATGGCCTTGCTGCGGGACTTGAAGGTGGCGAGGTCGTTGACGACGAGGCTGCCGAAGAAGGTGGTGCCGTCGGGGAGCGTGGGCTCGTAGATGATGATCTCGGCGCCCTTGGCCTTGACACGCTTCATGATGCCCTGGATGGCGGACTGGCGGAAGTTGTCGGAGTGGGACTTCATTGTCAGGCGATAGACGCCGATGACGGGGGCCTCTCCCCTGCCCTCGCTGCCATACTGGTTGTTGGCGCTGTAGGCATACCAGCCGGCCTTGGTCAGCACGGCGTCGGCGATATAGTCCTTGCGCGTGCGGTTGGACTCGACGATGGCGGTCATCATGTTTTGGGGCACGTCCTGGTAGTTGGCGAGCAACTGCTTCGTGTCCTTCGGGAGGCAGTAGCCGCCATAGCCGAAGGAGGGGTTGTTGTAGTGGGTGCCGATGCGGGGGTCGAGGCCCACGCCCTCGATGATGGCGCGGCTGTCGAGGCCCTTGACCTCGGCATAGGTGTCGAGTTCGTTGAAGTAGCTGACGCGGAGGGCGAGGTAGGTGTTGGCGAAGAGTTTCACGGCCTCGGCTTCCTTCATGCCCATGCCCAGAACGGGGATGCCCTTGGTCTTTTCGCGCGGGCAGACGCCGTCGGCGATGGGGAGCGGGCCGTCGAAGGTGAAGCTGTCGCCATTGCCAATGGCGCCCTCTACGAGCAGGGCGGCGAAGGTGCCGGCAGCCTGGCGGAGGCGATCGACGTCGGCGATGGAGGCGATGGCCTGGTCTTCATCGGCGAAGTCGGGGTGGTTCATCTGCTTCGGGTAGCCGACGATGATGCGGCTCGGGTAGAGGTTGTCGTAGAGGGCCTTGCTCTCGCGCAGGAACTCGGGGGAGAAGAGAAGGTTGAACTGCTTCACGCCCTGGCGCGCGTAGCGGAGGTAGAGGCTGCGGGTGTAGCCCACGGGGATGGTCGATTTGATGATCATCACGGCGTTGGGGTTGACGGCCAGCACGAGGTCGATGACTTCCTCGACGTGGGTGGTGTCGAAGTAGTTCTTCACCGGGTCGTAGTTGGTGGGGGCGGCGATCACCACGAAGTCGGCGTCGGCATAGGCCGATTTGCCGTCGAGGGTGGCGACGAGGGTGCCATGGCCAGCCTGTTCAGCCTCATCGGGGCCCACGCAGGGCAGGAGGCTGCGGTCGCCGAGGTATTTCTCGATGTAGTCGTCCTGGATGGGCGAGACGCGGCGGTTGAGTTTCTCGACTTTCTCGGGGATGACATCGACGGCTGTCACATGGTGGTGTTGGGCCAGCAGGGTGGCAATGCTCAAGCCGACGTAGCCTGTGCCGGCCACGGCGACCTTGATATTTTTGAAATCACGCATATTTTTGATTATTTCTTTTTACAAAACAACTTTGAGACAGATAAATCTGTCCGTGGGGAATATAAGAAAAACAACTTGAACAACGGGGACAACTTGAACAACTTTGTCAAACAGATGAATCTGTCTTTGGGAGAAGTTGAAAAACAACTTGGCCAAAGGGAAACAACTTGAACAACCGTTGGGAGACAGATGAATCTGTCTTTTTGGGGAGGGGGGATTTAGTCCTCGATGATCTGGAGGAGTTCGCGGTCGATCTCGATGGTGGCGCCAGCGATGTACTTGATTTCGCAACCGATGACAGCTCTTTTGCCTTTCACGCGCTGTACGTAGGCTTCGATGCCTTGCATGTTGCCGCCGAAGATACGCACCTTTTGGCCTTTCTTCAAAGGGGCCGTATAGGCGGAGACTTCCTCGCAAGCACACTCTACGAACTGGCGGTAGTTTTCCAACTCGGCGTCGGGGATTCGATAGATGTCTTTGCTACCGGGCATGGTGAGCATCTTATAGACATCGGAACGAAACCGGATTTCGTTGAGATCTTTTCGGCTGACGTGGCAGAAAATGAAGGTCGAGAGGAAGACGCGGTCCTTCTCCTTTCGCTTGTTGGTGCGCCTATCCACGACAAAGGTCCGTTTCGTCGGAACCCAGTACTCAAACCAGATCGCTTTGTTGTCTAAAACATCTTGAATATCAATGGCTATTCGCTTTTCGCAGTTGACTCGTACCACTGCTACATACCATCCTGCATCTTGGGGTTTTTGAGCTTTTTTAGGGCCGTCGGAAATTGGGTTATCTTCAGTTTTCTCCATGGCTTCGCCGCCGTCCCCTGCATGAGTGGGCGGTAACTGCTGACCTGTTTTCTTATTCTCCATACTATCAATATCAAGTCGGTTTTTGATATTGATTTCTGCAACTCTTAATAAGAGACACAGAAACGATGGTATATGTTTGAATTTTAAGACTTTAAAGACTTCGAGGGGTGTAATCTGTTAAACGACTGTTCTGCAGATTCGGAAAAAATATCTTCCTGCTGACGAAAAATAATTCCGCATAAGCCCCTCTATTACAATAAAAATCACTAACTTTGCCCAAAGATATCTGTGTCTCTTATTAAGAGATTCATAACCTCCTATCTTTTTCTCAACCCGCTACGGCGACCCCTCGCCTACCCTAGAAACTGCTCAGAATGCTGGCATTGACCTTGTCCACCTCGGGCGAGGAGATGCTCTGCAGATAGATGCGCGTGGTCTGTTCGGAGTCGTGGCCCAGGGCCTCGCTGATGACGGATAGAGGGATCTGTCGGTCGCGGGCGATGGTAGCCCAGGAGTGGCGGGCGACATAGAGGGTCAGCGGACAGGGAAGGCCGATGGCGCGGGCGATCTTTCGCAGGTGGTAGCTGATACGGGCCTGGGCGTTGTGGTACTCCTTATTATATAGTCGTCCACCGGAGAGAATGGGGAGGAGGAAGGGAGAGGAGGCGGTCTGGGCCTGATACTTTTCGACGATCTCCTGCATGAGGGGTTCCCACTTGACCTTCATCTTCTGTCCCGTCTTGCTTCGGGTGTAGCAGAGGAAGCCTTCGCGGAGGTCGCTCTTGCGGAGGTGGGCGAGATCGATGAAGGAGGCGCCACGGAGGTAGAAGGACATGAGGAAGAGGTCGCGGGCCAGTTCCAGGGAGGGATGGGCGGAGAGGTCGGCCTCTTTGATGGTCTTGATGACGGAGAAATCGACGGCGCGCTTGCGGGTCTTGTCGATGCCGGTGTAGGTGGGGCGGAAGGGGTACTGCTGGGCGACGACGCCGTTGGCGACGGCACGGTTATAGACGGCGCGGAGGATGCGCATATAGAAGGAAATGGTGTTGCGGCAGATGCCTCGGTGCTTGAGCCACGCCTCGTAGGACTGGATGAGGGCGACGTCGAGGCGGTCGATGGGGAGGTCGAACTGATGGCGGAAGCGCATGAGGCTGTTGAGGGTGGACTGGTAGTTGTGGGCGGTGCACCACTGCTGGTTGATACGCATCTGGGCAATGAGGCGCTGCATGGTGGCGCACAGCGTGAGGTCTTTGGAAAGGCGGTGGTACTCGTTGACAACGCTGTCGGCGGAATAGTTGGCGGAGGTCTGGTCGAACGAGGTGACGATGCGGCACAACAGGCGGTATTCGCTCTGGATCATCGTGTCGATGCGGGCGAGGTGGACCCAGCGGGGGTCTTGGGTGGAGGGGGCATCGAGGAGGACCTGCTGGGAGAAGGCGTCCCACTCGTGGGCGTAGAGCCGATAGGGGGTCACGATTTGGCGCACCACGCGGCGGTGAATAATCTGAAGGAACAATACGCCCTCCTTGCCTCGGACGGACGAGGGACGAAACTTAATCTTGATACTTGCCATTGCTTTACTCTTTTTTTGTTATCTCTTTATAACCATTGGGATGGATAACTCAAAAACGGGTGCAGGGCCGTAAATATGCGAAAAGATTTTCAAAAACGAAAAAAATGATGTAAATTTGCAATCATGATAAAAGCATTGTTTTTCGACGTGGATGGTACGCTCGTGAGTTTCAAGACCCACAAGATACCGGAGCGGACAATCCAGGCGCTACAAATGGCGCATGACCAGGGGGTGAAGATATTTACTGCTACGGGACGACCAAGGCAGTTGCTCAACAACATCCCGGAGGTGGAGCACCTGATGGATGGGTATATCCTCGCCACGGGGGCGCTGTGTATCTATGGTGAGACGGTGGTGAGGGAGGAGCTGATCTCACACGAGGAGGTGCTGGCCTTGGTGGACCATTGTCGCAGGCATAACATTTCTTCTGTCGTGGTGGGCAAAAAGGATATTCAGTTTTTGAACCGCAACGAGATGGTGGACGATGCTTTCTTCGATATGCTGAAAGTGACGTACAACAAGTATGACGTGCCCTTGGAGGAGGTCATCGACCAGGGGGTGCTACAGATCACCTCGTTCATCACCGAGGAGGAGGAGAAGGAGATCATGCCACAGTTGCCGGGGTGTGCGTCAGCGCGTTGGTATCCTACGTTCTGCGACATCACGTCGGCGACGGCGGACAAGGCGAGGGGTATCCGTGCCATGGCAGACTACCTTGGTTTTGACATCAGCGAGACCATGGCGTTTGGCGACGGGGGTAACGACCGCCCCATGCTTTGTGCTGCCGGCATTGGTGTGGCGATGGGCAATGCGGTAGATGAGGTGAAAGCGCATGCGGACTATGTGACTTCCACCGTCGATGAGGACGGAGTGTGGAATGCGCTGCGCCATTTTGACATCATCTGACAATACTAGAAGAAATTGACGAAAGCTGTTCGCGCTGCTTGCGAATCAACTCTATTGTTTCCTGCATCTTTCGTTGCAAGACCTGCTTGGCATTAGCCGAACTCTGCCGCGCAGAGGTAGCCACCTGGCTCATCAGCTCATGAAGCATGGCGTCCGTGGGTTCCTCCATAGAAGTCAAACGATAGTCTTTGATACTCATAACATCTAATCCTTTCGATTCTATTTTCGTGTATTTGCAATTAAAATAGGATGGTGCAAAGATAAGTATTTTCTATGAGAAGAAAAAATCTTTGAGAGAAAAAGTCTATCCATGCTAAAGTGGCAAGCAAGCTTTCATGGATTCCACACGACTCGTAGTCAACCAAAGGCGAAGGTAGGAAAAGGGCAATGGGACGGAAGAACATGCTGCTGCAAGGGAAACAACTATGAACAACGCTTCGCAAGGACAAAATCCAAAAAACACGGCCAAGGCAAAGCGGGGCAGGTACTGCCAGAATGGCATATCGTTAGGGAATGTAAAATGGGGAGGAGGTAAAACTAAGAGCCGTTAAGTGTAAAAAGAAAACTGTTAAAATCGGATAAAGATTCATGACAGATAGTCAGTTTTACATTTTTTGCGCCTATATTTGCACCACGTTTCGGCAGAAAGGCTGTCGGTAGGAAAGTAAACGACGGCTGACGCGAACGCAATGGAAGTATAAATATAAGAAACAAAAAAGATATTGTAGTATGAAGAAATTTTCGAAGTATCTGATGAGTGCCGCCACAGTGACGGCGTTGGCTCTCTCTACGGGAGCATTCCTGAAGGTATATGCGGCTGAGGCCCCGGCATCCGTCGTTGCTGGACAGCCGGTCGATCTGACCTATGCCGCCGAGAAAGCATTGCCCTCCGTGGTCCACATCAAGTATGTGCAAAACTCCAAGACGAAGACCGTCGAAGTGCAGGACGACCCCTGGGGCGGATTCTTTGACCCGTTTGGCTTCTTCGGCAACCCCGGTGGCGGTTCGCGCCAGCAGCGGGTGCAGACCCCGAAGCGCGAGGCAACAGGATCGGGCGTGATCATCTCGCAGGACGGATACATCGTGACCAACAACCACGTCGTGGAGGGTGCGGACGAACTGACCGTCACACTCAACGACAACCGCGAGTTTAGCGCCAAGATCATCGGTACGGACAAGCAGACGGACCTCGCCCTCATCAAGGTGAACGCCAAAGACCTGCCCGCCATCACCATCGCCAACAGCGACGACCTGAAGGTCGGAGAGTGGGTGTTGGCTGTCGGCAACCCGTATAACCTCAACAATACGGTGACGGCAGGTATCGTCAGTGCGAAGTCGCGTGGACTGGGTGCGAGCGCCAACGGCATCGAGAGTTTCATCCAGACCGATGCGGCCATCAATCCGGGCAACTCGGGTGGCGCACTGGTGAACACGCGTGGTGAGCTGGTCGGCATCAACGCCATGCTCTACTCGCAGACGGGTTCCTTCACGGGCTATGGTTTCGCCATCCCGACGACGATCATGAACAAGGTGGTGGCTGACATCAAGAAGTATGGTAGCGTGCAGCGTGTGCAACTGGGCATCACGGGTACGGACGTGCTCAACCACATCAACCGCCAGAAGGACCAGGGCAAGGAGATAGACCTCGGCACCAACGACGGTGTCTATGTCAACTCCGTCTCTGAGGACGGCAACGGCGCTGAGGCCGGACTGGAGGAAGGCGACGTGATCACGAAGGTGGACGGCAAGCCGATCGTGAAGATGTCGGAGCTCCAGGAGATGATCAACGCCAAGCGTCCGGGCGACAAGATCACGCTGACGTACCTGCGCAACAAGAAGAAGATCGAGAAGACCATCACGCTGAAGAACGCCCAGGGCAACACGAAGCCGATCGAGCAGGCTGACATCGACGTGCTCGGCGCACAGTTCCGCCCCGTGACGAAGGCGATGATGGAGCAGCTCAACATCACGTATGGTCTGGAGGTGATCAAGGTGAACAGCGGAGCACTGAAGGATGCGGGCATCAACCGTGGCTTCATCATCCAGCGCGTGAACGAGGGTATGGTCAAGACCATCGACGACCTGCAGAAGGAGGTGAAGAAGGCCAGCGTGAGCAAGGATCCCGTGCTCTACATCCAGGGTATGTATCCGACGGGAAAGAAGGCTTACTTCGCCGTGCCTATCGGAGAGTAATCAGCAGAAAAAAATCCACATGACATAGGAAGAAGGCCAGGCGCAATCGGACGGGAAGACCGTTGGGTTGCGCCTGGTTTGTCTTCGGGATGGTCTCGGGATGGCTTCGGGACGGACCGCGCCCAGCAACGCAGAAAGCAGGATGTGGAAAGAAAATTGGCGCTAAATTTGCATAATCATAGGATTGTCCGTACCTTTGTTGGCCTATAATAAAAAAGTGTAATTCGTGAACGCGATGATGCAATATCAAGAAAAAACTGTGATGAAGCAATGGAAGCAGGTTGTCCTGTCGGTAATCATGATCCTCTGTGCGGGTGCTGCCTATGGCGGAGACTTCCTGCCGACGAAGGTCTATATGTTTGGCTTTGCAGCCTCCTTCAACGACTCGACGGTCTATTTCACCGACGTGCAGCAGCTGGAAGGGGCCTGGGTATATGAGAAGGAGCGCTCCTTTCTCGTGAACCGGGACGAATACTCCTACCAGCTACGCAACTTCCTGAAGCAGATGGGACTGGAAGCGCCCACCTGCGTGACGGTCTATGCCTTTGACGAGAAGGAGATCTATAAGAAATACCTGAAACTGCGCCAGCGCTATGAGGGCAAGAAACGCAAGTTTGACCTCCTGGTGAGAAACGTGCCCGCGGAGGTCTTCGCCTACAAGGTCGTGGAACCCAGCGTGGGCAGGGTCATCATCGACCCGAAACTGGCAGAGGCGGCGGCCGACAAGGCGGACCGTGCCACGGCCAAGGCGCAGCGCAAGGCGGAGAAGAAGGCACGCAAGGCGGAGAAGAAGGCACAGAAATAAAGGCACCGGCATGATATGGAAGCAAACTGGCACCGACACTACTTCAGCATTGCCGACCACCGCGTGGGGGTCTTCTTTCGTGAAGGACAGACCAACGACCTGGCGCTGATACCCTCCTACGAACCGTTTCGCACGACGGAGGAGGAGGACTGCGTAATGGTGATGGAGGTGGACGACACCTTGCACCCCGTGCCCAAAGATCAGCGCAGTCGTATCCGCGTCTTTGACACGGGCAACGGCGACACGGCGGTGGATCGGCTGGAGGATGGTGGCTACCAGTTTATCATCAAGGACATACGGGGCCGCGCGTGCTGTCTGCTGATCGCTGACAAGGCGTTTGCCCACTGCCGCTGTGCGCTCAACGGCGACGGGATGATGCGGTCCTTTGGACTGAACAGTGCGCTGATGCTCGCCTACGCCTTTGCCACAGGAGGGCGGCAGACGCTACTCATCCACGCCTCGCTGGTGCGCCACCAAGGGCGCGGCTATGCCTTCGTCGCCAAGAGCGGCACAGGCAAGAGCACGCAGGTGGCGATGTGGCTGCGGTGCATACCGGGGTGTAACCTGATGAACGATGACAACCCCGTGGTGCGCGTGATAGACGGCGAGGTCATGATCTATGGTTCACCGTGGAGCGGAAAGACGCCGTGCTACCGACAGGTGAAGGCACCCCTGGGGGCGATCACCCAGATAGACCGGGCGCCGGCCAACTCGGTGGACAGGCTCTCGCCGCTGCAGGCTCTGGCGATACTGCTGCCGTCGTGCTCGTCGATGAAATGGGACGAGAGGCTGCACGGACAGGTGTGTGACACGATGTCGGAGGTGATCGGCCTGACACCCATCTACATGCTCCACTGTCTGCCCAACGAGGAGGCAGCGAGGGTGTGCTGCCGGGCCATAGCAAAGGAATAGGAAGATGCAGATACCCAACGCCATCCTCATACCCGAGATCATTCGGCTGCTGGACGAAGGCCACACGGTGACACTTCGGCTCAGAGGCTACTCGATGCGTCCGTTTCTGGAGGACGACCGCGACGTGGCGCTGCTGGTGAAAGCGGAAACGGTGAAGGTGGGGGACCCCGTACTGGCGGAGGTATCACCACGCCACTATGTGTTTCATCGCATCGTAGCCATCGAGGGCGAGGCCGTGACCTTGCGTGGCGACGGCAACCTGGCGGAGGAGCACTGCCGACTGAAGGACGTGAAGGCGGGGGCCATCGGATTCTACCGCAAAGGGCGGAAGACGATGGACCGCACGGACGGCTGGAAATGGAAGGCGTATAGCTACTGCTGGACAAGACTCTACCCGATCAGACGGTATCTGCTGGCGATACACCGCCGGCTGGTGCTGAACGAATGGGGAAGAGGAAGAAAAAACACGAATAATAACGAATCATGAGAGTAAAAAAAGGATTTATCAATCGCAATGTCTGTGGCGAGTCGGTTTTGCTGGCCACGGGACAGGAGAATATCGACTTCACCAATATCATTTCACTCAACGAGACAGCGAACTTCCTGTGGAACGAACTGGCCCAGCGGGAGGATTTCACCATCGACGACATGGTGGAACTGCTGACGGGCGAATATGAAGTGGAGGCGGATGAGGCGAAGGCGGACTGCCAGGCACTGGTACAGCAATGGACGGACGCGGGCATCTTGGAGGGCGAGGACTTGCCCCCAGTCTCGCCCCACGTCGTCGAGGAAAAGGCGCAGGCTGAGGCGGAAGCGCCGCAGGAAGCAGCACCGAAGAAGAAGGAGAAGAAGGGGTTCTTCAGCAAACTGTTCAAAAACTGACGGTAGGAGGAAGAAGTTTTTCTTGACGCGCCTCATTTTTAGTGTGGGTAAGACAGAAAAAACATGCGTAAAATTTGGAGAAAACGCATAAAATGCGTAAATTTGCATCCAAAATAAGCAAAGATTAGTTCTGGATATTTTTAAGGTAAAAAAGATAACACAATATTCATTATACAACAACCATAGAAGCAATGAGCGAAAAAAGAGTTTACACCTTCGGCAATGGTAAGGCTGAAGGTCGTGCGGAAATGCGCAATCTGCTGGGTGGCAAGGGTGCGAACCTTGCTGAAATGAACCTCATCGGCGTGCCCGTACCCCCGGGATTCACTATCACCACCGACGTTTGCAACGAATATTTTGAGAAAGGAAAGGACGACGTGGTCGCTTTGCTGAAGAGCGAAGTGGAGAAGAGCGTGAAGCACATCGAGAAATTGATGGGCGCGAAGTTTGGCGATCCTATCAACCCGCTGCTTGTCAGCGTCCGCTCTGGTGCGCGCGCTTCCATGCCGGGTATGATGGACACCATCCTCAACCTGGGTCTCAACGACACCGTGGTGATCGGACTGGCACAGAAGACGGGCAACGAGCGTTTTGCCTATGACAGCTACCGCCGATTCGTCCAGATGTATGGAGACGTTGTGATGGGCATGAAGCCCGAGAACAAGGAGGACATCGATCCCTTCGAGGCTATCATACAGCAGGTGAAGGCACAGCGCGGCATCAAACTCGACAACGAGATGAATGTCGATGAGCTGAAGCAGCTGGTGGTGCTCTTCAAGCAGGCGATCCAGGAGCGCACGGGCATGAAATTCCCGACGGATCCGATGGAGCAGCTCTGGGGTGCCATCTGCGCCGTCTTCGACAGCTGGATGAACGACCGCGCCATCCTCTACCGCAAGATGGAGGGTATCCCCCAGGAGTGGGGTACGGCCGTGACGGTGATGGCAATGGTCTTCGGCAACATGGGCGACACGTCGGCAACGGGTGTGTGCTTCAGCCGTGACGCCGCTACGGGTGAGAACATCTTCAACGGTGAGTATCTGATCAACGCCCAGGGCGAGGATGTGGTGGCCGGTATCCGCACACCGCAGCAGATCACCAAGGAAGGTTCGCTCCGCTGGGCGAAGCTCCAGGGCATCAGCGAGGAGGTGCGTGCCAAGAAGTATCCGTCAATGGAGGAGAACATGCCGGAGATCTTCCAGGAGCTCAACGCACTGCAGGACAAGCTGGAGAAGCACTACCACGACATGCAGGACATGGAGTTTACCGTACAGGAGGGAAAACTCTGGTTCTTGCAGACGCGCAACGGTAAGCGCACGGGTACGGCCATGGTGAAGATCGCCATGGACTTGCTCCACGAGGGCGAGATCGACGAGAAGACGGCGCTGAAGCGTTGCGAGCCGGGCAAGCTGGACGAACTGCTCCACCCGGTCTTCGACAAGGAGGCTTTGGCAGGTGCCAAGGTGCTGACGCGTGGTCTGCCGGCTTCGCCGGGTGCTGCCTGCGGTCAGATCGTCTTCTTCGCTGACGATGCCACGAAATGGCACGAGGAGGGCAACCGTGTGGTGATGGTCCGTATCGAGACGAGCCCTGAGGACTTGGCTGGTATGAGCGCGGCAGAGGGTATCCTCACGGCGCGTGGCGGTATGACGTCGCACGCTGCTGTCGTGGCACGTGGTATGGGTAAGTGCTGCGTGAGTGGCGCCGGTGCCATCCAGGTGGACTACAAGGCGCGCACGGTGCAGATCGAGGGCACGCTGCTCCACGAGGGTGACTATATCTCCATCAATGGTTCGACGGGCGAGGTGTATTTCGGTGAGGTGAAGACGCGTCCGGCAGAAGTGACGGGTGATTTCGCCGAACTGATGAATCTCTGCGATAAGTATTCGAAGCTCGTGGTGCGCACGAATGCGGACACGCCGCACGACGCGGAGGTGGCACGCAACTTCGGCGCAGTGGGTATCGGTCTCTGCCGTACGGAGCACATGTTCTTCGAGAACGAGAAGATCAAGGCGATGCGCGAGATGATTCTTGCCGACTCCGGTGAGGGTCGTGAGGCTGCGCTCAACAAACTGCTGCCCTATCAGCGTCAGGACTTCTACGGCATCTTGAAGTGTATGGACGGCAAGCCTGTGAATATCCGCTTGCTCGACCCGCCTCTCCACGAGTTTGTGCCGCACGATCTGCGTGGTCAGGAGATCATGGCTTCGGACATGGGTGTGAGCGTCCGCTTCATCCAGAACCGTGTCAACTCGCTGTCGGAGCACAACCCGATGCTGGGTCTGCGTGGATGCCGTCTCGGCAATACGTTCCCTGAGATCACGGCCATGCAGACGCGTGCCATCCTCGGTGCTGCCTGCCAGCTGAAGAAGGAGGGCTTTGACCCGCGTCCCGAGATCATGGTGCCGCTGGTAGGTATCGAGTCGGAGCTGGAGCAGCAGAAGGAGGTGATCTACAAGACGGCGAATGAGCTCTTCGCACACGAGGGTGTGGAGGTGCCGTTCAAGGTGGGTACGATGATTGAGATTCCGCGTGCCGCACTGACCGCAGACCTCATCGCCCGTCATGCCGAGTACTTCAGCTTCGGTACGAACGACCTCACGCAGATGACCTTCGGCTATAGCCGTGACGATATCGCCAGCTTCCTCCCCTCTTATCTGGAGAAGAAGATCCTGAACGTCGATCCGTTCCAGGTGCTCGACCAGGAGGGTGTCGGCCAGTTGGTGAAGATGGCTGTCGAGAAGGGCCGTGCCACACGTCCCGACCTCAAGTGCGGTATCTGTGGAGAGCATGGTGGTGAGCCTTCATCCGTGAAGTACTGCCACCGCGTGGGCCTCAACTACGTCAGCTGCTCGCCGTTCCGCGTGCCTATCGCACGCCTCGCTGCGGCGCAGGCTGCTGTGGAGGAGTAACAAGATAAGCCTGCGTAACTAACGAGTTAGGCGGTAAGTCTCTGATAATAAAGAGGCTTAAACTCTTCAAACAAGATAAATTAGGGCTGATACTTCGTAAGAAGTGTTAGCCCTAATTTTTATGCTGAAAAGGTTCTGGATCGATGTCAATAATTCCGCCAGAAACACCTTTTTAAGATAAATATTGAAGAATATGAAAAATAAATAGTATCTTTGCATCCGAATTGATGAACTCAATGATTTGAGTATTCGGAAATTTACATCAAGAACGCAGCAATGCGTGCCAACCGAGCTTCAGGAATAGAGCATTCTAAAGAGCCACGGTGGCGAGCGAAAGCAGATGTGGGCATACGCCAAAAACTCATTATAGCTCAGAGACTGTAGATTTCCTTATGTGTCCTTTCGTAGGCATATAGGGATTTTTCTTTTCTTCTCCAGCAAGTGTTGTTACTTGTCGTTAGACCCACAACAGTGATCGGCTCTTTAGTGTCTAACAATTAAATAACAACGAAAATGGAAGAATTAGGTAAATCGAGATGGGAAGGAAACGAACATTGGTTCAAATTCGGACATCAAGCAGGATTGAAGAGGTTTGACGAAATCTCTACTCTTGGCAGCACCGCAACAGCTGTTGCGCTCAGGTCTGTGAAATATCAGCTTGAGAATGAGCTTGGCTTTGAGGTCTCAGATGACTTGTTTTGTGAGATTTTTAGGAAGGTTTGTAATTTCCGGCCAGTGCCGGCATTTGACTGCTATGCTTCACTGGAGTTCATTCAAACTTTACAGAGAATCCTCGAAAAACATGGTGTTTCTGGGGAACATGTTGGAGCAATCTGGAGAACATTTAGAGTTCGTGTGGACAATCTAAGATGTTATAAGAACATTCTGCTCCATGTTCCCCACTCATCTTCTTCTTTTCCTGAAAATTCAAATCACTCTTATAATGATTTGGACTTTGAAGAAAGACTCCTTGTCGATTACTACACTGACGAATTGTTCGTGTCTCATGCCGAAACAGAACACATAAGCTCTGTCGTATTCCCATATTGCCGTCTATATTGCGATGTGGAAAGGCTGATAAATGATCCATTAGAAAAAGAGGGTCTCGGCATTAGATATCTCAGAGAGGTTAAAACAGGCAGTGGATATCCTTATCGTTCTTTCAGCTCGAAAAATGAAGCATTCATTCAGTATATTGACTTTCATTCATCCGTATCAAAGAAAAACACTGCCATGGGTGAAGGTACGTTGTTGATAGACTGTCATAGTTTCTCCAGCATACCTAATCTGCTGAATTCGAATCCACCTGATATCGATATCTGTATCGGCTACAACGACGATGACACCTGTCCGAACAAAGTCGTCATTGGAAATATCGTTCATTATTTCGAATCTCTTGGCTATAAGGTTGGCATGAATGAGCCTTTCTCTAATAGCAAGACTTTCTCTGTACCTATCAAGTATCATTCAGCCATGATAGAAGTCAACAAACGTCTCTACATGGACGAGCTGACCCTGGAGAAAACAGAAGGATTCAACAAACTTCAACAAGAAATAAGATTACTCTATGGTATCTTATTAAAGCCATAGAGGAAATATACGTAACAAATAAAAAGAAATGCAAAGGACGCAAAAGATGGGATTTTTGTAGCGATTCCATAGCGTCAAAGTAACTTTTTTGATAAAAATCACTTTTTCTTGGAGGTGTGCCTACCGTTGGCATACCTCCTTTTAAATTTTCCACCCAGTAAAACTTCAAAAGAGAATCAATATGAACATTAAAGAGGCATTGTCAGAAATCCTCAATGACGAAGAGGCACTGAATAACAAGCCCAAACATCCGAGAGTCTGGCAAATGGAGCACACATGGGATTTTCCGTTTTCGATATTCTATAATATGCAACGCTTATCGTCGTAGATTGTCGCACATAGAACGAAGGCTATATGTATATACACAAATGACCCCTTCCTTCATCCGGACAACCTATAAGTAAGTAGCCATTTGCTTTTGACTAATAAGAAATCACATATTTTGAGTATTGCTAGTTCTGCTGTCCATTTATAATTTTGCACCCGCAATAGCAAAATGCAACTCAAGTGGGTGAAAAAAAAATAATACTAACAGGGGCGATGCTCGCAGCATGTCTTGCTGCAAAAGCTGACGATATCCGCGGACATATAGTGGATGCCGGAAGCAATGATGCCGTGGCGTACGCTACAGTGACAATCACTGATTCGCACAATAGGAAACTCACCACCGTGAGTGATATTTCTGGCTATTTCATGTTTCAGGACCTCAGTTCGGACAGGTACACCATCACCGTGTCATACCTGGGCTACCACACCCTGACCCAGACCTACACCAGCAGGAACGGAGAGACCGTAACGCTGACACTGAAGCTGAAACAGGACAACCGCGTACTGAACGAGGTGGTAGTGACGGCGCACGAGTCGCAAGGTATCACTACGTCGTCCGTGATCGACCGCAAAGCCATAGAGCATCTGCAGCCGTCGAGTTTCACCGACCTGTTATCACTATTGCCTGGTGGGACAACCCAACTGCCCGACCTCACCAATGCCAACACCATCAGACTGCGCCAGGCTGGAAGTGGAGGGAGCAACTACGATGTCAGTGCGATGGGAACACTGTTTGTAGCCGATGGCATCCCGATGAATACCAATGCCAACATGCAGATCGTGAAGCAGGCATCAAACGGCACCGTCGGTGATCCCGATGCTGGGAGGAGCCATGTGACAAGCGGCGTGGATATGCGCAGTATACCGACGGATAACATAGAGAGCGTGGAGGTGATAAGAGGTATCGCACCCGTGGAATACGGCGATATGTCGAGTGGCGTGGTACTGATAAAGCGGAAGTTGAAAGCCACACCCTTTGAGGCACGGTTCAAGGCCGACTCCTATGGTAAACTACTGTATGCTGGCAAGGGAATAGAACTGGGTAGCCTGATCGTCAACCTGGGGCTGGACTACCTCGACGCAAAGGCGGACCCACGAGACCCGATGAACAACTACAAGCGGCTGACAGCATCGGCACGCATGCAAGACGAATGGCAGGTGGGCAACGCGCGGCTGAGATGGCGCAGCAACATCGACTACACAGGATCTTTCGATGACGAGAAGCACGACCCAGAAATATTGAAACAGAAAGACGACACATACAAGTCGTCATACAACAGACTGAGCATGAGCCACTCCATGCTACTGAACCCCAGCAGTCCCTCTTTCTTCAAATCCATGAACCTTGACGTGGCTGCGGCCTACGAGTGGAGCAGGATCGAACAACAGAAGAGCATCAGCCTGAGCCGCGATATGGCAGCATCGACATCGCTGGAGGAAGGCGAACACGACGGGACCTTCCTACCCTATCACTATATCTCGAACGTGACCGTAGATGGGAGACCACTCAACCTATACGCCAAACTGAAGGCTCTGTTTGCATACAACAGCGGTCAACTGGCGCAGCGCATTCATGTCGGAGCAGAATGGAAGATGGATAAAAACTATGGCAGGGGACAGGAGTACGACCCAGCACTGCCCGTAAGCCCAGGGACACCCTACCGGCCGCGCAACTACAGCGCCATACCAGCGATGCACCAAGTGAGTTTTTTCCTACAAGACAACCTGACGTTGCCTGTGGGCAACAACCTGCTGACAGCACAAGTGGGTCTGCGCGGAAGCAGTCTGGCCCATATTGCGAAAGAATACACCATGAGCGGAAAAATATATCTTAACCCGAGGTTGAACTTGCAATGGAGATTTCCCGAGATCAGCATGGCAGGAAAACCGCTAACGATTGACATCAATGGGGGGTGGGGACAACAAAGCAAGTTTCCTACCCTACTCCAGATTTACCCCGACCTCATATACACGGACCTCATCGAGCTCAACTATTACAACATGAACGCCGACTATAGGCGGATCTATCTGCACACGTATATCGATAATCCCACAAACTACGGGCTCGAACCAGCAAGGAACGACAAATGGGAAATCAGAATCGGAGCACAGTGGGACGGCAACTCGGTCAGCGTGACGTATTTTCGCGAACAGATGAACGACGGATTCCGCACCTCTGCAAAGGTAAGGCCGTATGACTACAGGGATTACGACGAGAGCGCAATAGACGGCAATAGCCTCAGCGCGCCACCGGCACTCGAGAAACTGCCGTATGCAGAAAAACGGGTGCTCGGCATGTATGGCATGACCACCAATGGCAGCAAGATGATCAAAGAGGGCGTAGAATGGCAGATGGTCACCAAGCGCTTCGAGATGCTGAAGACACGGCTGACCGTGAACGGGGCATGGTTCAAGACCACCTACACCAACAGCGACCCGATGTTTCGCAGCAATACTACTGCCGTCGTGGACGGCACACCGGTGAACGACCTCTATATCGGCTACTATGAAAATAAGGCGGGAAGCGTGCGGGAGCAACTCAACACCAACATCATGGCGGACACCTATATCCCTAAGCTCGCCCTGTCGTTCTCGCTCACGGCCGAATGTATGTGGTTCACATCATCAAAATCGATCCGGACCAGCGGTGTACCACTGAAATATATCGACAACAACGGAGAGATACACGATTTCACGGAGGAAAGCAAACAGGATGTCTATCTGCAATGGCTCATCAACAGATACAACGATGCGGCATGGCTCAAGCAGAAAGTGCCATTCTATATGTTTCTGAACTTGAAAGTGACTAAAGAGTTTGGCAAGTGGATGAAACTGGCTCTCTTTGTGAACCGTATGATCGACTACATGCCAGACTATACCACCAACAGTGGTATGACGGTGAGAAGGACGTCGAAACCATTTTTCGGTATGGAAATCAATTTCAATATTTGATACAATAAAAAAAAAGAACAATATGAAAACATCACATTTTTTGATGCTCATTGCTTTATGCATGTTGGCACTGACTGGGTGTAGCAACGACGACATTCAGTCGGTAGATACGACACCGGCAGATATCCGCGTCTCGTTCACTACTCCTGCAGGGTATAGCGGGGAACTGACTATGACGGACGTCCATTTGACACTGACAGAAATCAACACCGGCAAAGAGACAGCCTTCAGTTTTTCGACGGCAGAAAACATGACGGTAACACTGAACAGCGTGGATGGCGGTTACTACAGAATCAGCGCTACGGGAAAACTGAACTACAGAAACAGCGACCTAGTGGCGAAGACGGTAGAGGTGACGGCATATAGCGACGGAACAACGCTATCAAAGGAAAATGCCGTCGTGAACCTCGCGCTGCAAGTGGTATCGCAACCTGACCAGGATCCGGCAGACATCGCTTACAAGGGATTCGTACTGGCGGAAATATTCTGTGCAGGAACAGTAAACGCACAGGGGAGCTACTATTATGCTGACAAGTATTTTGTAATTTACAACAATACTGACCATGTGCTCTACGCTGACTCGCTCGTGATAGCAGAAAGCGATTTCTTGACCACCATGAAGCAGGAATACAAACCGAACATCATGGATACCGACATGGCCGTGGCAGCAATGTATATGATTCCAGGAACTGGGCGCGACGTGCCCGTGCAGCCAGGTGGCAAACTGCTGATAGTGGACAACACCGTGGACCACACGGTGGCTAACCCCAACTCCTGGAATATGACCACGGCCGACTACGAATGGTATGACGAATCGACCAATCCACAGTTTACGGACATAGACAACCCGAAGGTGCCGAATCTTGAGAAGATCTACTGCAGCACGCTGACTCTGTGGAGTCCGCACACACAAGGGTTCAAGTCGTACGCCCTGGCAAGGATGCACACCGACAAGAATACGTTTCTCTTGGACTACCTGTACAACTACAACTACCATCTGACGGGGCAGACCGGCGAGGCTGACATGACAGGCACAAGCTACCGTCTGCCAAACAGTTGGATTCTGGACGCCGTAAACATGAGTAGCAAGGCTGGATTTCAATGGATCGTAACATCGCCAGCCCTCGACCGCGGGTTCACCTATAACTCGGAGTTTAACTTTGATGACAGCCGCTTCGGAAAGAGTGTGCGACGCAAAGTAGCTTCGATGGACGGCAAAAGAGCCATACTGATGGACACTAACAACTCCGCGGAGGATTTTGAGCCAAGGGCAAAGGCGGACCCGTTCCATACATTCGGTATATAGACACCTACTGCTCATAGTGACTACAAGGAAGAAGCATCCATATATGAACATAAGTATCAAGGCAGGAATACTGCCCGTCGCACTCCTCAACACGGTGGCAATGACAGCAGCCAACGATAGCATCGTTTGGAAGAGGCAGGTATATAGCACGGGGCACGTGCGCTTCAGACAAGAAGTACTGGCAAGTCCCGCAATGAGAAACTATCTGCACACACCGTCGATATCGGAATTCTCTGCCTATGCAACGACGGAACCAGCAGCGGCAGCAAGGATACCGCAACTGGGACGCGGCGGAAAACAGTTTGGTATGGAAGCTTCCTCCTTCCAGCAGCTCGGTGCGAACAGTGTGGTGTGGGGAAAGGCTTCCTATCAGAACGGAAAGAAATATGACGTGACGTGGAACGAAACGAGTGATTTCCTGCTCTTATACCCGTATGTCATGGGCGACGCCAAAGGGGGCGACCAAAACTACGAGAGCTATCGGCTCAACGGGGGATACTCCACACGACACGGAAAGACATGCTATGGTGTGGACTTGGGATACCGGACTTTGTCGGAATACCGCGACCGTGACCCTCGACCTAACAATACGGTGGCCGACTTGTATGCCCAAGGCGGAATCGGACTCAACATCTGGGGAAGCTATAGCGTGGCACTGACGGCAACAGCAGGAAAGTATAAGCAGACCAACGAGCTGGCTTTCTACAACGAACTCGGAACGCAGATGGTATATCACCTGACAGGAATCGGCAACGACTTCACTCGCTTTTCTGGACAAGGAAAGAACTGCTTCTACAAGGGCTACAGTATAGGGGCGGAGATCAGTATGGCAAGCAAAGAGACTACCGGCTGGTCGGCCTCGGCTGGGTATCTGTTTACACGGAAAGAGAAAGTACTCACCGACCTCAACCGACTACCGCTGAACAGACTGGAGGTCAACTCTCTGGATGGGGCCGTCGGCTACAACAACGAGGACTACGGGGTGAGGCTGACCGGAAACGTTGCGCAACGCAAAGGCATAGACAATCTATTCGGAGACGCAACGGGAAACATATACCCACAGATTGGCAGTCGCAAGCAATACGACGGAAAAATCGAAAAAATCAAGGCAGAAGGATTTTGGAACGTCAACTGGACGGAAAAGACTGATGTAAACATAGAGCCAGAGATCGCCTGCACCTCGTTCAAAAACAGCCATCATACATCGGGGAACCTATTGAAGAGCAGCGACCTTACGATGGGGGTAACGGCAAGCATCGTTCATGCCAACGCAAAGAACATGGTGTGTGCAAAGGCAAAGATAAGGCGCAGAGAGAACTTGGCGGCAAGACTGGACATATACAACTGTCAGAACGAATTGCTCGCTGCCACCCTGCAGAACATAAAAGAATATATGGGTGGAGGTGAGACGGAGATGAGCTTGGCAGTGGAATATACTTTCAAGATATGGAAAGACAAGGCGCTAACGGCGGCAACCCACTGGAGGCATACTGCTTATCATAGCGGCAATAGCAACTTCTACATGGCGAAGCTGACCATCAGCCTATAGGAAACGTCTATGAGCAACGGCATCATTTAACAACAACAAGCATAATGAAAAAGCATTTACTATTTGGGGCCTTACTACTCTGCAACGTAGCTGCGGCACAGACCTTCTCTGGCGGTACGGGAACGAAAAACGACCCGTACCTGATAAGTAATGTAAACGACCTGGAGGAACTGGGCAATATGACCGACAAGCCAGGTGCAAACGGCGAACAGCAGACGTACGGAAAATACTTCAGGCTGACACAGGACATCACCGGGCCTTTCACTGGCATGATCGGCTATGAGGGACTATTCAAGGGAGACTTTGACGGCGGCGGACACTGCATAACGCTGGATATAAACATGCCGAACGAAAACTATGTGGGACTGTTTGGCACCGTGAAGAGTGGCGCCGTGCACGACCTCGCTGTGAGCGGATCGGTCGTAGGCAGTAACTACGTGGGTGGTATCGTCGCCAATCCAACCAATGAAGCCGTGTTGTATAATCTATGCAACTATGCGGACGTGACTTCAACATCGACGGCCGTGCTCTCCTGTGTGGGCGGCGTGATCGGAGGAATCATATCCAAAGCTGAAGGAAGCATGGAGGGGGCAACCGTAAGCAACTGTGCCAACTTTGGGCATGTGGCGAGCGACGGCTGCGCCTTGGGTGGAGTCATCGGTTATTCAGGGCAGCAGACGGGAAACACGATCTGTGACGTGGCAAACTACGGATATGTGGAAAGCACCAACACGATGAGGATCGCTGGCACCATCGGCAACCCGATGTGGAACGACAAGGTACACCGCATAGCGAACTTCGGTATGCTCAGCAACGAGACCTTTTCTGGTTGCATTGGCAATGCCAACCCGACAGATATCGGAGAGGTGGTGTACGACAAACAGACTGCTTGTTCTTCGATTTCCATACCAGCACAGGAAAGAAACACTGCCGACCTGCTGGGGGAAAGGCAGAAGGAAACACTTGGCAGCAACTGGGTATATGCCGAAGATATGTTGCCCCGACCGAAGATGAACGGACTGGAGAACAGTGACATGGCCGTGCTGTACGCCACACCCGTAATACTTGCAGACGGTGACAACCTCAACAGTGTGACTAAAGACTTCAGGGTCTCACTGGGCAACGATCAAAACACAAAAGTCGCCTGGAAGGCAAGTCGCGGTTTGGTGGAAATCCTGACTGACGGCACAGCAAGGATAAAAGGAGGTGGAACGGAAATCCTCACGGCAAGCTACAAAAATGTCTCGAGGGATATTCAAATCGTAATCAAAGGCACTGACAGTATCGACGACATCAACGTAGGCAGCAAAGAAGGGGACAATCTATGGCGCAACCTCAACGGGCAGGTGGTCGCCACGCCGACACACGGCATCTATATCAGAAACGGGAAGAAAATCATCGTGAGATAGACCTTCCACAAAAAACAGAAAGCAAAACAACTCAAAAAAATAGGAAAAATGAAAAAGGTTTACACAACTATCTGTTTGCTGACGATCGCCATTGCGGCATCGGCACAACTGACTTTGCATAAGCCAGAAACAAAAGTGGCAACCGACATCACATCAAGTAGTTTTACGGCGAACTGGGGAGCGGTGCCCAATGCCGACGGCTACTGTGTATTTGTTTACGATCGCAAGGAGGTGAGGGCCGACGGCGATGTGACGATAATGGACGAAGGGTTCAACGGTATTGATTTCGGAAGCATCATCGAACCAGGTGGAGGCGAAGAGGAATACGTGGATCTCTCTGCGTACGACTACGCTGACACCTACGGATGGAGCGCATACGGGTTTCCAAACTTTATCTCTGGTATGGTGGCAGGACTGATCTACTCGCCCTATATGGACTTGCGCGGTAACAATGGTAAATATAAAATCATCATTAGCGCCTACTGCAGCGATGGGGACGAAATAAGGGTGGAGAGCCATGGCGCCAACGGCAAAGAAGTGAAAACTGCAAAGGCTGTGGTGGAAGGTGGTGTAACGGGCATCGCAGACGTGGAGCTTGATTTCGACAATGGATGCAAAGATCTCTTCTTTTCCGTGATCAACAATACGGCACAGGCTGGACGTCCCGATTATTTCGACCGGATCCAGGTGAAGCAGACGCTGAAGAAAGGTGACGTGGTGAACTACATGGTAGGCGGAAACGAAACGGTGGATGCCGTGGACGCTGAAACGAAAGACTCCATCACCTCATGCACCATCCAGGCTCCCACACGCTACACGACAGCCAGGGTGCTCTACTACGACTGCTATGCTTCGGCCGCTGACTGGAGCACGCCAAACGGTTCGGTACCATACACCTTCGTGGTGAGTCCGTTCACCGACCTCGTGAAGGTGGATCTCAACAGTCGCACATCGGAAATATACCATCCGGAAACTGACGGCGTACAGGACATCCTCGCTACCAGTAAGCATTCCGATGACAACAACTGGTATAACCTTGCCGGACAAAGGGTGATCAACCCGTCGAAGGGAATCTTCATTCACAACGGCAAGAAAGTGGTGGTGAAATAGTGAACATGAACCAAACGAATAGTTCAAAGACAAAACAAAAAGCGTTATAATAAACAGAGAATGATGAAAAAGCTAAATTGTATTCTAACCCTCTTGCTTCTTGCAATGGGATTGACAAGGGCAATGGCTGATGACCAGACGCTATCGCTGGGCAATTACGAGGAAGTAGTGGCTGGCGACTGGAACGAAGACCAATGCTATCAAGGAAGTTGGTGGATGATAGCGCCAACACAGTTTTATGTTAAGCATACGGGATCACAGTTTATCTATACCAAAGAGCAGTTGGCACAGATGGCTGGAAAGGAGGTCAAGGGAATGAGCTTCGTGTTCTATAACCAAAGTTCTTTCTCTGCGATACCAAGGACGATCAATGTCTGGGTGAAGGAGATCGACGATGATGCCTTCGCCTACAACGACGAAAAGAAGGCATACGCCTATTTCGACTTTGACGATGCAGAGAAGGTGCTGACCGACTATGCGTTTGACACGGACTTTGTGGATTATTACTGTCTGAACGGAGAACTGAATCTGGCATTCGACAAGGCATTCGCATACAGCGGCGACAAGAACCTGCTTGTCACCATCACCTTCGATGGCGACGAGACGGCAGAAACGAGTAGCGACATCGAGTTCTACTACAATACTGATGCCGAAAACATGGCCATGAGTACCAATAGCGACAACGTGACGTTTGCCGACTACCACGAGTCGGAAGACTGGCCTTACGCCAAAGGAGCGGGCTACTCGGTGTCGCATGCCACCCAGTTGGCGCAGCCTCTCACCCAGTTCACCTATCAAGAGGCGGCAAAGCCAGAGGTGAAGCCGGCTGAACTGACAGGAACCGTGAGCTGCGACGGAGAACCGATCATGGGTGCTACCGTGACGCTGACAAGCGGTGAGACGAAGTACGAGGTGACAAGCGATGCAGAAGGAAAATACACCCTGAACATCGAGGCTGAGAATGTAGATAAGGAATACACCCTCACAGCCAAGGCAGCGGGCTACGAGGACTATACCATCGACCACTATACGTTCGCATCGGGTGAAACAAAGACGCAAGATATCACGATGAGAAAAATAGTGTATCCATCGGTGATGACAGGAACCGTGAGCTGCGACGGAGAACCGATCATGGGTGCTACCGTGACGCTGACAAGCGGTGAGACGAAGTACGAGGTGACAAGCGATGCAGAAGGAAAATACACCCTGAACATCGAGGCTGAGAATGTAGATAAGGAATACACCCTCACAGCCAAGGCAGCGGGCTACGAGGACTATACTATCGACCACTATACGTTCGCTTCGGGAGAGACAAAGACGCAAGATATCACGATGAGAAAAATAGAGTATCCATCGGTGGTGACAGGAACCGTGAGCTGCGACGGAGAACCCCAAGAGGGCGCTGTGGTAAAACTGACCGCAACTGACGACAGTAAGTTGGTGTATAAGGCAACGACGGGTACTGATGGAACTTACAGAATCAAAGTCGTGAAAAGCGACAAGACCTACACGCTGGAGGTAACCTGCGGTGGATGCGAGGACTACAGCGAGGAGAACGTGACCTTCACACCCGGAGAGGACACGACAAAGAACATCATCATGACAAAGACTCCGGAACCCGAAAACAGCATCACCTTGGGAAAATACGACAAGATGCTCGCTGACGGCACAGGAGACGATGTGTATGTGGGGCACGGATACTCATGGGCCGCAGCGCCTACCAACTTCTCGCACAGCATGACAGGTTCGCAGATTATCTACACCAAGGAGCAACTTGCCAAGATGGGTGGCAAGGCGATAACCCAGGTGAACTTCATTTTCCGTAACGAGTGTGCCTATGGCACGTACCCTCGCACCGTGAAAGTTTGGGCACAGGAGATCGATGATGCAAACTTCGACTACGACGACAAGGCGGGCTTGTATATGTTTTACGACTACAAGGATGCGACGGTCGCCGTGGCAGGAATGGAGTATGCGGGCGAACTCTACGACCTTATCGGCAACGGCGAACTGGAGATCGCATTTGACAAGCCGATCAACTACAGTGGCAACAAGAACCTGCTCCTTACGTTCACTTTCGAGGGAACAGAATGCTGCAATACCCTCGACTTCAATTTCTTCTATAATGCCGACATGCCGAAGAAAGCCATGTCGTACTTCAGCGACAGACGTTCTTTCGACGAATATGCCGAGAGCGTGGATTGGCCCTACGTAAACGACGATTGCACGCCGAAACTGGAACAGCCTATCACCCGCTTCTTCTACACGGATGCGGTGACAGACAACATTGACAGCACGAACAGTGGCAACCAGACTGCGAAGGACAGCGATGCCATGTACAATCTGGCAGGACAACGCGTGAGCATGACCTACAAGGGCATCGTGGTGAAGAACGGGAAGAAATACGTCAATTAATAAAGAATAAAGTATAAACGCCCAATAGAAGGCCTTCGTCGTCGCATGATGCAGACGATGGAGGCCTTTTGTTTTTTGCCTTAAAAAATATAACCATTGAGAAGCCGACTGATGCTGATCACGGAAAGAACACTATTGCGAAAAGGGACAAAACCTTGTTTGAGATTTATTGATATCCGGTAATACTTTATCACCCTAACCCCGCAACACTATTATAAATTAAATATTTTATGTACAGGTTACTGTATTGCTATCAAAATATGGAATTGTTAAACTCATTATTATTCATGCCCAACGAGATGTCACCATACTCTTGCTGGGATTCTTCATCGCCGGGCTGATGCACGCCTTTGTACCCCAAAAAACATTTGCCCGCCATTTGGCAGGGACAGGCTGGCGGTCTGTGATAAAATCAGCAGCGGTCGGCATTCCCTTGCCGTTATGCTCCTGCGGTGTGCTGCCAGCAGCCATCTCCATGCGCCGCAATGGTGCGTCGCGGGCGGCATTCACCTCTTTTTTCAATGATGTGACATTTTCTTTTTAATTTGACTCATAAATATAATTGAACTGGTGAACTGCTGCGTTGGTGCTTATGCGAATCGTTTGAAGCTTTCATCGGCAGATTCTTATGCCTATTAGCTATATACGTTTTCCTCAATATCCTGTATTCAATGGGGCTGCAAAATGGTGATATCTTATTGTTATTTTAGCTTGCCATATTCCTCATCGCTCACTGGCTCCAGCCACTCGTTGGAGGTGTTCTCGCCAGGTATTTCAAAAGCGAGGTGGGCAAACCAGCTGTCTTTTGCAGCACCATGCCAATGCTTCACGTTGGCTGGAATATGGATGACTGTGCCGGGGAGGATTTCCTGCGCAGGCTTTCCTTCCTCCTGATACCAGCCACGTCCGGCTACACCTACCAGCATTTGTCCGCCGCCACTTGTAGCATGGTGCGTGTGCCAGTTGTTGCGGCAACCAGGCTCAAAGGTTACGTTGAAGAAAGGTATCTGACTGTCGGATATTTGTGCCAGATAACTATTGCCCTTGAAGTATTTGGCGTAAGCGGTGTTGGGTTCGCCAATAGGGAATATCATCTCACGCTGAAAAGCAGCCTTGGCGTCTTCTCCTTTCACATCCTCGTTCCATACCTCCTTTGCCAGATTGAAAGCCGCCCATGCTTTAGGCCAGCCGGCGTAGAAGGCGATGTGAGTGATGATCTCTGCCGCTTCCGTGCGGGTAATGCCGTTGTTCTTTGCCGACTGCAGATGATATTTCAGCGAGCTGTCAGTAATTCCTTGGCTGATGAGCGAAGTGATTGTTACCAAACTGCGGTCGCGCAATGAAAGTAAGTCATTGCGGCTCCATACTTCTCCGAAGAGGATGTCGTCGTTGAGGTGGGCGAACTCTGGGGCAAACTCACCCAATTGGGTGCGCCCTGCTGTCTGTACTATTTTCTGTTGTGCCATTATGTTGAGTGAAATTGTCGTAAATATGATGAATGTTGCATTTTTTCATAAGAATCGACAGAAGAGTATCTTCTTAGTTTATTTCTTTGTTTATTTCTTCGTTCATATTATTTTAAATTCTTCTTCAGGAAATCTTCGATGTTGTCCCAAGGAATCATTCCTTTTCCGCCACCATCGTATAGGTCGCAATGAGAGGCTCCTGGGACTATGAGCAGTTGTTTGTTGGCTGGCACGGGGTTTGGCTTTCGCACGAAATCGTAGCCTTCCGCTTTTCCATCCATCATATATCTGAAGGCACTTTCTCCGAAGTAGCGGGAATGTGCTTTCTCTCCATGCACAATGAGTACTGCCGAACGAATTTCGTTGATGTAATAGAGGAAACGGGTGTTGGCGTAAGCCTGGCAGCCCGTGGTGCGCCAACCGTCGTTCGAATTGCCCGAACGCTTATGATAGCCACGTGGCGTTTTGTAATAGGCATGATAGTCTTTTACAAACTGCGGTGCATCCTCCGGCAATGGGTCAACCACGCCGCCAGCCATAGTGAACGTTTTGTTCTTGAGGTCGGCTGTGCGAGCCTCAGCCCATGCTTTTCGTGCCGAGTATCGGCTTTCTTCGCTGTCATCCGCATCAAAGTAACCATTCCCGCTTCCGCGACTCAAGTCATACATGGTTATTGCTGCAGTAGCCTTGATGCGAGGATCTTGTGCTGCCGCATTCAGAGCGATTCCACCCCAACCGCAAATACCAATGATGGCGATACGCCCTGCATCAACATCATCTCGCATACTGAGGTAATCTACAGCAGCCAGAAAGTCTTCCGTATTGATTTCGGGAGAAGCCGTACGGCGAGGTTCTCCTGAAGATTCGCCTGTAAACGAAGGGTCGAAAGCGATGGTGATGAATCCACGCTCTGCCATGGTCTGTGCATAGAGCCCTGAACATTGCTCCTTCACTGCTCCGAAAGGACCGCTCACGGCAATGGCAGGCAACTTTCCTTCAGCGTTCTTCGGAATATAAAGGTCTGCAGCAAGAGTAAAGCCGTATTGGGTCTTGAATGTTACTCTCTCATGATTTACCTTCTCGCTTTTAGGAAAAGTCTTGTCCCAATCCTGTACTAATTTAACCTCATTGCTTGGGCAGGCCATAGCCGTTAGTGCCATGAACATGATGTAAATGTGCAAGACCAATCTTTTCATATTAAACCTTTTTGTTTGATAATTAATAACTGGTGCAAAGATAATGCAAACGAGCGCAATGAAAGCTTGCTTTCAAATTGCCGAGTGCAGCTTATCTTATGCAAAGATACGCACATTCTTCTAAAGAGCTTATACCTGGTTTTCGGAAAACATTACCTATATTTCGTTTCAGTCAGATAATCGTAATAATAGTTTTTCTATACATGCATTATTGTATCTACGCAGTTTTGCGATATTCGCTTGGAGTCTTGCCCGTCTGCGCCTTGAAAAAGCGGACAAAGTGCTGCGGATATTCAAAGCCGAGGCGCTGGCTGATTTGCGTAATGCTGAGGGTTTCATCCACAAGTAGCTGGCGGGCAGCCGAAAGCAGACGCTCGTTGATAAGGCTCTTAGCGGTTTGGCCAGTCTCAGTCTTAACCAATTCCCCGAAATATTTAGGCGAATAGCAGCATTTGTCGGCAAAGTAGGCCACGGTGGGCAAGCCCTCACGCTCCGCCTTCCGGGCAATGTATTCATCGAGCAGAGAGATGAATTTCTTTACTACCGAATGATTGATTTCCTCGCGTGTGATAAACTGTCGGTCGTAGAAGCGCAGACAATAGTTCAGCAGCAACTCGATGTTAGAAACGATGAGTTCACGCGAATGCCTATCTATAGGATGCTCTAGTTCCAGACTAATCATTGAGAGCACGTCACGGAAGATGTTTACCTCGGCAGCAGATAGATGTAGTGCTTCGTTGCTTGTGTAGTCGAAGAACTCATAGCGGGAGATGTTCTTGCCAAGCTGGGTGCGGTTGAGCAACTCGGGATGGAAAGCCAATACCGTATATTTGGCAAGCGGTACTCGTGGATTAGGTTCCACTTTAACCGACTGGCCTGGAGCAAACGAAGTGACGGTCATTTCATCAAAGTCATATTCTGTTCTGCCGTATGACAATTTACATCCCTTGTTTTCCTTCAGGAAGAGGGCATAAAGTCCGTAGTGATGCACAGCCTCCTGAATAGGAGAGATGTTCTCTACACGCGCAATGCTCACCAGAGGATGAAGTGTTTTCACCCCTATGTAGTCATTGAACTCCTGTATGGTATTAAAGAAAAAATCCTTCATAATTCTAAGCTTTAAATTTCTAAAACGTTTGTAACATGCAATTTTATTTTTCGGAGGCAAAGATACGCACATTATCTATTTTTCTTTATACCTGAAAATCGGAAAGTATTACCAGTAATGTGGATAAGCCATGCTCAACCTCCATGTTGGCGCAATCTTACTCTTTATTCTGTAGGTTTCACTACAGCTTTCGGGATGATGATCAGAGAAGAAGTTGCTCACTCCGATAGTACGAATCTTTCATAAACACCATAACCCAGTTGTGGCATTTCCACGCCATTGCTTAACTTTATCTTCTTCATAACCAATATGTTTTAATGTTCGTTTATCCCATTTATTCCATCTATTCCACAACTACTCTTCGTCTATACGCTCAATTTTGAATATGACTGGTCTTGTTCCGTCAGAACAACAGCATATCATTTCGTTTTCACGCTTCATCCACCCCTTCATGATTGAACCACCTTGCAATCCGGTGTATATATATCGTGAAATGGCATCCCATGCCTCAGAGCAATGTGGCATTTTCGGACCTCCAGCTACTGTGTTCGGGTCAGCGGATGTTTTGACGAGTGTATTCAAACCTCCATGCCAGAAATGGTCGTTCTTTTCGTCACGCTCAAAGATAAACTCATCGCCAATATTGTAGCATGGACACATTCCTGCTTTAGGGTCGGCGCAATACTTCTCCTGTAGTTCCGGATAGATTTTCTTGTCTATAACGGTCACTCTTACTTTATGCTTCATATTCTTTTTATTTATTTTTATCTTTTGTACTTAAACACTTTCACCATATCCTTATCGCCACCCACAAGCTGGCTGCATCTGTTCAACATTCCGGTGTCAGAGAAACCGCATTTCACCATGACCTTTCCTGATGCTGGATTTCCGGTGAAATGATCTGCCCAGATATTTTCCAAATGCTTTACTTGGATGCAGTAGTCGAGCATCAGTTTCAAGGCTTCAGTGCAGATACCCTTGTTCCAGTAAGGTTTTCCTACCCAGTAGCCCACCTCACAGTCGTTTTTTCCGATAGGAATGTTGCTGGTTTCATGGGGGTAGTAGCCGATGCAGCCGATAGCCTCGCCAGTCTCTTTCAGCACAATCGCCCATGTCGTTTCATTATGGAAGAATGTCCGGATTATCTCCCGACTTTCCTCTACTGACTTATGTGCTGGCCATCCTGCACGAGGTCCCACGTCAGGGTCTGAGGCATACTTGAAAAGTACCTCTGCATCAGATTCTTGCCAACGGCGAAGCAATATCCTTTCTGTTTCCATATTATTTTTCAGAGCCTTGCCGTCAGAGAATGCGTTACCTACTTTGTCACCTAACTGGATATAGCCATGGTGGATTGGGTCGAGAACTATCAGTTCCATCTTCTGCATATCAGGATTACCGTCTTCTGCCAGATACTTCTCGTCCACAAGGATATTGACAATTTCTGCCACAAGATAGTAGCCGGTCTCGCTTTCGTCGTATTTCTCCTTGACGCGGCACTCCAAAGTCATAGGGAAATCTGTGAATACAGGAGCATCAACCATAGTTGCCTTCTCGATGTTCCATCCTGTCTTATCCATCTTCTTCGGGTCGTTTTTGGCAGATACGATGCCTACAAAATCGGATGCCACCATTGTGTTCTTGGTGGCAAAGGCTACAGTAAACTCGCCATTGCGATCCAGATTCTTTGTTGTGACATGCGAGCCCATGGAAATCATTATTTCCTTCATGTCCCATTGTCCACTCCACGCAGCATTCATTGCGTTTGGGGTGCCATCCTCATTATATGTGCCTATAATCAGCACGGGCATAGGTACTACCCATGGTTTTGGTGCAAAACTTTTCATATTCGTTATTTACTTAATTATAATTCTTTTATGATATTTACTATTTATCTTTCCCGTGAAATAATTGACTCGCAGAATCAAGTATTTCCATGGGAAGACAGTACCTCGCCTCCTGCCATCCAAGTGGTACTGGAGTTTCTGTCTGCTGGTACTGCAGTTCCAGTCAACTGACATCAGAGTAACACTTATGTGGCACTACTTAGGCATTCCAATTGATATGTTCCTCATATTTGTCGAAGTCCATATTGGAGTCTGCTCCTACCTTTTCGAGCATCAGCCTTATCACTTCCTGCTCCTCAGGTGGAAGAAGAATATCGCCACGCCTACGCTTGAAATATTGGTTGCGTCCGAAGTGGAGGATAAGGGAAGTCATGAACTTGTCATACTGTTGAGGGTACATCCGCTTTTGGAAGTTGGTGAAACCGCGAGCGAAGATCACAGGCTTTTTATTGCGATAGTATGTGCACGCTTCGTCCTTGCTGCATCGGGTGGGGTTGATAAGATGCAGATACTCTTCATTCTTCTCCATCATCATGGAGTAAGCCACCTGGTGCAGACAAGTAGCTGCCATAGGGCAACTGCTATGCTCACATACTGGATAGCACTCGGGGAGGGTTGTATTATCTTTCTTTGGCATAATCATCTTTGTTTTGGACAACGTCACCTAAATCGGTTTAGGGGTTGTTTCTCCATCTTGCTCGTTACTTTTTTCAATATGCAAATATAAGGTTTTTTATGGATTAATTTGGCGGTTCGAGATAATTTTATTATTTTTACCGCAAAATATGCGGCGTTTAGCGCCATACATTGTTGCAAACAAAATAAATACCTTATATATAAGAAAAGAGATGATGGGACTAACTTAAGGAGTAGCTGTTAGCGCTCGTTAAATATTCGTAAAAACACGAACAAGAATTTGTGATTCATTTTTATTGTTCGTAACTTTGCGAACACGAAACAAATGATAATATATGGACAACAAAAAAGTATATATGGAAAAACAAGAGCGGTTAGCCCGCTTTGCCAAGGCATTGGGCCATCCTGCAAGGATAGCTATCCTACAGTTTTTGGCCAAACAGGAACAGTGCTATTTCGGAGATATTCACGAAGAACTACCGATAGCCAAAGCCACTGTCTCACAGCATCTATCGGAATTGAAAAACGCTGGACTGATACAGGGTACCATTGAGATGCCAAAGGTGAAGTACTGCATTAACCGCGACAACTGGATGTTGGCCAACATGCTGTTCAAGGAATTCTTTAACCAAGAAACGAGAAAAACAGACTGCGGCTGCAGTAAATAGATCAATAGGATACTGAAGATACAATCATAGCATAAGGGACAATTGTCCCTATTGTGTTCGTAGTTTTACAAACAACAAACAGATTTCTAAATGAAAAAAGTATTCGTTTTATTGTTGGTCAGCCTCCTTGTGCTGGCCTGTGGTGAGAAAGTAGACACCGCACCAACCAAAGGTCACGCAGAGCAAGCGAAGGACTATGTCGAGGTAATCTATTTTCACAGCAAACAGCGCTGTATGACGTGTCGCTCCATCGAGCGCAACACCAACGAACTGTTGAAAGCCAACTTTGCCAGACAAATGAAGGCACGCAAGGTGGTCTATCGCGTGATAGACATTTCTAAAAGAGAGAATGCCCGAATGGCTGAGAAGTACAAAGTCACCTGGTCGTCCTTGTTTCTTGTACGCCACAAGGACGGAAAGGAAAAGGCGGAGAACCTGACTGAGTATGCCTTTGCACATTCACGCAGACAGCCAGAAGTATTCAAAGCTGGCGTAACACAAAAAATCAAAACTGCATTGAAATAGGCCTATGGACTGGTTACAGACATTGCTTGAAAACAGTACGACACCTGTGCTGACAGCATTCCTGCTGGGTCTGCTGACAGCCATTTCTCCTTGCCCGCTGGCAACGAATATTGCCGCCATCGGCTACATTGGCAAGGATGTAGAAGACCGTCGTCATGTGTTCCTTAGCGGACTGCTCTATACCGCAGGACGCATTGCTGCCTACACTCTGCTTGGCATGGTACTCATCATGATTCTCCGACGGGGCGCGTCCATGTTCGGCATCCAAAAGTTTATTGGCGAATGGGGCGAGATACTGCTTGGCCCAGCCTTGATCGTAATAGGAGTGCTGATGATTGCCAGTCATCGCCTGCGGCTTCCTCAGTTCGGCTTCAACGGAAACAATGCTGAGAATTTGAAACAACATGGTGGTTGGGGCGCCTTCCTCTTGGGCGTGTTGTTTGCCATGGCCTTCTGCCCGACGAGTGGCATGTTCTACTTCGGTATGCTTATCCCCATGTCCGCAACAACCACGATGGGCTACCTGCTGCCCGCAGTCTTTGCCACTGCCACAGCTTTGCCCGTGATCATAGTCGCCTGGCTACTGGCGTTCAGTATGCAAAAGGTAGGCAGATTCTATGGCTGGTTGAAAAACATAGAGCAGTGGGCAACGATCATTGTTAGCATATTGTTCATCATGGTAGGATTATATGAATGTTACATCATTTACTTTTAATAAAAAAACAGAACAAAGGAAATCAAAGTATTAGGCGCTGGATGCAGTCGTTGCAAGAAGGCACTGGACGTAGTCAACAAGGTGGTTGGCGACTGTGGTATTGAAGTCCAAGTGGAGTATGTCACCGATATCATGCGCGTGATGGAGTATAACGTCATGAGCACTCCCGCAGTGGTCGTCGACGGCGAAGTGAAAATCAAGGGCAGCGTGCCTACGGAGGCCGATGTCAGAAAAGCGTTGGGCTTATGATACAGCAACTGGCCGACTGGATAACATACGACCTGTTGGGACTCGACGCAACGTCGCATCTCGGCGTTGCGCTCGACTTCTTCATCTACGACACGGTGAAGATCCTGATGCTACTCTTTACCATCAGCTCGTTGATGGGCGTGGTCAACGCCTATTTTCCCATTGAACGATTGCGCAACTATCTCATGACGCATCGGCTCCACGGAATGCAATACCTACTGGCTTCTGTCTTCGGCGCCATCACCCCATTCTGCTCCTGTTCGTCCATTCCGCTGTTCATCGGCTTTGTCAAAGGCGGCATACCACTGGGCGTCACCTTCGCCTTCCTCATCACCTCACCGCTGGTCAACGAAGTGGCCGTAGCCATGTTTCTCGGATCATTCGGTATGAAGGTCACGGTCATCTATGTCGTCAGCGGCGTCCTGCTGGGCATGATCGGCGGCGTCCTGCTGGGGCGGATGCGACTGGAACCGCTACTGAGCGAGTGGGTGAAACAGACTCAGAAGCGGTCCACACAACAGACCGAGGCATGGGAGACCGACCACGTCAGCTTTATCCATCGTCTACCAGCCATTATCCGTGAAGCATGGGGCATCGTGCGTAGCGTACTGATTTATGTCATCATTGGTATAGGTATCGGCGCCATGATGCACGGCTATGTACCTGAGGGATTTTTCGAGCACTATATGGCCCGCGACAACTGGTTCACAGTTCCCCTTGCGGTAGTGCTGGCAGTTCCTATGTATGCCAATGCTGCGGGTATTGTGCCCATCATCGAAGTCTTCGTGGCCAAAGGCATCCCGCTTGGCACCGCCATTGCCTTCATGATGGGCGTCGTGGGGTTGTCGCTACCAGAAGCCACACTACTCAAGAAGGTTATGACATGGCGCCTCATTGGTGTGTTTTTTGGCACCATCACACTGTTCATCGTCTTACTGGGTTATCTTTTCAACTTCATCTTATGAGAGTGTTTGCGAGAGGTACAGGCAAGTGATAAAAAATGGTTAGCGAATTGACGGATAATGCGTTTTATAGCCATTACAACTCCTCCCCCGCCCTGTTTTTCTCCCGGTTATATAACAGATTGTAAGGAAAAGCAAATGTAACCAAAGTTATCATTTGATATACACTTTGCCCCCCGAAACAGAAAAAAGCGGTGCATGATGAAACTTTTTCAGGTGAATATTTGCACGCTCCGAATATTAGTGCTACATTTGCAGACCGAATCAATGTACTAGACCTATAAAAATGGTGACAATCCGAAAGGAGGTTGCCATTGGACAAGGGATGAAACAATCGAATTTTTAAATCATAAAAACGACAACTATATGAAAACTGCTTGGAGAGGTTTCAAAGGAAACAAGTGGAAGTCTGAGGTCAATCTTCGCGACTTCATCCAGAACAACTACACTCCCTATGAGGGTGACGAGAAGTTCCTCGTAGGCGCAACCGACGCTACCAACACGCTTTGGGGCGAGTTGCAGAAGCTGCAAAAGGAAGAGCGTGCCAAAGGTGGTGTGCTCGACATGGAGACCGAGGTGGTATCAAGCCTGACTGCCTACGGCCCGGGTTATATCTCTGAGAGCGCAAAGGACTTGGAGAAGGTGGTCGGCCTGCAAACTGACAAGCCTTTGAAGCGTGCCTTCATGCCCTACGGAGGTATCAAGATGGCTGAGCAGGCCTGCACGACCTATGGTTATCAGCCCTCTGAGAAACTGCATGAGATCTTCTCTAAATATTGCAAGACGCATAACGACGGTGTGTTCGACGCTTATACGCCGGAGATGAAGCTGGTGCGCCACAACCACATCCTCACGGGTCTGCCCGACACCTATGGCCGTGGCCGTATCGTGGGTGACTACCGCCGTGTGGCTCTCTATGGTATCGACTACCTGATCGAGCAGAAGCAGCACGACCTGGCTACCATGGGCGACCGCGAGATGATCGACGAGGTGATCCGCCTGCGCGAGGAGGTCTCTGAGCAGATCAAGGCGCTGAAGGGTCTGAAGGAGATGGCACAGCTCTATGGCTTCGACATCAGCAAGCCCGCACAGAATGCACGCGAGGCCGTGCAGTGGCTCTACTTCGGCTACCTCGGCGCAGTGAAGACGCAGAACGGTGCCGCCATGTCCGTGGGCCGTATCTCGACCTTCCTCGACATCTACTTCAAGCGCGACTTGGACGAGGGTGTGCTGACGGAGACCGACGTACAGGAACTGGTAGACCACCTGACGATGAAGTTCCGCATGGTGAAGTTTGCCCGTATCCCGTCTTACAACCAGCTCTTCAGCGGCGACCCCGTATGGGCTACGCTCGAGGTGGGTGGTATGGGTATGGACGGTCGCTCCATGGTGACGATGACGGACTACCGTTTCCTCCACACGTTGATCAACATGGGTCCGTCTCCCGAGCCCAACCTCACGGTGCTCTACAGCCCACGCCTGCCCGAGGCCTTCAAGCGCTACGCTGCCTGGATCTCCGTCAAGACCAGCTCTATCCAGTATGAGAACGACGACGTGATGCGTCCTATCTGGGGCGACGACTATAGCATCTGCTGCTGCGTCTCCGCTACGCAGACGGGTAAGGAGTTGCAGTTCTTCGGCGCTCGTGCCAACCTCGCCAAGTGTCTCCTCTACGCTATCTCTGGTGGTGTGGACGAGAAGACGCGCGAGCAGTGTGGACCCAACTACCGTCCGATCGACGGCGACGTGCTGACCTATGACGAGTTCATGCCCCGCTTCCTCGCCATGATGGAGTGGCTGGCAGGTGTCTATGTCAAGACGCTGAACCTCATCCACTACATGCACGACAAATACTTCTATGAGGCTGAGGAGCTCTCCCTCATTGATACCAACGTGCGCCGCACCTTCGCCACGGGTATCGCCGGCTTCAGCCATGTGGTCGACTCTATCTCCGCCATCAAGTATGCTACGGTCAAGATCGAGCGCGACGAGAACGGATTCCCCATCGGCTACAAGGCCGAGGGCGACTTCCCCTGCTATGGCAACGACGACGAGCGTGCTGACGAGATTGCAGTCTGGTTGCTGAAGACCTTCATGAACATGATCCGCAAGCACCACACCTATCGCAACTCAGAGCCGACCTGCTCTATCCTGACGATCACCTCCAACGTGGTCTATGGCAAGGCTACGGGCATGATGCCGGACGGACGTCCTGCACAGGCTCCGCTGTCTCCGGGTGCCAACCCGAGCTACGGCGCAGAGAAGAACGGCCTGCTCGCTTCGCTCAACTCTGTGGCTAAGTTGCCGTACGAGTACGCTCTCGACGGTATCTCCAACACGCAGACCATCAACCCGGGTGCACTCGGCCACGACGACACAGAGCGTGCCAACACGCTGGTGAACGTCATGGACGGCTACTTCGGACAGGGTGCGCACCACTTGAACGTGAACGTCTTCGGTGTGGAGAAACTCAAGGACGCCATGGAGCATCCGGAGAAGGAAGAGTACCAGAACTTCACCATCCGTGTCTCTGGCTACGCCGTGAAGTTTATCGACCTCACCCGTGAGCAGCAGCTCGACGTGATCGCACGTCAGTCGCACGAGCGTCTGTAAGCACACTGGTCCTCTGATTCCTGCCGAAAAGGGTAAGAAAAAGGAGGCATGAGAAATAAAACTGGGCCGTCTGTCTAATCAAATCGTGTTGGGCAGGCGGCCTTTTCATTATAAAAAACAAGATGAAGAATCAACCAACAAGCGTCAACGACGACATGCTCCACATCCACTCCACGGAGACTTTCGGATCGGTCGATGGACCAGGCATTCGCTATGTGATCTTCCTGCAAGGCTGCCAGATGCGCTGCCAGTACTGCCACAATCCAGACTCATGGAAGACGGGCGTGGGAGAGACTGTTTCGGTCGATGACCTGATCGACAAGGCGGCACGGTATCGCACCTACTGGGGGGACAAGGGTGGCATCACGGTGAGTGGTGGAGAGGCGTTGCTCCAAATAGGCGCTCTCACTCAGCTTTTCCGCAAGGCTCACGAACGGGGCATCAACACCTGTCTCGACACATCGGCACAACCATTCACAAGAAGGGAACCGTGGTTTGGAAAGTTTGAGGAACTGATGCGCTACACCGACACGGTGCTGCTCGATATCAAGCATATCCGACCGGAGGGGCATAAGCAACTGACGGGATATGACAACGAAAACATCCTCGACTGCGCACGCTACCTATCCGACATTCGGAAACCGGTATGGATCCGCCACGTCCTCGTGCCTGGTATCACGGACGACGACGCCCTGCTGCAGGAACTGCGCCACTTCCTCGACACGCTGGACAACATCGAGCGGGTCGATGTGTTGCCCTATCATACGCTGGGAATTTTCAAATATGAGAAATTAGGAATCCCCTACCCGCTTGATGGAGTCAACTCGCCAACGCAGGAACGAGTGGAAAACGCAAAGAAGATTCTGACTGGAAAATAACCGTAGGCCCGGGTACATGACAGATGGACTCGTACCGAGCATAGCAAAAAGAGGAGGCAAGCCCTATGATAGGAACCTGTCTCCTCTTAAAATTTCTTTAAAAAGAAGAAGCTTTATGCCTCAGCGGGTGCCTCCTCAGCAGCAGTCTCCTCTGCAGCCTTAGCAGCCTCGGCCTCAGCCTGAGCAGCAGCGGCAGCAGCCTTCTTTTCTGCAACCTTCTGGGCAATAGCCTCGTTGGTCTTCTTCTCCTCCTCGAGGGTCTTCTGAGCAGCAGCCTTCTTGTCATCAGCGAGCTTCTTGGCGAAGGCCTCGGTACCAGCGGTCTTGGCCTGCTTCCACTCGTCGAAACGCTTCTGGCAGGTAGCCTCGTCAAACGCGCCTCTCTTCACACCTACACGGAGGTGCTTCATCAAGAGGACACCCTCACGGCTGAGGATGTTCTTCACAGTGTCGGTGGGCTGAGCGCCAACCTCCAACCAATAAAGAGCACGGTCGAAATTCAAATCTACCGTGGCGGGATTGGTGTTGGGATTGTACACACCAATCTTCTCAGTGAATTTGCCATCACGTGGCGCGCGCGAATCGGCGATGACGATGCGATAAACAGCATAGCCCTTGTGGCCACCGCGCTGAAGTCTGATCTTTGTTGCCATTACTTTAAAATTGTACTTTAATGTGGATTGAATTTTATGCTGCCAACTCGTGACAGCGGCTGCAAAGGTACTAACTTTCTGTCGAATAGACAAATGGTTGGCATTTTTTCTCTTTGAGAGATGGAATTTTCTGCCCTTACAGATGGTTTTCTGCTTGTTTTTTCGTACTTTTGCGTCCGTTATGACCGAAATATCTGTACTGATTCCTACCTACAACGACCGTATCTTATCGCAGGTGAGCACCCTACAGAGCCAACTGGAGGCTCTGTCGGTGGCAGAAGACCTATGCTATGAGGTCGTCGTGGCAGACGACTGCAGTACGGACGAGGCGGTAGTGCGCGAGAACGAAGAAATCCTGCACCTCGTCCATTGTCGCTTGGTGAGGGAACCGCACAACATAGGCCGAGCAGCGATACGCAACCGGCTGGCCCAGGAGGCACGATACCGCTGGCTGCTCTATATCGACGCCCACCTCTTCATCCCAGACGGTTTCATCAGGGGCTACGTCCATCAGATCGGCAAGGCGCAGGTGGTCTGTGGCGGTTCGATGGTGGACGGCCTCTCCCAGCCTCAGGGCCTTCGCTACCAATATGAGTTGGACAGTCTGGCGCGCTTCTCGGCTGAAGCTCGGAGCAAGACCCCCTTCCGCTGCTTCAGAACCAACAATTTCATGATAGACCGCGACTTGATGCTGACTCACCCCTTGCGTTCCGACATCAAGACCTACGGGTATGAGGACGTACTCTTCGGAAAGACGCTGGAGGAGGCGGGCGCATCCATCCTCCATATTGACAATCCCGTCGGTTATCATACATTGGAGAGCAACCAACTATACATCAACAAGGTAGAGGAGAGCCTACACACCCTCTTCGCCTATCGCGAAGAGCTGGAGGGCTACAGTCCGCTGCTCGACGGAGTGGAGATGCTTCGGCGGAAGCACCTGCTTGGCGTGGCAAGACAACTCTATAGTCCCCTTGCCACGCTGATAAGGCGCAATCTGACAGGAAAGAACCCCTCCCTCTTACTTTTCAAAGTATTCAAGGTGGGTACTTACCTGCAAATCATGAAATAGAATCCTGCAGGGACACTCCTACATGAAATAGAGTCCTACAGGATCCGTTTTATACAAAGTAGCCACGGCAGGATCAATTCAACTGAGAATTGATAAAAGCCTTGATGGCTGGCATGGCCTCTTCAACACGCTTCACCAATTCAAACTGATTTTGAGCCCTGACAAGGTTGTGGGTGGGATACTGCACCTTCCAATAGCCGTCACCATTGAGGTAGTCCCACAGGAAGCGCACACTCTGCATGTAGGGGAAGAGCACGACGGCATAGGGAAGCATCTGAATCTCCAGCGGGGTGAGGAAGGATCGGGCCGAAGCAAGATAACCTTTCGTGAAGGCCTGGAAAACATCTTGGCGAAACTGAATCTTCGAGAAGTCGGGCTCGTCCTCGGCTGCGGTACTGGCTGCCGTGCGGAGGAAGTCGCCATAGTCGGAGAAGATAAACGACGGCATGACGGTATCGAGGTCGATGACACACAATACCTCACTGCCATCCTCGGAGAACAACATATTGTTCACTTTCGTGTCGCAATGGCAGACGCGCTTAGGGAGTTTGCCCTCGCGTCCAAGACGCTCCGCCTCGGTCATGGCCTCGGCACGCTTGCCAAGTTGCTCTAACAACTCCTGGACAGCGGGTTCATCGAAACGGCCTGCACGGTCTTCGACGCAAGCCTGCTTCAACTGCTCAATACGAAACTCCATATTGTGGAAGTCCTTGATGGTCTCGCCCAACTGGCAGGGCAGATCGGCCAGCATCGCTTGAAAATGGCCGAAGGATTGTCCGGCAGCATGGGCACTCTCCGGATTGACCTCCTGTTTCGTGACGGCATGGTCGATAAAGACCATCAGACGCCAATAATGACCATCGACCTCCGCATACAACCGATTGGCATCCTCGACAGTGGGCAAAAACTCCAAGACATGGTGGCGCAAATCGGTCTCGCCCTGCGCAATCAGTCGCTCGCGGATATGGCGGGTCACGATGGCAATGTTGCGCATGACCATATCTACATCGGGAAACACCTCGTGGTTGATGCGCTGAAGCACATAGTCGGGCTGGTCCTTTTCTTCCGTCACGACCAGGTAGGTATCGTTGATCAATCCTGACCCAAGGGGACGGATAGTGGAGACGGTAGCCGAGACGGCAAATTTTTCTACGATGGATTGTAATTGTGACTGTAGCATGATGATTTTGATTTTTCGTTCATAAGATTTGTCGGACGATCCCAGACTGTCCAGGAGGCGCGGAAAGGGTGGCATAAACAAAAAGCGAAGAGCAATAGTACTCTTCGCCTTCTATGAGGTGCCTAGCAGAATCGAACTGCTCTACACGGTTTTGCAGACCGTTACCTAACCTCCCGGCCCAGGCACCATAGCGCTTCTTTTCAAAAGCGATGCAAAGGTACTGCTTTTATTTTATTCCACCAAACTTTTGAGCATTTTTTATTTCCTCACACTGCTTTTTCCTCATTCTATGGCGTTCTCTTCCCGAAATTTTGCCTTTCAAGGCACACCCTGGACATCCTCGACAAGGATCGTGGATGGCCTCGAAAGCTCGCTTGACACGATAGCCCAAATAGGCGACGGCAGCGAGAACGGCCAGAAGGATGATGATATGACCAGCAGTCATCAGATCAGACTGGGTTGTCCATCGGGTTGTTGGTGAACAAGTCGTCGGCAGCCTTGAGCTCCTCCTCGTCAAACCAAGTCTTGAGTTTCTCGTGGGCCTTCTGCTTCACGTCGTCGCCCACATTGTTCCACACCTTGTTGATCACATAGATGAGCACAGAGAGATCGTCGGTGAGTCCGGCAATGGGGATCGCGTCAGGAATGACATCGATGGGAGAAATCAAATAGCCCAGTGCACCAACGATGATGGCCTTGTCCTTCAACGAGACATTGTCGCTCTGCAAAGTGTAGTAGAGCACCAGGGCAGCATAGACCAACTTTGCTCCCGACCGCTTGGCGATGCGGGCGATTTTGTCGGTGAAGGCTTCCTGTGAGAATTTATCCTTGTATTGTTGTAAGTCGGGAATTTGCATGATAACGAATAGTAAAAATGAAATTAAAAGACTTTGACTTGATCGATGAATCGCTTGGCCTTCGGATAGGTCTTGTTCACCTTGCCTATGCGCACCTTAACCAGCAGCAGGGAGAAGAGATAGTAGAGGAGGAAGAGGCAGAAACCTATTCCAACCGCCAAGAGGCAGTTCCACGCCTCCTGCTCGAAAGGCAACTGCTCGATGGGAAAGGCCGACATGACGAGGACGGGCAAGATGATCAAGATGCCCGCCACGGTGTAGCGCTTGCGCTCAGATCCCTTGCTATCGAGGGCAGCCTGATAGTCGAAGAGATAATCGCTCAACTCCTCTTCCGACAGGTCGCCCCGGTCGGGGAATCCCTGGTCCGTCTGATGGTTGCGAATCTTAGCCTCCATGCGATGCTGGAAGTCGTCGATCACCGTCGTATATTCTGATAAATCTTTCATTGCGTTGATCCATGTGTTGCCCCCAGGCGCTTCCTGAACCGTCGGGAGGACAAAAAAGAAAAGAAAGCAGTCGTTCCTATAAGCCGGGTTTTGTCCCGCACTCATCTTTCGATAATAGTGCGGTGCCTGTCATTTATCTACTCCGCCGGTCGCCCGACGGCTCAAGCATTCTACCCTCCACCGCATCTCCCGAAGGGGAACTCGGGCGGGTTTCCTGTATCGGTGGTTTACATGAATTTGCAGCCCCTGGTTAGCACAGCCCGCACGGTCTCCCGGCGGCTGGTGGTCTCTTACACCACCTTCTCACCCTTACCCCGGACTGGTTCCAGCTTTATCTTGAAACTCGATTAGGCGGGAAGCCAGCTGAGGCGGTTGTTTTCTTCTGCGTCGCCTACCGTCGCCGATAGCTTCTACTTTCGGAAGCAGGGTACCCTCACGCTGCCCGGACTTTCCTCCCGCACCCATAGGTGCCGGCGACAGAGCCGGAACACTGCCTTCTTGTTGATGCAAAGGTAGTATTTTTTGGGCAAACCAGCCGTGGCAAGGCCACCTTTATTACGGATAATTAACTATTCACTGAAGGCCTCGACACGATGATGCTATTTCTTCGAGCGCGCTTTTGGTCGCTTCTCTTTTTTGATGCCCCATTTCTTTCGTTTCGGTCCGAAGAGGTCGCGCAGGTTGGTGAAGTCCTTCTTGATGATGAGTCCAATACCCTGCGTGGTGAGTGAGTTGCGCGTGAAGTAGCGGTCGTTGTTCTGATTGTAGAAGCGGACGGCCAAGCTACCCGTCGGCGTGAAGAGATAGCGGATATCGAAGTCGCCGATGAAGGAGGCGTTGTCCGTCGCCGCGTTGTCACGATAACCAAACTCACCATTGAGCAGCAGGCGGTTGTTGAGCAGCCTTCCATTGAGCAGTCCCTCATACTCCGCATTGTTGAAACCCTCGTCGCCCGTAGAGATATTGGCGCCAAAACTCCAGTTGTCACTGCGTACCACATTCGACAGTACGGAGTTGATCTGCTGCGAGAGCGTGCCCGAGAGCAAACTCTGCATGGCGAGCGAGGTCTGGCTCTGTGCCTGCTGCTCCTGGAGTGCATTGTTGGCCCCCTGCGTATAGAAGCGTCCCACGGCAAGGAGATACAACACCTGCTGGTTCATATCCTCCTGAGAGTTGATGACCGACCGCACCATCTGCTGCGCATCGGCAGAGAGCGTAGGCAGGTCGAGGCCAAAGGTGACCTGCGGCGACTCGGGGGTGCCGTTGATGTCCATCAGACAGTTGACGCGGATGTTGTTTCGCTTGAACGACTGTCCCAACTGGAGGTCGGAGAGCGGCACACTGTTGAGCGTATAGCGGGCCTTGAGATTGAGCGCCGCTGCAAAGGGGTCGCCACCGAAGGCGATGGAAGAACCCGGCTGGAACTGGAAGCTACGCTTGATGATATTCTGAATGGTGATGTTGTAGCTACCTTCATCCACATCATAGTTGCCATACATCTGGAACGCACCCTTGTTGAACCAGTTGGCTCGGATCACGCCATTTCCCCGCAGCGCAATGTTGTCGCCCGAAGCCGCATCCATCAAGACGCGGAGCGTGAAGTCGGGATTGGCCTTGACGAGGAAGTTGATGCGCATGTCCGACGGCACGTCTATCTCCTTGTCCAGGGAGTCTCTCGCCGCCTCCCATTCTCCCCCACCCTGGAAGACCGTCTGAACGGAGTCGGCCCGTGGCGTAAGCCATTCGATGAAGTCATTGCCACCCACCGTCCCCTCTTGCGCGGCATTATATTCTATAAAGGAACGTGGACCGGGTGTGGCTTCGATATCCATGGTTGTTTCTCCCGAACGACCGTGGATGGCACAGGCACCCGTGGCATAGACCCGCCCCCAGAAGGAGCTCTTCAGATCGGGCTGCGGATTGTCGTAGGCCAGCATGTTGTGGGCCTCAAGGAAGATATCATAAGTCAGACGGCGCAAAGCCTGGTGGTGGAGTCCACCACTCAGGATGCCATAGTTGCCCTCGCGGTCGCGAATTGTATCATTCATGAATGTGATCTCGTCAGGACGCAAGAGCACTTGCACGTCGCGCACGTGATAGTCGGTATTGAGCGCAGAGACATGGACCGAACCACTCGCACGCATATTGCCAGCAAGGTTGACATCGCTCAGGGGGCCGATGACACGCACCCATCCGTTGCCCCTCAGATGCACATCGTCGAGGAAAGAGTCGGTGAACGACTGAACGAAGTCGAGCCGTGAGTTGTAGGCCCGGATCGGCAGGTTGATGTAGTTGTCTTTGATGGAGACATAGCCCTTGATATCCGTATGGGAATCGGGACCATCGTCGGCGACGGCGTCGATATTGACCCGCCCGTCCTGGAGGGTGACATGAGCGCGGAGCGTACCCATATCACCTTTTTCAAACTGGAAGCCATCGACCTGCAACTGAGCGTTGATGGTCGGTTGGGTGAAAAATTTCTTCACATAGGCCGTGCCCGAGGCCACGCCGTCAAACTCCACCGATTTGAAATGGACCAAGTCGAGGATATAGGGCACGTCGATATTGCGCAGCGTGACCTTTAGCGAATCGTCCTCGCTACCCGTGGTCTGACCATTGATGCCGATGAGCTGTTCTTTGTTGGACACCTCGAAGTGGTCGATGTCCAGTCGGTGATGGGCGTAGGTGATGTCCGAGGCCAGAACGTTGAAGAGCAGGGTGTCCACCTTCACCATCGAGGGATTGAGATGGATGCGGCTGACCAGCATGCCACGATCGCGCTCAAAGGCCACGTTGGCATCCGCCTCGGCTGATATGGGCAACTTGCCACCCATCTGAACCGTGATATGAGGACGCAACTGGTCGTCCTTGGCGGCAGCATAGCCCGAGACGCACAGTGCAGTCCCCTCTTTGTCCTCGCGGTGGGCGGCGAAAGTCAGATGGAGAGAGTCGGCTGTCTGCAGGTGGAGGGTCGCCTGCGTGATCTGCTGGTCGCTGACGATCAGCGACGGGGCAGTCAACTGGAGGTTGCCATGTCGTCCATCGACCACTCCCTGCAACTCCACAGGTGCCTGGAGCGTCAGCGGCAGGTGGAGCAAGGAGCGCAGAAGCGGCGTATCGGAGATGGTGGCGGAGATAGAGACGCAGTCGTTGCCACGGGAAGGCACCGGACTGACGAGGGAAGGGAGATAGTGGCCGACCAGGTTCTGCAACCTTCCCAAAAGCGTAGGATAATCATAGCGTCCACCGATTTCTATATCGGCAAAATCGGTATGCGCCCGCAGGGATCGGTGCGCCACCCCATTTACCACCTCCGCATGGAGGTAGGGCAAGACAATCTGCTCACCAGGTTGGCGGAGAGAAAAATTCTTGAGTTCCAACAGGCCGTTAAGGTCGTCGAGGGACGAGGCGTTGCCCTGGATGCGGGCAGCCAAGGAGAGTACCCTCGCCCCGAGGGCATCAGAGAGTTGCAGGCGACTCAACGAGGCGTTATCTACCGTCAGCGAAGCATCTACCGCCACGCGAGTCTGCTTCCTTTTCTCCAATAAAGAAAGGAGATGGGCCACTTTGCCCTGGAAACGGATGCGACCATTGGGGTCGTCGAGACTCAACAATCCGTCGAAGACATCATTGGCCATCGCACCATCGAGATGGATCTGACGGTAGCGATAGCCCTTGAAGTCGAAATAGGGCACACTGACCTTTGCCTCGAAGCGGAGCTGCGACAACTCCTGCGGTATCAGAGCGCGCCCCTCCACCTTGGCGGCAAGGCCTCCCAAGTCGGGATTGCTCAGAAGGCGACCCAACTCAAAGCCCTCCGTCTCCACCATGCCCGACACCTCGCGACCTCTGAGGGCGGCATTCAGTCGCACGAAGCCTGCATCGGAGAGGAGACGGCCCTTCGCCTCCATACGGCCATGAAGCTGGGCAAACGATCCCGTCCAATTGATATGGCCCAGGTGCGCGACTTCCGCCGGCAACTTCGTGTTCCCCTGAGTCAACTGGGCAAGGAGAGAGGAGAGTTGCGGAAGGTCAGCACTGAGGCGGACAATATTCACCTGCCAGTCGTTGGCAGGATTTTTCAGCGACACGCGGCCCGTGAGGCGGGTGTCAAGCAGGCCCTCGCTCTGCAAGCGCAGACCGCTCACCTGCAACTGAGAGGCAGCCATACGAGCCTCAAGCTCCAGGCTTACGAGACGGTCGCAGTCCTTCAGCCCGGGCTGGAGAAAGGCTAAGTCGGAGACCGTGACGTGGGAGGAGGCTATGCGAGCACGCCCCTGGGCCGTGCGCCAGTCGATGGAACCTTCGGCCATACGGTAGGACACAGCCACTTCTGGAACCACCAAAAGCGAATGGGGCAGGCGCAACGACAAGTCGCTGATGCGAGCCTGGCGCTGGTCGGCCTTGAAATGGAGCGAGAGCGCATCGACTTGCAGACCACTTTGCTCGCAGAAAGAGAGTTTCTTGATGTCGGCCTTCAGTCCGTCGGGCGTGAGCGAATGGAGGACGAAATGGCCGCTGAGCTGCGAAAGATGGAGATGGGAGGGCGAGAGACCCGCCTTACGCGGTTGCCATAGTTGGTCATAGCGGACCGAACCATTGCGGACAACGAGCGACTGGATGGCGAGGTCGATATGAGAGGGTTCCTTGTTGTCCTTGTCCGAAAGAGCGTCGAGGGCAAACTGGAAGTTGGGCGGCGTATGGGCGTCTTTCTGATAGAGGCGCGCATCGAGGCCGAAGAGCTGGGCGGAGGATATCCTCACCTTGCCCTGGAAGAGCGAGACCAAATCGACCTTGGCCGCCACACGCGAAGCCTGAATCATCGGTTGCCGTTGCTGGTCGTCGATCCGTAGGCCATCGACCACAAGACGATTGAAGACCCCCACATCAACCCGTCCCACACGCACGTTGGTCTTCAGGGTCTCGGCAACGACTTCGGCCACCTTTTCGCCCACCATCTCCTGGATGGCAGGGATATGGAGCAGAATGGCGGGCAGCAGGTAGCACCCGGCCAGCGTCCATATCAATGTGGTGACGATCGCGCGTACAGTTTTCATTGGAAGTGCAAAACTACAAAAAAAGTTTGAGATAGCCACCCTCTCGCCCGTTTTTTACCCCTTCCACGTCGATATTACCTTGCTATTGTGCCATCATTACAACTTGGTTAGACGTTCATTACACTTTGACAGCAGGACCGTAGTTTTTTGACGACACGGCCATCACACCTTGATGGTAGCACAGTTCTCACCTGTCACTGCCCACTATCACCCAATAGGCGGGCAAAAGCAGGACACGCCTCCAACTGATTGCTGACGACCTGATGGGCCTGAAAACCAAGGCGCAGACCGGCTTCCACATTGTTGCGGCGGTCGTCGAAGTAGAGGGTCTCGGCAGGAATCATCCCCGTCTCCGCTATCATCTGCTGATAAATGGCCTCGTCGGGTTTGGCCACCCCCATCTCGTAGGAGAGGAAGGTTGCGTCGAAGCAGTCAGCCACCGAGAGGCCCAAGGCTTCAATCTGTCGGACGCTGGTCTGCCAAAGTGAGTCGTTGATATTGCTCAGCACATAGACGCGATACTTCTCTCGAAGCGAGGCGATCGTCCGGATGCGTTCGGGAGGCAACTCACCCGCCAATAGTCCCATCACCTGGGAGAGTTGCGAACGAGAAACACCCCGCCCGCAGAGAGCGTGGATCTCGTTGAGGACTTCCTCCGCAGGCCGCACTCCATCGATGAAGTCGTCCTTCAACCGCTTGATGCGCCGATAGTAGAGGATCTGCTTCCATCGGGCCACGCGCAGGTCCATAAAGGCGCGCCGCACCACCGAACCGTGGACATTCACCACGACGCCACCATAATCAAACACCAAGTTGCGTATCATATTTCTTTGAGTTGAATCTATGCGACTAAAATGGGTGGCTGGAGAGCACACTTGCTCTCCATACCACCCTTCATTCTACCCGTGGGTTCTAACCATTACCAATGGTACATGGTTATAGGACCCAGCTATCTTGAAATCAATCTACTAATCTTTACGAAAGAGTAGGAGTCCTGAACTAAAGCAGGAAACCCGACTTGCCGATGAAATAGAGCACAGAGTAGCCCAGCACCAGCGAGACGATACCACAGATGAGGCCCATCTTGAGCATGTCGTTCTGCTTGACGAGACCCGTGGAGTAGGCTATGGCATTCGGCGGAGTGGAAATCGGGAGACACATAGCGGAGCTGGCAGCAATGGCGATACCGATGAGGACGGTGCTCGTGCCACCGAGGGCGTGGAGTTTGTCACCCATACCCGTGCAGACGACGGCGAGGATCGGGACGAGCAATGCGGCCGTGGCCGTGTTGGAGATAAAGTTGGAGAGGATGTAGCAGATAAGGCCCGAAATCAAGAGAATCACGATCGGACTCCATTCGCCAAACGGGATGCTCTCCAGCGCCGCGTCTGCCAGTCCGCTACCATTCATACCGAAGCCAAGGGCGAAACCACCGGCCACCATCCAAATCACACTCCAGTTGATTTCCTGCAAGTCCTTGGCCGTGATGACACCCGTGACGGCAAAGACGCCAATCGGCACCATGGCCACATTGTAGGAGTCGATACCCGTGACCGACTTCGGAATCACCCACAGGAGGATGGTGATGATGAAGGTCACGATGACCACATTCATGCGCCATCCGTGGTGGACGGAACCCTTGATCTCCAGTTCGATGGTCTTCTTCGAGAACGGGAAGAAGAACAGAAGGATGCGCCAAGAGATGATAAGCAGGATGATGACGAGCGGGAACATGAAGGCCATCCAGTGACCGAAGTCAATGCCCATGTTCAGACCCGCAGGATCGTTGAGAAACTTCAGAGCGATCATGTTCGGCGGCGTACCGATCGGCGTTCCCATACCACCAAGGTTGGCAGCGATAGGAATACTCATGGTCAGCGCGATGCGTCCCTTGCCGTTGGCAGGCAGGGCGGCGAAGACCGGCGTAAGGAACGTCAGCATCATGGCGGCGGTAGCCGTATTGGAGACGAACATGGAGAAGATACCCGTGATCAGCAAGAAGCCCAGAAGCACATTCTCACTCTTCGTACCGAAAGGCCGAATGAGGTTGCGCGCCAGCAGCACGTCGAGACCCGACTTAGTAGCGGCGGCAGCCAAGATAAATCCACCAAGGAAGAGCATGATGGTGGGGTCGGCGAAGGACGCCATGATATGCTTAGAGTCCATCAGTTCGCCGATGTTCTCACCCTTGAAGGGCATCAGCGCATTGTCCGAAACGGTCAGACACATGATGGTGATAATTCCGAGCGATGTAGCCCAAGAGGGAATACACTCCGTCAGCCACGACAAGGTAGCAAACACAAAGATCGCAATGATGCGTTGCTGCACGATGGTGAGGCCGTCAATGCCGAAAGTGTCGATCGGCAAGTTCCAAACGATGGCCGTGACAACCATGATAACGAAGAACTGGATGATCTTCTTTTTGTCATAATGGTTGGTCAAAACATTAGAATTCTCTTCTGCCATGATTCTAAATTTTGTTTTGGTTTACTTTTGATTGTTTATAATGTAATAGGGAACAAGATAGTACACATGCGCTCGACAAGAGCGTGCTCTCACCTTGCCAGTCGTATCCCGTCTCGTGCAAAGTTACATTTTTTCCTTTACCCTGCAAAGATTTGAGCGGTTTTTTGTACCTTTGCGACGTAAAATTGAGCGATAATGGATAGAAAAATGCTTTTTTATACGTTTCTCATCCTCATTTTCAGCAGTTGTGGACGCACTTCAAAATCCACGACGCCATCGGGGGAGGGAAAGGAAATCACACTGGCCTACGCCCAAAACCTACGCATGACGGCCTTCGAGGGTTACACGCGTGTGGAACTTCGTGACCCGTGGAAACCCGGGAAGACACTCCACACCTACTACCTCGTTGGCCATGAGGGCACTCAGCCCCCTGGCGACGGCACGGTGGTCTACGTGCCCTTGGAGCGGATGGTGGTCTTCACGACGGCCCATGCCAACCTGCTGGAGTGGCTCGGCGAGGGCCAGCGGATCGCGGGCGTGGCCGACGCGAAATATATGCTCATCCCCGACGTGCAGCGACGCCTCCGGCTGACAGAGGTCAAAGACGCCATTGCCGACTGCGGCGAGGCGATGAATCCCAATGTGGAACGCATCGTCGATCTGCAGTCTGACGCTGTCCTGCTCTCTCCTTTCGAGAACAGTGGCGGGTATGGCGTGCTCGAAAAGACGGGGATTCCCATCATCGAATGTGCCGACTATATGGAGACTTCGGCCCTGGGGCGTGCGGAATGGATGCGCTTCTACGGACGGCTGGTGGGACGCGGCGAGCAGGCCGACAGTCTGTTTCGGATCGTGGAACGTGAATACCAACGGCTTTCTACCCTCGCCAAGGGCGACAAGGAGCGTCGGAGCGTCCTGCCTGAGCGCAAGACTGGATCCACCTGGTATCTGCCAGGAGGCAGAAGCAGCATGGGACTGATCTATCGCGACGCCCACATCTCCTACGCCTACGCCTCCGACACCCATAGCGGGTCGCTGCCCCTATCCTTCGAGACCGTACTCGACAAGGCGGGAGAGGCCGACATCTGGCTGATGAGTTTCCAGGGGCATCTGACCAAAAGCCTGTTGCTGGCGGAGTATGCGGGCTACGAGCAACTGCGGGCCTTCAAGGAAGGGCGAATCTACGGATGCCCCGTGGACCGCAAACCCTATTTCGAGGAAGTGTCGTGGCGTCCCGACTGGCTCCTCCGCGATCTAATCGTCCTCTTCCACCCTGCTCTGCGCGATCGACTGGGCAGCGACTTGCGCTATTATCAACCCATCGTATAAAGGAACTACCGCAGAAAGGAACTACATTATAATATAGATAATAGAGTGGAAGTATATTAGAAATATATTAAAGGAAATACATCGCAAAAAGGATCTATTTTAAGAACATGACATTACCTCATCGCCATATCGCCAAAGGAATGATCATCGGATTAATCCTGGCGCTGCTCGCTACCCTTCTCTTCGCCCTCTCTCTCCTCATCGGACCCGTGCGGATCCCCTGCCATGAGGTCGCCCTTATTCTCCTGGGCGAGACGAGCACGAAGTCCAGTTGGCAGTATATCGTCCTGGAGACGCGCCTGCCTCAGGCTCTGACGGCTACACTCTGTGGTGCGTCACTGGCAGCCAGCGGCCTAATGCTACAGACGGCTTTTCGCAACCCCTTGGCGGGTCCCGACGTCTTCGGCGTGAGTAGTGGAGCAAGCCTTGGCGTGGCCCTCGTCATGCTACTCTGGGGAGGCAGCGTGAGTACGGCGCTTTTTTCTTGGACGGGTTTTATGGCCGTCGTCGGGGCAGCTTTCGTCGGGGCCATGGCCGTGACGGCGATCATCTTCATCTTCTCTACCATCATGCGCCATGGCCTCATGCTGCTCATCGTCGGTATGATGGTGGGCTATGTGGCCTCGTCGGTGGTCTCGCTGCTCAACTATTTTGCCACCGAGGAGGGCGTTAGGAGTTTTATGATTTGGGGCTTGGGGCACTTCGGTGGGGTTTCGATGGCACTGATGCCCGCCTTTTCGACCGTCACTCTGGTGGGCCTCACGGCTTGCCTGTTGCTCATCAAACCACTGAATATCATCCAACTGGGTGCGCAATATGCCGAGAGCATGGGCGTAGCCACCCGACGGCTGCGCAACGTGCTGCTTCTCCTTGTCGGACTGCTCACCGCCACGACCACAGCCTTCTGTGGCCCCATTGCTTTCATCGGACTGGCCGTGCCCCATATCGCGCGCCTGCTACTTGGCAACGATGACCAACGAGCGCTCATGCCCTGCACCATTCTCTGTGGAAGCGTCGTAGCCCTGCTCTGCAACCTGGTCTGCTCGCTACCCACCGACGGGGGCAACGTGCCCATCAATGCCGTCACACCACTCATCGGTGCACCCGTCATCATCTACATCATCTTGCACAAACGGTCCTACTGATGAGCCTGTAGATAGTTGGTCACTTTCTCCACTGCGAAATGGTAGGAAGCCTTGAGTGCACCTTCGCTGGTCTGCAAGACCTGACTCATTTCCTTGTATTTCATATTGTCGAAATAGCGGAGGGTGAAGACGGCCCGTTGTACTTCGGGCAACGTGGCTACGGCCTCCTGGAGAAGGGCCTGGGCCCTGTCGCCATCAAAATAAGGATCGGAAGAAAGGCGGTCGGCCAAAGAAAGGGGGGAGTCGGCCTGCTGCGCACGCGTCTTTTCCTTGCGGAGATAGTCAAGCGACTCGTTGACAGCAATACGGTAGAGCCAAGTACTCAACTTAGACCCTCCACGAAAGTCGTCCAAGTTGCGCCAAGCTTTCAAAAAAGTGTTCTGCAGCACGTCGTCGGCATTCTCGTGGGTCACGACAATGCCGCGTATTTTCCAGTAGAGCGGACGACTATACGTCCTGACAAGTGTGGAAAAAGCACTCTGCCTTTGGGCGGGGTCAGCCAACATTTGCTGTATCTCAGACTCGCCAGGCAGAGAAACCATTGATATAGGGAATAAGCAGTTAAGGGGTATCCGTCGTCGATAGGCAACCGATACTAATACTAACGGATCGTGATCTTGCGCACCGTCTTTCCGATCTTGACGATGTAGCATCCCTTCGGGAGGTTGAGCGTGTAGCTCTTCTCATAACCATCCACCTTGATGCTCATCACGCGCACGCCCGTGACATTATAGATATGAAGGACCTCGCCGTCAGCACCCGACACGCGGAGCACCGATCCCGAGACCGACACCGTTATTCGCTGGCTCTCCTGCTCTATGATCAGAACCGAAGCCTCAGCACTCGCCATCGTTGGCACACCCACGGCCATCATTCCAGCCAAAACTATGCTTGCAAATATCTTTTTCTTCATATCCGTATAATCAATAGGTTACTGCAAAGTTACTAAAACATTCTCAATGAGACGGTGGGCGATACGATTATTTACGCCCGTTTAACATCTTTTAATCGCTTTGAGGCAATAAATCGTCACCTACCGCTCATCAAACGTCAAACGTCAGTCCTTCGTTGGTCAAGAAGCTCTCCGGAAAGACCTTCCTCGCATCTTGCAGCAAAGCCTCCTCGTTGTAATGGCGCGCCGAGAAGTGGCCCAGCAGCAACTTCCCCACCTTGGCGTCGCGTGCCACCAGTGCGGCCTGCCCCGCCGTACTGTGGTAGTAGAGCTGCGCTCGGTCGATGTTGGAGTCGTCGTAGGTACTCTCATGATATAGCGTGCTCACCCCCGCTATCCGCTTGTGAAGGTCCGGCAGGTAGCGCGTATCCGAACAGTAGGCGTAGCTCCTCGGCGGGTCCGCTGGCGTGACCAGCTCCTCGTGAGCCAGCACCTCCCCCTTCTCGGTGGTCCACCCCGCTCCCGCCTTGATATTGTTGATTTGGCTCAGCGGGATATTGTAATAGTCGATTCTATCACGGCGGATGTGCGGCAGCAAAGGCTTCTCCCTGAACAAGAATCCGCAACAAGGCACGCGGTGGCTCAGCGGGATGGTCTCTACCGTGAGGCTCTTATCCTCATAGATCACCTGCTGCACCGTCGTATCGACGGGATGAAAGACCACCTCGAAGCCTAGTCGGTCGCAGAAGAAATCGAGTTCCTGGCGAAACAAACCCTCGAAGTCGGCGGGCGCATAGAGGTGGAGGGGTGCCGTGCGCCCCGTCATGCCGAAGGTGGAGAGCATCCCCAGCAGTCCGAAGCAATGGTCGCCGTGCATGTGGGAGATGAAGACGGCGATGAGGCGCGAGAAGTGGACGCTATATTTGCGCAGTTGCATCTGCGTCCCCTCGCCACAGTCGATCATAAACTGCTTCCCCCTGACTTCCACCACCTGCGACGAGCAGAAATGCTTACCTGTGGGCAGCGCGCTCCCACATCCCAAGATCTTTACCTGAAAAGGCTCCATAGCATGCGTAGCGTTGAGAATTTCAGAAGTTGAGAAGTTGAAAACAGAGAAATCGGGCAGCGGCTATTTTCCGCCACGCTTGAAACTGTAGATTCCCTCGCGGTTCTCCAGCAGCATGGAGTCAGCACCCAGTTCATCAACGACGAAAGTGTCTCGACCCAACACGAGCTGTCCGTTACGAATCACCCAACTCTTCCATGCATTGGTCTCCGAGGCCACAGCCGAGGTCACGGTACCGTCATCCTTGATCTCGAAGTCGCGGTCCAGGCTGCTCCAGCGTCCCTTCAGCGATTCGATGTTGATAGCGGTGCGGATGAAGCGGTCGCCGTAATTGCTATAAGCGATGACTGCATAGCGGTCGTTGGGCACGATGCCACCCTTGACCACCTCCAGGGTATCATCGGGATTGCGGAGCAGTTCCAGCGTGTCGCCGTCGTCGGTCAGGAGAATCATACTGTTCATGCCGCCGTCGATCAGTTTACCATAGATCGTCGAGTCGTTCTCGGCCGTGTCCAGGCCCTCCACCCCCGGTGTGATGACCTTTCCCTCTTTGGGTTTGTTGTCGCATCCCACGGCGACAAACAGAGCCACCATGGCTGCCATGAATAAAGTGATTTTACGCATATTCGTATTGTGTTTATTCTTGTTTCTTTTCTTTTTGCTTTGCCTCGTCCCACAGTCGGTCCATCTCTTCCAGCGTGAGTTCCTTGATCGACCGCCCTTGGACTTTGGCCTGCTGCTCCACATAGTTGAAGCGGCGGATAAACTTATGGTTCGTGTGCTCCAGCGCGTTGTCGGGATTGAGGCGATAGAGTCGGGCCGCATTGATGACGGAGAAGAGGAAGTCGCCAAGCTCATGCTCCGAAGCCTCGTGATCACCGCGTTTGAGTTCCTCCTCCAATTCTCCCAGTTCCTCGCGCACCTTGTCCCAGACGTCGGCCGGTTTCTCCCAGTCGAAGCCCACGTTGCGCGCCTTGTCCTGCACGCGATACGCCTTGATGATGGACGGCAGCGAGTCGGGCACTCCCGAGAGCACACTCTTGTTGCCATCGCGCTCCCGCTGCTTCACCTGTTCCCAGGTCTGCTCCACGGCCAGGGCCGTCGCGGGCTTGCCTTCGGCTGCCGCGCGCCTTTCCGCCTCCAGATCCGTCCGATAGACCACCTGTCCCTTGTCGTTGATGGCCATATCAGAGGAAGAGACCGACCAGGCCGGTGCTCCCTCGGGCAGCATCGACGTATCGTTCCAGTCAATGAAGGTGTGACGAAACATCAGTTTGTCGCTCTGATGATTGCAGACGTCGGCGATATCGAAGTCGCCCGTCTCATCGCCGAGCATGGCGTAGAAGACCACATGCTCCATCACGTCTCCCAGCTCCTTCATGATCTCTGCCTTGTCGCCACGGGCCAGTGCGTCGGCCAGTTCATAGACCTCCTCGATCGTATTGGGCCGCAGACTCTCGAAGGTCTGCTTCCGGTCCCAGGGACAATCTTGCCGCAAGCGATATTGCACGTCTATCAGCCGCTCGAAGGCGCGAAGCCACTCGGCGCGCCGGTTGTTTTCTTTCTTTTCTATCATAACGGCAAAGGTACGAAGTTTTCTTTTCTCGGCAAAAAAAATCGGCCCATTCCCGCTTTCATAGGTAAATTAATGCAAATTATGGCCTCGAAGGCTGGAGATTTAGGGAAGAAATGCTACCTTTGCAGTCTATGAACATTAGAAAAATCATACTTGCCATTTGGGCCTTCGTTTTACCCGCCATGATGTACGGGCAGTACACCATCCAGTGTGAGGACACTTGCAACCACGTCCACGGCTTGGACATGAGCCACTACCAGGGCGAAGTGTTCTGGGAGGCCATCGGCAACAATAGCAAGATGGCCTACGTTTATCTCAAGGCTACCGAGGGCGGCACCAACATCGACAAGCGCTACGCCCAGAACATCGCGCTGGCGAAGCAGTACGGCCTGAAGGTGGGGTCGTACCACTTCTACCGTCCCACGCGCCCCCAGGTGGAGCAGCTGCGCAACTTCCGCTACCAGTGTCAGGCCAAGGACCAGGACCTCATCCCCATGGTCGATATCGAGACCACGGGCGGCCTGCGCCGCGAAGCGTTGGTCGACTCCCTCCATAAGTTTCTCCTGCTCATGGAGCGTGCCTACCACTGCAAGCCCCTCATCTACACCTACGAGAGTTTCTACAACAAATACTTACAGAACGAGCTCGACGGCTACCTGCTCTTCATCGCCCGCTACTCCAGCACCCCGCCCGTGCTGCAAGACGGCCGCGAGGTCTTCGCCTGGCAATACACCGGCAAGGGCCACATCAACGGCGTCAACGGCTATGTTGACAAGAGCCGGCTCATGGGGCGGCGAAGCATGAGAGAGCTGCGCTTCCCAAGGCGAAGGTAGCGACCCACCATTTTTTAACCAGTATCACATTATCCTAAAGAGTTTACAACGATGATTATCAAATGTCCCGAGTGTGGCCATCAGGTGAGCGACAAAGCGCCCATGTGCCCCAGTTGTGGTGTCGAAATAGCTGGCCACGTGGTGAAATGCCCCCACTGTGGCGAAATCTACCTCAAAGCGGACGAGATCTGTCCCAACTGCCACCAGCCGCAGACGGCCTCGACCGAAGATTTGCGACAGGAGGAAGAGGAATATGCGCAGACGGACCACCAGCAGGAGCAAGCGCCCGTGCAGCAGGAGTGGCAGCGTGAGGACCAGCCGGCCGACCCCCCCGTCGTCACCCCTGTGGACGAAGAGGAACCCATCGCCATTGCCACGCCGATCGTCGAGGAGGTGCGTCCGACTACCACGCACTCGCGTCACGAGCAGCAGACAGGCAACCAACAGCAGCAGACGGATACAAATCACACGGGCGAGCAACAGAAACCGAAGGAGGACAAGGAGAAGAAGAACAAGCACATCTCGCTGCTGGTCTCGCTGGCCATTACGGTCATCACCTGCTTCGTGCTCCTCTATTTCTACCAAGACGGCAAGGCCAACACGGAGCGCAACGACTTCGAGAGCGCTATGCAAAGTAAGAATGCCGACGTCCTGCAACAGTACATCACCGACTACGAGCAGACGGCGCCCATCGCCCACATTCAGGAGGCACGCAAATTGCTCACCTCGCTGCAGGGCATCAAGGACGATTGGGCCGACGTGGAGAAGCAGAACACGCGGGCGGGCTATGTGGCCTATCGTAAGGCACATCCTGACACGCCCCACAAGCAGCAGATCGAAGAGAAACTCGACTCCATGGACTGGGCGGCGGCTTGCGCGGCCAATAATGAGGACGCCTACGCTAAGTATATCGCCCAGCACCCCGATGGACGCCACTATGTGGAGGCTGGAAAACTGGCGCAGCAGCTCATGACCGTGACGGAGAAGAAGATGGAGGCAGATGCGGCAAAGCAGGCCGAGCCGGTGCGCCGACTGCTTGTCGCGATGAACAGCAAGAGCACCGAGGGCATCAGCGGGGCCGTGGCCGAGACGTTGACTTTCAACGGGGCAAGCAACGCCACCTCCAAGGAGGTCGTCAAGTACATGCGCGACAAACTCTACCAGGCCGACGTGAAGTCGATCACCTGGAAGATGGAAAAGCCGACGGCTTGCGACAAGATAGAGGCCGAGGACGCCAAGGCGGTCTCCTACAAGATGATCATCCCCGCCAAACTTGAGATCGTCCGCGAAGGGGGCAAGGCCACGCTGCAGTATAGCATCCGAGCCACGGTCAACGCCCAGGGCCGCATCACCGACATCAACCTGGCCCGCCAATAGCCCAGCATTCTCTCAGAAAAGGAATACCATCGCCTCGCGCGCGTACTATAAATATATAGGATGCAGCGAGGCGATTTTTGTTCACGATTCCTACACCGAAAGGATATTTTTTGTACCTTTGCATCCGACAACAGTTTTTGTCTCAACATAACACATTCTAAAAAACATGAAGATCAAATCACTCGCAGCGGCCCTGCTCGTCCCCATGCTCTTCGCCTGCAATAGCCAGGCCGACCGCCAGGCATTGAAAGAAGAGCTCAAAGCCGAACTCCAGGCCGAACAGACAGCCAAGGAGAACGAAAGACTGAAGGAAGAACTCAAAGAGGCCAAGGAGAAGGCCAGCGACGCCCAAGCAGCAGCCTCCCAGGCCAAGGCAGAAGCCAAAGTCGCCAAGCAGAAGGCGGCACAAGCAAAACCCGCATCCCGCGTCACCCCCACCAGCATGAACCTCACCCACGTCAAGATCTCTGACCTCAGGGGCTACACCAACCTGCGCAACAGTCCCGGTGGCGCCGTCTGCATGCGCCTCTATGCCAACATGGACTACGACATCTATGTCAACGGCATCTCCAACGGATGGTACAACATCGCCGAGATCTATCGCCCCGATGGTTCGCGTGTGCGCCTGCATAGCAGCAACACCGGCTGGTGGATCCACCGCAGCATCTGCTATACGGTCAACTGATCCATCCCCTACTCCCGCGTTCTGACTGTCGCCTGCGGCAGCCAAAGCGGGGATATTATTCCGCCTTTCGCCCACCCTTTCTCGGTCGTATAAAAAGAAAAAGAGAAAAAAGAAGGCGAAAGTTGTTGATATTCAGATTATTGTTTGTAACTTTGCACCCGATTTGGGCCAATGTGCCCTTTTCGCAGTACAATTCACATAAAGTCTAACTTTATTAATTCATTTATTTTTAACTATTTATGATTGATTACAAGAACGTACAGCCGTTGGACGACTTCAACTGGGACGAGTTTGAGAGCGGTTCCAAGGCTGGCAATGGCGAAGGCGAACTGACCAAGGCCTACGACGAGACCCTGAACAAGATTCAGGAGCACCAGGTGGTTGAGGGTACCGTTATCTCCATCGACAAGAAGGAAGTCGTTGTCAACATCGGCTACAAGAGCGATGGTATCATCCCCGCATCCGAGTTCCGCTACAACCCCGACCTCAAGGTCGGCGACAAGGTAGAGGTCTATGTCGAGAGCCAGGAGGACAAGAACGGTCAGCTGGAGCTTTCTCACAAGAAGGCTCGTCTTCAGAAGAGCTGGGACAACATCAACAAGGCCATGGAGGGTGACGAGATCATCCAGGGCTACATCAAGAGCCGCACGAAGGGTGGCATGATTGTTGATGTATTTGGCATCGAGGCCTTCCTCCCCGGCAGCCAGATTGACGTTCACCCCATACGCGACTACGACATCTTCGTCGGCAAGACGATGGAGTTCAAGGTCGTCAAGATCAACCAGGAGTTCCGCAACGTTGTCGTCTCTCACAAGGCTCTCATCGAGGCCGAGCTGGAGGCTCAGCGCAAGGAGATCATCTCTCACCTGGAGAAGGGTCAGATCCTGGAGGGTACTGTCAAGAACATCACGACCTACGGCGTCTTCGTTGATCTCGGTGGTGTTGACGGACTCATCCACATCACCGACCTCTCTTGGGGCCGCGTGAGCGATCCTCACGAGGTAGTGGAGCTCGACCAGAAGATCAATGTCGTTATCCTCGACTTCGACCAGGAGAAGAAGCGCATTGCCCTCGGTCTGAAGCAGCTCACCCCGCATCCATGGGATAGCCTCGACCAGAACCTCAAGGTCGGCGACCATGTCAAGGGCAAGGTTGTCGTCATGGCCGACTACGGTGCCTTCGTCGAGATCCAGCCGGGCGTCGAGGGTCTGATCCACGTCTCCGAGATGTCTTGGAGCCAGCACCTGCGTTCCGCTCAGGACTTCCTGAAGGTAGGCGACGAGGTAGAGGCCGTCATCCTCACCCTCGACCGCGACGAGCGCAAGATGAGCCTTGGCCTGAAGCAGCTCAAGGAGGATCCGTGGGAGAACATCGAGGTGAAGTACCCCGTTGGCAGCAAGCACACCGCCAAGATGCGCAACTTCACCAACTTCGGTATCTTCGTAGAGCTCGAGGAGGGTGTCGATGGCCTGATCCACATCAGCGACCTCTCTTGGACAAAGAAGATCAAGCACCCGTCAGAGTTCACGAAGGTGGGCGAGACGATTGACGTGGTCGTCCTCGAGATCGACAAGGAAAACCGTCGCCTCAGCCTTGGCCACAAGCAGCTGGAGCAGAATCCTTGGGACACCTACGAGACAATCTACAAGCCGGGTACGGTCCACATTGGCAAGATCACGGAGTCTATGGACAAGGGTGCCGTCATCACCCTCAACGAGGGTGGCGAAGGTTTCGCTACACCGAAGCACCTCGTCAAGGAGGATGGCACGCAGGCTCAGCTCGGCGAGGAGCTGCCGTTCATGGTCATCGAGTTTGTCAAGGACTCTAAGCGCATCATCCTTTCCCACTCTCGCACGTTCGAGGATGTGAAGGACGAGCCGCGCCGTGAGAACAATCACCGTGGTGGTGGCCGCCGTCAGCAGCAGCACCAGGAGACCGCTCAGATTCAGAACGTTGTCGCTGGCACGTCCCTGGGTGACCTCGGCGTACTGGCTGACCTCAAGAAGCGCATGGAAGAGGGTAAGTAATCCCCCCACATGATATTTTTGTACTAACAATGAGCCGGAGCGACTTAGTGCGCTCCGGTTTTTTGTTTCCTGCCATACAGTTCGATATGATCGCTTTCCTTGACCAGCAGGCCGGAAGGGAACAACCCCAACCACCCTATCCCTCTATTTTCAGGACGAACCATAAAAAAGGCAAAATCTAACCAAAGGAAGTCTAAAAAACCATAGGCGATAGGCCGACTTAGAAATATTATGATTACTTTTGCGCAAAATTGTTACAGGAGAATATGAACCACAGTATACTGGCGGTCGCCATGGCCGCACTACTCACGTTTGCGCCCTGCGCCGCCCTGGCGCAAGACCACGCCCCCTCAGCAGCACAATCCACCGAGGCCGCAGCGCCAGGCGATCCAGCAGCAAGAACAACTGCCAAACCTGCAGACGCAGCAGCCACACAAACGGATCCAGCAGCCGACAAAGCTCCTACCACACAAGCGGACGACGCCACAGGATCACAGGCTCAGCAGGACGACGCCCTGGCTGATGCTGGCGATGCCAACGAGGCCACCATGGCCGAAATGGAGAAGCAGGGGCAGAGCGGCGAAGGCAGTGGTTTCCACCAAGTACTGAAAACGAAGTTTATCGAGGGCAACGCCGGCTTCATGTCCCTCGTCTCCCTCGCACTGATTCTCGGCCTAGCCTTCTGCATCGAGCGCATCATCTTCCTGAGCCTCTCCGAGATAAACGCCAAGAAGTTTATGGCCGATATAGCCAGTCGCATCGCCCAGGGCGACATCGAGGGAGCTCGCCGCCTGAGCCTCGACACTCGCGGTCCCGTTGCCTCTCTCTGCGCTCAGGGACTAGCCCGCATCGACAATACAATCGACGACATCGAACGCGGCGTGACCAGCTACGGCGAGGTGCAGGCCGCCAACCTCGAGAAAGGCTGCTCCTGGATCACCCTCTTCATCGCCATGGCCCCCTCGCTGGGTTTCCTCGGGACCGTGATCGGCATGGTCATGGCCTTCGACCAGATCCAGCAGGCTGGCGACATCAGTCCCACCATCGTGGCCTCAGGTATGAAGGTGGCCCTCATCACCACCATCTTCGGCATCATCGTGGCCCTCGTGCTACAGGTGTTCTACAACTTCATCCTCTCCAAGATAGAGCATCTCACGGCACAAATGGAAGATTCGGTCATCACGCTCCTTGACGCCATCATGGAGTATAAACAGAAAGGCGCATAGCCCATGCCACAGACCTCCCATCACTCCTCGCAGCCCCGGCGCCGACCCACCGAGCGCATCTCCCAGCACGTCCTCTACGGCTTGCTGGGCTATGTCGTGGTCCTCTTCCTCGTCTTCTTCCTCTTCGGCTACGACACACCCTACTGGAAGAACGACCGTATGAATGCCCCCATGCTCACCGATGTCCTGCTGGGCGCCGTCTACGGCATCATGGCGCTGACGACCATCCTCGCCATCGTGGCCGGCATCCACTCCGCCCGCCTCCATCAGGGGACGACTTCCGTGGTCCACGGCGTGCCCACGCGCAAGATTTCCATCGCCATCACGAGCCTCACCCTCGTGACACTCGTGGTAGGATTCCTCGCCTCCTCCTCAGCTCCCATGATCATCAACGGCGAGACCTACACCGACTGGTGGGGACTGAAACTCTCCGGCATGCTCATCACCACAGCCTCCGTGCTGCTCATCGCAGCTATCGGCGCGGCCCTCTTCGGCGCCACGCGCTACTACCGCAAACCTCATCACAAAGGATAGCTCCATGTTGTTTCAGAAGAAAAAGCGCAGCGTTCCTCAACTCAACGCCAGTTCCACGGCCGACATCTCCTTTGTCCTGCTCATCCTCTTCCTCGTCACCACCTCCATGGACGTGGACAAGGGCCTCCACCGCCAGCTACCTCCTCTCCAGCCCACCAAGGACCAACAGAAACCGCAGGAAGTGGACAAGAGCCGCATCATGACTCTCCACATCGACAGTCGCAACAATCTCACCTGCAATGGTGCTAAGGTAGCGATCGGCAGTCTCCGTCAAAAGATCGTCGATTTCATCACCGTGGCCGGTCCCCAGCAGCACATCATCCGCCTGGAGGCCGACCCCGCCTCAACCTACGACACCTACTTTCAGACACAAAACGAGATCGCCAACGCCTACCTCGCCTTGCGCAACCAAGAGGCACAACGCCGCTACGGCACCAGTTTCGCACGCTGTTCCGAGGACGAGAAGGCCATCGTCAGCGACGCCTACCCCCAGCGCCTGGCTGAAGTCTATCATGAGGAGAAAACACCATGAGCATCATACGTCGCAGAAACCACGAGGTGCCGAGCCTCAACACGGCCTCCCTCCCCGACCTCATCTTCGCCATTCTCTTCTTTTTCATGATCGTCACCCACATGAGAAAGGTCAACCTCAAGGTGCGCTACAAGACGCCGCAGGGCACGGAACTCACCCACCTCTCGCGCAAGACCAACACCGCCTACATCTTTATCGGCCAGCCCGTCGGCACGACGCAGGCCGCCAACACGGCGCAGTCCCTCGGTTCGGCACAGTCTCAGCAGGACGCAGCCGTCTGTATCCAGGTCAACGACAAGGTGGTAAGCCTCGACGAACTCTCTGCCTTTCTCCAGCGCGAGCAGCGCCAGGCCCGCAAGAGCGGCGAGGCCCAACAGCTTACGGTTTGCCTCAAGGCCGACCGCCATGCCCCCATGCGTGTCGTTGAGGGTGTAAAAATGGCGCTGCGCAAGGCCAACATGCTCCACGTCAATTACTACGCCACGGAGAAAGCCCCCTCCCCCGCTGCCAACCCTTAGCAGGTAGGGGCAAACTGCGGACGATCTGGAGCGAATGTCGAATAACGTGAGAAAAACGCACGAAAAAGCACGAATTTTCATTCAAAATCCCGACTTACAGTCTTTTGATAGGCGGAAACGGTGCAAAAAGATGAATTATCTAAATAAAAAACGCTAATTAGTTGCGAAAATCAAAGGAATATTGTATCTTTGCACCAAATAACATACTATCAATATGGCATACAGAAGTTTAGACAAGTTAGACCGCAAGATTCTCGGTCTTATCGCAGAAGACGCTCGCATTCCGTTCCTCGAAGTAGCACGTTCTTGCAACGTGAGTGGTGCCGCTATCCACCAGCGCATACAGAAGCTCACCAACCTGGGCATTCTCCTGGGATCGCAGTTTCTCATCGACCCCGAGAAGATCGGCTACGAGACCTGCGCCTATATCGGTCTCTATCTGAAGAATCCCGAGGACTTCGACCGCGTGGTGGAGGCCTTGAAGAAGATTCCCGAGGTGGTGGAGTGCCACATCACGACGGGCGATTACGACCTGTTCATCAAGATCTTCGCTCGCAACAACCACCACATGATGGACATCATCCATGACAAGCTCCAGCCGCTGGGCCTCTCCCGCAGCAAGAGCCTCATCTCCTTCAAGACCGTCATCGACCGTCCGCTCCCCATCGAGGAGAATCCCAACGCTCCTCAGGAGGAGGACAAGGAGTAGTCTTCACGAGAGGACCGTGGCGCCCAGCGCCCGTTTCCATCTCATTCCTCTAACAAAGGCCAGCCGGATCATTTCCTGCTGGCCTTTGTCTTGCTTCTACACAGGCGTGGCCTGTTCGTGAGCCGCAGCCCTACTCATTGAGCCAACCACGGATCAAACTGATGATCTCCTCGCGCGTGGGCTCTGGGAAGGAGAGGATGCGCGTCTTGTGGGATCCGCCAGCCAACATATAGACATGCATATTCTTCTTGTTTTTAGTGAAGGGGAGTCCATAGACACCCGAGGCGCTCCAGGGATCGATGTCGCCATAGATATAGACCATCTTCGGGTCGTGGGTGCTAAGATAGTCCACCGTGCGCTTATAAAGGTCTGAGGAGAAGCTGACGCCCTCCGTGCCCTTCGGCAGCATCAGGCGGTGGAGGTAGCCCTTGGCCGTGTTGATGCTCAGATAGCGCTTGAAAGGCTTCGTGTAGTAGCCGTAGTAGCCCAGTTCCTTGGCCGCCTGCACGTTGAAGGAGAAATTGGGGTTTTGATTGGAGAAGTAGCCCGGCTCGCTCGTCTTCATCAGATAGTCGAACACCTGATCGTCGGTAGCCGTGGAAGTTGGTATCTCCTTCAAATCCATGCCCCACTGCCAGAAGGCGAAGGCATACTCCATCACCGTAAAGTCGAAGATCTCGTCTATCGGCGCATTGAAGGTGTACTGTTTCTGATCGCAATACTTCTGCAACATGGGCACGAGCGCCTCCTTGCGTTTGAAGGCCATGAGCTGGAAGTCGAGCACGCGCTGGCGGTTCTTCTTCGTCGAGACCTTGTTCTGCAGAAAATCCTCGTGGCGTCCGTCCTCCACGCTGCGGTTCAGCGGGGCCACATAGGGTACGGAGATATCGACGTCGTCGGGGAAGAAGCAGCGATAGAACATCGTGGTCTGTCCACCCTTGCTGATGCCCGTGGCGATCCATTTGCCCTTATACATGGCGTGGAGCGTCTGGTTGACGTGGTGAAGGTCATAGAGCGAGTTCTCCACCGTCAGATAGTCCCAGTTGCAGGGGTTCGGCATCGACTTTTCGAAGTAGCGATACTCCACAAAGATGATATTGGTGTCGAACAGTTTGGCCAACTCCTCGATGTAGCCCTTGTAGAGGGCGTAGCGCGCACTGTATCCTTCCGTCACGAGCACGGTGGGACGGTCGAAGCCCCTGTGGCAGAGCACCACGCGCTGCTCGAAAGTACCCTTCGAGGCATCTTTGCCGTCAAGCTGTTGCTTGATGAAGAACACATACTTCTCGGGGAACGTCGTACTCTCCAACGCCTCCACATCACTCACTCCCGGCAGCGCTGCGAGTCGCTTGCCTGCCTCTCCCAGTTCTGCCGCCAGCATCTGCAAGGGCAGCATGAGGAGCATCGTGACCAGCACCAGGGCCGATCTCCATTGCATCAATTTCTGTTTCATCTCTATTCTGTCAATCATTGTTTTGTTAATCATTGCCTTGCTTGCCATCCGTTCGCCTATCATAGCGTTTGTCAAGCGTTTGTTTCACCAACCGATTGTTTGTCAATCATTACCCAGCGAAAGGCGTTTTTTTGTAAACCACAATCCATCTATAGATTTCGATCGTTTCTGACGATTAGCAGCGCATGAACGGATTCCGATCGCATTACTCTTTACGCATTTTGCTGGTTTCCATACTATGGAAACGAATCATCCCGTCGTTTATTATTTTTTAAGTCCACTTTCTTTGCCCTCATGTCTCAATCCTACGGCATAGATTGGCAACCCGTGGGCTATTCAGTTACCATGTACGACTATACCTATTCTGATGGAACCAAGTGTTCTGCCAAAGAAGCTTTCCCAGAATTGTTTATAAAATAAAACTAGCGGGGTGTTGGCGAGTTCATGCGGAGATAGCGGGACACGCAGCAACCATGCGTAGATTGGTCTAGCAAGAGCGGGCTGTCATCGGGAAAACCGACGACAGCCCGCTCTTGCTTAACAGGGCTTGCTTTCGTGCGAAGGCACGTTAAAACTGCGGCACTAATAAAGCAGCATGCGCTATAAAACTGCAGGCGCTACACCAGCAGCAGGCGCCCCAACTGAAAGACCAGGGCACTGACCACCCAGGCCAGGAGCGTCGTATAGCCAGCGGCAAAGAGGGCCCAGCGCCAGGATCCTGTCTCGCCCTTAATGGCGGCCACGGTCGCTATGCAGGGGAAATAGAGCAGGACGAAGAGCAGGAAGCAATAGGCCGTGAGCGTTGTTAGGGGGGCCGCCTCGTCGTAACTGAGGCCGTGCTGGCGGGCCACGTCGTGCTGGAGTTCGGATCGGAACGCGCGGCTATCGTTGCTGTAGAGCACGCCCATCGTGGAGGCCACCACCTCTTTGGCACCCACACCAGCGACGAGACCGATGTCGAGTTTCCAGTTAAATCCTTGCGGGGTAAAGACCGGTTCTACGGCATGGCCGATCTGTCCGATGTAGCTCTGCTCCTGCTGCGCCTCCTCTCCGAGTTGCTCATTGTGTGGAAAATAACCGAGGGCCCAGACGATGATGGTGGCGCAGAGGATGATGCCACCCATCTTCTTGAGATACTGGCGCCCCTTCTCCCAGGTGTGGCGTCCGACGGCCTTCCACGTCGGGAATCGGTAGGGCGGCAGCTCCATGACGAAAGGCGTGTCCTCGCCCTTGAAGACGAAGGAGGTGAAGATCTTGCTCATCACGACGGCCAGCAGCATGCCCAGAAGATAGAGCGACATCATGACCAGGGGCTGCTGGTGGGGACGAAAGAAGGCGACAATGACCATCACATAGACAGGAATTCGGGCCTCACAACTCATCAGCGGCACGAGGAGCATCGTGACGAGGCGCGAACGGCGGCTCTCGACGGTACGCGTGGCCATGATGGCGGGGACATTGCAGCCGAAGCCCATGATGAGCGGAATGAAGGACTTGCCGTGGAGCCCCATCTTGTGCATGAGCTTATCCATGATGAAAGCGGCGCGCGCCATGTAGCCGCAGTCCTCCATGAACGAGATGAAGAAGTAGAGGATGAGAATCTGGGGAAGGAAGACGATGACGGCTCCCACACCCCCAATGATGCCATCGACGAGCAGGTCGCGGACGGGCCCCTCGGGAAGGGCACTGCCGGCGAGATCACCGATCCAGGCCACACCAGCCTCCATCCACTCCATCGGATACTGGCCGATGAGGAATGTGGAGGAGAACATGACCAGCAGCAGAAGGAAGAAGATGGGGAATCCGATATACTTGTTGGTGAGGAGGTGGTCGATGACGTGGGTGGTCTGATAGGTGTCCTTCTTCGTGCCCGTCTCGTAGCCCGCCTCCTTGAGGGCGCCGTGGATAAAACCGTACTTCGCATCCATGATGGCCGTCTCGCTGTCCTCGCCCGTCTCCTCCTTGACACGGGCGGCGGCGTGGTCGCGATGGGCGAAGATCTCCTTGGCGTCGGGCATGGTGGCGACATACTCCTCCACCTCCTTGTCGTGCTCCAGAAGTTTGATAGCGAGGTAGCGGGTGGAATAGCGCTGGCGCAGATCGACCTCCTGCTTGAGGTGCTCCTGCATGTCGCGGATGCCGTTCTCGATCTCGTGACCGTGGTTGATATGGATATGGCGCGAGTCGGGATGGTCGCCCTCTATGCTCTCGTGGAGGCTGATGACGGTATGGAAGAGTTCCTCCACACCGCGCCCCGAGGTGAAGACCGTGGGCACCATCGGTACGCCGAAGAGGCGGGAGAGCTGCTCCACGCTGAAGGCGTCGCCCCGCTCCTCGGCCTCGTCGTACATATTGAGCGCACAGACCATGGGGATGTGCATGTCGATGAGCTGGGTGGTGAGGTAGAGATTGCGCTCAAGGTTGCTGGTGTCGATGACGTTGATGACGAGGTCGGGCGTATGGTCGATGAGCTGCTTGCGAACGTAGAGTTCCTCTGGCGAATAGGCCGAGAGGGAGTAGGTGCCGGGGAGATCGACCAGTTCGATATGGTAGCCCTCATACTCGGCGAAGCCCGTCTTCGCATCGACCGTGACGCCACTGTAGTTGCCCACGCGCTCATGGGCGCCGGAGGCGAAATTGAAGAGCGAGGTCTTGCCGCAGTTGGGATTGCCGACCAGGGCCACGTTGATGTGGCGCCGCTTCTCCATCGCCGCGTGCTCCAGCTGCTGGGGCGTGAGGGGCTTGTCGAAGGGCGAGCAGGCGTCGGCCTCGATGGGCGAAAGCGGCTCGCCCTGGTCCTGGCGTTCCAGTCGGCGGGCCTCCTCCAGCGAGATGACCTCGATGAGGTCGGCCTCACTGTGGCGCAGGCTAACCTCGTAGCCCATCACCTTGTATTTCACGGGGTCCTTGAGCGGCGCGTTGAGCAACACGTCCACCTCCTTGCCCTTGATGAATCCCATCTCGATAATACGCTTGCGGAAGCCACCATGGCCGCTGACGCGGACGATGACTCCCTTCTCTCCTGTCTTGAGTTCTGATAGTTTCATCTTGTCTGTTCTGTCTTTGATCGCTTTCTAAACTGCAAAGGTACAAAAAAAGCTCGTAACACATGGTACGAGCTTTCTTTCATATCACAAAATACCCACTTATGGGGATGACTGACTACTTAGAGACCGCGGCCGTGGCAGTGCTTGAACTTCTTGCCGCTGCCACAGGGACACGGGTCGTTCGGGCGCGGCATCTTCTCGGCACGGTAGGGCGTGTGGTTGGTCTGCTGCGCCGCCTCGCGGGTGTCGTGGCTGGCGGCAGCCTGCTGGGCCTGGCGTGCCTCCTCGAGCTCACGCTCGGCGTCGAGATCCTGCTTCTGCTCGATATACTGCTGGCTGTGTTCCTCCTCCTGGGCCTCCTGGACCTGCTCGGCAGGCTGCATCTCGGGAATCTGGCCGCGCATGAGGACGCTTGCCGTGCGGTTGTTCATATCGTCGATCATGTTGTCCCAGAGCTTGACGCTCTCCAACTTGAAGATCAGCAGCGGGTCTTTCTGCTCATAGCTGGCGTTCTGGACCGAGTGGCGGAGCTCGTCGAGCAGACGGAGGTTCTCCTTCCAATCGTCGTCGATGATGTGAAGGAGGATGACCTTCTCAAACTGCTTGACGACCGACTTGCCCTCGGTGTCGTAGGCCTCCTTGAGGTTGCAGGGGATGTTATAGACGCGCTTGCCGTCGGTGATGGGAACCATGATGCGCTCATAGAGGGCACCCGACTCCTCATAGACCTGCTTGATGATGGGCCAGGCCACGGTCTGGATGCGCTCAGTCTTGCGCTGGAACGCCTCCATGGCAGCCTCGAAGGCACGCTCCTCCAGGGCCTCCAGTTTGCCACTGGCGAGATCCTGCTCGCTGAAGGGACACTCCATGGCGAGCACCTTGAGGAAGCCCTCCTGGCAACCCTCGTAGTCGTTGTTGGAGATGATGCTGACTACGCGGTCCCAGATGACATTGCTGATATCCATGCCGATGCGCTCTCCCATGAGGGCGTGGCGGCGCTTCTCGTAGATGACGGTGCGCTGCTTGTTCATCACGTCGTCATACTCCAGGAGGCGCTTACGGATACCGAAGTTATTCTCCTCCACCTTCTTCTGGGCGCGCTCGATGCTGCTGGAGATCATGGAACTCTCGATACGCTCGCCCTCCTCGAAGCCGAGCTTGTCCATCACCTTGGCGATACGTTCCGAACCGAAGAGGCGCATGAGCTTGTCCTCCAGCGAGACGTAGAAGACGGAGGAACCGGGGTCGCCCTGACGGCCGGCACGACCACGCAACTGGCGGTCCACACGGCGCGACTCGTGGCGCTCGGTACCGATGATGGCGAGACCGCCAGCGGCCTTGACCTCGGGGCTGAGTTTGATATCAGTACCACGACCAGCCATGTTGGTGGCGATGGTCACGGCACCCAGGGCACGCTCTTCGGTCTTGATGAGGTGCTGGGCCTCCTGGCCCACGAGGGAGCGGTCGCTGCCCTTGGCCTTGTCCTCGGCGTCCTTGATGAGCTTCTGCTGGTGGCGGCTGGCGGAGAGCTTGTCGGTGTAGGCCTTGTCATCGGAGCAAACGAAGACAGTGCCCATGGTGCTCTTGCCCGCCTCGGCCACGATGTTGGCCTCCAGCTGGTGCTTCTTGGCGTTGAGCACCTGGTGGGGGATGTGGCGCATGTCGAGCATCTTGCTCAGCAACTCAGAGATCTCGACCGACGTCGTACCGACGAGGCAGGGTCGGCCAGAGACACGCATCTCCTCGACCTCCTCGATGACGGCGGCATACTTCTCGCGGGCCGTCTTATAGACGCGGTCGTCCATATCCTTGCGGATGACGGGGCGGTTGGTGGGGATCTCGACGACGTCGAGCTTGTAGATATCCCAGAACTCACCGGCCTCGGTAGAAGCCGTACCGGTCATACCCGAGAGTTTGTGGTACATACGGAAGTAGTTCTGCAGGGTGATGGTGGCGAAAGTCTGCGTGGCAGCCTCGACCTTGACGTGCTCCTTGGCCTCAACAGCCTGGTGGAGACCATCGCTCCAGCGGCGACCCTCCATGACGCGGCCCGTCTGCTCATCGACGATCTTGACCTCGCCATCGACGATGATGTATTCATCGTCCTTGGAGAACATCGTATAGGCCTTCAGCAACTGCTGCAGCGTGTGGACACGCTCGCTCTGCACGCCGTAGTAGGCCATCAACTCGTCCTTCTTATCGACGTAAGCCTGCTCGTCGATCTTGTGGTCGTCCTTCTCCTTCTCCAGCTGCGAGAGCTCGGTGGTGATGTCGGGCAGGACGAAGAGCTTGTCGTCATTGACCTGGGCGGCGAGCCAAGCGGCACCCTTGTCGGTGAGGTCGCAGGAGTTGAGCTTCTCGTCGGCCACGAAGTAGAGGGGCTCCACAGCCTTGGGCATCTCGCGGTTGTTGTTGGCCATGTAGTACTCCTCGGTCTTGAGCATACCGCTCTTGATGCCGTCCTCGGAGAGGAACTTGATGAGGGCCTTGTTCTTCGGCAGGGCCTTGTAGGAGCGGTAGAGCGAGAGGAAGCCCTCCTCCAGGATCTGTGCCTTCTGCTTGGCGTCGGTCTCGGCGAGACCCTGGGCAATCTTGCGGCGGGCGTCGGAGAGATACTCCGTAGCCTGCTTGCGCTGCACCTCATAGAGCTTCTGTACCAGAGGCTGGTACTCCTCGTACATCTGGTCGTCGCCCTTGGGCGTGGGACCGCTGATGATGAGCGGCGTACGGGCGTCGTCGATCAAGACGGAGTCAACCTCATCGACGATGGCATAGTTGTGCTGGCGCTGCACGAGGTCGGCGGGCGACATGGCCATGTTGTCGCGGAGGTAGTCGAAGCCAAACTCGTTGTTGGTACCAAAGGTGATATCGGCCTGGTAGGCGCGGCGGCGCTCCTCGCTGTTGGGCTGGTGCTTGTCGATACAATCGACAGAGAGGCCGTTGAACTCATAGAGCGGGCCCATCCACTCGGAGTCGCGCTTGGCGAGGTAGTCGTTGACAGTGACGACGTGGACACCATTGCCCGTGAGAGCGTTGAGGAAGACGGGGAGCGTGGCGACGAGGGTCTTACCCTCACCCGTGGCCATCTCGGCGATCTTGCCCTGATGAAGCACCTCACCACCAAAGATCTGGACGTCGTAGTGGACCATCTCCCACTTCAGGTCGTTGCCACCAGCGGTCCAGTGGTTGTGATAGATGGCCTTGTCACCGTCGATGGTGACGAAGTCCTTGGTCGGGTCGGCAGCGAGCTCGCGGTCGAAGTCGGTGGCCGTGACGATGGTCTCCTCGTTCTCGGCGAAGCGGCGGGCCGTATCCTTGACGATGCTAAAGGCCACCGGCATCACCTCGTTGAGGGCCTCCTCATAACGATCGAGGGCCTCCTTCTCCAGTTTGTCGATCTGGTTGAAGATAGACTCGCGCTGGTCGATGGGCGTATCCTCGATGGTGGACTTGAGGCGGGCGATCTCCTCGCGCTGCTGCTTGGCGGCATCGCGCACCTGCTGGCGGATCTCCTGCGTCTTGGCGCGGAGCTCGTCATTGCTCAGGGCCTTGACGGCGGGGTAAGCGGCCTTGACCTTCTCCACGAGGGGGCGGATGGTCTTCATATCACGCGAGGCTTTGTCGCCGAAGATGGACTTTAGAAACTTATTGATATTCATTTTGTTACTTTGTTTTCTGATTCTTTTTTTGTTGTGAATTACTCGTTGGGGTGTACTTGTCGTACCGCCCCAGGGGGCGCACCAGGGAGCTTCTCTCCTACTCTCTGTGATGAGGAGCATCTGCCCGTTGCGCTGCATGTTGGGGAAAAAGAATCAGAGACTGGGGGCGCGAATCTGAATGGCGGTGGTGAGGGCGGGCGACAACCGGGTCGCCTCGTCTCTGTCTGCCACCGACAATCCACAGGCCACGCGGCCTGACGGACCTTCGCTGTCCACCTGGGCCACCCACGGGGCATGGGCGGGCTCCTGATCGTCGCGCTGCTCCACGCTCTTGATGGCACGGATGAAAGAGAGGATCTCGGCCTCCTTGCCCTGGAAGGCACTATGGCGGCACAGTTCCTCCAGCGCCACATCGCCACCACGCGCGGCTTTGAGCGCAGACTGGTATGCCTGTGCCTCAAGACCCGTGGCTGTCAGGACGACGAGCAGGGCGGTGATATAGCGGTTCATCATCTTATCCATTTTCTCTCTGAGGATGGGCCACGCCGACTGTACGCCTCCTGATGAGGGGGTGGATGGCACAATTGCATAGCAAAATGAGTGCCACAACGACCATAGCGGGTGGGTAATATTGGAAAACTCTGCCAAAAAGGCCGAAAACGATCATCACGGCCCATATCGTCCACCATCGGTCGGCCTCGTGGCGGATCGTGCGTCGCGTCGCGCGGTAGGCCATGAGGAGGGGAAGGGGATTGAATATGAGGATCAGGAAATTGAGGCTGACGCAGGGGTGCTGGGAGAAGATCATCATCGTGAGGATCAGTCCGACACAGCCCGCGGGGACCATCAGCAGGAGGTCCCAGCCCCAGAAGATTCTTTGCTTTCTCCACTCGACGGCCCAGACGATCAGCGAGAGCACGAGCAGTCCAAGGGCCAAGGCCATGGGGGTGAGAGAGAAGGCGGGAGTGGCCTCGTCTCGCACTACGCGGATCACCTCACGGGTCTCTCTGACAAGGGGCTTGCCGCGATAGGTGGCACGGGCAAAGTCGGAGCGCAGGTGGTCGGGGAGAAACTGCTGCTGGGCCTTGGTGGTGGCACCGTCGGCCTTGACACCGAGGAGGATGTCTTCGCCGGTTTGCGTCCACGGGGTCTGTGCATTCCACTCGTGGATCATCCTGCGAAAGGAGTCGTCGCCAGCGGGGCGCGCGGCGGGATAGCTCACCTGGCCATGGAGATGGCTGACGAGCAGGTCGCGGGCGCGAGTGGTGCAGTTGTCGTAGAAGTAGTTGTAGCGATAGACAACGTTCTCGGGCCGCATATTGACCTGCAGGGCGCTGAAAATGGCTTCCTTGTCGGCATTGTCGAGGTCGAGAACTTGCTCGCAGACGGCGCGCTTCTCGTATTCGTACTGGGCGCAAAAGAGCTCAAAGGGCACGACGCCCAACTGGTAGTCGGTGAGGCCAAGGATAAAGCGCAGGACGAAATAGGGCGCGTCGGGGGTGAAGACGCCGTAGTTAATGGCTACATCCATCCCACCCCGCTGCTTGTCGTGCCAGCGGACGGCGGTGTGGCCATATTGCGACCAGGTCTCCGTGCCGGGTTCACAGGTCAGCAGACTCACCTCTACGGAGTCCATAGGATGACCCGTAGCGGAAAGCAGCGACAACAACATGCCGAGGATGGATATATAGAGCCGTCTCAAACGAAGCTTGATTTCAATTTATTGTGCAAAGGTAATAAGAAAATATAGGATGGCAAAAGAATGAACCAACTATTTCCTGCGCAGCCGACTTTTGCGTGGGGCTTCTTGTCCTAAATCCAAGGTTCGTCCGAGAATCCACAAGACTGAAAAGCAAGCGACAGCTGCAAGAGACCTATAAGGCTAAAGGGAGCAAAATCGATTTGTTCAGTTATAGTGTGCAATGGTGCCAAACAGTAAAAGCCAAAGGGCTATCTGACCCTGATGCAGACCTCACCACGATAGTCGTCATTGGCTTTGCGGACGAGGCCGTAGCAGGTGGCGCGCCGACTGGCGATCAGTTGCTCGTAAAGCTGGGGCTGCGAGGCGATCAGGCCACGGATCTGGCCGTCGGAGGACTGAACGAGGATGGTGGCATCATGTTGCGGGTCGGCCTTGGCATAGCCGACAAAGAGGCCTAGTTGGTCATCCTCCACCTCGTAGGCCTGGGTGAGCGCATAGTGGAGGAATTGGGGCTTGCAGAGGATGGTGTCGCCCTCGCAATAGCGTGCTGCCTCGCCGAGGGTAATCGGCGCGTCAAGAGGCGTGGGGGCAACGTAGGGCTGGCGCTTTCGCATGGCCTTGGTGCGGCGGATGATCCACAGGTTGACGATGGCAACAAGGAGAATGGCGAGGGTGAGAAGGAGGGCTGTCATGAGGATAGGAAAACGGCCGCCCCACCCCGGAAATCGGAGAAGGACGGCCGGAAAAAAAATTAAAACCTATTATTTCTCTATCAAGATTCGGGCGTCAACAGCCGTCACGTTGTCGCCCTCGGCGAGTAGCGGGTTGAGGTCCATCTCCTTAATCTCCGTAGCATGGCGGAGCAAGGTGGAGAGGCGGACGATAATCTCTGCATAGCGCTGCTGGTTGATACCCTTCTGGCCACGCATGCCCTGAAGGATCTTGTAGCCACGGAGCGAACGGATCATCGACTCGGCCTCGGGCATGGTCAGCGGAGCCAAGCCGCTGGAGACATCCTTGAGGGCCTCGACGAAGATGCCACCCAGGCCGCAGAGCACGATGTGGCCGAAACGGTCCTCGTACTTCGCGCCGATGAAGAGTTCCATACCCGAGATCATCTTCTGGATCATCACAGAGTTGGCGTCCTTGATCTGCATCATGCGGTCGAACTCAGAAGCCAGGTGCTCCTTTGAGCGGATATTGAGCGTCACACCGCCGACATCGCTCTTGTGGACGGGACCCACGACCTTGGCCACGATGGGATAGCCCATCTTTTCGGCCTCGGCGATCAGCTCCTCCTTATCGGCGGAGACGAACTCGGGCACCATGGGGATGCCAGCGCAGGTGAGCAGCTCGCGCACCTTCTGCGGAGCGATGTAGCCGTTCTCCTTGATGCCGTCGATGACTCGACGGATGCCAGCCACATCGACTCCCTCCAACGCCATTTCCTGCTTGGCAGGCTTCGGCGTGTTACGCACCTGGGCCAAAGCCGTGGCCAGCGTCACCTCGTCGGCGAAGTTGACATGACCCTTGCTCAAGAACTCGGCCACCTCGGGGCCAGCGGTGTTGAGACAGGGCAGGATCGGGAAGATCGGCTTGCTACACTCGCGGATCTTCTTGTCAAGCATAGCGTAGGCCTCATAGAGTTCCACCAGGCCCGGCGAACCGAAGATGACGAAGATGGCATCGGCCTCAGGGAAGTCCTTCTCGCAAGCGTCGATAGCGGTGCCGAGATTCTCGGGCGTACCCGTGGCAAGGATATCAATGGGGTTGTGGACGGAAGAACCCGGCAGGAGGTTGGCCTTCAGACGATCGGCACCCTCACCCTCGTAGGCGGGAATGTTCATGCCGCCCTTGGAGAGGGCGTCGGTCAGCATCACGCCCGGACCACCAGCATGGGTGACGATGGCGAAGTTGTCGAGTTTCGGATGAGCCACCTCGCGGAGCTTGGAGTCCTCCTCCAGCACCCAGAAGATGCAACCCACGGTCGTCAGTTCCTCACGGCCATAGCAGCGGACGATACCAGCCTTGCGGAAGAGTGCATCAACGGCAGAGTCGCTGGACGCGATGGCTCCCGTATGGGAAGAGGCGGCACGCGAACCGCTGGCCGAACTGCCAGCCTTGACGGCGGCGATGCGGCAGCCCTTGCTGATGAGGTTGCTGGCGTGGAGCAGGAACTTGTCGGGGTTGGAGATGTTCTCGATATAGAGGAGCTTGATGCGGGAGTCGTGCTCGGGATCAAAGTGCTCATCCATATACTGGAGCACGTCCTCGATGCCGATCTGCTTGCCGTTGCCGATACTCCATACGGAGTTGAACTGCAGACCCTTCTGGACAGCAGACTCCAGAATAAAGACGGCCGTGGCGCCCGATCCGCTGATGAAGTCAGCTCCCTTGGGGCTGAGCACGGGCACGGGCTTGGTGAAGACGCCGTGGTAGTGGTTGGTCATCACGCCGATGCAGTTGGGGCCGATGAGCGAAGCGCCATACTTCTCGCAGGTGTCGAGCACCTGCTGCTCCAGGACGGCTCCCTCCTTGGTTTCCTCACCGAAGCCAGCAGAAATTATAATGAACGCGCGTACATTCTTTTCTTTGGCCAAATATTCGACATAGCCGGGGCAGAACTTCGCCGCCACGACAAGGATGGCCATATCCGTGGGAGGCAACTCCTCGGGATTGTGATACACCTTGATGCCCTGTACCTCGTCCTCCTTGGGATTGATGATACGGAGCGTACCCTGATAGTTGCCTTGCAACAGGTTGCGCACGATGGCGCCACCTGGCTTGTGCACATTGTTGGAGCCGCCGACTACGACGATGCTCTCTGGTTTCAATAATTGCTGGTTAATCATGAATAATGATTCAGTTAAAAGATTTGTGGCAAAGGTAATCATTTCCTTTGAGAACTACAAATATTTCGCGGCTTTTTATGACCCAGCCTTGGTTCGGGATGGTCTCGGGACGCGTTCGGGACGGAGGAGAGGGCGGAAGGAAGAAGAAAAAGCAGGACGAAGGGAGGGCAGCTACGAATCTTGCAGTATGCAAAAAATGAGGACTATCATGGGGGACGGCGGCAGGATAATTTGCCTGCCAAAACGACGGGCGCAGCTCCCCTATCGGATATAATCGGAACGGAAGAGGGGGTTGTTGGATGGCAAAATGTAAACTTGCAATCTGTAAGGAAGAGGGCGTTTTGCAAAGTGTAGTTAGCAAAATGGTGCATTTTTCTCCCTATTCCTTTGCAGCATTGTATATTTCTTCGTACCTTTGCAAGCGGTAAAACCCGCATGATTCATGGGGGTCTGTCAGGCCACTGTCGTCAACGACTTAAAAATAGCTATATTATATTGTTATGATTTTCACACTGTTAATAACCGTACTCCTGACGGGCATCGTCCTGGTGGTGGCAGCCTATGCCATTGCCAAGCTGATCGGTCCGCGGAGCTACAATCCGGTGAAGGGTGAGCCTTTCGAGTGTGGTATTCCGACCTATGGCAGTTCATGGGTGCCAATGCACGTGGGATACTATCTGTTCGCCATCCTCTTCCTCATGTTTGATGTGGAGACCGTATTCCTCTACCCCTGGGCCACCGTCTTCGGCCAGCTGTCGGGTGAATATGGCGGCGCCATGCTCTTCTCCATCGGATTCTTCATGTTGGTATTAGTCTTTGGCCTGGCCTACGCCTGGCGGAAAGGAGCACTGGAATGGAAATAAGAAAGCCCAAAATCAAGTCCATCCCCTACGAGGAATTCAAGGACAACGAGACGCTGGAGAAGCTGGCACAGGAGCTCAACGAGGGTGGCACCAACGTCATCGTCGGCTCCCTCGACCAAGCCATCAACTGGGGCCGCAGCAACTCGCTGTGGTCGCTGACCTTCGGCACAAGCTGCTGCGGCATTGAGTTTATGGCCGTAGGCTGCGCGCGCTACGACTTCGCACGCTTCGGATTCGAGGTGACGCGCAACTCGCCGCGCCAGGCCGACCTCATCATGTGTGCCGGCACCATCACCAACAAGATGGCCCCGGTCTTCAAGCGCCTCTACGACGAGATAGCCGAACCGAAATATGTCGTGGCCGTGGGTGGCTGCGCCATCTCGGGCGGACCGTTCAAGAAGAGCTACAGCGTGGTGAGGGGCATCGACGAGCTCGTGCCCGTGGATGTCTATATCCCCGGCTGCCCCCCGCGCCCCGAGGCCATCCTCTACGGCATGATGCAGCTGCAGCGCAAGGTGAAGGTGGAGAAATTCTTCGGTGGAGCCAACCACAAGATGACCCGCGAGGAGCGCGAGCGCTCCATGGAGCAGGGCGGCCTCCACGGACTGAGCAACCAAAACCTCATCGCCGCCGAGAAGCACGGACGCCGCGCGCCGATCATCGTCACGGACGTGCCACAGGACTTCGACCCGAAGAAGGGGCTGGAGGAGTAATACAACCTAAGCTGACAGTAAGATGAAACTGGAAAATATTGAACTCACATTCGACAACTTCTCCCGCGAGATGGAGAAGCTGTACAAAGAGAAGCATTTCGACTATCTTGTCACCATCGTCGGCGAGGACTTCGGCGAGGAGGGGCTGGGTTGTATCTATATTCTCGAAAATACGCAGAGCCACGCCCGTTGTTCCACAAAGGTCATCGCCAAGCAGATCGGCGAGGACTACGTGATCCCCTCGGTGCTGAAGCTCTGGCACGCTGCCGACCTGCTGGAGCGAGAGGTCTATGACTTCCTCGGCATCAAGTTTCTCGGCCACCCCGACATGCGCCGCCTCTTCATGCGCAACGACTTCCAGGGCTGGCCGCTCCGCAAGGACTTCGACATGAGCCCGGAGGCCAACCGCTTCCCCGAGACCGACGAGCCGGCAGAGGACTGGACGACGGAGTGGAACCTTGACCGCGACGGCAAACTCGTGGCCACGCGCCGCCCGCTGATGGATGAGGACGACTTCGTGATGAACTTCGGACCGAACCACCCGTCCACCCACGGTGTGCTCCGACTGGAGACCATCGTCAGCGGTGAGACCATCAAGCACGTCTATCCCCACCTCGGCTATATCCACCGCGGCATGGAGAAGATGGCCGAGAGCATGACCTATCCGCAGACGCTCGGCTTCACCGACCGCCTCAACTACCTCTGCGCCATGATGCACCGCCACGCCCTCGTCGGCGTGATCGAGGAGGCCATGGGCGTGGAACTGAGCGACCGCATCCACTACGTCCGCACCATCATGGACGAGCTGCAGCGCATCAACAACCACCTGCTCTTCCTCGGCACCTGCGCCCAGGACCTGAGCGCGCTGACGGCCTTCCTCTACTGCATGAGAGACCGCGAGCACCTGCTCAACGTCATGGAGGAGACCACGGGAGGCCGACTCATCCAGGGCTACTACCGCATCGGCGGACTCCAGGACGATATCGACCCCCACTTCGTCGAGAACGTGAAGGCTTTCTGCAAGTACTTCCGACCGATGATACAGGAGTATCTCGACGTCTTCGGCGACAACGTCATCACCCACAAGCGACTGGAAAACTGCGGTCCGATGAGTCTGGAAGACTCCATCAACTACGCCCTCACCGGTCCTGCCGGACGTGCTGCTGGCTGGCACAACGACGTGCGCAAGAACCATCCCTACGACCTCTACGGCCAGGTGGACTTCAAGGAGATCACCCTCACGGGCGCCGACTCCATGTCGCGCTATATGATCCACATCAACGAGATGTACGAGAGCCTCCACATCATCGAGCAGCTCATCGACAACATCCCTGAGGGCGAGTACTACATCAAGCAGAAGCCTATCATCAAGGTACCTGAGGGCCAGTGGTGGTTCTCCGTCGAGGGTGGAGCCGGCGAGTTTGGCGTCTATCTCGACAGCCGTGGCGACAAGAGCCCCTACCGCCTCAAGATGAGACCGATGGGACTGACGCTGGCGGGTGCCTTCGACAAGATGCTGCGCGGACAGAAGATCGCCGACCTCGTGGCGACGGGTGCCTCTATCGACTTCGTGATCCCGGATCTCGACCGATAAGCCGTAAAAGACAAGTAGAATGACAAGTAAAACATGAAGTGATGTTTGATTTTAGTATCGTTACGAATTGGTTCGACACGCTGCTGCGCCAGACGTGTGGGCTAAGCGACTTCTGGGCCATACTGATAGAATGCGTGCTCGTGGGCGTCATCGTCCTCACGGCCTACGCCCTCATCTGTATCGTCCTGATATTCATGGAGCGCAAGGTGTGCGCCTACTTCCAGTGCCGCGTCGGCCCGATGCGCGTTGGCCCGTGGGGCATCTTCCAGGTCTTTGCCGACGTGGTGAAGATGCTCATCAAGGAGATCTTCTCCGTCGATCGCGCCGACAAGCTGCTCTACTATCTCGCCCCCATCCTCGTGATGGTGGCCTCGGTGGGCACCTTCTCCTTCCTGCCGTTCAACAAGGGCATGGAGGTGCTCGACTTCAATGTGGGCGTCTTCATGATCACCGCCGTCTCGTCGCTCGGCGTGATTGGCATCTTCATGGCCGGATGGGCCTCCAACAACAAGTACTCGGTCGTTTCGGCCATGCGTGGCGCCGTGCAGCTCATCTCCTATGAGATGTCACTGGGCCTCTGCTACATCACGGCCGTGGTCTTCCTCGGCACAATGCAGATGAGCGGCATCGTGGAGGCACAGACCGGACCGTGGAACTGGCTCATCATCCAGGGACATGTGCCGGCCTGCGTGGCCTTCCTCGTGTTCCTCATCGCCGGCAACGCCGAGGCCAACCGTGGCCCGTTCGACCTGGCCGAGGCCGAGAGCGAGCTGACCGCAGGCTACCATACGGAGTATAGCGGTATGGGATTCGGCTTCTACTACCTGGCCGAGTATCTCAACCTCTTTGTCATCGCCGGACTGGCAGCTGGAGTCTTCCTCGGAGGATGGGCGCCGCTGAACATCGGCATCGAGGCTTTCGACAACCTGATGAACCTCATCCCGGGCTTCATCTGGTTCTTCGGCAAGACCTTTTTCCTTGTGTTTATCCTGATGTGGATCCGCTGGACGTTCCCGCGCCTGCGCATCGACCAGATCTTGAAGTTGGAGTGGAAGTACCTGATGCCGCTGATGCTGCTCACGCTCGTCGTGGCGGCCGTCTGCGTGGCCTTCGGACTGACGCTCTAAGGACAAAGAACAAAACACCTGTAATAGCGTAAAGAAAGAAAATGGAAGATAAGAAAGAATCCTATTTCGGTGAGATTGGCGGCGCGCTCAAGACCCTCGCCACGGGACTGAAGACGACCATGAAGGAGTACTTCACGCCCAAGAGCACGGAGCAGTACCCCGAGAACCGAAAGACCACGCTCCACGTCTCCAAGCGCCACCGTGGCCGCCTCGTCTTCGTCAGAGACGAGAATGGCAACCACAAGTGTGTGGCCTGCACGATGTGTGAGAAGGCATGTCCCAACGGCACCATCACCATCACCCACGAGATGGTGGAGAATCCCGAGACGGGCAAGAAGAAGCGACAGCTCATCGACTACCAGTACGACCTGGGAGAGTGTATGTTCTGCCAGCTCTGCGTCAACGCCTGCAACTTCGGCGCCATCAAGTTTACCAACGACTTCGAAAACGCCGTCTTCGACCGCCAGAAGCTCGTGCTCCACCTCGACAAGGAGGACTACAAGGGCGGCAGCCTGCCCAACCTCATCGACGGCGGCGCCGACTGGCAAGTGGGCACGTTTAACACCAAAACCAAATAGCGTCCGATTATGGCAAGAACTATAATTTTCTTTATCCTCGCCGCAGTCATCCTGGCCTCTGCCGTGTTCTGCGTATCGACGAAGCGCATCATGCGCGCAGCGACAGCCCTGCTGTTCGTGCTCTTTGGCGTGGCCGGGCTCTATTTCGTGCTCGACTACACGTTTCTCGGTGCTGCACAGATCAGCATCTATGCCGGTGGCATCACGATGATGTATATCTTCGCCATCCAGCTGGTGTCGAAGCGCACCCTCCAGGGTCTCTCCGAGCGCTGGCTGGGCAAGAAGACCATCCTCGCAGCGGCTGTCTCTTTGGTGGGACTGGCTACGGTGGGCGCCATCCTGCTGAAGAACCAGTTTATCACCCAGGCCGTCGATCTGTCCAAGGAGCTGCCCGTCAGCGACCTGGGCAACGCCCTGATGTCTGCCGAGAAGTATGGCTATGTGCTCCCCTTCGAGTTCATCTCCCTCTTCCTCCTGGCGTGCATCATCGGTGGTCTGGTAATTCTCAACTCTTATAAGAAAAAGGAGGAGTCGAAATGATTAGCATAGAATATTTCTTCATCCTTAGCGGGCTGCTGTTCTTCATCGGCGTCTTCGGATTTATCACCCGCCGCAACCTCGTAGCGATGCTCATCTCCGTGGAGCTGGTGCTCAACGCCGTGGATCTCAACTTCGCCGCCTTCAACCGCCTGCTGTTCCCCGCAGGACAGGAGGGCATGATCTTCACGCTCTTCTCCATCGGCGTCTCGGCAGCGGAGAGCGCCGTGGCCCTGGCTATTATCATCAATGTTTACCGTCATTTCCACAGCGACCAGGTGAACAGTATTGAGAATATGAAACTCTAATCTCTTAGAAAGTTATGTACAGTTACGCATTTTTGATACTTCTCCTGCCGTTCCTCAGCTTCCTCTTGCTGGGACTGCTGGGAATGAAGATGCCTAAGAAGGTAGCCGGCTACATTGGCACCGCCCTCATGCTGGTGGTGGTCTGCCTCTGCTACTACACGGCATATCAGTACTTTTTCGGCGTGGGCCGCGAGGCTTCCGGCCTCTACCCGACGGTGACGGCCTTCAACCTTACGTGGCTCGACTTCGGCAAGTCGCCCATCTTCGGCATTGACCTGCTCTTCAAGATCGGCTTCCGCCTCACGCCTATCTCGACGATGATGCTCCTGGTCATCACCACGGTCTCCCTGATGGTCCATATCTACTCGTTTGGCTACATGGCCGAGCGCGACGAGAACTATCAGGTAGAGGGCTACGAGAAGGGCTTCCAGCGCTTCTACGCCTTCCTCTCGCTCTTCACGATGTCGATGCTCGGCCTCGTGGTGGCGACCAACATCTTCCAGATGTATCTCTTCTGGGAGCTGGTGGGTGTCTGCTCCTACATGCTCATCGGTTTCTACTATCCGAAGCACGCAGCCGTCCACGCCTCCAAGAAAGCGTTCATCGTCACCCGCTTCGCCGACCTGTTCTTCCTGTTTGGTATCTTGATCTATAGCTACTATGCCGGAACGTTCAACTACGACCTCGGCGTGATGCCCGAACTGGCCAACAACCTCACCCACATGCAGCAGACGGCCTCGTGGCTCATCCCCACGGCGCTCTTCCTGATGTTCATCGGTGGTGCGGGCAAGAGTGCGATGTTCCCGCTCCACATCTGGTTGCCGGACGCCATGGAGGGTCCGACGCCGGTTTCGGCGCTGATCCATGCCGCCACGATGGTCGTGGCCGGTGTCTATCAGGTGGCCAGCCTCTTCCCCATCTACGTGAAGTTTGGCGCCGTCGAGCAGCTCCACTGGATCGCCTACATCGCTGCCTTCACGGCCTTCTACGCCGCTGCCGTGGCCTGTGCGCAGGCCGACATCAAGCGCGGACTGGCCTTCTCCACGATCTCCCAGATCGCCTACATGCTCGTGGCCCTGGGTGTCTGCTTCGCCCTCGACAACCATCATGGTGGCCTGGGCTACATGGCAGCCATGTTCCACCTCTTCACCCACGCCATGTTCAAGGCGTTGCTCTTCCTCTGCTCCGGTGCCATCATCGTGATCGTGGGCAGCAACTTCTACCAGTATATGGGTGGGCTGCGCAAGTACATGCCTATCACCAATGTGTGCTTCCTCATCGGCTGCCTCGCCATCGCGGGCATTCCGCCTTTCAGCGGTTTCTTCTCCAAGGACGAGATCATCGCCGCCTGCTTCCAGTTCTCCCCGTTCCTGGGCTGGTTCATGACGGTGGTGGCTGGTATGACGGCGTTCTATATGTTCCGCCTCTACTACCTCATCTTCTGGGGTAAGAGCTACTACGAGGCCGATCCCGACCACCGTCGCCGCCCGCAGGAGGTGCCCTTCGTGATGTGGGGCCCGCTGGTGTTCCTCGCCATCATCTCCGTCTTCGCCGGTCTCATCCCCTTCGGCCATTTCGTGAGCGCCACGGGTGAGAGCTACGACATCCACATCGACTGGAGCGTGGCCACGACGAGTATCGTCGCCGCCGTCATCGGCATCAGCCTCGCCACATGGATGTACGCTGGCAAGGAGTGGCCCGTCGCCGACAAGCTGGAGCGCACCTTCCCCAAGCTCCACAAGGCAGCCCTCAACCGCTTCTACATCGACGACGCATGGCAGTATTTCACCCACAAGATCGTCTTCCGCTGCTTCTCCCGTCCCATCGCCTGGTTCGACCGTCACGTCGTGGACAATACGTTCAACTTCCTGGCCTGGGGCGCCAATGAGGCTGCCGAGAGCATCCGCCCGTGGCAGAGTGGCGACGTCCGCGGCTATGCCACCTGGTTCATCTCCGGTGCCGTGGCCCTGCTGCTGGCCCTCCTCTTACTGTTGTAGCATTGATAACTAAAATGGAATAACAAGAAAATGAGTATATTAACATTATTCGTTGTAATCCCCCTCCTGATGCTCTTGGGCCTCTGGCTGTCCAAGAACCTCAATCAGGTGCGTGGCGTGATGGTTGTCGGTGCTACCGCCCTGCTGGCGTTGTCCATCTGGCTGACTGTCTATTTCATCGACCAGCGCGCCAGTGGCAATACCGCCAACATGCTGCTCACCTATAGCGTCACGTGGTTCGAACCGCTCAAAATCGCCTATAGCGTCGGCGTGGACGGCATCTCCGTGGTGATGATCCTCCTCTCTGCGATCATCGTCTTCACGGGCACCTTCGCCTCCTGGCAGCTGAAGCCGCTCACCAAGGAGTACTTCCTTTGGTTCGTGCTGCTGAGCATTGGTGTGTTCGGCTTCTTCATCTCCACCGACATGTTCACGATGTTCATGTTCTACGAGGTCGCCCTCATCCCGATGTACTTACTCATCGGTGTCTGGGGTACGGGCCCGAAGGAGTATTCGGCCATGAAACTGACCCTGATGCTCATGGGTGGTTCCGCCCTGCTCATCCTCGGCATCCTCGGCATCTACTTCTTCAGTGGTGCACAGACGATGAACGTGGCCGACCTGGCTCAGCTCCACGCCATGCCGAAGTCCATCCAGAACATCTTCTTCCCGTTTGTCTTCATCGGTTTCGGTGTGCTGGGAGCGCTCTTCCCCTTCCACACATGGAGCCCTGACGGTCACGCCTCAGCGCCCACGGCAGTCTCCATGCTCCATGCTGGTGTGCTGATGAAGCTCGGTGGCTACGGCTGCCTGCGCATCGCGATGTTCCTCATGCCCGACGCCCTGGAGCTCTGGTGTCCTGTCTTCCTCGTCCTCACGACCATCTCCGTGGTCTATGGCGCGCTCTCGGCCTGTGTGCAGACCGACCTGAAGTACATCAACGCCTACTCCTCCGTCTCCCACTGTGGCATGGTGCTCTTCGCCCTGCTCATGTGTACGCAGACCGCCATCACGGGTGCCATCCTCCAGATGCTCTCCCACGGTCTGATGACGGCCCTCTTCTTCGCCGTCATCGGTATGACCTACCACCGTGCCGGCACGCGCGACGTCCGCTACCTTGGCGGCCTGATGAAGGTGATTCCCTTTCTCGCCGTCTCCTATGTCGTGGCGGGTCTCGCCAACCTCGGTCTCCCGGGCTTCTCGGGCTTCGTGGCCGAGATGACGATCTTCGTGGGATCCTTCGAGAATGCGGGCACCTTCCACCGTGTGGCCACCCTCGTGGCCTGTACGTCCATCGTCACAACGGCGGTCTATATCCTTCGCGTGGTGGGCAAGATCCTCTATCAGAAGATCCCCAACCAGAAGTTCTATGAGCTCCACGACGCCACCTGGGACGAGCGCTTCGCCATCGGCGGACTGATCTTCTGCGTGGCCGGACTGGGTCTGTTCCCGCTGGTGTTCCAGAACATCATCTCCGACGCCATCACGCCCATCTTCGACCACATCCACACCTACGTCCCGATGCTGGGCAATCTGTAATCAACCGTATCAAGAAGTAAGAAAGAAATGAATTACAGTCAGTTTCTCTATATGATTCCCGAGGCCGCCCTGACGGCCGCCTTGGTGATACTTTTCGTTGCCGACTTCTGCTCCGCAAAGGACGGAAAGCGCAGTTGGTTCAATCCGCTGGCCTCCCTCCTGTTGGCACTGGTTACGGTCGTATGCTGCTACACCACCACCGCTGGCGAGGCCTCGGCCTTCGGCGGCATGTGTCAGGCCAATGCCGGAGTGACGATCGTCAAGACGATCCTCGCCCTGGGCACGTTCATCGTTGTCTTGATGAGCAAGGCCTGGATCACGAGGGAGGAGAGCCGCGTCCGTGAGGGCGAGTTCTATATGCTCACGGTGAGCACCCTGCTGGGTATGTTCATGATGATGAGCGCCGGCCACTTCCTTCTGTTCTTCCTCGGCCTGGAGATGGCCTCCGTGCCTTTGGCCACGATGGTGGCCTTCGACCTCCACCGCAACGACAGCGCCGAGGCAGCAGCGAAGTTCATCCTCACCGCCACATTCTCCAGCGGCGTGATGCTCTTCGGCATCAGCTTCCTCTACGGCATGTGCGGCACGCTCTACTTCGACGACGTGGCCCTGCAGATCACGCGTCAGGGCTGCACGCCGTTGCTGCTCATGGGACTGGTTTTCTTCTTCAGCGGACTGGGCTTCAAAATTTCTCTCGTGCCCTTCCACTTCTGGACCGCCGACACCTACCAGGGTGCGCCAACCACCGTCACGGGCTATCTGAGCGTCATTTCCAAGGGTGCGGCAGCCTTCACGCTCCTCTCCATCCTCTACCATGTCTTTGGCACGATGATCATGTACTGGCAGGTACTGGTGATGATCGTGGTGGTGCTCTCCATCACCATCGCCAACCTCTTCGCCATCCGACAGGATGAGCTCAAGCGGTTCATGGCCTTCAGCTCCATCTCCCAGGCTGGCTACATCATGCTGGCTGCCGTGGGCACGAGCTGGCAGATGAGTGCCTCTGCCCTCGCCTACTACGTCCTCATCTACGTGGTGGCCAACATGGCGGTCTTCACCATCATCTCCGTGGTAGAGCAAAACAATGGTGGCAAGACGCAGATCAGCGACTACGACGGTTTCTACACCACCAATCCGAAGCTGAGCTTCCTCATGACGCTCGCCCTCTTCTCTCTGGGCGGCATTCCCCCGTTTGCGGGCATGTTCTCGAAGTTCTTCATCTTCATGGCTGGTGTCAAGGGGCACGATGTCTCCACCACGATGGGCGCTTGGGCCTACGCCGTGGTCTTCATCGCCCTGGTCAACACCGTCATCTCGCTCTACTACTATCTGAAGATTGTCAAGGCAATGTACATCCGCAAGAGCGACCACCCGCTCCCGGCTTTCCAGAGCGACGGCAACACAAAGTTTGCCTTAGCCATCTGCACCGTCGGCGTAGTGCTCTTCGGTATCTGCAGCGCCATCTTCAACACGATTTTCGAGCTGATGTAGCATAGCGTCTCATCAGAGCGACAATACCCCTCCCCCTGCCTCCGCTCCGCGTGGAAGGCAGGGGGATTATCTTTTGTTGAGAGGCTGACCATCATCCGTTCCTCTTTTTCCCTCCCACATTTGGAGGAACAAAATTTGGTCGTAAAGAAAAAAAGCCCTACCTTTGTCTTCCGTTAGTACAAAAAGAGAGAGACGCCCATGAAGCATATTTTACCCATCATACCGATACTGCTCTTGGCCCTGGCTTTCGCTTCCTGCCACCACGGGGAGCGACAGACCCTGCGCAGCGCGCTGCAAATGGCATACGCCGACCCGGACAGTGCGTTGGCGATGCTGCATACCATCGACCGCCGTTCGCTCCCGCCTGCGGAGAAGGCATACTACGCCCTGACCTATTATCTTGCGCAAGACAAGAGTGGCCTCGACGTAGCCAACGACTCGCTCATCCGCGTCGCCTACAACTACTATGCGAAACTCCCCGAGGACAGCCTTTACGCAAGGTGTATGTACTACATGGGGGTGTATTATTCCTTGTGCGACAGTCTGGAGCGTGCAAGCTATTGCCTCAAAGAGGCAGCACAGGCTGCGAAAGTACAAAAAGACACGGCTACGCTATGTCTGATTTGGTGCAAAAACTCATGGGTGGCGCGCAAGTCCAATGCTCCATTGGGGCTGAAATACGCCAGTCAAGCCTTGACATTATATCGCAAGTACAGTCAGGCTACGCCGTTGAACACAATCTATTATATTCTTTTGAAAGGAGAGTGCGAAACGCTTTGCGGCAAAAGCCAAAAGGCTCTCAATGGTTGCAAGGAGGCAGAACGACTGGCTCTCTCATTGGGCGACTCCACCACATTGTCTAACGTCTATCATGATATGGGCTATTTTGCCACAGGTGCCCACGACGCAAAGGCGGTCTATTATGCCCGTCTGGCTCGCGACTACTCCCCCATATCCAACATAGAAAGGACTTTAACCCTTGCGGATGCCTATTGCGAATCAGGGCAATACGCAGCATGCCTCAGCTTGCTGGACACGCTTCATTTGACCAATAACGCTCAACGCTATACGGCCTATTATTGTCGCCATTTTGCCACATTGGGCAAACACGACTATGCGGCAGCCAAGACCAACGCCGACTCTGCCTACCACTACATCGAGAAGATGTTTGACGAGGAACTTCAAGAGAAGACGGCCTATTTCGAGAAGTTGATGAAAGAAAATGCAGAAAAGGCGCGGGCCGAAATGAAAGCAAGAGCGTTGAGGTTTGCCATCTTCTTTATGTGCTTTTTATGTTTGGGCGCCATGGCCTACGTCTCCACCATCTACAAAAACCATAAGCGCAAGATGGCTGCCAGGCTGAAGGAAGAAGAGGAAAAAGGCAAGGAGATGGTGGAAAACGAAAGAAAGCGCACAGAAAGGCTCTTGGCCGAAGAGGATGCGAAGATGAGGAGCATGAGCGCAATGCATGCCAAGACAGAGAAGCAACACAAAGAAGAGCAAAGGCTCAAAGATGTAAAGATCTCGACCCTGATGGATATCTTCCTCAGTAAACTCGACTTCATGCAGAAACTCGAGAAAGAAAAGGACAAGAAGGAAACACGCATCAAACTGACTGATCATGACAAAGCAAACATGCAAATGCTTCTCGAAGCCATCGACAAAGTTTTTTTAGCCAGGCTCTCGAAAGCGTTTCCACAACTATCAGAACGAGACAAGGAATTACTCATCTTGTTGCGCTTCAATTTTTCAACCAACATCTTGGCAAGGATCATGTGTGTCAGCGAAACCTCAGTCAAACAAAACTTGTATCTACTCAAGAAAAAAATGGGCTTGGGAAAAGAGGATGATTCTGTTCGAAAATTCATACAGAAGTTTTAGGACAAAACATCTTCAAAACAAGAAGAACGCCACCGAGATCGAAGAGGACAAACACCTCTTTGACTCGGAGGTTCTTCTAAAATCGCCTCCACCACTTTTTCCTCGACTTCTGGGCCTCGATAAGCCTTTTTCTTCAGGGCACTTTTCTTCTTTTAGACCTTTTGAAGAACTCTAATTCCACGAACAAATAAATAACCATCTGTTTTTCAAGCCATTACAACCGTTCACCCGATACAAAATCATTAGACCTCAAATATTTGGAGGCAATAAGAAGAAATACTTAATTTTGCAAGCGTAACCAACATATTACAAAAAATGAAGAAATTACTATTAGCTATCTGCCTTCTGTTGTGTGCTTTGATGCCCAACTTTGCAGAACCGACTTCCAGCCCACAGTCGGAACAAATTCCAATGGGCTATGATAAAACATATCCACAAAGTGGACGACCAAGAACCATCCTCCCCGATGTGACCGCAGAACGTTCCTATAGTATTGTCTCCGTGCATGTGAAGCGCTACACCGGATACGTGTCAACATACATCGTTGACTCGAATGGGGTTACGGTCAGCACCTCGATGGGCTACGCTATGGATGGACAGTACGACGTAAACTGTGTGATGGACAACATAGCTCATGACAGCTATACCATTCATGTAGTATTGGACGACTGCTCTTATATAGGGTATTTTGAAATGTGACTTCCAAAGAAAAGCGATAGCTGCTTTTGTGGCAGTTGTGTGAAGGAAAGAACTATGAGTATATAACTCGCTGAATAGTCTTACCTTCAACCAGACGCTAGTAATCAAATACAATAGTAATACGATACATTTGATGGAATAAATCTCAGTCCCTACTGATAAAATAGGGAGCAATGCCTGAAGCTGTAAGAAGGCAAAATAACAAAAGACCTATGAAGAAATCATTTTCCCTCGCCGCCATTTTTATGGCTATGGCGTTCGTGGCTAACGTGCAGACGGCTTATGCTGACAGACAAGGTTTCAACCCCAAAGAGCCTGCTTGTGCATTGCCTGCAGAGAATCTTTTGGATGCGGCTAATGACAATTTCAACTTCAAGAGTTTTGAAGTGGTTGCAGACGCAGCACAGGCCTATTTTGTAGAGTTTTGGCTTCTGCCGGCAAAGTATATAAATGGTCAATACACAACCTTCTATGTGTATTTGAACAATCACTATGGGGGTCTATCACACCTACCGAAGGAAGATGGCAGTCGGCACACATTGACAATATGAAATCCTTGGAGCTCTTAAAAGGGACAAACGTGATAACCGTTGCAACAAGAGCACCTGAAACGCCCGCAGTTGAGAGGGTCAATATTGCGCTCAATGAAGCAGAGGCAGTGTTCTCTTCCGAAGCCTATGACAGGTATTTGGATGATATCGTTTCTGATAACATGTGCGATGCTCCAGAAGACGAGGGACTTGCCACATTATCCAACAATGCGGCAGGCATGGCATACTTCACAAATGTTCCCTTACGTTATTCATTTTACAATACCTTCTCGTTCACAAAAAACCAGGAGGTGTTTATTGCAACGACGAGTGATAAAGAACATTTCATAGATGTTGTTTACTATGGCACGCCTGTCATTAGGCCTCGTCCTGCTATGGATTTGGAATTGGAATTGGTGCCAAACAAGCCGTTCCCGACGTACAACATTGCTTCCTCGGAGGAGATGCAAGGACTCAACTGGAAGGGTATCTCGGAAAAAGCCGTTAACACCAACGAGCAGATGGCTACCGTAAGATTTAAAGCACCGAAGACAGGCTTTTATCTTATCCGTTTGCGCAGCAAAAATAAAGCGGTCTCAGGATTGGCCAATCTGAATGTAAATGGCACCTATTATTACGAGAACTCCCCATTCAACTTTGCAGGAGTGCGATGTGAAATTCCGGCCGACGGGAAGGAATACGCGACCATGACAAATTGTGCGAATACCAAGCAGGACGATCCGATTCTGTTTATTCATGGATGTGGTGTTGCGGATAAACTTGTAGGAGTCAATGACGACGGACTAAGAGAGAAGTTGAACCAGTACAATTTGTTTATGCTGGACTCATACATTTCTCAAAAGTATTTAGTGAAAACTTATCAGATAAGCGTCAACAGCTACAGCTCGTTAAAACCCGTATCAAGTTGCAACATACTGGCAAGGGTCGTCAATAATGAGGAAGCATCAGCGGCAGCTTTGATGAAATCCGCCCATAATACAACCACGGACATCAAGGATGTTCGCACAGAGAACGTGAGTATCTCGTCGGGAACTGGTTTGAACTCAGATTTAATTATTTCCGCAGACGCAGATAATGAAAACGTTTCTGCATATAACCTGGCAGGAGTGCGGATCGGGTCCATTGCGTGCGAAGGACGCCAAGTATCTGTGCCAATGTCATCATTAAACATGACGTATCAGGGTATATATGTGGTCAGAATAGAAACGGGTGAAGGAATCCAGAGTAAAAAGGTTATCATTAGATAAATTCGACATAACAAAATACTGGACCTTGTGTTTCTTGCAATGAAAGGCCAGGGACTCACAAAAAAGATACGACAATGAGACATATAATTATATTCATGCTGTTAGCAATCTGTATGTTGAACAGTTTTGCCGACGACCATTCCGCCAAGCGTGCCCCCATCACACCCCCAGACGGAGTTCACGCGGGCCATGAGTATGTAGATTTGGGTCTGCCCAGCGGCACCTTGTGGGCAACGTGTAACCTTGGTGCCAGCACCTGTTACGACGCAGGTCCGTATTACGCATGGGGAGAGTTGCAGCCCAAAGAACTTTGCACTTTGGAAAACTATGATTATTTCATGGGATTCCACCGCGACTCAACTTGTGGAGGATGGTATGTCTTTGAGGACATTGGTGAGAACATTTGCGGAACGGAGTATGACGTGGCCGCCCAGACCTGGGGTCATGGCTGGCGCATGCCGAATGAAGAGGAGCGCTATGAACTGCGGATGCTTTGCTGGAACAAGTGGGTGGAGGAAAATGGTGTGGCGGGAGTCCGCGTTGTCGGCCCCAACGAGCATAGTATCTTCTTGACCACCTGCGGCTATGCGTCTGATTATGGCATAACCCTCGTAGGCATCGAGGGCGGATATTGGGTCGGCATTGAGGACGAAGAAGACACTTATACGGGCATGCCCATCAAACCTAGTAGCATCGCCAAGTGTCTGTTCGTGGACAATAGCGGCCTTTGTTCCTCCAGCCCGATGAAATATGGAGGCAAGAACAATCGGCCTGTTGTTAGTCGCAAGGACATGATCACCGGGGTGTTCCGCCCCTCATCCGGCGAGGTGTTGTTTGACATTGAATACCGTAATGGATGCTTGCAGGTCAAAGGCAAAGCGTTTTCGGGCAAGGTTACCCTGTACGACACGTCCGGCAATATGGTTTTCTCTGAGGAGACCGATGCCAGCCGATGCCAGCTTCCGTCCCTGCGCAAGGGGCTCTATGTCGTCTCCCTATCAGAGAATGACTCCATTGTGCACAAACAGAAAATATTAATTAGATAAAACGTCATGAACAGATTATTATTGATATTATTGGCTGCTTGCTCCTGCATTTCTATCCATGCACAAGACAGCTATTATTATTACCGCGGCAACAAAGTGCCATTGGAGCAGGACGCATCCAAAGTCGTCTCCATCTCTTCCGTTTCCGGTGGTGTGAGTTTAGCACCAGCTGGAGGGTTTGCTCTAGACAAAACGATAACGGACGAGAACTACTCCATCAAGGTATACAAGGCTCTCCCATCGGCGAGCGCCAGCGAGATGCCGCCCGCTATGTCCACATCGCCCGCTGCTGGTTTTGTCCCATGCTATAAATCGAAGGATGCACAAGAACTTATTCCAAACGGTTATATCAATATCAAGTTAAAAACAGCATCCGACTATCGCATGTTGGAGACAATGGCAAGTCAGAAGAAATGTACGATAATAGGGCGTAATGAGTTTATGCCCCTATGGTATTGTCTGAAAACGAATGCTTCGCCAGGGGTCAATCCCGTCAATGTTGCCAATGAAATGTATGAGACGGGAAAATTTGCCGCTGCTTTCCCCAGTTTCTCCATTGATGCCTTGGAGATCTCGTATGACCCGGACGTGTATAGCCAATGGGGATTATACAATGCCGAGCACGAGGGGTATGATATTTCCGTTTGCCAGGCATGGGATCTTGCCACTGGGCGTGGCATAAAAATCGCAATCGTGGATCATGGAATAGACATGAAACATCAGGATTTAGCCGCCAATATATATCCATTTAGCTATGATACAGAGACAGGCACCTCTCCGAGCAAGGTTTACGGAAAACACGCTACGCATTGCGCCGGCATTGCGGCTGCCATTAGAAATAACGGGATTCAAATAGCGGGTGTTGCACCGGATGCCCAACTTATGTCAGTAAGCAACACACTTTTTGGCACGAATGGAGAAAAGAAGCTGGCCGACGGCATAAACTGGGCGTGGAAGAATGGCGCTGACATCATATCATGCTCCTGGTGGTGTGCCCCAAATGAACTTATAGGAGAGGCTATTGACGCGGCGGTTACAAAGGGCCGAGAAGGAAAGGGCTGCGTGTTTGTGAAATCAGCTGGAAATATTAGGTTTGACGGGATAGAAGCAATTACTTTCCCAGGCGATTATAGCAAAGATGTACTGGCTGTCTCAAACATGACGAAAGACGGCTCGTTGTCAACAACCTCCTGCCATGGGGAGAACATGTTTGTCGCCGCACCTGGCACGCATATACTGTCAACAATACCTAACAACATGGTCGCCTATAAGAGCGGCACGTCTATGGCCTGTCCACATGTTGCAGGAGTAGCTGCCCTCGTCCTTGAGCGCAACCCCAGCCTTACGGCTGCAAAAGTTCGCGAAATCATCGCCAGAAATACGAAAAAAATAGGAACCAAAGCATACTCTATTACAAAGACATACGGATCTTGGAACGAGTATTATGGATATGGCTTGGTTGATGCTTACAATGCGGTCATCCACACCCCGAGACAATAACAATTAGTTTAACCGTCGGCATGGTCCCTGGGCCATGCCGGCCCAAACCATTTATCATCATGAAGACAAGAACTTTTTTACTGGCTCTGCTATCGCTTCTGATATCTGCGGTATCATCCGCTGCCACTAGCTCCGGCCTTGTGCCCACACAGTGTACCATAGGAGACCGGCTTGTCTTTGGTCCGATCTCAAGTGTCGGCTTTATCTTCGACGTTGGCGTCAGCGTAACTCCTGAGGCCAAGGCCTACCTTAAAAACGGCGACGAAACCATTGCAGAGGGCAGCCTCTCCTGCTCCAATTACACAGGCAAGAAAAGGACGCAAGGCACTGTCTCCGTAGATTTCGCCGACGAGTTCCTGCTTCCCAAGGGAGAAAAATACCGTGTGGTGATTCCGCAGGGCAGCATCTTCAAAGAGGGGACAAGCGATGTTTCTAACGAGGAAATCAGCGTGGAGTTTGAGGTCCCGTCAAACCTTGGCCTGGCAAGACCTTCTATTGAAGAGGGATCTACCGTGACTGAGGAAGACCGTATAGGCTTCTATTTTTCCACGGAAACGGCAGCCCTGGAGGGCAACAGTATCACCTTGCTGCGTGAGGGCGTACCCGTAAGGACCTATCCTTGCGACGTGAGCTGGGATTGGGATCTGGGCTACGCTGGTATTGACTTTGGCTATCGGATGAAGTTTGAGAACGGCGTCCATTACTCCCTGCTTCTCCCCCAAGGTGCTGTGAGCGCTTTGCATCGCTCTGACATAAGCAACGAGGAGGCCATCGTCAACTTCATCGGAGGCTACACGGAGCCGGTCGAGCCGCTCACCTACACTTGGTGCAGCCTGTTCGACCACCATCCTTCCGACAAGCTCAACGAGGTGATATTCTATTACGATCAGCCCGTCATGCTCTCTGAAAACCCCGTGGTGCAGCTATGTGAGGCGCATGAGGGTACCATGGTCAAGGAAGTAGTCCCGACCGTGAGAAACGAGAACGGCCAATGGTTATTGGTGGCAGACTTTGACGGATTCCCGCTCGCAGCGGAGACAGGCTACTCCGTTGTCATCCCCGAGGGAACTCTCATTACAAAAGACGGCGATGTGGTAGTGAATACTCGCAATGTAACGTCCGTGGGAAACACTACGGGAATAGAGGGCGTGGAAGCATCGACCAACTCCGACCACATCTATACCCTGCAAGGCGTTCGCCTTCAGCGGCCCCCCAAGCAGGGTGTCTATATCCAAAACGGCAAGAAGTTTGTGGCAAAGTAAAGGTTGACCTCTTCATTCATTAATTAAAAAAATACGATAAGGCCACTGGGACTAAGAGGACTAACGAACCTTGGGTCTCGGTGGCCTTTGTCGTAAATGATTTTAAAACTTGACAGTTTAGTTTGTTCACTATTTCGACAAGTCAATATATATATATCTTGGCTGCTGGTAGAGATTGGAAATAGCAACCTTTGGGCGGATAAAACTGTGGGAAGGGCATGAGGAAAGGTCGCAATGAAGGTGTAAAACATTCATGTATGATGAGTTAAGAATGCTAAAAAAATATCAAGAACAATGTGGTACCCATCTATTCTTTGTATCTTTGCAAAGTAGAATTGAGTAATTCGAGAGAAAGAATTGAGTAATTCGAGAGGAAGAATTGAGTAATTCGAGAGAAAGAGCTGAGTTATTCGTATCTGTGAATTGAGTAATTCGTCAGGAAGAATAGAGTTGTTTAATATTAATAATTAAAGAATATGGGTGAGTATAGAAGACCACATTACAACTTGATAGTTGCGTTTGTTCGCTATTTTGACAAATCAGAACCGGTATCTCTTGGCTGCTGATAGAGATTGGAGGTAGCAGCCTTTGGGCGGATAAAACTGGGGGAAGGGCATGAGGAAAGGCCGCAATGAAGGTTTTTGGTCTGCGATGGGCTTTGTTAAATGGATACGGAGAAATAGTTAATGGGGCGTTAATTCATACTAATCGGCTTGCATTCGGCTGTACGGAAGGTTATCTTTGTATAGCGGCTGCGTCAGGGCAAATGGTGAGCCAGGCTTCTTGGCATGAACGACAGGAAGAGGCGAGTGGCTGAAACGTAAAATAGATTCAAAAGAAACGATGATGAAAAAGTTAAATTTCTTATCAATCTCTTCGGTTGGGAGTCGGAAAAGACCGTTCTCGTATCGGTCTCGTATCAATCACGTATTGATCACGTATTGATCCCGTATCGATCCCGTATCGTTCTCCTATCGTTCTCCTATCGTTCTCGCTTCCGGAAGCGGAAACAATACGGAAACAATACGGAAACAATATGAGGTCGATATATGCTGGAAGGGAGGACGATACGTGGTGGGTACATGGTGAAGCGTGTGATTGAAGCTTTTCCCTTAGAGCAGGGCACAATGAAACGACCATAACAAGCGGGTCGTTCATTTCGGATGAAGTCGTTTTGGGTTAAAAAACAGAAATACCCAAAAAAAAATGTTTTTATTGACTTCAATCTCGGATTTTGTGGCTATCTTTGCGGTAAGATATGCTATACACAGCATAACCCAAGAATAAGAAAGCAAAACCATGACAGCTACAGAGCAGACAAAACAGTCGTTGGAGCGGTTTTTCAACAAGATTGCCCAAAAGTTACCCTCATGTGACGAACCGTCGCTGATGAGCGACATTCACGTCAGAGTGTCGCAGGAAAGCGGCGACGTGATGGCGTTTGACGACGACGAGAACGAAATAACCCGTTGTGTCGTTGAGCCTTGGATAGACAACAAGGAGGAGGACTTCTACGACAAGGTGACCAGTCAGCTCCGCCAGCAGATGACGGCGATGAGGCAGGTGGTGGAAGGTCTTGGCGTGATGAAGCCCTACAGCTATGTGCTCGAAGATGACGACAAGGACAGCATCGCAGAGCTCTACGTCGTGGACGACGACACGATCATCGTGGGCGGCGACCTGATGGACGGACTGGACGAGGACCTGGACCATTTCTTCAACCAGTTGATGGATGAACATTGCTAAGCGACTGGCCCTCGGGCTTTCCGCGCTGACCCTCGGCAACATAGCCGCCACGGCCCAGCGCCACGAAATCCTCGACCCCAACATTCGGTCGCTGCAGGTCATTGCCGACAACGACTGGAGACGGATGCCCATCATCGGCCTCCGTGGGGGGCAACTGTCCGTCAGTTTCGACGACCTCACACACGAATACCACCGCTACGCCTACCGGCTGACGCATTGCGAGGCCGACTGGAAGCCCTCGGAAGCCCTCTTCGAGAGCGACTACTGCGACGGCTTCGCCTCGGGCAACACCATCGACGACGTGCAGGAGAGCATCCTCACCAACACGCTCTACACCCACTATCGACTGACGCTGCCCAACGGACAGTGTGCGATGAAGCGGTCGGGCAACTACCTGCTGACCATCTACGACGAGAACGACGACGACCGCGAGGTGGCACGCATTGCCTTTATGGTGACGGAGCCGGCCGAGGCACAGATGGGCGTGGGGCTAAAGGTGCTGACCAATACGGACGCAACCATCAACCAGCACCACCAGCAGGTGGAGATGGAGGTGGGCTATGGAGGCTACAGGGTGACGGACCCACAACGGCAGATCACCACCGTGGTGCTCCAAAACCAGCGCTGGGACGACGCCCGCTGGAATGCTCGCCCGCAATATACGATGGCCGACGGACTGAGGTGGAGCCACTGCGGCGACTACCTCTTCTGGGCGGGCAACGAGTATCGGAAGTTTGAGATCCTCTCGACCGACGTGGCAGCCATGGGAGTAGATCGCATCGACTGGGACGGCACGCAGTATCATGCCTACCCCTGGACGGGAGAGCCACGCCCCAACTACATATACGACCCCGACGCAGACGGCGCCTTCGTGATCCGCAACTCAGACAACTACCATGCCAATACGGAGAGCGACTACCTGCTGGTACACTTCCGCTACCGCTGCGAGAAGCCCGTTCAGGAGGCAGTCTATCTGAACGGCAACTTCACGCAGGACCGCTTCCTGCCACAATACAGGATGGAATATCATGCCGAGACACAGAGCTATGAATGCAACGTGCCGCTAAAACTGGGTTATTACAACTATCAACTATTGATGATCGACGAGGCAGGACGCCCTGCCCTGCTCCCCACAGAAGGTAACTTCTACCAAACAGAAAACAGCTACCAAGCACTGGTCTATTACCGACCGATCGGCGGACGCACGGACCAGCTGGTAGGCTATGCACAGGTGAAGTGCAACGAACGGTAGGAACAGAAACCCAAAAAGACTGACAGTGATAATAGATATGAGAACAAGGAAAGCGATATTGCTGATAATGCTACTGGCGACGGTGCTGGGACTGGACGCAAAGACGTGGGAGGCAGAGGACATCCCGATGGTGCACCTCACCGACGCACGCCGCTACGTCTGCGACCCCGACGAGATCCTCTCGCAGACGGAGCGCGACTCTATCGACAGCTATCTCCTGCGCCTCGACAAGCAGTGTGGCGTGGAGTCGGTGTTCGTCATCGTAAAGCGCGTGAGCAACGGCGACACGTTTCGCTTCGCACAGGACCTGGGCAACCGCCAGGGAGTGGGAAGCAAGAAGACCAACCGCGGACTGGTGGTGGTGGTAGCCGTGGAGGACCGCCGATACTTCATCGCTCCGGGAGAGGGCCTGGAGAAAGACCTGACCGACATAGAGTGTGACGACATCGGGCGGGCTTGCATCGTGGCCAACATGAAGCGCGGAGAGCCCGGACAGGCCGTACTGGCCACGGCCCAGGCGGTCTATAAGAAACTGAAGACCGGGACGACAGGGATCCAGGAGAACACCGACGAGGACGCTGGCACAGGACTGGCAATCGTCCTCTTCACCGTGATCTGCATCGTCGTCGTCCTCGTCATCCTCAACCGCAGGGACAACCGCGGCAAGGGTGGCGGCGGTGGAGGAGGAAGCCGACGCTCTGGCGGCCCCTTCATCATCTGGGGCAACCCGGGCCACACCAACGACTCCGGGAGCGGATGGGGCGGAGGATTCTCCGGCGGCAGCTTCGGAGGCGGCAGCTTCGGTGGAGGTGGTGCTGGCGGAGGCTGGTAAGCCTACAGCGGGACCCGCTCCGACAGGAAGCCAAAGTCCACCAAGACTACGGAGACAACAACAGAATTATTATCAGAAAACTATTAGTATATGGAATCAAAGAAGCTAATGAAAGTAGGGTCTATCGTCGTGGTAGTCCTGATGATTGTGGGGTGGCTGGTGAGCAGCTACAACTCCATGGTGTCCAACCAAGAAGAGGTGACAACGGCATGGAGCAATGTGGAGGCGGCTTATCAGCGCCGTGCCGACATGATGCCGCAACTAGCAAAAATCGTGAAATCGTATGCCAAGCACGAGCGCGAGACGTTTGAGCAGGTGACGAAGGCACGCAATGCGGCCACACAGATACACCTCGACGCAGCCGACCTCACACCCGAGAAGATCAAGGCCTTTGAGCAGGCACAGAACCAGGTGACGCAGGCACTCTCCCGCCTCATCGCCGTCTCGGAGCGCTACCCCGACCTGAAGGCCAGCGAAAACTACAAGTCGCTGATGGTGCAGGAAGAAGGTACGGAGAACCGCATCAACGAGGCACGCCGCCGCTACAACGAGAGCGTGCAGGGCTACAACCTCTCCATCCGCCGCTTCCCCAACAACCTCCTCGCGGGTATGTATGGCTTCGAGCGCATGACGAAGTTTGAGGCTGCGCAGGGTGCGGAGAAGGCTCCGGATCTCGACATCTAAGGGAAAAGACATCGGCACGATGCGTCCGCTGCTTGGTGGACGCATCGTACGGATGCCCTACCCTCCTACTTTCTGACGATACTCCTCCTTGACGCGCTGCTCCACCTCGTCGAGCGTCTTGCGACTGACCCTGACAGCCTTGAAATAAAGGAAAACGAAGAAAAACACAATGGCGAGGACGAGGGAAATCACAAAATTGAGCACCTGCGACTTAACGCCCAGCCACGCCACAAACTCCATGCTACCGATGAGGGCGGCAGGCGCCACCAATGCGTCCGCCCAGTTGTGCTTGCGGTAACTGCGGAGGATGCGCTGATACTCCTCGTCTTCTTGCAACAGGCGCTGACGATTGTCAGCCCATTTTTTCTCGAAAGTTTTCTCTATCATAAGTTTCTGCTTGGTTCGGTGATTCAAAAGATCGATGATTCAAAAGATCGGCGAAACGATCGTTCAGTGAGACAAAGCGATCATACAAATAGACGCGCCGTAATGCCATCGCTCAGATAGATGCCCCGGCGAGTGAGGCGCAGGTGGTCGTCTTCGCGGACGAGATAGCCCTGGCGCAAGTCCTGGTCGGCAGCAGCTAAAAGGAAGTCGAGGCGCTGGCTTCCGAAGTCGCGCCGGATCTTGCCCAGATCAATACCTTCTGCGGTGCGCAGCGACGTCAGCACCACGTCCTCATAGTGGGTGTCGGGATCGAGGGCCTCCACCGTACAGGGCCGTTCACCACGACCGATGGCAGCGATATAGGTTTCGATGTCAGCCACATTCCATGACCGCTGCCGTCCGTCGAAGGAGTGGGCAGAGGCTCCCAGGCCCATATAAGGCACGTCGCGCCAATAGCTACTATTGTGGCGGCTCTCGCGCTGGGGCAAAGCAAAGTTGCTGATCTCGTAGTGGCGGTAGCCGGCAGCAGTAAGCCGGTCCACCAGGCAGTCGTACATGCGGAGCGAGAGGTCGTCGTCGATCTCTTGAATGCGCCCCTCGCTGAGCCAGCGATGGAGCGTCGTCCCCTCCTCGTACATCAGACTATAGGCCGAGATATGCTCCACGCCGAGACGGAGGGCCTCGTCGATGTCCTGTTCCCAGTCGGCGAGGGTCTCGCCCGGAAATCCGAACATCAGGTCGATGGAGATATTGCGGATGCCCGCCTGGCGCAGCAGCGTCGTGGCCCGTCGCACCTCAGCAGCCGTATGGCGACGGCGAAGCAGGCGCAGGCGGTCGTCGGAGAAGGTCTGCGCCCCCATCGAGATGCGGTCGATGGGCGATTGGGAAATCCAATCCGCAAACGCTGGGGTAATGTCGTCAGGATTACACTCCATCGTCACCTCGACAGGCTGCGGCCTATATACCTTATATATATAGGAGAAGAGACGGTCGAGCTGATCCGTTGTGAGCTGGCTCGGCGTGCCACCCCCGAGATAGATCGTCGTGATGGCCTCGTCAGCGGGCAATTCCTCCGCCCGCAACGTCAGTTCCTGGCAGAGGGCATCGACGTAGGCATCGCGCAGCGCTGGAAGCGTCGTCGAATAAAATCCGCAATAGACGCAACGACTGGCACAAAATGGTATATGTATGTATAATCCTGTCATTTCACTTGCAAAAGTACTAATTAATTTTAAAAAATAGAGCACTTTTGCCGTCGTTGTTTGGCTTTTACAAAAAAAATGCCTAATTTAGTGGGCGAAATGACAGAAATGCCTGTCCTCTTTCAATTACCCTACAAGTAAATAACGATATTATTAATCGCTTAAATCTATCCGATATGAAAGTATATCAGACAAATGAGATTAAAAACATTGCCTTGATTGGCAGTGCGGGTAGCGGCAAGACCACACTTGCCGAGAGTATGCTTTTCGAAGCTGGTATCATCAAGCGTCGTGGCTCCGTAGAAGCCAAGAATACGGTAAGCGACTATTTCCCTGTGGAGCAGGAGTACGGCTATTCGGTCTTCCCCACCGTATTCCATGCAGAGTGGAATGGCAAAAAGCTCAATATTATCGATTGTCCGGGTAGCGACGACTTTGTGGGGGGTGCCATCACGGCCCTCAACGTCACCGACCAAGCCGTCATACTCATCAATGGCCAGTATGGCCCGGAGGTTGGCACACAGAACAACTTCCGATATACCGAAAAGCTGCACAAGCCGGTCATCTTCCTCGTCAACCAGCTTGACAGCGACAAATGCGACTTTGATCAACTCATCCAAAGCATGAAGGACATCTATGGTCCGAAGTGCGTGCAGATACAATATCCCGTCCAGACGGGTCCCGACTTCCACGAGATCATCGACGTGCTCATCATGAAGAAGCTCTCCTGGGGTCCGGACGGTGGCGCACCGAAGCGCGAGGAGATTCCCGCCGAGGAGATGGAGAAAGCCATGGAGCTCCACAAGGCGCTCGTGGAGGCAGCCGCCGAAAATGACGAGGCGCTGATGGAGAAGTTCTTCGAGGAGGAGACGCTCACGGAGGACGAGATGCGCGAGGGTATCCGCAAGGGCCTGGTGATGCGCAACATCTTCCCAGTGTTCTGCGTCGATGCCCACAAGGACATGGGTGTGCAGCGCCTGATGGAGTTCCTGGGCAATGTCGTGCCCTTCGTCAGCGAGATGCCGAAGGTCCACAACACGCGTGGTGAGGAGGTGTCTCCCGACTCCAACGGTCCGGAGAGTATCTACTTCTTCAAGACGGGTATGGAGCCGCATATCGGCGAGGTGAGCTACTTCAAGGTGATGAGCGGATCGATCAAGTCAGGCGACGACCTGACCAACGCTGACCGTGGCAGCAAGGAGCGCATCGGACAGATCTTCGCTTGCGCGGGTGCCAACCGCATCCCCGTGGATCAGCTCAACGCGGGCGACCTGGGCTGCACCGTAAAACTGAAGGATGTCAAGACGGGCAACACGCTCAACGGCAAGGGTACGGAGGAGCGTTTCGACTTCATCAAATATCCCAACTCCAAGTATTCACGCGCCATCAAGGCCGTCAACGAGAGCGATACGGAGAAGATGATGGCAGCCCTGCTCAAGATGCGCCAGGAAGACCCGACATGGGTGGTGGAGCAGAGCAAGGAACTGGGCCAGACGATCGTTCACGGACAGGGAGAGTTCCACCTGCGCACGCTGAAATGGCGTATGGAGAACAACGAGAAACTCGCCGTGAAGTTTGAGGAGCCGCGCATCCCGTATCGTGAGACCATCACGAAACTCTCTCGCGCCGACTATCGCCACAAGAAGCAATCGGGTGGTGCCGGACAGTTTGGCGAGGTCCACCTGATTGTGGAGCCATACGCCGAGGGCATGCCCGATCCGACGACGTTCAACATCAACGGTCAGGAGTTTAAGATGAACATCAAGGGCCGCGAAGAAGTGGACCTGGAGTGGGGCGGCAAGCTCGTCTTCATCAACTCCGTGGTCGGTGGTGCCATCGACGCACGCTTCATGCCCGCCATCCTCAAGGGTATCATGGACTGCATGGAGCACGGTCCGCTGACGGGTAGCTACGCCCGCGACGTGCGCGTGATCGTCTATGATGGCAAGATGCACCCGGTGGATAGCAACGAGCTCTCCTTCATGCTCGCCGCGCGCCACGCCTTCTCCGACGCCTTCAAGCAGGCTGGTCCGAAGATCCTGGAGCCGATCTACGACCTGGAGGTCTATGTGCCGGCCGACTACATGGGCGACGTGATGAGCGACCTGCAGGGCCGCCGCGCCATGATCATGGGCATGGACAGCGAGGCTGGCTACCAAAAGTTGCAGGCGAAGATTCCTTTGAAGGAGCTCTCCAACTACAGCATCGCGCTCAGCTCCCTCACGGGTGGACGCGCCAGCTTCTCGACGAAGTTTGCAAGCTACGAGCTGGTGCCCAACGACATCCAGCAGAAGCTCATCGCCGAGCATGAGGCTGAGCAGAAGGACGAAGACTAAAAATGAGATTCTCGTCCGCGAGACGAGTCGCCATTAAATAGTTAGAGAGGGTGTGTCAAAACGAACGATCGTTTTTGACGCACCCTCTTTTTGACTTTCAAAAGAAGCACGACAACACAAAAGTATGCGTTGTTGGCGGCGACACGCGGGAGGCGAAGCGAGAAGGCGAGACGCGGGGCGAGTCGCTACGGGAAGTTATCGGGGGAAGAAGACCTTCATGACCTTGGAGCCAACCTTGACGATGTTGATACCTCGCTGCAACTGTGGGATGCGGCGGCCCTGCACGTCGTAGTATTCCGCCTCGGTGTCGTTGAGCAGATCGACGAGGGTAGCGGCATCTACCTGGTTGGTGCCTTCATCCACGCCGATGGTGAGCTGGGCGGATCCACCCTTCTGCGTAGCATCGGGCTGGATATAGGCGCGGTAGGCAGCTATCTTCACGCCGGTGGCAGCAGGCTTGTAGTCGCTGACCAGGCGGAACAGGTCTTTGGCGATGAAATAGCAGTCGTCCTTGAGTTTGATGGGCGCAAACGTACCGATCAAACGAGGAGCACCCTCCTCTGTCTTGGGTTCTTTCACGGCCTTCGCCTTCTCGTCTGGGGAAGCCGTACCGCTCACGACGCGGAAGCTGGTCTGTTCCGCGTTTTTCTTGCGAACGACGATAGGCTGGCCTGCCTCTATCACGCCTTCCTCCACGCGCACGAGCTCCACACTCTCCATTCCTACCGACTTCAGGGTATAGAAGTAGCAGGTGTTGTCCTCCGAACTGGGATGGATGGTATAGGGCAGACAGAGCGTTGCCCATTTAGACTTTACCTGGCGCTCGTAGGAAGCGTTGTTCACGTCGCAGTCTTCGTAGAGCGTGTATGCCTTGCTGTCATCCAAAGGCAGCGCGTCGATGGTGAGCGGGGAGCCCGTGGCTCCAATGATCTCATTGCCATTCATGCCAACCTTCTTGGTGAGATAACCCCACACGTAGCTGGCGTAAGTCTTATCTATCGTTGAAGGTTCGAAGGAGATAGCGCCTTTCAGTGACAGGCAGTTGCGAAACATATTTGAACTTGAAACTCCATTTTTGAATCTGAAAAGATCGCTGACATAGATAGTCCGAAGCGCGGAGCATCCGTCAAACATATCGGTAAAAGAATTTGCCAAACCAGTGTTGAAGCTGGAAAGATCAAGCGTTTGAAGGCTACTGCATCCCTTGAACATAGCATCCAGCTGCATTTTGGGCCTATCAGCCGGGAAGTTGGACACATCGAGAAACTTAAGAGAACTGCAACCAGAGAACATAGCGTATAAGCCGTGATATAACACTCCCTTCGCATTGAAATGGGACAAGTCAAGCGAATCCAAACTTGAACAGCCACCAAACATTTGGTTCATGGATGTCACATTCTCCGTATTAAAACTTGAAATGTTGAGATCATGGAGCTTTGTGCACCCATAGAACATTTGGGCCATTCTTGTTACTCTCTCTGTGTTGAAATGGGAAAGGTCGAGCGTTTCGAGGTTCGAACACAGGGCAAACATCCCTGACATATTCTTGACGTTGGACGTGTTGAGGTTTTCGATACCCTCTATGCTGGTAAGATTCGTACAACCATTAAACCAATTGGCGCACGTAGTGTGGGTTTCATCACGGAAACCAGCTTTGAAGACCACCTTCTTGATTTCTGCAGCATGGGTATCCCAATTCGGATCATCTCCGTAGCCCAAATCAAGGATGTTGTCGCCCGCAGGCTTCGTGGCGCCGCGATGGAAGGAGAGCGTGCCGGTTGGCGCATCCCATCGCACCCAACTGGCAGTAGCAGCCGTGAGATAACCTCCCTCTCCCGTGTGCGCCATTTCCACACCCGTCTTATCAGGGTTATAGTTGGGCAGATTAACACATCCGGCAAAAGCTGTACGGCCCTCGGTTCCTTTATCTGTAGTAAATGCAGAAGTGACATAAATCGTCTTGAGGTTTTTACAATTTTGAAACGCACTAAGCATGGAAGTCATATTGGGCGTTGCAAACGACGAGAGATCAAGCGTCTCAAGCTTCGTACATGAGTAGAACATATGAGGCATCTGTTGCAGATTCTCCGTTTCAAAACTGCTTAAATCAATACTTTCAAGGTTGGTGCAGTTATAAAACATTAAATTCATACCAATCACCTTGCTGGTATTGAAACTGCTGAGATCGAGGCTCCGAAGCGACGAACATTGGGAGAACATTGACACCATACTCGTCACATTTTCAGTATTGAAACCAGAGAGGTCGAGACTTTCAAGCGACTGACACGAAGAGAACAAGTACTGCATATCGGTCAAAGATCCAGTTTTAAAACCGGAAAGATTGAGATTGGAAAGTGCGACACAACCATAGAACATACTGCCCATGTTTTTCACTTTTTCAGCATTAGAACCAGATAGATCGAGTTCGGTAAGGCTTGTGCAACCTCTAAACATTCCATTGAGATCAGTCACGCTGCTGCCTATGAAACCTTTAGGCAACTTGATTGAGCGTAGATTCGTAGCGCCATCAAACATAGCATACATATTTTTGACTTTTTCCGTATTAAAGGAAGACAAATCAAGTGTTTCCAAGCCGGTACACTTGGTGAACATTGAGTTCATATATTCGACCTCTGACGTGTTCAAATAGTCCAAGTGCTCAATCGTTGTCAAAGCTTCGAACCACAAAAACCAGGATACACATGTTGTGGGGCGTGCATCCTTGAAACTCTCGTCAAAGACCACGCTTTTTATTTTCATTCTTTCATCTAGTTGCATCCACAAGGGACTTTCAGAAATACCTTGGTCGTTCCCTTTACCGAAATTCGTGTCATAATAGAGCGTGAGGGTCTGAGTCTCTCGGTCCAATCTCGCATACATTATTCGCGTTTGTTTCTGCGCCATCGCGGGCTGCAGGAGCATAAGCATCAGCAAGAGCGAGAGCGCGCATCGGCGCTGCAATAGATATTGGGTCATTATCTTGATCATGTTGATAGTCATTTTTTGTTTTAGTTTGAGTGCGCCAAGGCACCATTCGTTGGTTGTGATAGAAAGAAGGGGCAATAGGCAATTTATTCCCCCCAGAGGAAGCCATCCTCGTCTAAGGTAAATTCGGCGGCCTCCAGTTCCTGTCGAGTCTGAAAGTGCCCTTTATAAATCCTTACCTGCGAGGGGTTGATCATCATGCACGGCCCAGTCTGCGCGACGTCAACCTGGGGCTTGAGATACTTTTTTTTCTTCATACTTTTATTTCTTGTTTTTGATTATTGTCTTCACGATTAGTCCGTCGGGCGCCCACGACGAGGACTAAGCCTCCACAACGTGCGGGTCTTTCCGACCTTCAAAATTAGTACAAAAGTAGGGAAAAGTAGTGAGACAGGGTGTCGCATTGTCCTGTTCAGGTGTCTCTTTGGTGGTAAATAGTTGTCTCCTTCCTACCAAAGAGACAATGGTTCATAGCCAGGAGCGGTTGCGTTTACATATTTTAAGAAACCAAGGAAAGAGCCGTCCAATATCAGAAAAGGGATCTTCAGATACGGAGAAAAGGGGTCGTCCCCCTGCTACGAAAGAGACGCGTCCGAATCGTGGGCTTCGGCCAAATAGCGCTCCCGCCAGGCAGTCGGCGTACACGCCTCCCGCGCCTTGAAGATGCGGTAGAGGTGGGTGCGGGAAGAGAATCCACATTCGGAGGAGATGATGTCATTACTATAGTCAGGGTTTTCGATCATCATCTTCTTGGCTGCCGCAAAGCGGATGTCGCTCAGCCATATTCGGAACGTAGTGTTCAAACACTGATCGAAAAAGAGCGTGAGATCGTCCTTCGAGATATGGATGGAATGGGAGAGGGAGAGCAGGTTCACCCCCCCATCCTTATAGCCCATCGCCGCGCACCAGTCGTCCAGCCGCTGCTGGATCTGCATTTTTCGATCCTCCGGCAGCAACGTGGCAGTTTGCTGTTCCTTCGCCTTGTCGCTATCAAGGGCTGCGACGTCATGGCACGCGTCGCCATGGAGCGGGACGGCCTGTTTTGTATTTGTTTCCTCCTGCTGAGCGACTACGATAGCAGGACTGGTATCCGCATCTGCGTCGAGTAGGGCCTCAGTCGGCACATAACTGTAACCCAGGGCCACGAAACTCAGGACGAAGAAGAGGATAGCCATGAGCCCCAGAGGCGCAAAAAAGTAAAGCAACTTGGTGGAGATGATGGCAAAGGGCGATACCAAGGCGGGGAAGAAGAGGATGAGGAGGCTGGCGCGGGAGGAGCGTACATAGGGCATGATGTCGCCGCCCGCCATCGTCTCCAGCAGACGGCGGCGCTTGATGATCTCGCGGACGATGACGACGATGCAATAGACCACATTGGCGGCAAAGAGGGCCAGCATAGCATAGAGCCAGGCCCCGATGCGCATGCTGCCATAGTGGAGGCAGCCGATGAAGAAACAGGCGAAGATCGCCAGGTTGATCGCCGCGCAGACCGCATAGACCCTCCCCCTGCGGACATGAGTGGCCTCGATATGGAAGATGCCCATCGAGATGAGCGAAAAACAGGGTGCATAGACGAGGGCATTGACCGTGGCACCCACCGCGTCGGCAACGGCCCTGAACCCAAAGCACATCTGCATCAGATAGTGCGCCGCCAAGCCCATGATGCCGACAAAGATCAACCATCGTGCGCGCTCATAGCGCGGATTGAGCCATCGCGTCTGGAGACGGGTGACGGCGAGGGTGAACGCATTGAACAGCATGAACAGGAAGCATGCGAACTGCAGCAGAAACAAATGATCCATTGGGCAAAAGATCTCGTTGGAATAGGAAAATAGGTTTTATGGACAAGGCACCTGCCCGGCGCTTGACGCCCGGCAGATGCCTCATAAAGATACAGGCTGTAGGGGGTAGTACCCTCTCCTACTTCGTCATTTCATAGACCACGTCCATGAGCTCCTTGCCCAGGGCGTCGGCCTCCTCCATCGTGGCCGCCTCGCTATAGACGCGCATGATGGGCTCAGTATTGCTCTTGCGGAGGTGGACCCACTTCGTCGGGAAGTCGAGTTTCACACCATCAATATCCGTTACCCGCACGTCGTCCATCGATCCGAAGCGCTCCTTGACCTTGCCCAGGATGGCATCCATATCGGTGTCGGGCGTGAGGTCGATGCGGTTCTTGGCAATATAATAGGTCGGGAACGTCTTGCGGAGCTCACTGCACGTCAGTCCCTTCTGTGCCAGCGAACTGAGGAAGAGGGCGATGCCGACCAGGGCGTCGCGACCGTAGTGGCTCTCGGGATAGATGACTCCGCCATTGCCCTCGCCACCGATGACTGCACCCACCTCCTTCATCTTGGTGGTGACATTGACCTCGCCGACGGCAGAGGCAAAATACTGGCAGCCATGGCGCTCGGTGACGTCGCGCAGGGCGCGCGTAGAACTGAGGTTGGAGACGGTGGCTCCCTTGACGTGGTCGAGGATGTAGTCGGCCACGCTGACGAGCGTATATTCCTCGCCATACATCTTGCCGTCCTCCTGGATGAAGGCGAGACGATCGACGTCGGGATCGACGACGATGCCGAGGTCATAGCCTCCTGCTGCCACCTCGCCCATGATGCCTCCGAGATTCTTCTCCAGCGGCTCCGGATTGTGGGCGAAGTCGCCATTGGCCTCGCCATTGAGGATGGTGTAGCCGACGCCCAGTCGGTCGAGGAGCTTCGGCAGGATGACGCCGCCGACGGAGTTGATCGCATCGACGACGACGCGGAATCCACGCTTGCGAATGGCCTCCGTATCGACCAGGTCGAGGGCGAGGACGGCCTCGATGTGGCGGTCGTCGAAACTGTCGTCCTGGCGGTAAGTGCCTATATGATCGACATCAGCATAGTCGAAGTCTTCTTTCTCTGCCATGGCGAGCACGGCGTTGCCGTCGTCCTTGGTGAGGAACTCGCCCTCGTGGTTGAGCAACTTGAGCGCGTTCCACTGGCGCGGGTTGTGGCTGGCGGTGACGATGATGCCACCTGCCGCATGGCTCATGCGGACGGCCAGTTCGGTGGTCGGGGTCGTGGCAAGCCCGATATCGAGCACGTCATAGCCCATTCCTATCAGTGTGCCGCAGACCACCAGTCGGACCATGTCGCCCGAGATGCGCGCGTCGCGGCCTACCACGATACAGTTGCTGCCCGTCGGGTCGCTCTGACGGATAAACTTGGCAGACGCCGTGGTAAACTTGACGATGTCCAACGGGTTGAGCGTATCGCCGGTAGGGCCTCCGATGGTTCCACGGATGCCGGAAATGGATTTGATCAGTGTCATATTTTCTCTTTAGTTTTGTAATTGCATGTTATCTTCCGCGCTCGTAGGTGATATCGTAGAGACACGGATAGACCGACATCGTGGCCGCATAGGTGCCCTCGGTGGAGGGTACGATGATGCGCACGCGGGCGATGCGGTCGTCGGCCGAGAGCGGCCTACCCACCTTGATGTAAGGCAGCGGGGAAAGCCATCCGTTGGGCACCTGCGTGCTGCCGGAACTTCTTCCATAGACTTGATACATCACACTCGACGTGGGGTCGAAGGAGGCCGTGAAGGTGCCGGAGGTGTTCGTGACCGACATCTTGTCGACCAGCGCGCTGAAATAGAGGATGTTGTTGGTGGCGATGATGCTATCGGTGAGGAGGTTGCGCTCGGTGAATCGGCAGAGCACGGTGGCCGTCTCGCCATCCTTGATTTTCTCTCCGCAACCCTTCTCTACGATTTGGAGATAGATGCCCGAAGACTCGAGCAGCACAAACTCGTTCTTGCTCACGTCGGTCATCGTGTCTTGATCGAAAAACTGGCGCTCGGAGATGACCGTCACGCTGCTGTCGTTGAGATACTGGCGGATGGCTCCGTTCTCTCGCTTGCGCTGGTCAGCATAGGTCTCGTCATTGCTGCACGCCGACCAGAGCAGAGCTGCGAGCGGGAGGAGGAGAAAAAGCGTTTTCTTCATCGGAATCTTTTACGTTCAATAATATCTTACTGCAAAGTTATAGCAATTCGTCTGTTCCACCATAAGACGACGCCCATTTTTAGCTACTTTTGACATTAAAGACTGCCCTACGGACCATGATCCTGGGCCGCGAGGGGTCATCGCAGCTGCTCCTTGTAGGCCATGATGGCCCGGAGGACCACCTGCTCGGCTTCCTCGATGGAGCACTCCAGGCGTCCGCCTGCCGCGTCTTCGTGGCCGCCGCCGTTGAAGAACTCCTCCGCCATCTTGCGGCAGTGGAACCCATTGCCCGAACGGAGGCTGACGCGTATGACCTGGTCCTTCTCGGTGTCCTCGCGCAGCGAGATGGAGAGTTTGAGTTTTTTGATCTTCTGCGGGATGTTGACCACGCCCTCCAGGTCGCCCCTGACAAACTGGAAACGTCGCATTTCGTCGCGCGTGACGGTGTAGTAGGCCGCATGGGAGGCCGGCAGGACGCGCAGTTTCTTGAAGATCACATAGGACCTGAACTTGATGGCCTGTGGCGAGTAGTTGTTATAGACGCGGTTATAGACGCGGTCTTTGTCCACGCCCTTCTCCAGCAGGTGGCTGATGATGAGATAGACGGCTGGCGCGTTGGAGTTGTAGGTGAAGGCCCCCGTGTCCGTCATCATGCCGCAGTAGATACATTGCGCCATCTGCAGCGTCATCTCGTCGTAGGCGCCCAACTGCCACAGCAGGCGGAAGACGAGTTCCGACGTGCTCGACATTGCGGGATGGGAGACGGAGAGCGCCGCCTCGACGGTCGGGCCCACATGGTGGTCGATGAGCAGTCGGGGCGCCTTCGACTGGGCAATGACGTCCGCCATGTTCCCCGTGCGCGAGAGGTCGTTGTAGTCGAGACAGCAGACGAGGTCGGCCTTGTCGAAGGCCTCCTTCGCGCGGTCGGGATGCTTGTCGTAGCGGAGCAGTGTCTGCGATCCCGGGAGCCACATCAGAAAGTCGGGAGCGGCATCGGGGATCACGCAGGTGACCTCCTTGCCCAGGGCCTGCAGATACTGCGCCCAGGCCAACATCGATCCGACGGCATCTCCGTCGGGCGACTTATGGACTGTGACTACCACGGAGCTGGCACCGGCAGTCAGCTGCCGCAACAGAGCAAGCTGACTGTCGTCCAGAAGGTTGATTTCCATGTAGAAATGGTTGGTGATACGATTAGAACAGTTTGGCGGGGTAGACGCCCTCATCGACGAGGCGCTGGATGCGATCCACGACGCCCTGACGATCGGCAGGATAGGTGACGCCAAACCAATGGCTGGTGGTATCGAGGACCTTGACAGCCGCCGTACCGTCGTTGATGAGCTTGTTGACCATCAGCGGGATGAAGAACTCGGCCTTCAGGTTGGCCATGTTCTCCGGATCGGAGAGGAACGTCTTGAAGTAGTCCTCGCTATAGTCGAAATAGTCGGGCGTGAATCCCCATACGTTCATCGAGACCGGCGTGTTGTCGGGCGTCGTCACCCACTGGTCGTCGTCGTCCTTATACTGCACGGCGCCGTCCCTGCGCTCTATCTTCGTGCGCTCCACGACGGTGGCCAGGTTGCCCTCGGCGTCGGTCGTGCAGATGCCACGCGATACCGTTCCGTTCTCGCTGAGCGTATTGCCCACGCGGAAACCCACCATCGCATAGCGGTTCTTGCTGCCCTCGGGGAGCTCGGAGAGATACTTGCCGATGACCATGAAGGTGTCGCGATTGTAGAAGTCGTCGCAGTTGATGACGCAGAACGGCTCCTTGATGACGTCCTTGGCCATCAGTACGGCGTGGTTGGTGCCCCACGGTTTCACGCGGCCTTCGGGCGTGGTGAATCCCTCGGGGAGGGCGTCGAGGCTCTGGAAGACGAGCTCTGCGGGGATGTGGCCCTCATACTTGGCGAGGACCTGCTTGCGAAACTGCTCCTCGAAGTCTTTTCTGATGACGAAGACGATCTTGCCAAATCCCGCCTGGATGGCGTCGTATATGGAGTAGTCCATGATGGTCTCACCATTGGGTCCAAGTCCGTCGAGCTGCTTCAGCCCGCCGTAGCGGCTACCCATTCCGGCAGCCAAAAGAAGTAATGTCGGTTTCATGTCTTTTTATGATTTTGTCATGATTATACTTTGTTCTCTCTACCTAATTTATATAGCGCACGCGCGGCGCCCCATCTCTCCGGGGCCCGCCCAGGCGCTCGCCCTCCCCCACTCGGGGCTAATCGAGCAGGGTGCTGCTGCGTACGCGGCTCAGCGTCTCCGGCGTCATCTGGAGAAAACTGGCCACATAGACCAGGGGTGCGCGGAGGACGATCTGTGGCGCCAGTTTGCAAAACTTGCGGTAGCGCTCCTGTGCCGTCTCGAAGCGCACGAGGTCGGCCATGACCTGCGAGATCACGAGGCTCTCCTCCAATATCTTGCGAAAGAGGATCTGTATGTTCACGTTGTGGAGGGCCACCTGCTCCAGGCGATGCTTGGGGAGCGCATAGATATAGGAGGCCTCCAGGGCCTCTACCTGCAGATGGGTGGGCTCTTCGTGAAACAGGCTCTCGATGCACATGAAGATGGTGTGGTCCACCCCCAGGTGCTCCGTGATCTGCTTGCCGTTCTTGAAGTAGAACTGGCGGATCAGTCCGCGCTCCACATAGTAGATGTTGCGGCAGACCTCGCCCTCCCTTAGGATTATCTCGCCCTTGCTGAACTTCATGGGCACCAGCACGCTCTCCAGCACGTCGAGTTCCTCGTGGGTCATCGTACTGTACTTGCGGGCCAATTCGCGGGCCACCTCCCTGGGGGTTGCTATCGGTTCTCTCATCGTGTCTCCTCTTTTCTCCTTTTTATATATCTTGTTGGCCGAAGGATGTTCCTCCGGCGGTTAGTCCAATTTCAGCACGGCCAGGAACGCCTTCTGAGGCACCTGCACGTTGCCGACCTGCTTCATGCGCTTCTTGCCCTTCTTCTGCTTTTCGAGGAGCTTGCGCTTGCGGCTGATATCTCCGCCATAACACTTCGCCGTCACGTCCTTGCGCACCTGCTTCACCGTCTCGCGTGCGATGATCTTCGCTCCGATGGCCGCCTGGATGGCAATGTCAAACTGCTGGCGCGGTATCAGTTCCTTGAGTTTCTCACACATCCTGCGTCCAAAGGCCACGGCGTTGCTCTCGTGGGTCAGCGTGGAGAGGGCATCGACGGGCTCGCCGTTGAGCAGGATGTCGAGCTTGACCAGCTTCGAGGGGCGGAACGAGTCGATATGGTAGTCGAACGAGGCGTAGCCCTTGGAGATGCTCTTGAGCTTGTCGTAGAAGTCGATGACGATCTCGCCCAGCGGGATCATGAAGACGAGCTCCAGTCGGTTGCCGCTGACGTAGTTTTGGCTCACGAGCTCGCCGCGCTTGTCAAGGCAGAGCTTCATGATCGGTCCGATAAACTGGCTGGAGGTGATGATGCTGGCCTTGATAAACGGTTCCTCGATATGGTCGATCATCGTCGCGTCGGGCAGTCCCGAGGGGTTGTGTACCTCCTTCACCTCCCCCTGCTTGTCATAGACCATGTAGCTGACGTTGGGGACGGTCGTGATCACGTCCATGTTGAACTCGCGGTCCAGTCGCTCCTGGATGATCTCCATGTGGAGCAGTCCGAGGAATCCGCAGCGGAATCCGAAGCCGAGGGCCTGGGAGCTCTCCGGCAGGAAGGTCAGCGAGGCGTCGTTGAGCTGGAGCTTCTCCAGCGAGGCGCGGAGGTTCTCGTAGTCGTTGGGGTCGATGGGATAGACGCCGGCAAAGACCATCGGCTTCACCTCCTGGAATCCCTCGATGGCCTTGGCGCAGGGCCGTTCGACGTGGGTGACGGTGTCGCCCACCTTCACCTCCTTGGCGTCCTTGATGCCGCTGATGATGTAGCCCACCTCGCCAGCGGAGAGCTGCGCCTTGGGCACCATGTCCATCTTCAGTACGCCCACCTCGTCGGCGTCATACTCCTGGCCGGTGTTGAAAAACTTCACCTTGTCGCCCTTGCGCACCACGCCGTTATCGATTTTCACCAGCGTGATGATGCCGCGGAAGGAGTTGAAGACCGAGTCGAAGATGAGGGCCTGCAGCGGCGCTTCCTTGTCGCCCGTCGGCGCGGGGATGCGGTCCACGACGGCGCGGAGGATGTCATCGACGCCCTCTCCCGTCTTGCCCGAGGCCCGGATGATCTCCCCGGGCTCGCAGCCGAGCAGATCGACAATCTCGTCCTCCACCTCCTCGGGCATGGCGTTGGGCATGTCTATCTTGTTGATGACCGGGATGATCTCCAGGTCGTGGTCGATGGCCATATAGAGATTGCTGATGGTCTGCGCCTGCACGCCCTGTGTGGCATCGACGATGAGCAGCGCGCCCTCGCAGGCGGCAATGCTTCGCGACACCTCGTAAGAGAAATCGACGTGGCCCGGCGTGTCTATCAGGTTGAGCAAATATTTTTTTCCCTCCATCGTGTACTCCATCTGGATGGCGTGGCTCTTGATGGTGATGCCGCGCTCGCGCTCCAAATCCATGTTGTCCAACATCTGACCCTCCGTGACTTGGATGGTCTTGGTGCGCTCCAACAGACGGTCGGCCAGGGTGCTCTTGCCGTGATCGATATGGGCTATGATGCAAAAATTCCGTATATGGTCCATTCTTGTATTGTAATTTCAAAATGCAAAAGTAGCAATAAAAAACGAGATACACGACTTCCAGCCCGTTTTTTGCTCGCCAACCGTGCAAAACCGTGCCACGGGACGCGCTTTGGCAAAACCTTTGTGGCTCTTTTTGCCACTTAGAGGAAATAAAAAACACGATTTGGCGTTATTTCCATAGCGTGGCGATGGCGGACCCGGGACACGACCTGCCCTGGGGAGGCTTCGCCATAGCCGACATTTACAGAAACTAAAAGAGAAAAACTGACATGAAACAGACATTTTTAGTGACGGGCGGAACGGGCTTCATCGGTAGTCATACCACCGTGGAACTGATCGAGGCTGGCTACGACGTGGTCATCATCGACAACCTTTCTAACTCCAAGATAGAGGTGCTCGACGGCATCGAGAAGATCACGGGTGTGCGCCCGGCCTTCGAGCAGGTAGACCTGCGCGACAAGGCTGCCACGGAGGCCGTGTTCCAGAAGTATCCGGCCATCGCTGGCATCATCCATTTCGCCGCTTCCAAGGCCGTGGGCGAGAGCGTCCAGCTGCCCCTGCTCTACTACCGCAACAATGTTGTCTCGCTCATCAACCTCCTGGAACTCATGCCTGCCTATGGCGTCAAGGGCATCATCTTCTCCAGCAGCTGCACGGTCTATGGACAACCCAACCCCGAGAACCTGCCCGTCACGGAGGACGCACCCCACCAGAAGGCCACCTCGCCCTATGGCAACACCAAGGAGATCAACGAGCAGATCATCTACGACTTCATCCATAGCGGCGCGGCCGTCAAGAGCATCGTCCTGAGATACTTCAATCCTATCGGCGCCCATCCCTCGGCGCTCATCGGCGAACTGCCCAACGGCGTGCCCAACAACCTCATTCCCTACGTCACGCAGACGGCGATGGGCATCCGCGAGCAACTGACCATCTTCGGCAACGACTACGACACGCCCGACGGCACCTGCATCCGCGACTACATCTATGTCGTGGACCTGGCCAAGGCGCACGTGGCGGCCATGGCGCGCGTGCTGGACCAGGAGACCGAACCGATCGAGTATTTCAACATCGGCACGGGCAAGGGCAACTCCACGCTGGAGATCGTCACGACCTTTGAGGAGGCCACGGGCGTGAAACTCAACTGGAAGTATGGTCCGCGCCGCGAGGGCGACATCGAGAAGATTTGGGGCGACTGCACCAAGGCCAACCAGGTGTTGGGCTGGAAGGCGGACACGCCCCTGGCCGACGTGCTCCGCAGCGCCTGGAAGTGGCAGGAGAAACTGCGCGAGGACGGCGTGATGTAGAATAACCTTTGGGCGGGAGGGGCCGACCTTCCCGCCCTTGACAGAAAAAAGATATGGAAAAGAGAAAGATTTGTATGGTCACCGGCGCGACGAGCGGCATCGGTGAGGCTTGCGCGCTGCGCTTTGCCAAAGAGGGCTACGACGTGATCATCACGGGCCGCAGAGACCACCTGCTCCAGGCGCTGGCCGAGCGCATCGAGGCGCTGGGCGTGCGTGCGAAGACGCTCTGCTTCGACGTGAGAGACCAGCAGCAGGTGTTTGACGTCTGCGGCAGCCTGGAGGCCGACTGGGCCGAGATCGACGTGCTGATCAACAACGCCGGACTGGCCTTGGGCCTCGACCCGCTGCAGAGTGGCGACCTCGACGACTGGAACACGATGATCGACACCAACATCAAGGGTCTGCTCTACGTGAGCCGCGCGCTCGTGCCGGGCATGGTGGAGCGCAACCGTGGCGAGATCATCAACATCGGTTCGGTGGCTGGCGACGCTGCCTACGCCAACGGCAACGTCTATTGCGGCACGAAGGCGGCGGTGAAGATGATCACCGACGGACTGCGCATCGACACGGCCCACACGCGCATCCGCGTGACCAATATCAAGCCGGGACTGGTGGAGACCCACTTTAGCAACGTCCGCTTCCACGGCGACGACGAGCGGGCCAACAGTGTCTATCAGGGCATCAAGCCGCTCACGGGCGAGGACATCGCCGACGTGGCCTACTATGCGGCCAGCGCGCCGGCCCATGTCCAGATCGCCGAGGTGCTCGTCCTGGCCACCCACCAGGCCAGCGGTTCCGTCGTCAAGCGCAACGCCGAATGATGACGGTGGCGGAATATCGGCAGGCCGTCCTCCAGGCCATTCTCCAGGCCAAGGACAAGGACGGAGCGCCGCGCACCGACGAGGAAACGGCCAAGAACTACCTCGACTCGCTCAGCGACGCGGACCTGGAGGAGGGCATGCTCTTCAACACGCCCGAGGAAGTGGCCGAGATGGTGCTGGAGATCCTGTAGCCGCTTGCGGAGTTGAGAAAACAACAAATACAACTTTTACAACTTGTAACAACCTACACGCTTCGCGTGTCGCAATCCTGCTGCAAGGTAAACAACAAAATACAACGCTTCGCCATGGACATTTCCTGCTGATTGTCCTGGCGAAGCGTTGTTCATAGTTGTTTCCCTTGCAGCAAGCCTTAGTCTGCATGGGCCTCGAAGAGGCAATGTCCCCGCGAAGCGTTGTTACTTGTTGTAAAAGTTGTTCAAGTTGTCTTCTATGTGTCCACGTCGTATCACCCCATATTTCGGAAGAACCATTTTTTATCCCCCTTGATTATAGTTTCACTTTCTTTGCCTTGCCTTCGCTCTCGTTGCTCATGCGGTCGAGGGCGGTGACGACATAGACCCACTTGGTCTTGCCGTGTTCGTAGGGCAGGACGTAGCGCGGCTCGCGCGTGATGGCGGCGATACGGGCAGGATTGGACAGGTCGATCTTCTCGCCCTTGGCAAAGCGATAGACCACATACTGGTGGGCCTCGTCCTGCCATCCCTTGGCCTTCTTCGCCGGCAGCCATTGGAGCGTGTAGCCCTGGGCCGTCCAGCGCACCTTGACCTTGCGCACCTTCTCGGGTGCCTCACTGTCTATGAACGGCATGAGGGGCTGCAGGGCCGGATAGCGCCAGTAGTCCGTGCGGAGCACCGTGCCGTAGTTGCCGGGGTTATCGACCGCCGCCTTCGCATACCAAAGCACCGTGCCCTTGACGTTGGCACACTGACGGTGGAGGCGGTGCTTGGCGCCCAACTGGTGGACGCTGGGGTTCTGCGGGTCGGGATATTTCACCGTGCGCAAGACGTCCTCGCCGATATACAACGGGCGGTTGGCGGCATGGCGGTTCCACCAGCCGATGAGCTCCTGGTAGTCGGCGGCCTTGTGGCCGATCTCCCAGTAGAGCTGGGGCACGCAGTAGTCGATCCATCCGTTGTTCACCCATTTGAGCACATCGGCATAGAGCTCGTCGTAGTTCTGCAGTCCGCTGGTCGCGCTGCCGTTGGGGTCCGACCGTTTGTTGCGGTAGATGCCGAAGGGAGAGACGCCAAACTTCACCCACGGTTTGATGCGGTGGATCACCTCGCCGAGGGCCTTGATGAAGACATCGACATTGTCGCGGCGCCAATCGGCGACGGAGGCAAACTGGCGTCCGTAGCGGTTGTAGGAGGCCTGGTCGGGGATGGCGACGCCCGCCACGGGATAGGGATAGAAATAGTCGTCGATATGGAGGCCATCGACGTCATAGCGGCTGACGATATCGCCGACGATGCGGAGGATGTAGTCGCAGTTCTCGCGCTGGCCGGGGTCGAGGATCTTGAGTCCGTCATAGTCGAAGACGCGCTCGGGATGGGTCACGGCGATGTGGTTGACGGCCAGCTCGCGCGTGTCCTTCGTCTTCGCCCGATAGGGATTGATCCAGGCGTGGAGCTCCATGCCGCGACGGTGACACTCGTCGATCATCCACTGCAGCGGGTCCCAATAGGGCGAGGGCGGCGTGCCCTGGCGACCGGTCAGGAAGCGGCTCCACGGCTCGTAGCGGCTCGCGTAGAGGGCGTCGCACTCGGCGCGCACCTGGAAGATAATGGCGTTGACGCCGTCTTTCTGCAGCTCGTCGAGCTGATAGGACAGCGTGCGCTGCATCTCCTGCGTGACGAGGCCAAGAAACTGGCCGTTGACGCACTGGATCCAAGCGCCGCGAAACTCGCGCTTCGGACGGCTTTTCTGGGCCACCAACTCGCTGACGGGCAACAGAAGGAGCACCGACAGCCATATCACTCTCAATATCTGGGAAGTTTTCATACGATGATTTTCATGCAATGATTTTCATACGAGGGAATTGTGCCAAACCTGCGGGCACGAGCGAGGGGCAAATGGCCGTTCCTGGCGGCCTTGCGAAACTTCATGCGGTGAAACTTGCGCTCGGCGTCGAGGGCGGCCTTGAGCTTCACCGCACTCATCACCTTCAGCATCCGCAGGTGGTAGTCGCGCTCCACCTGGCGCATGCTGATCTCGAGGTTGTCGCGACGCTCGATGAGGGCGCGTGCCGCACGCTCGTTGTCCGCCGACTGCTTGCGCAGCTGGCGCAGTTGGCCGTGGATCTTGCGCTTCTTGGCCACCATCTCCTTGTAGAGGGGCACGAAACGGCGGGTCTCCTCGGGGGTGAGGTGTGCCTGCTGGACGATGTAGGTCTGCTTCTCGGCCTCGAAGGCCTGGGCGTCGAAGTGGTGCTGCGCCGAGGCGGCTGTCAGGCCACAGAGCAGGAGGAGCGTGAGGAGGAGTCGTTTTCTGAACGGGTTCATAGGCTCTAAGTGTTATTCTCCGGAGATATAGGCGTAGGCGTCGTCCTCGTCCATCATCGTGTAGTCGGCGAGCCGGTCGAGGTCGTCGGTATAGGGTTCCGCCTTCGAGACCTTGGGGGCGTGGGACACGGTCGCCGCCATGTCGCCCTGCGGATTCGTCGAGCTCACGCCGAGTCCGACAAGGACAATCACGCCCACCACGCAAGCGGCTGCCACAAGGGGCGACAACTGCTTCCACAAAGACTTGCGGACGACGCGCACCACGGGCGGCGCCGCCTCGGCAGCCACGCTCCGCATCACCTCCTCCTCTACGCGATCAAAATAGGCGTCGGGGACGGTGAACGGACGCTCCGTACCGTACCGGGTCTTCAATGCCTCATCTATCTCCATCATGATTTCTTCTTTTTCATATAGGACGCATCGCGAGAAAGAAAGTTTAGAGCCCACCGAAAAAAATCATCATGCCGCGAAGGAATTGAGCAAGAAGGCCGATGGCGAGGAAACCGCGATAGCAGTTGGCGAGGTAATCTCTGAGGCAGTTGCCGAGGAAAGCTCGGTAGCTGATTCCCCCTCCAAGATTCACATCTTAGAGGGGCGAAACACAAGTCTATGCAAAAGATTTACCTTTGGGAAACACTATATCCCAGTACAGAAACAACGTTCTGCCTCTCCGTGGCTACACGCCCGTCATGCAGCTCGTCACGCCGAGGGCCGTAGCGATGGCCGTGAGAATCGAGATGGCGGTCTGAATGACGAAGCGCCATACCTGTCTTTTCTTTTCATCCATGATTGTTCTTTTCGTTTAAGGGTTCGACAAATGAAGTCTTTTCACTCTGCTTTCAGTGGCAATGCGAGGACAAGCGAAGAAGACAACCAATACAACATTTACAACGTTTTACAACCAAGTTTGTCCACTCAATGTCCTCAATGCCATTAGGATAAGTTTTAAAAAACAACTAAAATAACTTTTACAACTATAACAACTCTTTCGGTAAGCCATGAGCAGAACTGAGCTTGCTCAAGTTATGCCATGGCGAGAAAGAGTGCCATAAAATGGAACAGCTTCGCCAGGACATTGCATCTTCGAGGCCGATGGTTGCTTGTAGCGAAACAACATTTACAACGCTTCGCCTTGCTTATAAGTAGATACTATTCCAGCAAGGGCATTGTCCCCGCGAAGCTGTTGTATCTTGTTGTTTACCTTGCAGAAGGCTTGTTACACGCATAGCGTGTGTTTGTCCCCCGCGAAGCGTTTGTTCATAGTTGTAAATGTTGTTTTTGTTGTTTTCCATCCTCAGCAGGCGACAAGGGAGAGGGCGAGGTAGCGAGAGGTCGTTCCTATCGTGTGGCGAAGTTCCTTTAGTAGGCGCCGTGGGCGGGTGGCCCGTGGGAAGCCCCTGGGCTTCGCCCTCCCCCTTTACGCAGGGCGGGTGGCAGGGTCTGCGACTGGTGCAGACGTGGCTGCAAGAGCCGTGGCTACAAGCAGACGTTCTGCTGCTCGTTGGGCCGTGAGGCCCTGCCGACCCGCCCGTGAGTTAATCGCCCAGGGTGCCGCCGCCCTGGTCTCCGCCGCCCGTGGTGGCCGTCTTGAAGGAGGCCGTGAGCGTGAGGTCGGAGGTGAGCTTCACCGTGCGCGGGTTCTGCGTGCTGCCGTCGCTCC
>ERZ1673743.83-NODE-83-length-155807-cov-25.762674_pt1 | contig 155807 bp, 161 predicted proteins | sample MGYA00580197_ERZ1673743 | MGnify/ENA primary metagenome ERZ1673743 (study PRJEB41218, sample SAMN15661795) | gut metagenome | host: Homo sapiens | place: Canada: London | collected 2015-08-20/2019-03-30 | study: EMG produced TPA metagenomics assembly of...
CCGGAACATCGTTCCGGCGCCGCTGCTTATTGCCGGCATTTCAAGCGCGGAGAGGGTGCCCTGCTTCAGTTCAGAGTGCCGTCCTTTTGCCGGAACAGGGCCTGTACCCGGCGGCGGAGCACGGCATGCTCCGGCCGGGTCAGCAGCGGGTCGCCGGCCAGCAGCTGCTGCGCGGCATCCCGGGCCTCGGCCAGCAGGGGCATATCGCAGCTGAGGTCGGCAGCCTTCAGCGTGGGCAGGCCGTGCTGGCGGCTGCCGAAGAAGTCGCCGGGGCCCCGGAGCTTCAGGTCCTCCTCGGCGATGCGGAAGCCGTCGTTCGTCTGGGTCAGGGCTTTCAGCCGCCGTTTCGTGTCGTCATTCTGCACGTCGCTGAGCAGAACACAGTAGCTCTTGGCCTGGCCGCGGCCCACCCGGCCGCGCAGCTGGTGCAGCTGGCTCAGGCCGAAGCGGTCGGCGTTCTCCACCACCATCAGTGTGGCGTTGGGCACATCCACGCCCACCTCCACCACGGTGGTGGAGACCAAGATATCGCTCTCCCCGGCGGCGAAGGCGGCCATGACCTTTTCCTTCTCCTTTGGCTTCATACGGCCGTGGAGCACGGCTATCCGCAGCTCGGGGAAGGTATCCTCCTGCAGTGCCTTGGCGTAGGCCGTCACGGCCTTGCGCTCGTCGGGCAGAGCGTCATCCTCGCCCACCAGCGGGCAGACGATGAACACCTGATGGCCCTCCTGCACCTGCTTGCGGATAAAGCCGTTGAGCCGCGCCCGGTATTTCTCGCCCAGAGCGAAGGTCTCCACTGTCTGCCGTCCCGGCGGCAGCTCGTCGATCACAGACACATCCAGATCGCCGTAGATGATAAGGGCCAACGTCCGGGGAATCGGGGTGGCGGACAGCACCAACGTGTGCGGGGCGGCGCTCTTGTGGGACAGGGCAGAGCGCTGTTCTACGCCGAAGCGATGCTGTTCATCGGTGATCACCAGACCCAGGCGCGTATACTGCACGTCCGCCGTCAGCAGGGCGTGTGTACCGATGCACAGTGTGATATCCCCGCTTTGCAGGCCGGCCAGAATGGCGCGGCGTTCCCTGACGGGGGTGGAGCCGGTGAGCAGAGCGCACGGCAGGCCGAAGCGGGCGAACAGCGGGGCCAGATTTTCGTAATGCTGGCGTGCCAGTATTTCCGTGGGGGCCATCAGGGCCGACTGCCAGCCGCTTTGGGCGGCGAACCACACGCAGGCGGCGGCCACCATGGTCTTGCCGCTGCCCACATCGCCCTGGCACAGGCGGTTCATGGGCCGGCCGGAGGTCATATCGCCTACGGCGTCCGCAATAGCCCGCCGCTGGGCGGCGGTGAGGGCAAAGGGCAGGGCGGCATAGAAGGGCGCCATGTCCGCCGCTTGACAGGGCAGGCCGGCCACCGTCTCCCGCCGCTGCCGCAGCAGAGACAGACCGCAGCTCAGAAGGAACAGCTCCTCAAATACCAGACGCCGCCGCGCGGTATCCAGCGCCTCCTCCGAGGCGGGGAAGTGGATATTCTCGTAGGCAAACCCGGCATAGCACAGATGGTGTGCCTGCCGGATTCCGTCCGGCAGCACATCTTCCGGCAGGTCGCGGCACTGGTCCAGCCCCTGGCGTACGGCCTTGGCCACCATAGTCTGTGTCAGCCCCGCCGTCAGGGGATAAATGGGCATGATGCGGCCGGTGAGCAGCTGCTTCCCCTCCGTCTCCAGCAGGGGATTGACCATGCGGCGGCGCACACCGCCGCCCTCGACCTTGCCGTAGAAGATGTAGGTCTCTCCCGGATGCAGGACATTTTTGCGGTATTCCTGGTGGAAGAAGGATACATCCAGCACGCCGCCCTCGTCCACAGCCCGTACCTGCACCAGCGTCTGACCACCGCGGATACGGGCGGTAGTGGGGGGCTGGGCGATCATGGCCTTGCAGCAGGCGTACTCCCCCTCCGGTAGGTCCCGGATAGGGTAGAGCTGCGAACGGTCTTCCCATCGGCGGGGATAGTAGGCGATCAGGTCGCCCAGGGTGAAAACGCCCAGCTTTTCAAAAGCCTTGGCCCGGGCCTCGCCCACGCCTTTGATATAGCGGATATCGGTATTGAGATCGGCCATGGGTGCCCCTCCTTTGCGGTTTTGTACATTGTACCACAGCCGCACGGCAAAGACAAACGAAAAACCGGGGCGACAGCGCCGTCCCGGTTTCGTATCTCATTCGTGCTCGGCCAGATAGCGGGCCACATACACGCCGCTGGCGCTGGCGTGGGACAGGGAGTGGGTGACGCCGCTGCCATCGCCGATGACGAACAGGCCCTTGTGCGGCGTTTCCAGATTTCTATCCAGTGCCACCTCCATGTTGTAGAACTTCACCTCCACGCCGTAGAGCAGCGTGTCGTCGCTGGCGGTGCCGGGGGCGATCTTGTCCAGGGCGTAGAGCATTTCGATGATGCCGTCCAGGATACGCTTGGGCATCACCAGGCTCAAATCGCCGGGTGTGGCGGCCAGCGTGGGGGTCATGAAGCCCTTTTCGATGCGCTTGGGGGTGCTGCGCTGGCCGCGGATCAGGTCGCCGAACCGCTGGACCATCACGCCGCCGCCCAGCATATTGCTCAGGCGCGCGATGCTCTCGCCGTAGCCGTTGCTGTCCCGGAACGGCTCGGTGAAGTGTTTGGATACCAGCAGGGCGAAGTTGGTGTTCTCCGTGTGCATGGCGGGGTCCTCATAGCTGTGGCCGTTGACGGTGACGATGCCGTTGGTGTTCTCGTTGACCACCGCGCCTCTGGGGTTCATGCAGAACGTGCGTACCTTATCCTGGTATTTCTCGGTCTTATAGACGATCTTGCTCTCATAGAGCTCATCGGTGATGGGGGCAAACACCTCGGCGGGCAGCTCCACCCGCACGCCGATATCCACACGGTTGGACTTGGTGGGGATATCCAGCGATTGGCAGACGGACTCCATCCACTTGCTGCCGCTGCGTCCCACAGAGATGATGCACTTGTGTCCCGTGAACACGCCCTTGTCCGTTTCGGCCTCGTAGGCGCCATCTTCGGTGATGGACAGCGCCTTTACCGGGGTGAGGAAGTGGAAGTCCACATGGTCCTTCAGCTTGGCGTACAGGTTCTCGAGGACCTTATAGTTGATGTCCGTGCCCAGGTGCCGCACGGAGGCGTCCAGCAGGTGCAGATTGTTTTGCAGGCACAAGCGCTTGAAGCCGCTGTCGGCGGTGGAGTAGAGCTTCGTCCCCGCGCCGCCGCAGGCCACGTTGATATCGTCCACGTAGTGCATCAGCTCCATGGCCTTCTGCTTGCCGATGTATTCGTACAGTGTGCCTCCGAACTCGTTGGTCAGGTTATATTTGCCGTCGGAAAATGCGCCGGCGCCGCCGAAGCCGTTCATAATGGCGCAGGTCTTGCAGTGGATGCAGGACTTCACCTTGTCGCCGTCGATGGGACAGTGCCGCTTTTCCAGCGGGTTGCCAGCCTCCAGTACGGCTACCTTCCACTCCGGCCTGCGCTGCATCAATTCATAGGCGGAAAAAATACCGCCGGGGCCGGCGCCGATAATGATCACATCATAAGTCATGGAGATACCTCCTTATGTTTTATCCGCAGAATATTATAACAAGGAAACGGAAACTTGCAACCCGCAATTTCTTATGGCAGGCATATCAAAATGTAATTTCACTTTTCTTATCGTAAAGCGCTGGTGTTTCGGTTTATCCTGTGCTACAATAGAAAAAATCACACAGGAGGACGCCGCCATGAGCTACGCAGACCGCATATTCAAGGAAAACTGCCGGGAGATCCTTACCCACGGCGTATGGGATACCGACCAGAACGTGCGTCCCCACTGGGAGGACGGCACGCCCGCCCACACCGTCAAAAAATTCGGCATCGTAAATCGTTACAACCTGCGCCAGGAGTTCCCCATCCTCACCATCCGCCGAACGTACTTCAAGACCTGTATCGACGAGCTGCTGTGGATATGGCAGCAGAAGTCCAACAACATCCATGATCTCCGCGGGCATATCTGGGACAGCTGGGCCGATGAGAACGGCTCCATCGGCAAGGCCTACGGCTATCAGCTGGCGGTGAAGCATCAGTATCCCGAGGGGGAGATGGACCAGGTGGACCGGGTGCTGTACGACCTGAAGCACAACCCGGCCAGCCGCCGCATCCTGACGAATATCTACAATTTTCAGGATCTGCACGAGATGGCACTGTACCCCTGCGCCTACTCCATGACCTTCAACGTCTCCGGCCATACGCTGAACGCTATCCTGAACCAGCGCAGCCAGGATATGCTGGCGGCAAACAACTGGAACGTGGTGCAGTACGCTGTGCTGGTGCACATGATGGCGCAGGTGTCTGGGCTGCAAGCGGGCGAGCTTGTCCATGTTATCGCCGACGCTCATATCTACGACCGCCATGTGCCCATCATCGAAAAGCTGCTGGAGAAGGACGAGCGTCCCGCGCCTAAGTTCAGCATCGATACGTCCGTGACGGATTTCTATCAGTTCACCCGCGACAGCTTCTCGTTGGAGGGGTACGACCCCCAGCCCTTCGAGGACAAGATCCCTGTGGCCATTTAAGGAGGGAACGCCATGTATGCCATCGTCGCCGTGGATGAGAAGTGGGGAATCGGCAGGGACAACGCCCTGCTGTTCAACCTGCCCGCCGACCTCAAGCGGTTCAAGGAGTTGACCTCCGGGCATACGGTCCTCATGGGCCGCAAAACGCTGGAGTCCCTACCCGGCGGGAGGGGCCTGCCGAACCGGCGCAATATTGTCCTGACCGGGCAGCGGGGCTTCACGGCAGAACGGGCCGAGATCGTCCACTCTCCGGCGGAGGCACTGCTGACTGCCGATGAGGACAGCTGGGTCATTGGCGGCGAGAGCGTCTATCGGATGTTCCTGCCGCTGTGCGATCGGGTCTATATGACACGAATTGCCGCCGATGGCAGCGCGGACGCCTTCTTCCCTGATCTGGAGCACGATCCCGGGTGGAGACTGGACAAGCGCTCGGCGGATATGGAGGAAAACGGCCTGCGGTTTCGTTATGAGGAGTATGTTCCGGTAAAAGGTGAATAAAATGACCCCCCGATACCGTCGGGGGGTCATTTTATTCTTCCATGTCCACGGTGATGTTGTCGGTGCCGTGCTGTTCAAACTCACCTAAGTACGTCTCCATCCGGGCCATGATCTCATCGTAGTTCTCCGGCGTGATGGGGGGATCGTCCATGTCCCGCAGGGCCAGCTCCTGGGCCAGTATCTCAAAGAACGTGGCGTCCTCATAGGCCATGATGGCCTCATGGATACCGCCGTCGGCAAAGGCGCGGGAGGGGATCAGCTCTCCCTGGTACAACTCCGTCAGGGGCGCCATGCCGTGGTCCAGGCAGTGGGCAAACACCAGGCTCTCCACCTGGTCGTACTCCTTGATGCGGTCGTCGCCACGGGTGGAGTTCAGCACCCAGTTGCCGATATACACCAGATCCAGCAGACGCCGGAATTGCTTTTCCGTCATGTTCAGTTCCATCATACCACCTCCATCACGGGCAGAAATTCATTTCCACGATTATAGCACGTTCCCGCAGGGATTGCCACAGAAAAAAATGAACAGGTGCGCCAATTTTTAGCTTGTAACGATAGGGGAAACATAGTACAATATATGAGTTAAACTATGCACTGCCGCCGCGGCGGCAGGAAAAAGGAGGGCGCATATGGATCAGCGGCCTATCGGGGTGTTCGACTCCGGCTCCGGCGGATTGACCGCCGTGCGGGAGATACGTAGCATCCTCCCCTCTGAGAACATTATATACTTCGGCGACACGTCCCGTGTGCCCTACGGCGGGCGCTCGGCGGAAATATTGCTGCGCTACGCCCGGCAGGATGTACATTTCCTGCGGAGCTTTGATGTGAAAGCGCTGCTGGTGGCCTGCGGCACCGTATCTACCAACGCTCTGCCGGTGCTGGCGGCCGAGAACGATATCCCCGTTCTCGGTGTGGTGAAGCCCTCCTGCGCGGCGGCCGCCGCGGCGACCCGAAATAAGCGGGTGGGCCTGATCGCCACGGCGGCATCCGTGCGCTCCGGGGCCTATGAGCGCTGTCTGGCGGCGCTGGACGGCGCCATTCAGGTGTATGTCAAGGCCTGCCCTCTGTTTGTGCCGCTGGTGGAAAACGGGCGCTTCCGCCCCGGTGATCCGGTCATCGAGACGGTGGCCCGGGAGTATCTGGAGCCGCTGCGTGCCACGGGGATCGACACCCTCATCCTGGGCTGCACCCACTATCCGCTGCTGACGGAGATCATCGCGGACATCATGAGCCCCGACGTGACGCTCATCGACTCCGGCGCTGCGGCGGCGCGGGTCCTGCGGCAGACGCTGTCAGACCGGGGTGCGCTGGCCCAACGTGACCACGGCACACTGACACTGTATGCCAGCGACCAGCCGGAGGACTTCGGTGCGCTGGCAGGGCAGTTTCTGCGGCGACCGCTGGAAAGCGCGGTACAGCACGTGGACATCGAGAGGTACTGACATGGACAAGGTACAGGTACTGGTCCGCAGCCACAGTGACTTTGCCGGCGGCGTGGACGAATTGACCTTCCGGGGCACAGGGACGCTGGAAAAGACCGACTATGGCTATCGCCTGCGCTATACGGCGCAGAACGAACTGGACGGAAGCGCCGTGGCCTCGGAGATGCGGCTGGAGACGCAGCAGCGTCGGGCCGTGGTCATCACCGAGTCCAAGGACGGCGGATACGGTCTGCTGCTGGACCCTCAACGGCAAACGGTCACGCAGATCGCCGGCGGCGACGGCGGTGCGCTGACGCTGCACGTGGACACGAAGGAGGTGTCCTGGCACCTGCCCCGAAAGGGCGATGGCCATATCACATTGACGTATACATTGCTGCTGGGCACGCAGGCGCTGTCCGCCCTGTACCTGGCACTGACTTTGACAAAAGAGGAGAAGGACGCATGAATATGATCGAAAGCGCCAAGGCGCAGGTACGGCAGCTGACAGTGGCTGCATATGAAAAGGCTGCGGCCGCAGGGCTGCTGCCTGCCGGTATCACCGCCGAGCCGGCGGTGGAGATTCCTAAGGACACCGCCAACGGCGACTATACCACCACCTTCTGCCTGGCGGCGGCCAAGGCTATGAAGATGAACCCCCGTCAGGTAGCCCAGACGCTTATCGACCATATGACGCTGACGGACAGCTATTTCACCTCCGTGGAGATCGCCGGCCCCGGCTTTATGAACTTCCGCCTGGGCGGCAAGTGGTTCGCCGACACCGTCTCCGGCATTGAGACGGCAGGGGAGAAGTACGGCGAGAACGACACGCTGGCTGGTAGGAAGTACATGGTGGAGTTTGTCTCCGCCAATCCCACCGGCCCCATGCACATGGGCAACGCCCGGGGCGGCGTGCTGGGAGACACTTTGGCCAGCGTGCTGCAAAAGTCCGGTGCGGACGTGTGGCGTGAGTTCTACGTCAACGACGCGGGCAACCAGATCGAAAAGTTCGCCAAGAGTCTGGAGGCCCGGTACTTCCAGATCATCAAGGGCGAGGACGCGGTGGAATTCCCCGAGGACGGCTACCACGGCGACGATATCCGGGAGTTGGCCCAGGCTTTCTACGAGAATGAGGGCGATAAGTATCTGGACTGCGACGAAAAGACCCGCCATGACGCCCTGGCCCAGTTCGGTCTCAGCGTCAATATCCCCAAGATGAAGGCCGATCTGGCCCGGTACGGCATTCAGTACGACCAGTGGTTCTTCGAGTCTTCCCTTCACGACAGCGGCTATGTGGCTGACACCGTGCAGGCGCTGACGGACAGGGGCTATACCTATGAGAAGGACGGCGCGCTGTGGCTGAAGACCTCCGATATCCTGGCCGCCCAGCTGCGGCAGGAGGGCAAGAGCGACGAGGCTATCGAAAAGCTTGGCCTGAAGGACGACGTGCTGCGCCGCGCCAACGGGTTCTATACCTACTTCGCTGCCGATATTGCCTATCACCGCAACAAATTCGCCGTCCGCGGCTTTGACAAGGTTATCAACATCTGGGGCGCCGACCACCACGGCCATGTGGCCCGGCTGAAGGGTGCTATGGACGCTCTGGGCCTGGATGGCCAGCACCGGTTGGACATCGTGCTGATGCAGCTGGTGAAGCTGGTCCGCGACGGCGAGACCGTCCGTATGTCCAAGCGCACCGGCAAGGCCATCAGTCTCACCGACCTGCTGGACGAGATCCCTGTGGATGCCTGCCGCTGGTTTTTCAACGCCAAGCCGGAGACGCAGATGGAGTTCGACCTGGGCCTGGCCGTCCGGGAGGACAGCGAGAACCCGGTGTACTACGTACAGTACGCCTATGCCCGCATCTGCACGCTGGTGAAGGCGCTGGCGGCGGAGGGATATACCGTTCCCGCCGCGGCGGAGGCTGATCTGTCCGTCCTGACCGCCGACGAGGAGAAGGCCCTCATCAAGCAGCTGGCCCAGTACCCTGCCGTGGTGCAGTTGGCCGCCCGGGACTACGACCCCAGCTTCATCAACCGCTATCTGGTGGAACTGGCTGCCGCGTTCCACAAATTCTACAACGCCTGCCGCATCAAGGGCGAAGCGGAGAACGTGCTGCTGGCACGGCTGAAGCTGGCGGACACCGCCCGCGCCGTGCTGAAAAACGGCATGACGCTCATTGGCTGCTCTGCACCGGAGAAGATGTAAACTATGAAAAAGCCATCCCGTGAGGGGTGGCTTTTTCACGTCTCAAAGAACAGTCGGACGGCCCAGGCCGCGGCCAGGTAGGCAGCCAGGTCCGCCGTCAGGGCGGCGGGAATGGTGTAGCGTGTCCGCTTGATCCCCGCCGCGCCGAAATAGACGGCGACGGTGTAGAACGTCGTCTCGGTGCAGCCCAGCATCACGGCGGCGCAGCGCCCGATGTAGCTGTCCGGTCCGTATTGGCGCATGATGTCGCCGCCGGCGGCCAACGCCCCGGAGCCGGACAGCGGGCGTATCACCAGCAGCGGGGCCGTCTCCGGCGGTACGCCCAGAACGGTGAGCGCCGGGGCGAGCAGAGCCGTCAGGGCATCCAATGCGCCGGAGGCCCGCAGCATATACACCGCCGTCAGCAGGGCGGCCAGCGCCGGCAGAATGGATACCGCTACCTGCAGGCCACTTTTTCCTCCAGTGACAAGGGCGTCGTAGACATCCACGCGCCGTCGGGCGCCCCACAGGGAGGCGCCGGACAGCAGCAGCGGCAGTATCCAGGCGGAAAATGGCTCCATCTCATGTCCTCCACACCCGGCCCAGCACCCGGGCGCAGGCCAGGCCCGCTGTTACCGACAGCGCCGAGGACAGCCATACCGCCGGCAGGATATCCAGCGGCGCGGCGCTGCCCAGTCCGCCCCGCAGGGCGGCCACGGTGGAGGGCAGCAGCTGCACCGAGGCGGTGTTCAGCACCACCAGACGGCACAACTCGTCGCTTGCGGTGCCGCTACAGCCCACCGCCATACGCCTGGCGGCCTGTATACCCGCCGGCGTGGCGGCGTTGCCCAGCCCCAGCAGATTGGCGCTGACGTTAGCACTGAGGGCAGCCAGCGTCTCCTCGTCCCGCCCTGCCTGGGGCAGCAGACGCCGCAGGACCGGGCGCAGCAGGCGGCTCAGTCCCGCCGCCATGCCGCTGCGCCGCATCAGCTCCAGTACACCGGACCACAGGCACAGTGCCCCAGCCATGACCAGTACCAGCTCCACCGCAGCAGCGGCACCCTCCAGTGCCGCCGCTGTCACCGCCGACAGACGGCCGCTGACTGCACCGTACACCAGGGACACCGTTACCATCAGCGTCCAGAATATCCCCATCGCCACACCGCGCACCTCCTTACGGGAGAAGTCTACGCGGCGGTCTGTGCGGTTATTTGCAAAAATTCTCGACACGTTTCGAATTGTTGTTGACATGCTTCGTTGAATATGTTAAAATACAGGTATAAAATTTGCGGGGATTTTGTTATTACTGCATAGAGGGGGGAGGACATGAAATCTACCGGTATTGTCCGCCGCATCGACGAGCTTGGCCGGATCGTGGTCCCGATCGAAATGCGCCGCGCGCTGGATATCGGCGAGCGTGAGACAATGGAGATCAGCGTGGAGGGCGACGGCATCGTGCTGCGCCGCGCCCATGTGGGCTGCGTGTTCTGCGACGGCAACAAGGATATATCCGCGTTCCGCGGCAAGAATATCTGCGCCAAGTGCAGGCGCGAGCTGCAAAAGACCTGAAAACAAGAAAAAACAGTGCCGCCCACTGGGGCGGCACTGTTTTTTTCGTCTTATGCTTTCAGCGCGGTATCGTACAGGGCGTTGCGGGGCAGGCCGGTGTCGTCCGCTACCCGACGCACGGCCTCCTTCAGCTTCATGCCGCCGTCCCGCAGGGCCAGCACCCGTGCTGCGCCCTCTTCCAGCGTCAGAGCCGGCAGGTTCTGCTTCTCCCGGCCCGCTACCACCAGAACGTACTCCCCCCGCGGCTCGTTGTCCCGGTAGAAGTCCGCGGCCTGGGCCAGTGTGGTGCGGACAGTGTCTTCATGGAGCTTTGTCAGCTCACGGCACAGGGCGGCGGGCCTGTCTCCCAGCAGCTCCACCATGTCGGCCAGTGTCTGCCGCAGGCGGTGGGGCGCCTCGTGAAACACCATGGTGCGCGCCTCGCCGGTCAGCTCCTCCAGGGTAGCGCGGCGCTCTTTTTTACCGGAGGGCAGAAAGCCCTCGAAGGTGAAGCGCCGGGTGTCCAGCCCGGACACGGCCAGGGCGGCGATGGCGGCGCAGCAGCCGGGAATGGCCTGTACCGTCACGCCGTTTTCGGCGCACAGGGCCACCAGCTCCTGCCCCGGATCGCTGATGGCCGGGGTGCCGGCGTCGGTGACCAGCGCGCACGTTTCGCCGGAGAGCAGACGCTCTAAAATGGCCTGTCCCGCCGCAGCGCGGTTGTGCTCATGGTAGCTGACAAGCGGCTTTTTGATGTCAAAATGGTTCAGCAGCTTCACGCTGACGCGGGTGTCCTCCGCTGCGATGAAGTCTGCCTGGGCCAGCGTTTCTGCGGCGCGGGGCGAGAAGTCGCCCAGGTTGCCGATGGGCGTGGCCACCAGATACAGGATACCTGCCATTGGGAATTACCCCCTGTCCTTGAAATAAATGCGGCGCAGCTCGCCACTTTCGCCGCCGTCTGCTTGTAGCAGCAGCGGCGTGTGCACCGCCAGTCCGGCCCCGCCGTGACGGCGGCAGGACAGCAGCACCAGCCGCGGCGGTGTCTGTGCGTCCTTCTGCACGAAGCGCAGCACCTTCGGCTCCAGCCGGTGGCGGCGCAGGACGTCCATCAGTTCCGCCGTCCGTTCCGCCCGGTGGACCAGGCAGAACCGTCCACCGCTGCGGAGCAGATACGCTGCCGCAGCACACAACTGGTCAAAGGTGCAGGCGGTTTCGGACCGGGCCGTGCCCCGGCTTCCCTCCGCCACCCGTCCTGTGTGGGGCGGGAAATAGGGCGGATTGGCCACGCACAGGTCGAAACTCCCGGCTTTTGGCAGAGCTGTCCGATCCCGCAGGTCGGCCCGCAGCACGGCAACGCGCTCCTCCAGACCATTGACGGCGGCGTTTTCTTCCGCCAGCGCACAGGCAGCACTGTCGATATCAATGTTGGTGATGTGCAGTTCCTGCTGCCGCGCCAGCAGCAGGAGGCCCAGCAGGCCGATCCCGGCGCCCAGGTCACAGACGCGCTCACCACGCCGCACTTCGGCAAAGTCCCCCAGCAGGAACGTGTCGGTGGAGGGCTTGAACACGTTGTCGTCAAAGCGGAAGCGAAAACCGCCCGGCCACAGCTCATCCCAGTGCTCCATGCCGCTTCCTCCTCTGCACATAGCTGTACTATCCGTTGACAAAGGGGTGTCTGCCCTTATCGGCGGATGATATCATGGTGACACTGCGTTGATACCATGTTGATACCATGATGACACCATTGTAATACAAAACCAGGGGGGATACAACAAAAAAGTGACCGGCACCGCCGGTCACTTTTCCTCATCGTTGTGCTTGGTTCAATTACTCAGCGGGGCTGATAGCGCCGTTGGGACAGGTGTCAGCGCAGGAACCGCAGTCCAGGCAAGCGCCGGCGTCGATGACGTAACGATCATCACCCTGAGAGATAGCGCCCACGGGGCAAGCATCAGCGCAAGCGCCGCAGCTCACGCAAGCAGAACCGATCTGATAAGCCATAGTAAGTACCTCCATTAAGATTGTAAACACATTGTACCATGAAAAATGAAAAAATCAACCCCATTTTCCGTGGAAATTCAAGGTTTTTAGTTAGCATGCACTAACTCGCGAAATCCCGGGAAACGCCCGGTCAGCTGCCGGTGACTACCATGTACAGCAGTGCCGCCGTCTCCCTCGCCCAGTAGCCGGCGGTCAGGAACCAGGGGCTGGCGCAGCCGTCGGAATACGGTGTCAGTCCGCTGCGCTGCGCCCAGATGGCGGCACGCAGCTGGTGGAAGTTGTCCGAGGCGATGGCCACGTCCGTGGACAGGCCCTTCTCCCGCAGCAGCGCGGCGGAGAAGGCCAGGTTCTTTTCGGTGGAGGCGGACTGGTCTTCCAGCAGGATACGCTCTGGCGCGATACCCATGGACACCAGCGTGTCGCGGATACACTGGGCCTCGCTGATGGGCTCGCTGCCGTTCTGCCCGCCGGAGGCGATGCACAGGGCGTCCGGGTGCGCGGTCAGATAGTCATAGGCCGCGTTGATGCGGCCCCGCAGCATCAGGCTGGGGTGGCCGTCCGGGAACACCTGGCAGCCCAGCACCACTACGGTGCAGTCCTGTCCGTCGGCGGGCCGGTCCGCGGCGGCCATGGCCATTTTACCCAGCGTTACCAGAATGGCCGTCATACACACGGCGATCACGCAGCCCACCAGCGCGCGAAGCCATTTTGGCCGCAGCAAGCGGCGGAAGAAGTCCGGCCATGTGAGCCACGCGGCGCACAGCAATAGCAGCGCCGCCGGCCAGACCATGCCGAAGTGCAGGATACCCATACCCAGCGGCAGCAGGAAGAACACCGCCGCCAGCAGGCAGAGGACAGCCAATATACGCCGCGGGGTCTTTGCCATGTCAGTTCTCCTTGATATGTCCGGCGATGCGCTGCATGATCATATCCAGCGCCACCAGGTTGTGTCCGCCCTCCAGCACGATGATGTCCGCAAACTTCCGCGCGGGCTCTACGAACTGCTCGTGCATGGGCTTCACGGTGGTCAGGTACTGATTTACCACGGACTCCAGCGACCGTCCGCGTTCCTCCACGTCCCGCAGGGCGCGGCGCAGGATACGCACGTCGGCGTCTGTTTCCACAAAGATCTTGATGTCCAACAGGTCACGCAGCGCCTTGTTCTGGAAGATCAGGATACCCTTCACGATGACCACCTTGGTGGGATTGATCTCCACCGTCTCGTCGGTACGGTTGTGGATGGCGTAGTCGTACACGGGGCAGTGGATGGTCTCGCCCCGCTTCAGCGCCTTCAGGTCCTCGATCATCAGGTCGGTGTCGAAGGCGTCGGGATGGTCGTAGTTTTGCAGGCAACGCTCGGCGAAGGGTCTGTCCTGCCGCTTGTAGTAGTTGTCGTGGTGTACCACACTGATGTCGCTGCCGAAGCGTGCAGCCAGGTGCTCGGTGAGCGTGGTCTTGCCGCTGCCGGTGCCGCCGGCGATGCCGATGAAAATGGTGTTCATAGTTGCGCCTCCCCGCATTTCTCTGGCTCTATTATAAGAAGCGCGGCCGGGAAAAGCAAGTGCCGGCGTGAAGTGTTGTAAAAAAAGGATGAATTTCCTCGAAATGCAGTTGACGGGCGGCACAAAAATGAGTATGATATGTATTATGTAAATCCAATGCCCGGTATGGAGGTTTTCTATAATGAGTCTGATCAAATGTCCCAAGTGCGGAGAGATGTTCTCCGATAGCTATAAGACCTGCCCCTTCTGCGAGGAAGACGAGGCCTATTACAGCGGCAAGGTGCGTAAGCACAAGGGCCGCCGCGCCGCCGAGAGCCGCCGCCGCAAAACGCCCAGCGTCCTGGGCCCCGTGGCCGTCATTGTTCTGATCCTGCTGGCGGCGCTGGTGGTGTGGCTGATCTTCGGCGACCAGATCAAGGAGGCCATCACCGGCGAGAAGCCCCCCATTACCGATGTGGACAAGCCCGACGACACCATCGACAAGCCTGACGACACGCCCGTCACGCCGACTATCTCCCTGAACCGCACCGTTCTGGTGCTGAACGTGGGCGACAAGGACGAGCTGAAGGTCAACGGCACGGAGGACACCGTGGAGTGGAGCAGCAGCGCGCCCACCGTGGCCAGCGTCAACTCCGCCGGTGAGGTGACGGCGCTGACCAAGGGCAACGCGGTCATTACCGCCGAGGTGAACGGCGAGTCCGTCACCTGCACCGTCACCGTCAAGGATGAAAGCGACGCGCCGGATAACGGCACCGATACGCCCGACAACAACAGCACGACCACCAAGCCCAATAACAGCAACAAGCCCAGCACCGGCAGCGTGGATGTCAGCAAGCTGACGCTGGAGAGCGAATACGGCACGACCATCAAGCCCAATGACGGCACGTTCGACATATCCCTGCCGGTGGGCCTGAGCTGCTCCTTCACGGTGAAGGGCACCGACATGACAGCCGCGTGGAGCAGCGCCGACAGCTCCATCGCCACCGTTTCCGCCGACGGCACGGTAAAGACCGTCAGCCGCGGCGAGACGACGCTGACCATCAAGATCGGCAGCACGGAAGTCAAGTGTTTGCTGCGCGTGACCAAATGATACACGAAACCGCCGCCATACCCGCGTATGGCGGCGGTTTTTTCCATTTGTTTCCGGGATTTAGAATATCTGATAATTGACGGTTTCTCTGTGGAATGATACAATAGAAAGAACGGAAACCGACGGCGGCTGTTCCGCCGCAAAATACAAAGTGAAGGAGCCGTGATGTATGTACCGTATCGTCAAGAAAGAAGCGCTCAAGCCCACTGTGATCCTCTATGAGATCGAGGCACCCATGGTGGCCAAAAAGGCAGAGCCGGGCCAGTTCATCATCCTGCGCGTGGATGAGAACGGCGAGCGTATCCCCATCACTATCCATGATTATGACCGCGAGAAGGGCACCGTGACCATCATCGTCCAGACCGTGGGCGCCACCACCGAGAAGCTGAGCCACAAGCAGCAGGGCGAGTGCCTGCATGATTTCGTGGGTCCCCTGGGCAAGCCCACCGAGACCGAGGGCAAGAAGAAGGTCTGCGTGGTCGGCGGCGGTGTGGGCTGCGCCATCGCGTATCCTGTGCTGAAGAAATTTCACGACTGCGGCGCCGAGGTCCACGCGGTGGTCGGCTTCAAGAGCAAGGACGTGGTCATTCTGGAGGATAAGTTCAAGGCGGTCTCCTCCGTGCTGAAGGTCTGCACCGACGACGGCTCCTACGGCCGCAAGGGTCTGGTCACCGAGGCGCTGAAGGAGCTGCTGGACGAGGGCAATGTGTACGACGAGATCTTCGCCATCGGCCCCATGGTCATGATGAAGTTCGTCTGTAAGACCACCGCGCCCTACAATATGCCCACCACCGTCTCCATGAGCCCCATCATGATCGACGGCACCGGTATGTGCGGCGGCTGCCGCCTGACCGTGGGCGGCGAGACGAGGTTCGCCTGCGTGGACGGCCCCGATTTCGACGGCCAGAAGGTGGACTGGGATCTGGCGGTGAAGCGCAACCAGATGTACCACGACTTCGAGGTGCGTAAGCACGAGGAAGTCTGCAATCTGTTCAAGCAGGAGGTAAAGTAAGATGGCTGCTAAGATCAATATGCGTTTGGACAAGAACGAGATGCCCTCCCAGGACCCCAATGTCCGCAACAAAAACTTCCTGGAGGTGGCCCTGGGCTACACCGAGGAGCAGGCGCTGGACGAGGCGGCCCGCTGCCTGAACTGCAAGAACCACCCCTGCGTGGACGGCTGTCCCGTGAACGTGCGTATCCCCGAATTCATCCAGAAGATCGTGGAAAAGGATTATGAGGGTGCCTATCAGGTCATCCACCAGACCAGCTCCCTGCCCGCTGTGTGCGGCCGTGTCTGCCCCCAGGAGAGCCAGTGCGAGATGCACTGCGTCCGCGGCAAGAAGGGCGACCCCGTGGGCATCGGCCGGCTGGAGCGCTTTGTGGCTGACTGGCACAACGCCCACAGCACCGAGGCCGCGGCGGTCCCCGCCCCCAACGGCCATAAGGTGGCTGTGATCGGCTCCGGCCCCGCGGGTCTGACCTGCGCCGGCGACCTGGCCAAGAAGGGCTATGAGGTCACGGTGTTCGAGGCGCTGCACCTGGCCGGCGGCGTGCTGGTGTACGGTATTCCCGAGTTCCGTCTGCCCAAGGCCATCGTCCAGAAGGAAGTGGACGGACTGAAGGCCATGGGCGTCAAGGTGGAGACCAACACCGTGGTTGGCCGCACCATCACCATCGACGAGCTGATGGAGGAGTACGGCTTTGAGGCGGTGTTCATCGGTTCCGGCGCGGGCCTGCCCATGTTCATGAACATCCCCGGCGAGAACCTGAAGGGCGTCTATTCCGCCAACGAGTTCCTGACCCGCATCAACCTGATGAAGGCCTACCGCGAGGACAGCGACACCCCCATCATGGACCTGAAGGGCAAGACCGTGGCCGTGGTGGGCGGCGGCAACGTGGCCATGGATGCCGCCCGCTGCTCCAAGCGGCTGGGCGCTGAGGTGTACGTGGTGTACCGCCGCGGCATGGAGGAGCTGCCCGCCCGTCACGAGGAGGTGGAGCACGCCATCGAGGAGGGCGTCATCTTCAAGACGCTGAACAACCCCGTCCAGATCAACGGCGACGAGCAGGACTGCGTCAAGTCCATGACCTGCATCGAGATGGAGCTGGGTGAGCCGGATGCCTCCGGCCGCCGCCGTCCCGTGGAGAAGAAGGGCAGTGAGTTCGACCTGCCCGTGGACGCGGTCATCATGTCCCTGGGCACCAGCCCCAACCCGCTGATCAAGTCCACCACCAAGGGACTTGAGGTCAACAAGAAGGGCGGCATCATCGTCAACGAGGAGGGCCTGACCTCCCGTCAGGCGGTGTATGCCGGCGGCGACGCTGTGACCGGCGCGGCCACCGTCATTCTGGCCATGGGTGCCGGCAAGCTGGGCGCAAAGTCCATCGACGAGTACCTGAGCAAGTAAGTACATCGAAAAGGCCCGCTGCAAAGCGGGCCTTTTTATGCCGGAAAGCGGTAAAATTTTACGTTCTCCTTATAGAAAGCGCCGCCGCGCTGTGGTATACTGGGAGCAGCAACAGACGGGAGGGGCCATTATGCCGAAAGACTTTATCGACTTCAACCAGAAAACAGGCTTTATCTGCGACATGGACGGCGTCATCTACCACGGGAACCGGATCCTGCCCGGCGTGGCGGATTTCATCCAGTGGCTGCATGAGGAGAACAAGGAGTACCTGTTCCTGACCAACAACAGCGGCTACACGCCCCGTGAGCTGCAGCAGAAGCTGGCCCGGATGGGACTGGACGTGCCGGAGGAGCATTTCTATACCAGCGCCCTGGCCACGGCGGCATTCCTGCGGGATCAGGCCCCGGGCTGTTCCGTGTTCGCCATCGGCGAGGCGGGGCTGCTGAACGCCCTGTACGACGCGGGCCTCACCATGAACGACGTGAACCCGGACTACGTGGTGGTGGGCGAGGGCCGCACCTACTCCCTGGATACGCTGACCAAGGCGGTGAACCTGGTCATGGCCGGTGCCAAGCTCATCGGCGCCAACTCAGACGTGTCCGGCCCCATCGAAAGCGGCATTGCGCCGGCCTGCCGCGCTCTGGTGGCCCCCATTGAAATGGCCACCGGCAAGCAGGCCTATTTCTGCGGCAAGCCCAACCCCCTGATGATGCGGACCGGCCTGCGGCTGCTGCACTGCCACTCCGCCGACGCGGTGATGGTGGGCGACCGCATGGACACCGACGTTATCTCCGGTCTGGAAAGCGGTATGTCCACGGTGCTGGTGCTCTCCGGTGTGTCCACCCGTCAAACGGTGGAGACGTATGCCTATCAGCCCAACGTCATTCTGGACGGCGTGGGCGACATCGCCCGTCTGGCCCGTAAAAACAAAAAATAGGCGCTACGGCCCGAGGGCCGGGAATGAAAAGAAGTGACCGCGGAAGCGGTCACTTCTTTTCATTCGTTTTCCAGCAGCAGGGTGTATGTCTCGCCAGCCACGGCGAACACGCGCTCCACATCGGTGTCCATCTGCTCCAGCAGCGGCCCCGATGCCTCGTAGTCCACGCAGGTGCCGCAGGAGGCGCTGAGCTTGCGGGGCACCGGCATCATCCGGGCCCGGACCCCCGCCGCCGTCAGGCGCTGGCAGGTCAGCAGAGCGGACAGATGGGTGTGGAACGTGGCGATATAGCGGCTCATTTGGACAGGGACAGACGGAAGTCCTGACCCTCCGGCGCCACGGCGACCTTGTAGCCGCTGTTTTCGGCGAAGCGGGTGACATTCTCCACGGAGCACTGGTTGTCCACCAGCACCTCCAGGGTGGCGGGGGCGTCGGCCTTTACGGCCTTCTGCACCATCACCACGGGCATGGGGCAGGAATAACCTCTTGCGTCAACAGTCATTGTGATGTTCCTCCTTTACTTGGCGGCCTCAACAGGCGCGCTGACAGCCTTGGGCATATTCCACAGGGACACACCCAGCATGATGAGGATACCCAGACACACGGCTGCTTTGCCATTGTTGGACAGACCGCCCACCACGATCTCCTTGGCCTCGTTCATGGCGTCGGCGTTGCCGGCCAGACCGAAGTTGTGGGCAAAGGCCGCGCCCACGATCATGCCGAACACGGTCACGGCGCTGTCACCGTTGCCCTCGCCGGCCAGGATCAGCTGACGCAGCGGGCAGCCGCCCAGCAGTACGCTGCCCCAGCCCACCAGGACCATACCCAGCAGGTTCCACAGCTGGCTGCTGTGGGCAATGGGCTGCAGCGTAAAGCCCAGCTTGAAGCTGCCGGTGATCAGGCTGCCCGCCAGAACGACCGCAAAGATGGCTACGAAGCCGTACAGCAGCTTAAAATCTCTGAACAGCATGGCGTCGCGGATACCGCCCACCATGCACAGGCGGGCGCGCTGGGCCAGAGCACCTACCACCACGGCGATCAGCAGTGCAGCCAGCATGGGCGCGTGCTTGGAGCCGGGGCCCTCCTCACTGAACTTGAACAGGCTGGGCACGGCGATGACCAGGATCAGCAGGCCGGTCATGATGATGGGCAGCACGCCGCCCTCGCCCTTCCCAACGGGATAGGCCCGCTTCAGGGAGAAGCCGCGCTTGAGGAACTGGATGCCGATGAAGATGCCCAGGGTGAAGCCCACCAGGCCTACCACGGCGTTCAGGTCGCCGCCGCCGATACGCAGGACCATCCGCAGGGGGCAGCCCAGGAAGGCCAGCGCGCCGATCATGACGAAGGCGCCCAGCACGAAGCGTGTGGCGGGGGAGGAGCCTGCCTTGGCCCGGAATTCCTTAGTGGCCACGGACATGACGAACGCGCCCAGCACCAGACCGATGATCTCCGGCCGGACGTACTGCACCTTGGCTGCGCTGTGCATACCCACCGCGCCAGTGATGTCCCGCAGGAAGCAGGCGATGCAGAAGCCCATGTTGGCCGGGTTGCCCAGATGGGTCAGCACCACGGCAGCCAGACCGACCACCGCGCCGGCGATGACCACGATCCAACTTACTTTTTTCATGTGATATGTCTCTCCTTTGCGTTATTTGTTTTAAAGAATAGCGATGCCATTATACGACACTGTACCGGAAAAGTCAAGACCGTGACAAACTTCGCTTTCTGTGGTATGATGGGTCACAAGCTGTAAGGAGGTGCCTGTATGGACGCCATTTATCTTGACAACGCGGCCACGTCGTTCCCTAAGCCGGCAGGGGTCAGCGATCGAATGAAATACTATCTGGACTGCGTGGGAGCCAACGTGAACCGTTCCGTGTATACCGCCGCCCAGGAGGCGGGGCTGGTGACGCTGACACTGCGGCAGCGGCTGGCCCGGCTGTTCGATTTTCCGGAGCCGCCTACCCACGTTATCCTGACGCCGGGTGCTACGGCGGGGCTGAATATGATCATCTCCGGCCTTCTGCGTCCCGGCGACCACTGCATCGTCAGCAGCATGGAGCACAACGCGGTCATGCGGCCGCTGCTGCGCCTGCCGGGGGTGGCGGTCAGCCGCATTCCCTGTGACGCCGAGGGCTTTGCAGATCTGGACGCCCTGCCGGGGCTGTTCCGGGAGGATACGAGACTGGTCATCATGGCCCACGGCTCCAACGTCTGCGGCGCGGTACAGGACGCGGCGGCTATCGGCCGCATCTGCGCGGAAAAGGGTGTGCCCTTTGCACTGGATGCCGCCCAGACGGCGGGACACCTCTCCGTGGACTTTCAGGCTTTCAGCCTCAGTGCCATGGCGGTACCGGGCCACAAGGGGCTGCTGGGCCCCGGCGGCGTGGGCGCGCTGCTGCTGCGGGACGATTTCGCCCAAAAGCTGACGCCCCTGATCGCCGGCGGCACCGGCAGTGCCTCGGACAGCGAGTACCTGCCGCCCTATCTGCCGGACCGGTTTGAGTCCGGTACGGCCAATCTCCCCGGCTGCTACGGCTGGGAGGCGGCCCTGCGCTTTATTGAGGAGACGGGCGTGGACGTTCTGCGGCAGCACGAGAGGGCGCTGTGCGCCCGGTTTCTGGACGGTCTTGCGGATATTCCCCAGGTCCGGCTGGTGGGCCCTCGGAACATGGACCGTCGGGTGGGCGTCATCTCCGTGGACTTCCTGCGCCGCGACAACGCCGAGATGGCCTATGCGCTGGAAGCGCAGTACGGCATCCTGACCCGCTGCGGCCTGCACTGTGCGCCCTCGGCTCACAAAACGTTGGGGACGTTTCCCCAGGGCACTGTGCGGTTTTCGCTGGGCTGGGCCAGCACGGAAGCGGACGTGGACGCGGCACTGGCGGCCATACGGGCCTTGGCATGAATTAAACCGGGCGGCACTGCCGCCCGGTTTTTGGTTATCGCAGAAGAATACGCTTGCCGCCGTGATATTCGCCCACGGTGCCGATACGCTGGGCACTGGGTACCACCGGCGTCAGCTCCGCCAGCAGCGCGTCCGCGTCCGTGGGGGCCACGGCCATCAGCAGGCCGCCGGAGGTCTGGGGGTCGAACAACAGGTCCTGTACGGCCAGCTCGGTGGTGCCTACGTCCACACCGGCTTCGGCGAAGCTGCGGTTGCGGTACATACCGGCGGGCAGCACGCCCATCCGGGCGAATTCCAGTGCCTCCGGGATCAGGTCGATGGCGGACACGTCGATATGCAGTGCCACGTCGCTGCCCTGGGCCATCTCGAAGCCGTGGCCCATCAGGCCGAAGCCGGTCACGTCGGTGCAGGCGTGGACCCGATAGCGGACCATCACGTCCCGGGCGGCCTTGTTCAGGGTGGTCATCATCCGGTTCATGAAGTCCACCGTCTCTTTCGTCAGCAGGTCGGCCTTCCCGGCGCTGGTCAGCACGCCGATGCCGATGGGCTTGGTCAGTACCAGCACGTCGCCGGGCCGCGCGGCGGAATTGGTAAGCATTTTGTCCGGGTGAACAAAGCCGGTCACGGCCAGGCCGTATTTCGGCTCATCGTCCAGGATGCTGTGACCACCGGTGATCAGGGCACCGGCCTCGTAGACCTTGTCATAGCCGCCCCGAAGGATGTCATGCACGGCCTCCTTCGGCATATCCTCCGGCACGGCCATGATGTTCAGACACAGCTTCGGCTCGCCGCCCATGGCATATACGTCGCTGAGGGCGTTGGTGGCGGCGATCTGGCCGAAGAGATAGGGGTCGTCGGCGATGGGTGGGAAAAAGTCCACCGTCTGCACCAGCGCCAGCTCGTCGCTGATCTTATACACGGAGGCGTCGTCGCTCTTGTCGAAGCCCACAAGCAGGTTGGGGTCGTGGTGCACGCGGATGCCCTCCAGCAGTTGGGCCAGTACGCCCGCGCCCACCTTGGCGCCGCAGCCGGCGCACTTGGTCAGCTTAGTCAGCTTGATGTTCTGCTCTTCCATGATTTGTCTCCTATCGCAGTGCACCGGTCAGGTGCAGTATGGCCTCCAGCGCGCCGCCGCCAACGGCCAGCGCCTTGTCTGAGGCGGTGGTGCAGTATTCCGGTTTGCACCGTGGGTCCACGTCACCGGATTTCATCCCCCGGTGTACCGGTGTGCCGCTGGGCAGAATACCCCGTACCACGCCGCCGATGGTGCATTTCATGGGCTGGCCGTTTACGGTCCCGGCGATGTCACCGGGCTGGACCTCGTCGCCGATGTCCAGTATCCGGGTGAAAATGCCGTCTGCCGGGGCGCGAAGCACGCGCTCACCGGCGTAGCCGCCGACCAGGCCGGGGATGTTGGTGTTGGGCAGGGCGCTGCCCTGATAGATGACGCGCCCCAGGGTGTGGCCGCGCATGGTCTCCACTACCGCGTGGCAGTCCTCTCCGGCGGTGAAGCCGGGCCCGATGCCTACCACCACGGGGGCGTCGGTGATGCGGGTGCCCAGATTGCGCTTGGCCAGTATGGCGTCCACCAGGGCATCCGGGTGCAGCTGCTCACGGCACAGGCACTCCGGGTCGGGGAGGACGGGTACCGCACCCTGCGCCAGCAGGGACAGCGCCTGCGCCGGGCTGTCGGCGCGGACGGCCCGCACGTCCTCTACCACTGTTTCGCCGTCGGTGATGGCGGGGGAGAAGCACACCGTCCGCCGTATGGCGGTGGGGCGGGGCAGGTCGGTCATGACCACCTGTATCCCGGCGCGGTACAGCCGCAAAGCGATGCCGGTGGCAATGTCGCCTGCGCCGCGTATCAAAACAAGCATAGCTAACCATCCTTTCGTTATCCGTACAATAACACAACGAGAGGGGGTTGTCAACAAAGCCCCGTTGACGGGGGGACGCAGGTCTGGTAAAATGGACCCACGAAAGGAAAGAAGGTGCTTCAGTGAACGACAACATCATCGTCCATATCACCGCCCGCCTGTTCGCGGAGGAAAAGTGCTACGGTCCCGGGGTTCACCGGCTGTTGGGCGCGGTGGCGCAGAACCATTCCCTGCGCGCGGCCGCGGCCTCCATGAACATGGCGTATTCCAAGGCGTGGAGCATCGTTCGGGCGGCGGAGCAGGGCTTCGACTGCAAACTGCTCCGGTCCACCATCGGTGGCTCCGGCGGCGGCGGCGCGCAGCTTACCGACGAGGCCCGACAGATCATGGAGGCCTATGACGCGTACTGCCGAAAGCTGGATGCCTATGGACAGGAGCTGTTTCGGGAATTGTTCGGCTTCTGCACAGAGAAATAAAAAAGGCCGCCCATCCGGGCGGCCTTTTTGCGGGCATCAAATGGTGGGCATCTCCATACCCAGGCGGCGGTACATGGTCTTTTTCACCGCCTTGAGAATGTTCTCATATCCGGTGCAGCGGCACAGGTGACCGGAGAGCAGCTTGCGGAGCTCCGCATCGGAGTAGAGCTTGCCGCTGTCCAGGATCTCCACGGCAGTCATCAGAAAGCCGGGGGTGCAGAAACCGCACTGGATGGCGGACTCCTCCATAAAGGCCTGCTGGATGTCGCTGGGCTCACCGTCGGGGCTGAGCAAGCCCTCCAGTGTGCGGATGTGCTTGCCGTCGGCCCACACGGCCAGATAGATGCAGGAGTTGAACGTCTCGCCGTCGATGAGGACGGTGCAGGCACCGCACTCGCCTACCTCGCAGCCCTTTTTCACGGAGGTCAGGTGATAGTCATTGCGGAGCATATCGGTCAGGCTGGCGCGAACGTCCACCATCTTCTCTACGTCCTTGCCGTTGATATTGCAGCGGATCAGCTTATACTGCTTGCTCATGCCAGCTCACCTCCTGCCAGCTCAATGGATTTTACGAGACAGCGCTTGGCGATCTCCACGGCGATGTGCTGCCGGAAGGCCTTGCTGGCGCGCCAGCTGTCACGGGGGTTGATATCGTCTAGGATGGCGTGGGCAAAAGTCTCCACCGTCTCCTCGGTCAGGGGCTTGCCCTGGGCTGCCGCTTCAGCGCTGGCACACCGCAGGGGCACGGGGCCGGCTACGCCGTAGGCGATGCGGGCACGCTCAATGGTCTTCTTGTCCTCGCTGAGCCGGACGTTGACGCTGCACCCCAGGGTGGCGATGTCCATGGCGTTCCGCATGGCGTACTTGATGTAGTGGCCATAGCAGCGGTCATAGCTCTCCTTGGGGATAAGGATGGCGGTCTGAATTTCGCCGTCCTCTGCGCGGATGTCCACCTTGCCGGCCTTGATATAGAACTCATGGATGGGCAGGCGGCGGACGCCGTTTTTACCGGTCAGCTCCACGATGGCATCCCATGCGTGGAGGGTGGAGGAGGAGTCGGCGGAGGTCACGCCGTTGCAGGTGTTGCCGCCGATGGTGCCGATGTTGCGGATCTGAGGGCCGCCCACCATATCCACGGCCTCACCCAGCACGTTGATATACTGCTGGATGATGGGGTCGCGGGTAATGTGGGAGAAGCTGGTCAGACTGCCGATGCGGATGTTCTCGTCGGCGTCAATGGTGATGCCGCGCAGCTCGTCCAGCCCGTAGATGGAGATCAGCTCCGCACCGGCGCGCTTGCCCTCGCGCATCTGCACCAGTACGTCGCTGCCGCCGGCGATGATCTGGGCTTCCGGATGCTCCAGACGGAGGGCCACCGCGTTTTCCACGCTGGAGGCCTCGTATAAGGCTTTCATATCATACATGGCTTAGTTGCCCTCCTTTTCATTCCAGCTGTCGTGGATCAGGCCCGCCTTGCTGAACTCGGCGAACAGCACGTGGGGCGTGATGGGTGTGCAGTCGATGGCCACGCCGGTGGCGTTGAGAATGGCGTTGCGGATGGCCGGCGCGCCGGAGCAGGCCGGCGGCTCACCCAGCGCCTTGGTGCCGAAGGGGGAGGTGGGCTCGGGATTCTCCACGAACTGCGCCTCCAGATGGGGGTGATCCATAAAGGTGGACAGCTTGTAGTCCAGCAGATTGTTGTTCAGGGGCTTGCCGGTCTTTTCATCGAACAGCAGCTGCTCGCTCATGCCGTAGCCGATGGCCATGGACATACCGCCGTGTACCTGCGCCTCCGCCAGGGCGGGATTGATAAGACTGCCGCAGTCGTGAACGTTGATGATCTTGTTCAGCTTGACCTTGCACAGGGCGATGTCTACCTCCACATCGGCGAAGGTGCAGCCGAAGGAGTAGGCGTTGTTGCGGATGGTGTAGGTGGACTCGGCGGTGATGTGCTCGCTGTCCGCCGCGTTGTACTGGGCGGTCATGGCCAGCTCACTCAGGCTCATGAGCACCGCGCCATCCTGCTTGCGGACGATATTGCCGTCCACGATGTCCATATTATCCACGGCCTGGCGGGTCAGCTTGGTGGCGTAGGCCAGGATCTTCTGCCGCAGCAGGGTGGCGGTCTGGCGGATGGAGAAGCCGGCCACATAGGTCTGGCGGCTGGCGTAGGCGCCCAGACCGGTGGGGGTGATGTCCGTATCCTGGCAGGAGACCACGCGGACATCCCTGTAGCTCTTCAGGCCCACGGCCTCGGCGGTCATCTGGGCGTAAGCGGTATCAGCGCCCTGGCCGATCTCCGTCTCGCCGCACTGCATGGTGACGGTGCCGTCCAAATTCAGCAGCATACGGTTGCTGGAGGTCTCCAGCGAGATGGGATAGACGGCGGTGTTGTACCAGAACGCCGCCACGCCGATACCCCGGCGGATATTGCCGGTATCCTTGGCATACTCGGCTTTCTTTTTGTCGTACTCTATGTATTCCTTGCCCTTTTCCAGACAGTCACGGAAGGAGTCGTAGTAGTTGGTGTTGCCGGAGAAGCCGTCGTGGAAGCCCTTGGGCATGATGTACTTCATGCGGTACTCCAGCGGATCCATGCCAACAGCCTTGGCGCACTCGTCAATGTTGGCATCGTCGGCAAAGGAGGCCTGGGGCATGCCGTAGCCGCGCATGGCGCCGGCCGCGGGGCGGTTGGTGTACACCGTCCAGGCATCGCCCTCGAAATTGTCGCAGGGGTAGATCTGGGGGAAGGAGCCCATGGCCTTGGCCACGATGGAGTGGCCGTGGGAGGCGTAAGCGCCCTGGTTGGAGAAGCACTCTACCTTTCGCGCGGCAATGGAGCCGTCCTTGTGCAACCAGGTGACGATGTGGAAGCGGATGGCGTGGCGCACGCGGTTAGAGACAAACGTCTCCTCCCGGGTGCAGTCGATACGGACGCAGCGGCCGCCCACCTGCGTGGTGCACCAGGCGCACAGGGGCTCATACAGGGCGTCCTGCTTATTGCCGAAGCCGCCGCCGATGTAGGGCTTGATGATCTGAATGTCCGCCCAGGGACGGCCCAGGGCCTGGCCCACGATGCGGCGGATGATATGGGGGATCTGGGTGGACGCCACCACGACGATACGGCCGTTTTCCTCATAGGCAAAGCAGCCGTGGTTCTCGATGTGGCTGTGCTGCACGGTAGGCGTGTCGTACCAGCCCTCCACCTTGATGAGCCCCGGCTCCTGAATGGCGGCCTGATAGTCGCCCTTGCGGATGTCGGAGTGCTTGAGGACGTTGTTGGGATAGCCCTCATGGAGCTGGGGTGCGCCGGGCTCCATGGCCTTCTGCACGTCCAGCACGAAGGGAAGCTCCTCGTACTCTACCACCAGCGCGCGGACGCCCTGCATAGCGGACACCTCATCCTCGGCGATGACCACGGCGATATCATCGCCGTAGTAGCGCACATGGCGGTTCAGCAGGTTGCGGTCCGCCACATCCTGATGGCCGGGATCCATGGACCAGGGATGACCCGCCGTGGGGAAGCAGTGCTCCGGCACGTCGAAGCAGGTCAGCACCTTCACCACGCCCTCGATGGCCTCCGCCGCGGACTTGTCAATGGACTTGACGTAGCCGTGGGCGATAGTGGCGTGCTTGATGCGGGCATACAGCGCGCCCGCAGGCATACGGTCCTCGTAGTATTTTGTCCGCCCGGTGGCCTTGTCAAAGGCGTCCACACGGATCTCGCTCTTTCCCACCTTACTCATAGTAGGCAGCCTCCTGTTGCAAAACTTGGAAATGTCGTCTATATTTTTTGCTAATGATACATATTCACGAAAATTATAGCACGGGACAGGGGAAATGTACAGCGAAAGCGTGATTTTATTTTCGGAATAACGATACGGCGAAGCTTGACGGGGCATACTGAAGCTGATACACTGGAACACACGAAAGAGGGTGGTTTGCATGGCGGAGCTGCGGATCGGCTGCCTGGTCATGGCGGCGGGCAGCGGCAGCCGCTTCGGGCGCAATAAGCTGGAGGCTGTGGTGGACGGAAAAAGTCTGCTGCGCCGTTCGCTGGAGGCGGTGCCGGCGGAGGAATTCGCGCAGGTGACGGTGGTGACGCAGTACGATGCCGCCGCGGCGCTGGCAGAGGAATTCGGCTTCACGGTGGTGCGGAACGACCGTCCGGAGGACGGCCTGAGCCGCACGGTGCGTCTGGGCACCGAGGCCATGGCGGGCTGCGGCGCTATTCTATATCAGGTGGCGGACCAGCCGCTTCTGGAGCAGGAGACCGTACGGCGGGAGCTCGAATATTTCCGGACGCATCCGGACCATATCGTGGGCCTGGCCCATAACGGCGTGCGGGGCAACCCGTGCATCTTTCCCCGGAAGTTTTTCCCGGAGCTGATGGCGCTGGAGGGCGATGTGGGCGGCAACGTGGTCATCCGCGCACACCCGGACGCGCTGCTGCTGTATGAGACGTCCGCGGCGGAGCTGCGGGACGTGGACACGGTGGAGGCGCTGGCCGCGATACAAGAGGACAGACAGATATGAAAAGAGCACCCCTTTGGGGTGCTCTTTTACGTTTATTTCTTGGGTGCGTAGGGGGTGTTCTTCAGCGGCAGACTGAATTCCCGTTCGCCGGTGAGGCGGTAATAGGCGTCGGCAATGGCAGGGGCGGTGGGGATGGAGGTGATCTCACCGATGCCGATGGCGCCGCCGGCCACATTCAGGCCGGGCTTCTCCACCACGATGGCCTGGATCTCCGGCGGGATCTGGTTGGCACGGAACAGGCCCAGCATACCGTATTTGGCGGTAGGCTTGCAGTTCTCGTCGATGGGGTATTTCTCTGTCAGCGCGTAGCCCATGGACATGACCACGCCGCCCTCGATCTGACCCTCCACGCTCAGGGGATTCACGGCCTTGCCCACATCGTGGGCGGCCACCATCTTCTTGATGCGGCCCGTCTCCTTATCCAGAATACACATCTGGGTGGCGTAGCCGTAGGCCACGTGGCTGACGGGGTTGGGTACGTCGGCGCCCAGGGGGTCGGTCTTGGCCAGATACTCGCCGTAGAACTCCGTGCCCTTCAGGTCGGCAAGGGATTTGCCGGCGTCCAGCTCCGCCTTCAGCTTTTCGCAGGCGCGGCGGGTGGCCTCGCCGGTGACAAGGGTCTGGCGGGAGCCGGAGGTGTCGCCGGAGTCTGGGGCGATCCAGGTATTGCTGCGCTCGTAGACGATATCGTCCCGATGCAGCCCGGTGTTGGTGACCACCACCTGCACCAGCACGGTGCCCAGTCCCTGGCCGATGCAGCTGGCGCCGGAGTAGATGTGCACCTTGCCGTCGCCCTCCACGATGAGCTTGCAGCGGCCCCAGTCGGGAATGCCCACGCCTACGCCGGCGTTCTTCATGGCGCAGGCGATACCCACCGGATCGCCGTTTTTCACCGCCTCGTCATAGGCGGGCTTGATGGCCTCCAGTGTCTCTACCAGACCGGTGGAGTCATCCACGATCTGGCCGTTGGGCAGCACGCCGCCGGGGCGGATGGCGTTGCGGTAGCGGATCTCCCAGGGGGAGATGCCCACCAGGTCGGCCATCTGGTTCAGCAGCGTCTCGGTGCAGAAGCAGGTCTGGGTGACGCCGAAGCCCCGGAAGGCGCCGGCGGGGGGGTTGTTGGTGTAGTAGGCGCGGCCCTCGATCTCGAAATTCTCGTAGGCGTAGGGGCCGGCGGCGTGGGTGCAGGCACGTTCCAGCACGGGGCCGCCCAGAGAGGCAAACGCGCCGGTGTCGGATACCACGCTGGCCTTGACACCCTGAATGATGCCGTTTTCGTCGCAGCCCATGGTGAAGTCCATGTCCATGCTGTGGCGCTTGGGATGGACGAGGATGGACTCCTGGCGGCTGAGCTTGAACTTGACGGGGCGCTTTGTCAGATAGCACAGCAGCGCCGCGTGGTGCTGCACGGACATATCCTCCTTGCCGCCGAAGCCGCCGCCCACCAGGCAGTTCCGCACCTGGCAGTGGTCGTAGTCCACGCCCAGCATGGACGCGCACTCATGCATGGTGGTGTGGGCACTCTGGTCCGTGGTCAGCAGCTTTACGCCGCCGTTGTCCAGCGGCAGCGCCACGCAGCACTCCGGCTCCAGGAAGGCGTGCTCCGTCCACGGGGTGGAGAAGTGCTCGGTCAGCACATATTTGGAATTTTTGATAGCGCCCTCCGCGTCGCCGCGGGAGACGTGCTTGTAGGCCTGGACGTTGCTCTCCTCCTCGTCGAACACCAGCGGCGCGCCGGGGACGGCGGCCTCGGCGGGGTTGTGGACGGCGGGCAGGACTTCGTACTCCACCTTCACCAGCTTCTTGGCGGCCTCCACCGTCTCCTGATCCACGGCGCAGACCAGTGCCACACTGTCGCCCAGGTAGTGTACCAGCTCGCCCACGCCGATCAGGGTGGGCTGATCCTTCTTCAGATGGCCTACGTTCACCTTGCCGGGGATATCCTTTTGGGTGGCCACGCAGATCACGCCGGGCAGCGCCTCGGCCTCGCTGGTGTCGATAGAGAGAACGCGGGCGCGGGCATACTGGCTGCGGACCGCACCGCCGTAGCACATACCGTCCACATAAATGTCATCGGGATACTGGCCATAGCCCAGGACCTTTTCCTCCACGTCCAGTCGGTGGACGCGGCTGCCCATCTGCCAGTCGTCGGCGGAGGGGGCGGGCAGCTTGCCCTCGCGGAATATCTTAGCCGCCAGCAGGATGCCGTCGATGATCTTCACGTAACCGGTGCAGCGGCAGATATTGTTGCGGATGGCAAAGGCGGCCTCCTCGCGGGTGGGATCGGGGTTCACGTCCAGCAGCCCCTTGGCAGAGATGACCATGCCGGGAATGCAGAAGCCGCACTGCACCGCGCCGGCCTCGCCGAAGGCGAAGGTGTAGACCTGCTTTTCCCAGTCGCTGAGCCCCTCTACCGTGAGGATGGTCTTGCCCTCCAGCTTGTCCGTCTGGGGGATGCAGGCCTTGGTGGGCTTGCCGTCGATGAGGACGTGGCAGGTGCCGCAGGCACCCTCGCTGCATCCGTCCTTTACGGAGGTCAGGTGCAGCTCGTCCCGCAGAAAGCGGATGAGCTTCTGGTTCTTTTCCACAGTGACGGACTTGCCGTTCACGGTAAATGTCGCCATAGTGTATCTCTCCTTTGCGCCCGGCCGGGCTTATCTCTGGTATTTGCAGAAATTATAGCACGGGAACGACGGAAAAACAAGGTGAGAACCGCCGCATTTTGTCCAAGGCGTGATAGTATATCGAGAATATCGGATAAAAAGAAAGAAGCCGCCCAAGGCGGCTCCTTCAAACAAAAGCTTTCTTACGTCTCCAGCACCGGAAGCATGATCTGCAGCAGAAACTGGCCCTGCTGGGCGGAGAACACGCACAGCCCGCCGTTGCGCTGGGCGATGGCCTGGATGCTGCGGCATCCGTAGCCGTGCCCTTCCCGGTCACTGATAGGCAGGCCGTCCCGCATGGCTATCGGTCCGGCGCAGGGATTGCGTATCTCGATGAGAAGCTTGTTCTGCCGCACACCGCAGTACAGGGAGATCTGCTTCCGGTCGGCGGGCAGGTCCGCCACGGCGTGCAGGGCGTTTTCCAGACCGTTGCTCAGCAGGGAGCACAGCTCCGTGTCCGAAATGGCTACATCGTTGGGCAGTGAGGCATCCACGGTCAGCACGGTGCCCTGCCGCTGGGCTTTGTCGGTGAAGGAGGAGCACAGCAGGTTCACCAGATGGTTTTCGCAGAAGCGGCGGGGCGTGATGGCCTCGATATCCGCCTGGACATTTTTGATATACGCTGTCGCCTCGTCCGGCCGTCCCGCGGACAGCAGACCGTCCAGCATATTCAGGTGGTGGCGCATATCGTGCTGATAGACGGCGGTCTGGGTCTCCAGCCGGTGAAGGGAGTCCATCTCAGACTGGGACTGCTCCAGCTCCGCCTCCAGCATGGAGCGCTGCATCTCCGCGTCGGCGCGCCGCTGTGACTGCAGGTGAAAGGCGGGCAGAAACAGTACATAGAATGTTATCAGCACTGTGGGCAGAAATTCATTCAGCGCCTGAATGCCGGAATAGAGTGCATCGGAGTAGATCGTGGTGGCATAGTCGAAAATATAATAGGTGACGGGCAGGCTGCCGAACAGCAGCAGCGCCGCCGTTGAGGAGGTCATGGTGTTATAGGCCGCGGCCACGAAAAAGCGGCGCAGGAGATAATACATCACCGGCATCAGCAGGATATAGACCAGCTCGGCGGCCAGCGTGCTCTGCGTCAGCGCCTCCACGGCGATGCGTCCCCAGCGGGGCGGCTGGCAGCACAGATACGCGGTGCAGGTGCTGACAATGGCTACGCCCACCGATTTTTTCATAAACAAAATCAGGATCAGCACCAACGGCACATGGATGACCAGCGGGTAGAGCTGCTTTACCGCTCGTTCGCCCAAAAGCACCAGCCCCAGTCCCTGCATCAGCAGGAACAGCAGGCAAAGCAGCGTCAGCAGGTGTTTCTGCTGTCGGGAGACATGGCCGCCGGTGGAGATATCCGCGCTGAGCGCCAGTCCATAGATCAGCACCAGCACATAGCAGAATATATCCAGCGCGGACTGCATAGATAAATCAAACATATTATGCGTCCCTCCCGGAAAACAGCAGGGCCAGATAGTCCTTTTGCAGCTGGCCGTACAGCAGGCGGGACACGGGCACGTTATGGCCGCTGAAGGTGATGACCCCGGCGGGGGAGAGCTTTTCGGCCTGGAGCATATTGACGATGTAGGACCGGTGGACCCGCATGAACTCCGGGCGGGCCAGCAGCGCCCCTTCATACTCGCGCATGGAGGCCGCCACCTCATAGACGGTGCCGTCGGCCATGTTGAAGAACAGGTGTTTGCCGTTGACCTCCACATAGCTCAGCTGGGAAAAGGGCAGGCGCACCAGCATACCGTTGGATTTGACGGTCAGGCCGTCCTGCGGCTTCTGCTCCCGCAGATACAGCTTGTCCAGCACCGGATAGAGCAGCTTGGCATTGATGGGCTTGAGCAGATACTCCGCCGCCCGGACGCCGTAGCTCTCGTAGGCGAAGCCGGGAGAGGTGGTGAGAAAGATAATGTCCGCCGCTGCGTCGAAGGAACGGATCTCCCGTGCGGCGTCCATGCCGGTCATGCCGGGCATCAGCACGTCCAGCAGATACAGGGTGAAGCGCTCGGCGCGGGCAGCGTCCAGCAGCTGGCCGCCGCTGCGGAAGGTCTGAAAGCGGACATCGGAGTGCAGGTCAGACTGCCAGGCCTGCAAAAGCGCCGTGAGCTTTTCCAGTTCCTCGATCTGATCATCACATACTGCGATATACATGGCGCCGCCTCCTTGTGCTTTTCTTGTGCTTCCGCGGCTTTATTTTATCATAAGAAAATGGAATTGTCACCGCAAATTTTGCATTTCACGGGCGTGTGTACGCATTTCGCGGCATATACATCCCCAAACTCCTCCACATCTGGTACGATGTCCTTCACAGGGACCACTGTGCCCTGCGGAAGGGGGCGTTTGCGTATGAAATGGATCATCTGGCTCGTGGCGATCGCCAGCACTTCAGCGCTTGTCGTCCTGTGGTTCTGGGAGGTCCGCCGTCTGCTGCGTCAGCACCGGAGCATGGTAGAGAGCGCCCGGTGCCAGCTGGCCGCTTTTGAAAAGCGGGCGGCAGAGGCTGCGGGCAATGCTGATGTGGCGGAGGTCCTGCGGCGCAGCGAGAGCATTTACCGGCAGGCCGCCGGCAACTATAACGAGACACTGCATCGGCCATGGATCTATATTCCCGGGCGGCTGATGGGCTTCCACTATGAGGAGGCCGCGAAGGTACCCGGCCGGGTACATATATAGATGAACAGGAAAGAGAAGCAACAAAAACCATTGGGAGGGTATTGTTATGCGTGATGAAATGAAACGGACGATGTTTGAACTGTTCGGCGTGGGCAGCGAGGATGACAAGGTGCTGGCCGCCGGCGGCAAAAAGCCTGTCGCAAAGCCGGAGCCGGTAAAGACCGCGCCGGTGCAGGCACCGGTACAGCCTGTGGTGAAGGCCAAGGCCGCCAGCTATCTGGCTGCGGGTACTTCACTGGAGGGCACACTGCGCTCTGACGGCGATGTGGAGATCGCCGGGGCATTCAAGGGCGAGATCATTACCACCGGCACGGTGACGCTGCGCTCGGTCATCCAGAGCAATATCACCGCCGGCAGCCTGAACCTCATCGGCTGTACGCTGACCGGTGATGTAAAGGTCACGGGCACCGTTACCGTCAGCGAGGATTCTCAGGTGACGGGTAACATCAACGCCAAGGAGCTGCTGTGCGCCGGTAAGGTCAACGGCGATCTGGAGATCACCGGCGGCACTACCCTGGAGGAGAAGGCGCAGATCAGCGGCGGCCTGGTGACGGGCACGCTGGCGGTGGTCAAGGGCGCGGTCATCCGCGGCGGCGTGGAGATCAAGGCGTTCTCCGGCCCGGCCAAGCAGGAGCCTAAGCAGGAGCACAAGCAGGAGCACAAGGCCAACTGACTGCGATCATGTGATCGGCGGCCGTGCAGCGGACGCTGGTACAGGAGGTATATATTATGGGCCTGTTCAGCAACAATATCCAGTATGCCGGCGGTTTCATTGAGCAGGAGGACGGCCCGGTTATGATCGCCATGCTGGACGGCATCGGCATGAATGGCCTGTATTTCCACCTGTATATGGGCGAGTAAGCTGTGATAAAAAAGGAGCACCCGGCCGGGTGCTCCTTTTTGCTTTTTTATTCTTTCGCCTCGTCCGCGTCCTCTGTTTGAGGCAGCAGCGTTACCTCCGCCGCATTCACCTGATGGTCCAGAATGGAGGTCACATGGATCCGCATCCCCTCAGCCTCCAGCGTAATGTCCTGCGGGCCGTCGTCGGGTATCATGCCCAGCGCGTCGAACACCAGGCCGGTCAGGGTGTCATGCTCCTCCTGGTCCAGCTCGATGCCAAGTGCGTCCTCCAGATCGTCCAGCTCTACGTTGCCGGTGATGACCAGGGAGCCATCCTCCCGCTTTTCGATGCGGGGCTCATCATCGTCCGGGATGTTGCTGTCGTCGCTGCCCAGGTCGCCCACCAGCTCCTCAACCAGGTCGTTCAGCGTCACGATGCCCACCATGCCGCCGTACTCGTCCAGCACCACGGCCAGGGGATTGCCGGTACGCTTCATGTTGCGGAACAGGGCGTCGGCCTTAATGGTCTCCGGTACGAAGTACGGCGTGCGGACGGCGCCGGCCATTACGCTCTCCCGGCTTTTATCCGCCAGGCGGAAGTACTCCTTGGCGTTCAGAATGCCCACCACATTGTCCGCACTGTCCTCGCACACGGGGTAGCGGGTGTGCCGCGTGTTGTGGATCGTCTCGGCCCAATCGTCCATGCTGTCGTCCAGCCACAGCAGATCCACGTCCGTGCGGTGGGTGGCGATCTCCTCGGCGGTCAGGTCGTCAAACTCAAAGACATTCTGGATGAACTCCTTTTCCTCATGGTCGATGCCGCCGTGCTCGCTGCTGGCGTCCACCATCATGCGGATGTCCTCCTCGCCCACCTGCTCCTCGGCCTCGTTGGGATCAATGCCCAGCAGCCGCAGTATGCCGTTGGTAGACGCGCTCAGCAGCCACACAATAGGCGCGAACAGCTTGGAGATGACAGTGATGAGCCCGGAGATGTTCAGCGCTACCTTCTCCGACTGCTTCATGGCGATCCGCTTGGGCACCAGCTCGCCGAACACCAGCGTGAAGAAGGACAGGATCAGCGTGATCAGGATCACGGCGAGGGTGTTCAGCGTGGCGGGCGGGATCGTTACGCCCAGCCCCACCAGCCAGTCCACCAGCGGGTCGGAGAAATTCTCCGCTGCGAAGGCGCTGCCCAGAAAGCCCGCCAGGGTGATGGCCACCTGAATAGTGGCAAGGAACCTGGCCGGCTGGGCCGTCAGCCGGCTGAGCCGCCTGGCTTTCCGGTTGCCCTCCGACACCATTTTGCTCAGCTTCACCTCGTTCACCGACAGCACGGCGATCTCCGCGCAGGCGAACACGGCGTTCAGGGCGATAAGCACCACCTGTAAAAGCAATAACCAACCTATTGAGGTATCCAAATTCTGTCTCCTTTCCCGGGCTCCGCTGTTTTCGCGGAGCGCCTCTTCTCGCTTTTTGCCGCGCTGTAAAAAGCGCAAAAGACACGGCCTGTGTGCCTCGCGCACAGGTCATGTCTCACGTCATTCTCTGTTGTTCTGATCTCGTTCAGGGCAAGAGTCGCTGCCGGCTGTGTCCATCCTGTGATAGAACCTCCCTGTATTTTTGGTTATGTTTTATTATACAGATGTGTAGGGGATATGTCAATATGACCGGAGGGAAAAGTACCGCGGACGTCATATCCGCGACACAGTCATGTTACTCTGTCAGCAGCGTTTCCAGCCGCGCGCGGATCAGACCCAGCAGCGTGTCGTTGTCCGGCTTGTCGGTGTATTCCGACGGGTCGCACAGCATGGTCAGGTCCTCGGTAAAGTGGCCGGCCTCGAATATATCCAGCCCCGCCTGCTCCAGGCAGCCGGAAAAGCGCATCAGGTCGGCATTGCCGTCCAGCTCGCCCCGCTTCCGCAGGGCGCCGGCCCAGGCGAACATGGTGGCCAGGGGGTTGGTGGATACCTTTTCTCCCTTCCGCCAGCGGTAGAAGTGGTCGGTGACGGTGCCGTGGGCGGCCTCATACTCGAAGCAGCCGTCCGGGGACACCAGCACGCTGGTCATCATGGGCAGGGAGCCGGAGGCCGCGGCGACCAGGTCGCTCATCACGTCGCCGTCGTAGTTCTTGCAGGCCCAGACGATGCCGCCCTTGCTGCGGAGGACCTTGGCCGCGATATCGTCGATGAGCGCATAGCGGTAGTGAAGTCCCGCCTGTTCAAAGGCGGCCTTGAATTCCTCGTCATAGACCTGCTGGAACAGCAGCTTGAAGGTCTGGTCATAGTCCTTGGAGATGGTGTCCTTGGCGCCGAACCACACGTCCTGCCCTACGGACAGGGCGTAGGTGAAGCAGCAGCGGGCGAAGGAGAGAATGGAGGCGTCCCGGTTGTGCATGGCCTGCACCACGCCGGGGCCCTTGAAGTCGAACACCGTCTGGCGGCTCAGCTCCCGGCCGCTTTCATCGGTGAACACCAGCTCGGCTTTGCCTGCACCGGGTACGCGGTATTCCACCGCCTTGTACAGGTCGCCGTAGGCGTGGCGGGCGACGGTGACAGGCTTCTCCCAGCAGGTCACCACAGGCTTGACCCGCTTCAGCAGGATGGGTGCGCGGAACACGGTGCCGTCCAGCGCCGCCCGGATGGTGGCGTTGGGGGACTTCCACAGCTGGGTCAGGCCGTACTCCTCCTGCCGCTGCAGGTTGGGGGTGATGGTGGCACATTTCACGCCGATCTTCAGGCGCTTGATGGCCTCCGCTGCCTGTGCGGTGACGGCATCTGCCGTCTCCTCCCGGTGGGGCAGGGACAGGTCGTAGTATTCGGTGTTCAGGTCCACGAAGGGCTTAATAAGTGTGTCCTTTATCATGCCCCACAGCACATGGGTCATCTCATCGCCGTCCAGTTCGGCGATGGGGACAGGCATTTTGATCTTTTCCATTCAGTTCACCGCCTTTGCCGCGTAATAGTTGATGAGGCACCCGCGCAGCAGCAGCTCGCGCTCCTCCGCGTTGGTGTTTTTCAGATAGAGGAGGAGGTCCGTTTTCCTGCCGTCATGCAGCAGTACCGCGGGGAATTCCTCGTCGCCCCGGGCCACCTTCTCCCGCACCTCCGGGACGTAGATAAAGTCGCCGGGTGTGCCGTCAAAGCTGTCGTCCGCCGCCAGTGTAAAAGGCAGCAGGCCCCAGTTGACGCAATTGGAGCGATAGCGCTTGGTGGCGAACTCATAGCAGATGTTGGCGCTGCCGCCCAGTACCCGCTGACAGGAGGCCGCCTGCTCCCGGGCGGAGCCGTCGCCAGGCTTGTTGGCGAACAGCACGGAGCCGATGTGCAGCCGGGAGAGGCTGTGTGTATCCAGTCCCAATGCGTGCAGCGTATCTGCCAGCGCCGCCGGTATCTCGCCTGCGGCCCGGGCGCTTTCCAGCGCCGCCGCGGCCTTGGCCCGGGGCACATAGTCCGGGTCGCGGCGGGACAGGGTGAACTGCGCCAGCTTCATGGGGTTGGAACGGTAGGAGGACGTCTCGCCGGAGGGGATGAGCTCGTCTGTGGTGGTGACCTCATCCCGCAGAACGGAGGCCACCTGTAGGAGCAGATCATCGGATAGGGCGGGGATGGCGGGCCATTCGGCGATGTTGGGACCGTATTGCAGCGGGGCGTCCGGCTGGGGGTGGCCGAAGCCGCGGTAGACCCGCTTGTCGTACACGGAGGCGTCGAACCGGCGCTCCGCGGGAGAGGGAGCGTCGTAGTCCACATCCGCCGCAGAGGTGAGCACACCGTGGTTCCGCGCGGTGGCGGCAATGGAACGGGCGTCCATCAGGATCACGCCGGACAGCTGGCCGTCGCCGGGCTTGGAGCCCTCCCGGTTGGGGAAGTTTCGGGTGGTGTGACGGATGGATAGGGCATCGTTGGCGGGCACATCGCCTGCGCCGAAGCAGGGGCCGCAGAAACAGGGCTTGCACACCGCACCGGCGCGCAGCAGCCGGGCGGACACGCCGTTTTCCACCAGCTCCAGCTCCACGGGGACGGAGGGGGGATACACGGAGAAGTCAAAATTCCCGCTGCCCACATCGCAGCCGTCCAGGATGGCAGCCGCCTCGGCGATGTTGTCATACAGGCCGCCGGCACATCCGGCGATGACGCCCTGCTCTACATGGAGCTTGCCGTCCTTTACTTTGTCGGTGAGATGCAGCTGCACCTTGCCGCCGAACTGGTCGGCGGCCCGCTTCTCTACTTCACGCAGGATGTCGCCGGGGTCGGCGATCAGTTCCCGCAGCGTCACCGCCTCGGAGGGATGGAAGGGCAGGGCGGCCATGGGCTCAATGGCGGACAGGTCCAGCTCGATAAGGCCGTCATAGTACGCGCCGTCCTCGGGATGCAGGGGTGCAAAGTCCTCCGCCCGGCCGTGCAGCGCCAGATAGTCCCGCACGGCGCCGTCCGTCTCCCAGATGGAGGTCAGGCAGGCCGTCTCGGTGGTCATGACGTCGATGCCGATGCGGTAGTCCATGCTGAGACGGCCGATGCCATCCCCCACGAACTCCAGCACCTTGTTTTTCACAAAGCCGTTTTTATACACCGCGCCGCACAGGGCGATGGCCACATCGTGGGGGCCCACGCCGTGGCGGGGTCTGCCGGTGACGTGCACCAGGATCACCTGGGGCGCTGCCAGGTCGTAGGTGTTACGCAGCAGCTGCTTGACGATCTCGCCGCCGCCCTCGCCTACGCCCAGGGTGCCCAGCGCGCCGTAGCGGGTGTGGCTGTCGGAACCGAGAACCATTTTGCCGCAGCCGGCCAGCATTTCCCGGGCATACTGGTGGATGACCGCCTGGTTGGCGGGCACATAGTCGCCGCCGTATTTTACTGCCGCCGACAGGCCGAAGGCATGGTCGTCGGCGTTGATGGTGCCGCCCACGGCGCACAGGCTGTTGTGACAGTTGGTGAGCACGTAGGGCACCGGGAACTCCGTCAGACCGCTGGCCTTGGCGGTCTGGATGACGCCCACATAGGTGATATCGTGGGAGATGAGACTGTCGAACGTCAGGTGCAGCAGGCCGTCGCCGCTGCCGGTGTTGTGGGCGCGGAGGATGCGGCAGGCCATGGTCTTCTCCCGGGCTGCCGCCATGGCGGGTGTGGCCTCACGGACGGCACCGCCGGTCCAGAGGACGGGAAGATCGTGCAGCTTGATCATAGGATAGCACCCCTTTCGGGAAATCAGAGTGTCGGGCACAGGCGGCCCGTGCAATAATGTAGTCAGTATAGCACGATGCTGGGAAAATGCAAGAGGAAAATCAAGAAAATTGCAAGTTTGAAATTGGCGTTTTGCAAAAAGATCGAGTGCTGACGGGTAAATTTGCGTTAAAATAAAAAATTTTGAAATTTTAAAATTTTACTCTTGCAAAATGAAAGCGGCGGACGTATAATCACCCATGAAACAACGTACCGCCCTGCGGCGAAAGGAGAAACCGATATGACCGAGAAAGACACCACGATTTTAAAACAGTATACCAATCCTCTGAGCCGCAGCATCCAGGAGCAGTACGCCATCAGCCCGGATCACTACCGGGGCGATATAAAGCTGGGCCTGCGGAATAACGATGGCACGGGCGTTTTGGTGGGTGTGTCCAAGGTGGGCAGTGTTCAGGGCTATCTGATGCAGGACGGTCAGCGTGTTCCCGCCCCCGGCAAGCTGTACTACCGCGGCATCGAGCTCACCGACATCGTGGAGGCCCACCGCAAGGCCGGCACCTTCGGCTTCGAGGAGGTAGCCTACCTGCTGCTGATGGGTTATCTGCCCTCCAAGAGCGAGCTGGCCTACTTCGACAAGATCATGAACCAGGCCCGCAAGCTGCCTGAGGGCTTCACCGAGGGCATGATCATGCGGCACCCCAGCCACAATATCATGAACGAGCTGGCCCGCAGCGTGCTGAGCCTGTATTCCTACGATCCGGACCCGGACAACACCTCCATCGACAATATGCTGCTGCAGTCCGTCAAGCTCGTCGGTTATTTCCCGTCCATTGTGGCCAATGCCTACGCGGTGCAGCGCCACTACTTCCACGGCGACTCCCTGCATATCCATTTCCCGGTGCCGGAGCTGTCCACGGCGGAGAACTTCCTCCGCATGATGCGCCCGGACAAGAGCTACACCGATGAGGAGGCCCATCTGCTGGACATGATGCTCATGGTCCACGCGGAGCACGGCGGCGGCAACAACTCCACCTTCGTCTGCCGCGCCATGTCCTCCAGCGGCACGGACACTTACAGCGCCATTGCCGGGGCTGTCGGCTCCCTGAAGGGGCCCCTCCACGGCGGCGCCAACGCCAAGGTCATGGAGATGTTCCGCTATATCAAGGAGAATGTGGACCCCCACGACGACGGCTCCATCAAGGACTACCTGAACAAGCTGCTGGACGGCCAGGCGGGCGATCGGTCCGGCAAGATCTACGGCCTGGGCCACGCGGTGTACACCATGTCTGACCCCCGCGCCGTGCTGCTGAAGAAGTACGCCCAGCGCATGGCGGAGCTGAAGGGCTACGCCGACGACTTCGCCCTGCTGCAGAAGGTGGAGGAGCTGGGCCTGCCCATGGTCATGGAACGCAAGCACAGCGACACGCCCATGTGTGCCAATGTGGATATGTACTCCGGCCTGGTGTATGCCATGCTGGGCATCCCTGAGGAGGTGTTCACGCCGCTGTTCGCCTCCGCCCGTATTGCCGGCTGGTGCGCCAACCGCATCGAGGAGGTGGTCACCTGCCACCGGATCATGCGCCCGGCCTACCGTGCCGTCACCACCCACGAGGCGTATATCCCCATTGACCAGCGCGGCGAGCATCTGCACCTGTCCGCGGCGGACTGATACAAGAAAAGAGCCGTCCCCATGGGGGACGGCTCTTTTTTACAGGACCAGGTTTTCGTCGGTGATCTCGCCCTTGCAGACCACATTGGTGGGGCCGGTCAGATACAGGTCGGTGACGCGGCCGGCCGCGTTCCGTTCCGCGTCCACATACAGCGTGCCGCCGGTCATGTCTACCCGCACATGCTTGCCGGAGACCTTTCCCAGCAGCGTCAGCACCGTCACCACGGAGCCGGTGCCTGTGCCGCAGGCGTAGGTAAAATCCTCCACCCCGCGCTCATAGGTGCGCTCGTACACATGGTCCGGGCCGATGATCTCATAAAAGTTCACGTTGGCGCCCTTGGGGAAATCCGGATAGTGCCGCAGGGTCCGGCCCAGCCGGAGCAGCGCCGCCGCGTCATAGTCTCTCAAGCCGGCGATGGGTACCGCCGCGTGGGGGATGCCGGGGTCGCCCAGCTCCACATAGGCGCAGTCATAGGTGATGCCGTCCACCTCCAACCTGCCGTCCAGCCGCAGATGGCAGGGATCGTTGAGCCGTATGCGGTAGAGCCGTTTGCCCATTCGCCAGCCCGTCACAAGACCGGCGGTGGTCTCTACCCGCTGCGTCTCACCGGCTAGGCCGTTTTCATAGCCGTAGCGGCAGATGCACCGCGCGCCGTTGCCGCACATCTCACCCATGGAGCCGTCGGAGTTGAAGAACAGCATTTTGTAGTCGCCGCCACAGGTGGGGGGCTTCACCACCATGAAGCCGTCTGCGCCGATGGACATATGCCTCTCACACAGGACGCGGACGATCTCCGGCCACCTGTTCTCGGGGATGGCGTTCCGACGGTCGTCCACCACGATAAAATCATTGCCTGCCCCGTTCATCTTCCAGAATTCCATGATAGCCCTCCCTCGCGGTATTTTCTGCCATTGTACAGGGAACTGCCGCCATTGTCAAATACGCTGTCCCTATCGCCCGCGCCAAAAAGAAAAGCCACCCTTTAGGGTGGCTTTTCTGTGACTGCCCACAGGTTTTGTTGTCCGTACTTCCACATACCGCAAGGAAGGGGGAGTGTGAGGGGGAAACCTTTGCGGGTTTCCCCACTCGCGTTCAGTCATCCGCCCGCAGGCGACCACTTTTGCACAGCAAAAGTGCCACACCAAAAAAGAAGAGACACACGAACGTGTGTCTCTTCTTTTTTGGTGCGAGCGATGGGACTTGAACCCACACGACCTTACGGACACAAGCACCTCAAGCTTGCCTGTCTGCCGATTCCAGCACGCTCGCGGACAAGATACCTGACTATTATAGCAAAACCGGGCAGTTTGTCAAGTACCGGAGGAAAATTCGCCTGCTGCAGATAAGAAAGACCGCCGAAAGGCGGTCTTTTTCCTGTATTCCTATGTGCTTACTCGTTGCCGGGGAAACTGGGAATGGTGGCGAAGCCCCGCTGCAGGTCCTCGTCCGTGGGGATGACGTCGCTCATCTCGCCATCGTTGTACTTGCCGTAGGCCACCATGTCGAAGTAGCCGGTGCCGGTCAGGCCGATGACGATGTTCTTGGCCTCGTTGTTCTCCTTGCACTTCACCGCCTCGTCAATGGCCGCGCGGATGGCGTGGCTGCTTTCCGGCGCGGGCAGGATGCCCTCGCAGCGGGCGAACAGCTCCGCCGCCTCGAACACGGCGGTCTGCTCCACGCTGCGAGCTTCCAGCATGCCGTCGTGGTACAGCTGGCTGACGATGCTGCTCATGCCGTGATACCGCAGGCCGCCGGCGTGGTTGGCGGAGGGGATAAAGCCGTTGCCCAGGGTGTACATCTTGGCCATGGGGCAGATCTTGCCGGTGTCGCAGAAGTCGTATTTGAACACGCCACGGGTCAGGCTGGGGCAGGAGGCCGGCTCCACGGCGATGATCTTATAGTCTGCCTCACCGCGGAGCATTTCGCCCACGAAGGGGGAGATCAGGCCGCCCAGATTGGAGCCGCCGCCGGCGCAGCCGATAATGATGTCCGGCTTGATGCCGTATTTATCCAGCGCCGCCTTCGTCTCCAGACCGATGACGGACTGGTGCAGCAGCACCTGATTCAGCACACTGCCCAGCACATAGCGGGTGTTGGGTGTGGAAACGGCGCACTCCACGGCCTCACTGATGGCGCAGCCCAGGGAGCCGGTGGTGTCGGGGAACTCCGCCAGAAGCTTCCGGCCTACCTCGGTGGTCAGGGAGGGAGAGGGGGTCACGTCCGCGCCGTAGGTCCGCATGACCTCGCGGCGGAAGGGCTTTTGCTCATAGGAGCACTTCACCATGAACACATGGCAGTCCAGCCCCAGATAGGCGCAGGCCATGCTCAGCGCCGTGCCCCACTGGCCGGCACCGGTCTCGGTGGTCACGCCGGTCAGACCCTGCTCCTTGGCGTAGTAGGCCTGAGCGATGGCGGAGTTCAGCTTGTGACTGCCGGAGGTGTTGTTGCCCTCGAACTTGTAGTAGATGTGCGCCGGGGTACCCAGCTTATCCTCCAGGCAGTAGGCACGCACCAGGGGAGAGGGACGGTACATTTTATAGAAATTCCGCACGTCCTCGGGGATGGGGATATAAGGGGTATGGTCGTCCATCTCCTGCTTTACCAGCTCGGCGCAGAACACGTGGCCCATCTCCTCCGCCGTCATGGGCTTCAGGGTGCCGGGGTTCAGCAGGGGCGCCGGCTTGTTCTTCATATCCGCGCGAACATTGTACCAATACCGGGGCATCTCGTCCTCGGAGAGATAGATCTTGTAGGGAATGTCACGGTTTTTCAGTTCTTTCATGGTGTTTGTCTCCTTTCAGTATTGGTCAGCGCGGTACACTGTGTTACGCAAAATAGTCGATCTGCATGGCGTGCTTGACCTTGGCCAAGGTATCGGCCGCGGCGGCCTGCGCCGCCTGGGTGCCCTGCCGCAGCACGTCCATCACATAGCCGGGGTCCTTTTCCAGCTCCTCGCGGCGGTTACGGATAGGCTCCAGCGTCTCCTGCAGGACGTTGTTCAGGAACTTCTTGACCTTCACATCGCCCAGGCCGCCCCGCTGATAGTGGGCCTTCAGCTCATCCAAGCTGGCGTAGTCCGGCAGGTATTTGGCAAAGTGCTCATCATTGCAGAAGGCGTCCAGATACATGAACACCGGGTTGCCCTCGGTCTGGCCGGGGTCGCTGACCTGCAGGTGGTTGGGGTCGGTGAACATACCCATGACCTTGGTGCGGATGTCCTCCGGCTTGTCGGCCAGATAGATGCAGTTGCCCAGGGATTTGCTCATCTTTGCCTTGCCGTCGGTGCCGGGCAGACGCAGGCAGGCCTCGTTGTCCGGCAGCAGGGCCGTGGGCTCCACCAGCGTCTCACCGTACAGCTCATTGAAGCGGCGGACGATCTCGCGGGCCTGCTCCAGCATGGGCAGCTGGTCCTCGCCTACGGGCACGGTGTCGGCCATGAAGGCGGTGATGTCCGCCGTCTGGCTGACGGGATATGTCAGGAAGCCCATGGGGATGCTGTGGTTGAAGCCCCGCAGCTGGATCTCCGCCTTCACGGTGGGGTTGCGTTCCAGCCGGGCCAGCGTCACCAGGTTCATGTAGTAGAAGGTCAGCTCCGTCAGCTCACATACCACGGACTGGATGAACATATGGCACTTGGCGGGATCCAGACCGCAGGCCATGTAGTCCAGCGCCACCTGTAGGATGTTCTCCCGCACCTTACCAGGGTTGTCGAAATTGTCGGTCAGGGCCTGGGCGTCGGCGATCATAAAGAACAGCTTTTCAAACTTGCCGCTGTTCTGCAGGATGACGCGGTTGCGGAGGGAGCCCACATAGTGGCCCACGTGCAGGCGGCCGGTGGGGCGGTCGCCGGTGAGGATGATCTTACCCATAATCGTGATTCCTTTCTGTATGAGAAATGTTTTTTCGAGACAACAAAAAAGTCTGTCCCATGGAAAATCCATGGGACAGACTGAAAATACAAGCCTGCGGTACCACCCACATTGGCGTAAAAACGCCCACTTTGCGCGCACTGTCATGCGTTCCGCCGGGATAACGGCCGCGGCTGCCGTCGGGTATTACTCGCCATCTGGCTTTCTCCCCGCCCTCGTAAGTCCATTCACCGCACGTTCCGCTGCCGCGCTTTCACCGATACGCGGCTCTCTGAAAGTTTCCTGTGCGATTACTCCTCTTACTCAACGGTTTTTGAAGTATGGGGTTATTGTATCACCTTTTTTGCAGATGTCAAGCAAAAATTTTATCGGACGGCGCTATCTGCACAGCATCTTCAGCAGCTGCGGGGCGGTGTCCGCGATGCGTTCCGCACCGGCAATTTCCAGTTTCTCGCGGCCGCGGAACCCCCAACTGACGGCGATCAGCGGCAACTCGGCGTTGCGGGCCGTGGCCACATCCACCTCGCTGTCGCCCACATACACGGCATTTTCCGGGCGGACGCCGAGATCCGAAAGCGCTTGTGCCACAAGGGCCGGCGATGGTTTCGGGTCCACGCCGTCCCGTTGGCCGAGGGCCGGCATACCGGGGAAAAACTTTTCCGCCAGCGCCTTGGTGGTGGCGTCCGGCTTGTTGGAGACAACGGCGGTCTTCACACCCATTTTTTCCAGCTCCGCCAGGACCTCCGGAATGCTGGGGTACGGCGCGGTCTTTACGCAATTATGGGCCTGGTACCAGTCCTTGTAGGAGGCTAAAATCTCGTGAAACCGTTGGGGCGCAATGGGCTCGGGGATGGCGCGCTCCATAAGCTTCGCGGCGCCATTGCCGACGAAGGCGCGTATTTCCTCGAGGGTGCGCTGCGGCCAACCATTTTCAAGCAGGATATGGTTTACAGCGTCCTGCATATCCGATAGAGTGTCTAAAAGTGTGCCGTCCATGTCGAAAAGAACGGCCTGAAAGCGGGGGGAAAGAGGGAAATTCATGTGGCAGGTTCCTTTACATTCAGGTTATTTTATGTTGCGCTAATGGTCACTTTATCTTGCTCTTAATAAAACATTATAGCAAACTGCAAGGCGCATTGCTATATGCAGTTGTCGTTTTTTTGCGGTACGGCACATTTTTGGCCGGACAGATGGGCCGGCAGGTGGGGCAGGAGGATACTGCCCGGGATCGGCAGGATGCCGACGCCCCCCAGGAGGGTGATCTGCGCCTTCGGGAGCACCGCGCCGCGGCCCACGGTGCGGCGGCTGAGGCGGCCGAAGGGCGCGCTGCCGCCTGCGGAAAAGGCGGGACGGACGCCGGCAGAGCCGGCGCCCGTCCCAATGCAAAAGGGGAACACACATGGACGTGCGTTATACGCTTGTTACGCCTTCCTGCCGCTCTTGAAGAACGCGCCGATGACCTCAATGACCACAAAGACGATCAGGTAATACACCACGTTTATCTTGTGAGAGTAGATAGCGGCGAACACCATGAACAGGGAGCACAGGATGGCCAGCACGGGCATGACCTTGCCGCGGAAGCCGGACAGATCCCTGCGCTTGAGCAGAGCGATGTAGATGGGGATGTAAATGGCGTACAGGGTGATGATGGGCAGCTCGGAGGAGTCGAACTTGAAGGGACCGAAGCCCCCCATGATAGTGCCGCCGTAGAAGTACAGCAGCCACAGGGAGCTGACCAGCAGACCGAACACGGCGGAGTTGTTGGCCATGTTGGTGTTGGCGTCCACGTTCTTGAACATGGCCAGCTTGGGGCTGCCGCTCTCAACGGCCAGATCGAACATGCCGCGGGTAACAGCCATGGTCAGGCCGTTGCAGGTGCCCCAGCAGGAGATCACAACGAACACGAAGATGGCAGCGCCGCCCACCTGGCCAAAGATGTTCTGGAAGGCGATCTTGGCGCCGGCTTCGCCGCCGGCCATCATGACCTCGGACTCCACCGCGCCGGCCAGACCGACATAGTAGATCACGTACACGATGGCAACGATCACCGTACCGATCAGCAGCGCGCGGGGCATGTTCTTCTTGGAATCCTTCAGCTCGGTGCCGATGGAGGTGGCACAGATCCAGCCCTCAAAGGCGAAGGCCAGGGAGACGATAGCGCCGAACAGACCCTCGGTGAAGGGCATCTCGGTAACGACATTGGAGAAGTTGAACGCGGTCATGCCGCTGGTCAGACCCACGATGGTGCCGACAACGGCCATCAGCAGCAGGGGGATCAGCTTGATGATGGTGGTGGCGATGGCGAACTTACCGGCCAGCTTGGGAGCCAGAGCGTTCATGGTGTAGGTAACGATCATGAAAACACCGGCCAACATCATGGTGCGGCCGCCGACCACAGCGTCGTCCCAGCCCATGAGTACGCCGAAGTAGCGGGCGGGCAGCCAGCTCAGCACGGACACCAGGGAGGGGTAGTAGATGACGGCCATGAACCAGCCCACATAGTAGCTGTAGGTCTTACCGCAGGAGGCGGCAGCGTAGCCCACCAGACCCTCCACGCCCTCGTGACTCTGTGCCACGACGCCGAAGGTGCAGGCGCTGATGATCATGACAACGCCCATGATGATGAATGCCAGAATACCGACAGACAAATTACCGCCGGTCTTCGTCAGGACAGCTTCGGCCTTGAAGAACACGCCGGAGCCGATGACAGTGCCCACCACCAATGCGATGGCTACGGGCAGAGTATACCGTTTTTCCATAATTCCGTTTTCCTTTCTGATCTCTCCTCATAATTGGATCGTGAGACTTTTCACAATCACAGCATCATTATAGCGCGTTCACGATTTATTCACAAGCCTTTTTTGTCTGTGTTTTGTAGAAAAATTCACAATATTTTTAGGTAATTCGCCAATTCGCGCTTTACACCATTAAGGTTTTTAGCGGGTTTCCGCAGAAGAAAACCGCGGCGTACCGCGGCAGGCATACAGCTGCTTGAAAACCGCGAAAAAAGCAGGACCGGCGGGGCCGGTCCTGCATGGCAGGCAGAGGTCGTTATACGTTGAAGCGGAAGTAGATCATGTCGCCGTCCTTGACCACATATTCCTTGCCCTCGGAGCGCAGCAGGCCCTTTTCCTTGGCGGCGGCCACGCTGCCGCCGCAGGCCATCATCTCGTCGAAGTTGATGGTCTCGGCCCGGATGAAGCCGCGCTCGATGTCGGAGTGGATCTTGCCGGCGGCCTGGGGGGCCTTGGTGCCCTTTTTGATGGTCCAGGCGCGGCACTCGTCCTTACCGTAGGTCAGGAAGGAGATGAGACCCAGCAGGTCATAGCTGCACTGGATGAGACGGTCCAGACCGGACTTTTCGATGCCCAGGTCCGCCAGGAACATGGCGCGTTCCTCCGGGTCATCCAGCTCGGCGATGTCCTGCTCCAGCTTGGCGCAGATGGGCAGCACCTGGGCCCCCTCCCTGGCGGCCAGATCGCGGACGGACTGGAAGTACTTGTTGTCCTCATAGTGGGCGAAGCCGTCCTCGTCCATGTTGGCGGCGTAGATGATGGGCTTGAGGCTCAGCAGGTCCGCCGTCTCGACGATGGCGCGGTCGTCCTTATCACACTCGAAGGTGCGGGCGGACTTACCGCTGTCCAGATGCGCCGCCAGGGCCTTGAACACCTCGGCCTCATGGAGGAACTTCTTATCGCCCTTGGCGGCCTTCGTGGCCTTCTCCACCCGGCGGTTGACCATCTCCAGGTCCGCCATGATCAGCTCCAGGTCGATGGTCTCGATGTCGCCCAGGGGGTCCACGGGGACGTTCTGGCTTGCATCGGCCACCACGTGCATGATGTTCTCGTCGTCAAAGCAGCGGACCACGTGGACGATGGCGTCCGTGCGGCGGATGTTCTCCAGGAACTTGTTGCCCAGGCCGGCGCCCTGGCTGGCGCCCTTCACCAGACCGGCGATGTCCACGAACTCGATGACGGCGGGCGTCTTTTTGTCCGGCTGGTACATCTCCGCCAGCTTGTCCAGCCGCGCGTCCGGCACGGCTACCACGCCCACGTTGGGCTCGATGGTGCAGAAGGGGTAGTTGGCGCTCTCTGCCCCGGCGTTGGTGATGGCGTTGAACAGGGTGCTTTTGCCAACATTTGGTAATCCGACGATACCCAGCTTCATAAGGTGAGCCTCCTTTGTATTTCTGTCCGGCACAGGGGGCCGGGGAAGTTGTTTCTCAACTTGATATAATACCATTTTTTGCGTGGAAACGCAAGGGCGGGCGCAAAAAAGTGCGCCGCTCTTAAGCGGCGCACCTGTATGGGTCAGGCTAGGAAGCCCTTGAGGATCGTCTCCTCCGCCTGTTCGGGGGTCAGGCCGAGGGTCTCCAGCTTCAGCAGCTGGTCGCCGGCGATCTTGCCGATGGCGGCCTCGTGGATCAGTTGGGCGTCGGGACAGTTGGCGGTGATGGCCGGGACGGACTCGATGCGGGCGTCGCCCATGATGATGCTGTCGCACTGAACGTGGCCGAAGCACTGGGCGTTGCCCACCATCACCGGGTGGAAGATCTGGTGGGAACGGTCCTGGGCCACGCTGCGGGAGATGACGCGGCCGCGGGCGTCGTGGCCGTTGAGCTCGATACGCATATCGCTCTCGGCCTCCTGAGCGCCGTGGGTCAGCAGGCGCTCGGTGACCACCACCTCGCTGCCGGCTTCGCAGAAGAAGTCCGTCTCGCGCTTGGTGGAGTCGATGCCGCGGATCTGGATCGTCTCCATCTGCATGGTGGCGTTCTCGCCCAGGTAGACCACGGTCTTGGGGTTCATGATGTTGCCGCCGGTCTGGCCGGGGTCCTTCTCGCCGAAGTGCTTTTCCACATAGCGGACCTTGGAATTTTTGCCGATGTGGAAGGTGTGGATGCCGTCGTGGCGGCTTTCGTCACAGCCGGAGTTGTGGATGCCGCAGCCGGCGATAATGTCCACGTCGCAGTCGTCGCCCACATAGAAGTCGTTATAGACCAGCTCACTGAGGCCGCTGTGGCTGATGATGACGGGGATGTAGCATTTCTCACCCTTGGTGCCGGGCTTGATGCGGATGTCAATGCCGGACTTTCCGTCGCTGCGGGGATCGATAGCAATATGCTCGGTGGACTGACGGGCCTCGCAGCCGGAGTCCTTGCGGATATTGAAGGCGCCCACGGGCTTGCCGGTCAGATCGGCGATCTTTTCCAGCAAAGCGGCGTCGATATCGGTGATCATTGCGCGCCCTCCTTTCTCTCCAGTACGGGACAGCTGCCCAACGTGTCGGCCAGGATCAGGGGGAAGATCTCCTCCGTGGTGCCGCGGTGTGCGATCTGGCCGCCGGCGATGACGACGATCTCGTCGGCCAGCTTGATAATGCGCTCCTGATGGGAGATGATGACCATGGTGGCCGCGCCCTCCCGGTGGATCTGCTCGAAGGTCTCGGTCAGCCGGGCGAAGGACCACAGGTCGATGCCGGCCTCCGGCTCATCGAAGATCATCAGCTGGCCGCGGCGGGCCAGGATGGTGGCGATCTCGATGCGCTTGACCTCGCCGCCGGACAGAGACACGTCCACCTCGCGGTCCAGGTAGTCGTTGGCGCAGAGGCCAACCTTGGTAAGATAGGCGCAGCACTTGTCCTTGCTGAGCTTGTCCTCGCCCGCCGCCAGAAGCAGCAGGTCATGGACGGTGATGCCCTTGAAGCGGGGCGGCTGCTGGAAGCCGTAGCTGATGCCGCGCTTGGCGCGCTCGGTGATGGACAGGTCCGTCACGTCCTCGCCGTTGTACAGCACGCGGCCGGAGGTGGGCTGCACCAGGCCCATGATGACCTTGGCCAGGGTGGTCTTGCCGCCGCCGTTGGGGCCGGTGAAGACGACCAGCTTATGGTCGGGGATGGTGATGGATACGTTTTTCAGGATGTCCTGCTCCCCCTCGGGGGTGGACACCCGGTAGCAGATATTCTGCAATTCCAGCATGGGATGGTTCTCCCTTCTCTGAACGTTTGTATTGTGGCTGTTCACACCATCAAAGTGGTGGGCAGGTTCCGTAACCATATCAGTGTAACAGATTTCGGCAGGAAATGCAATATGTTTCCGCCCATGGCGCACATCGGGCCGCGGCACCACATAGTATAGACAGAAAAGGAGGCGTTCAGTATGGAGCCATCACCGTTGGTATACGATACCGCCGCCGCGGCGGCGGTGTGGCAGAGGGTGGGGCCGGCGCTGCCGGCCTATGACGCGGCACCGTGTCCCGTGGGGGCCTGCTGCCCGCTGCCGCGGCGGGAGACGGACAGCGAGGCGATGCTGGGCGGGCTGATCGCCGAGGGCGCGGCGCTGTATGCCTGCTGCCGCCGGTGTGCCGTCCGTGCGCCCCGGCAGAGCCGGCAGGCGCTGGAACAGCTGGCCCGGGAGGAGCAGCGGGCGGTGCGGGCCCTGCTGGCGGCATATTTTCTGCATACGGGCCGATGGCGGCAGCCGCCCGCGCCGGCGGCGGGGGTACGGGAGACGTGGCTGGCGGCCCTGCGGCGGGTGTATGTGGGCGAGGCGGTGGTGCAGCGGGGCTGCGCCGATCTGGCGGCGCGCATGGAGGACGGCTGTCTGCGGCAGCTGCTGGCGGCGGAGGCGGATCGCGCGGCGGAACGGGGAAAACGGCTGGCGAACTTGTTGGAAAAAGCCTTGACAACGGAGAATAACCTGCTAAAATGGTAGGAAAATAGGAAAAAGGGCGCGCCGCACCGGGCGCGCCGAATTCCGGAAGAGCATCAAGGGGGCGGGCGGCGCCCGTCTCTGGTATACAAAGGAGGCTTTACCCATGAAAGAATGTATCTCCCGCGAGGCGGCGCTGGCGGCGCTGAAAACGTACAACAAGGAGCCGTTCCACATTCTCCACGGTTTGACGGTGGAGGGCGTTATGCGCTGGTACGCCAATGAGCTGGGCTATGGCGAGGACGCGGATTTCTGGGCCACGGTGGGCCTGCTGCACGACATCGACTTTGAGATGTGGCCGGAGCAGCACTGCCGGAAGGCACCGGAGCTGCTGAAGAAGGCGGGGTGCTCCGAGGAGTTCATCCACGCCGTCTGTTCCCACGGCTACGGCTTGTGCTGCGATGTGGAGCCCACCCACGAGATGGAGAAGGTGCTGTTCGCCGCCGACGAGCTGACGGGCCTGGTCGGCGCGGCTGCCCGTATGCGCCCCAGCAAGAGCGTGATGGACATGGAGGTCAGCAGCCTGAAGAAGAAGTACAAGGACAAGAAGTTCGCCGCCGGCTGCTCCCGGGATGTGATCAACACCGGCGCGGAGCGCCTGGGCTGGACCATCGAGGAGCTGATGGAAAAGACCATCCTGGCTATGCGGAGCTGCGAGGAGAGCGTCAACAAGGAGATGGAGACGCTGGCCTGAACGTATACATCGAAAAGAACACCCTGCGTGAATACACAGGGTGTTCTTTTTTTGTGAATTATACGGAGAGTTGTGGGATATTGTGGAGGGGCGGAGGGTTTTACGCCGCTGCGCGGCTACACCTCATCCGCCCCCTTCGGGGGCACCTGTCTCCCTGCGGGTCGGTCGGTCCGCGGATCTGACAGGCCACCGGCCTGTCATTCAACACTGCGGACCCCTAAAGGGGAAGGCTTACGGGGGTGCGCCCTCGGGGGGGAAGGCTGACGGGGTGCAGGGGGAGAAAAAAGGAAGCACCCGGGCGGGTGCTTCCCTGTATGTTATTCGATGGCGATGATGTAGTAGTACACCGGCTGGCCGCCGGGAAGGGCGGCGACCTCGGCGTCGGGGCAGATCGTCTCAAACACCTTGGCGGCGCGGGCGGCGTCATCCTCGGTGACACCCTGGCCGGAGTAGACGGTGACGAACTCGGCGTTCTTATCGGCGGCTACATGAGCCAGCTTATCCAGCAGTACGTCCAGGCTGCGGTCAGTGCCCAGGAGCTTGCCGTCGCACAGGGCCAGATAGTCGCCCTCGTTGATGGCGAAGCCGTCGAAGTCGGAGTTGCGGGCGGCGTAGGTGATCTGGGCGGTGGTGACGTTGGCGGCGGCCTCGGTCATGGCGGCCAGGATGGCCTGGGGATCGTCGTTGTCCGGGTCCACGGCCATCATGGCGGAGATGCCCTGGGGCACGGTGGCGGTGGGCACCACGATGACCTGCTTTTCCGTCAGGCCCACGCACTGCTGGGCGGCCATGATGATGTTCTTGTTGTTGGGCAGGATGAACACGATCTCGCTGGGGGTGCGGTTGACCTCCTGCAGGATGGCCTCGGTGGAGGGGTTCATGGTCTGCCCGCCGGAGACGATGCGGTCCACGGTCAGGTCGCGGAACACGGCCTCGAGACCCTCGCCGGCGCAGACGGCCAAGAAGCCGTAGCGCTTTTCCGGCGCGGCCACAGCAGCCTCGCCGCGCTCCAGCTCGGCCTCGACGGCGTCCAGATCGTCGGTGGACTGGGCCTTCTTGCCGGCGGCCAGGTCGGCGGCCTGGGTACGCATATTCTCGATCTTGGCCAGCTCCAGCGTGCCGTATTTCTGGGCCTCGTTCAGGGCGTCGCCGGGGGTGTCGGTGTGGACGTGGACCTTGAAGGCCTCGTCATCCTCGCCGATGACCAGGCTGTCGCCGATGCTGTTCAGATAGGTGCGCAGGCCGTCCAGGGGCTTGTCGGAGGTCTTGCGGACGATGAACACGGTGTCGAAGGCGAAGGTAATGTCCTCGTCGCCGATGGCGGCGAAGTCCGCCTTCTCCTCGGCAGTATCGACCACCTCAGGCACGGGCTCGCCCCGCAGGGCGCGGAGCATACCCTCCAGGATGATGAGGTAGCCCTTGCCGCCGGCGTCCACTACGCCGGCCTTTTTCAGCACGGGGTTCATCTCGATGGTCTCCGCCAGGGTGGTATAGCCGGTCTTGATGGCCTCGTCCAGTACGAACTCGGCGTCGTTCTTCTCGCCGGCGGCCTCCAGCGCACGCTGGGCGGCCAGGCGGGAGACGGTGAGGACCGTGCCCTCGGCGGGCTTCATCACCGCGCCGTAGGCAGTGGAAACGCCCTCCTGCATGGCCTCGGCCAGCAGGGCGCCGTCGGCGGTGTCGTGGCCCTTGAGGACCTTGCTCATGCCGCGGAACAGCAGGGACAAAATGACGCCGGAGTTGCCCCGGGCGCCCCGGAGCAGGCCGGAGGCCGTCAGCTTGGCGGCCTCGTCCACGGTGGCGGGCTCGGCCTTGCGGAGCTCGTTCACCGCCGTCTGGATGGTCAGGGACATATTGGTGCCGGTGTCGCCGTCGGGCACCGGAAATACGTTCAGGTCATTGATGGCCTGTTTCTGCGCGGTGATGCAGGCGGCGCCGAAGGCGACCATCTGCTTGAAGGCGCCGCCGCTGATCTTTTCTGTCATGTCTGTTCTCCTTCCGGGCGCGTCACACGGTGACGGAATCCACGCAGACATTCACCGCTTTGACGGTGACGCCGGTGTTGAGGTTGACCACATACTTGACCTCGCCCATAATGGATCGGCAGACTGTGGCGATGTTGACGCCGTTTTCCACGACGATGTGCAGCTCGATGGACACGGTGCCGTCGTCATTGTACGTGACCTTGACGCCCTTGCTCATGGCCTCGGGCCGCAGGAGATGCACCAGCCCGTCAGTCATGCTGCGCTGGGCCATGCCCTTGACGCCGAAGCAGTTGGTGGCGGCCGCGCCGGTGATGGTGGTGAACACGGCGTCGCTGATGGTGATCTCGCCGTTTTCGGTGGGGACTTTTATCATAGCGGACTTCCTTTCTGCGGAAATGGCATAATAACACACGATAATATGGAGTATTATATACTACTTTCTCCGGGATTACAATAGAGATTTTACCGGGGCGGCATATGGGCAGGTTTCCCGCGCGGCTTTGAAGGCGCGGCGAAGAAAGGGAGCGCCCCGCGGGGCGCTCCCTTGTGCGTTACTGCTTGTAGGGTACGTGCCAGATGGTGTCGGCGTACTGGGAGATGGCCCGGTCGGCGGCGAAGACGCCGCTGCGGGCGATGTTGGTGAGGCTCATGCGGTTCCACGTCTCCCGGTCGCGGTAGGTGTGGCGCATCCGGGACTCGGCCTCGCAGTAGGCGGCGAAGTCGGCCAGGACCATGTACTGGTCCGCCTGACCGTCCATGCCGGTGACCAGCCGCTGGAACAGGTCCTCGTAGGTGACGCCGTCCCGGAAGCCTACCTTCAGCTGGTCCAGCACGCGGCGCAGCACCGGGTCGCGCTGGTAGAGCAGGTTGGGGTCGTAGGTGTGGCGCAGGTGCTCCACCTCATCGGCATGAAGGCCGAAGAGGAACATATTGTCGTCGCCCAGCAGGTCGTGCATCTCCACGTTGGCACCGTCCAGGGTGCCGACGGTCAGCGCGCCGTTCATCATAAACTTCATGTTGCCGGTGCCGCTGGCCTCCTTGCCGGCGGTGGAGATCTGCTGACTGACCTCGCTGGCAGGCATGAGGACCTCGGCCAAGGAGACGCGGTAGTTCTCCAGGAACACCACCTGGAGCCGATCTTTGCACAGCGGGTCGCTGTTGATCTGGTCGGCCAGGGAGTTGATGAGGTGGATGATGCGCTTGGCCACGGCGTAGCCTGGGGCGGCCTTGGCGCCGAACAGGAACGTCTGGGGCGGGAGGTCCAGGCTGGGGTCATCCTGCAGGCGCTGGTACAGGTAGATGATCTGCAGGGCGTTCAGCAGCTGGCGCTTATACTCGTGAAGGCGCTTTACCTGCACATCGAAGATGGCGTCGGTGTTCAGCACCACACCCTGGTGCTTCCTGGCGAAGGCGGCAAAGGCCAGCTTGTTCTGATGCTTGATGTCCTCCAGACGCTGAAGGACCGCCTTGTCGCCGGCGTAGGCCTCCAGCTTTTTCAGCTCCTGCGGATGGGTGAGATAGCCCTCGCCGATCAGGTCACGGAGCAGTCCGTCCAGACCGGGGTTGATCTGGGGCACCCAGCGGCGGTGGTCGATGCCGTTGGTGACGTTCTTGAACTTGTCCGGCATCATCTGGCAGGCGTCCTTGAACAGGTCCTTCCGCAAAATCTCGGAGTGCAGGGCGCTGACGCCGTTGACGGCCATGCTGCCGGCGATGCACAGGTTGGCCATGCGGACGCCGCCGTCCCAGATAATGGCCAGCTTGGCGGTCTTGACCGGGTCGTGATAGAATTCCTCCACCTGCTGCTGCCAGCGGCGGGAGATCTCCTGCAATATCTGCCACACGCGGGGCAGCAGCGTTTCGAACAGCTGCTGCGGCCAGACCTCAAGGGCCTCGGACAGCACGGTGTGGTTGGTGTAGGCCACGCAGTGGGTGGTGATGTGCCAGGCCTCGTCCCAGCCCATGCCGGCATCGTCGATGAGGATACGCATCAGCTCCGGGATCACCAGCGTGGGGTGGGTGTCGTTGATCTGGATGACATTCTTCTCATGGAAGTTCCTGAGGGTACCGTACTGCTGGATGTGCTTGCGGGTGATGGACTGAATGGTGGCGGACACGAAGAAATACTGCTGCTTCAGCCGCAGGGACTTGCCCTCGTAGTGGTTGTCCTCGGGGTAGAGCACCTGACTGATGGCGTCAGCCATGGCGCGCTCCTCGGCGGCATGGAGGTACTGGCCCTCGCTGAAGAGCTTCATGTCGATGGGCTTGGGGCTGCGGGCCTGCCACAGACGCAGGGTGTTCACATGGTCGGTGTCGTAGCCGGCGATCTCCATGTCGCAGGGGATGGCCAGCACACGGGTGTAGTCCTCATGGACCACCATCAGGTGGTTGTTGTCCCAGCGGGTGCGGACCTTACCGCCGAAGCGGACCTCCTCGGCCTCCTGCAGCTTGGGCAGCAGCCACGCGTCGCCCAGCTGCATCCAGTCGTCGGGCAGCTCCACCTGCTGGCCCTCCACGATCTTCTGCTTGAAAATACCCAGCTCATAGCAGATGGAGTAGCCCGTCGCCGGGATCTCCAGGGTGGTCATGCTGTCCAGATAGCAGGCGGCCAGACGGCCCAGACCGCCGTTGCCCAGACCGGCGTCCGGCTCCATGTCAAAGATGTCCGCCGCTTTGAAGCCCAGCTCGCCGATGGCGGCGGTCAGGGGCTCCAGCAGCGCCAGATTGAAGGCGTTTTTCATCAGGCTGCGGCCCATCAGGAACTCCAGCGACAGGTAGTGGACCTTGCGCTTTTCCTCGTGGGCCGTCTCCTCGCGGGTCTGTACGCCGTGCTCGGCCATGATGTCCCGCAGGACCATGGCGCAGGCCTTCATCATCTCGCCGTCGGTGGCCTGCTGCTCGGTGCAGCCGTAGTTGAGGCGCAGCTTCTGCACGATGGCCTCTTTCAGGGTCTCTTTGTTGTAGGTCATATCGGGTAACTCCTCCTTGGGTCAAAGATTCTCATAAATGTGCCGGTAGGCCGCCGCACTGCGGCCCCAGCTGAAGTCCGCGGTCATGCCACGGTATCGAACGGTGTCGAAGCCTGTCCGGTCGCCCCGGTACAGGCCGGTGGCCTGACCGATGACGGAGAGCATGGCCCCGGCGTCATAGTCGCCGAACAGGTAGCCGGTGCCGTCCTCCTGCCCCACCTGGCAGGAGCGCACGGTGTCCGCCAGACCGCCGGTGCTCCGCACGATGGGCACCGCGCCGTAGCGCATGGCGATCATCTGGCTCAGACCGCAGGGCTCGCTGCGGGAGGGCATCAGGAACAGGTCCGCGGCGGCGTATACGCGGCGGGACAGGTCCTCGGCGTACAGGATCTGGGCTGACACGCGGCCGGGGTACTGCCCCGCCTTCCAGCGGAAGAAGTCCTCATACTGCCTGTCGCCGGTGCCCAGCACCACGAACTGGCAGCCGGCGGCCATAATGCCGTCCATGGCCTGCTGCACGAGATCAAGCCCCTTGTGGCCCACCAGCCGCGTCACCATGGCGATCAGCGGCGTGTCCGGCTCCTGGGCAAGTCCGAGGGCAGCCTGCAGAGATGCCTTGCACACGGCCTTGCCGGCCGGGTCTGCCGCCGTGTAATGCGCCGGAAGCGCCGGGTCGGACGCCGGGTCGTAGGTGACGGTGTCGATGCCGTTGACCACGCCATGCATTTTCCAGCCGATGGCGTCCACCACGCTCTCCAGCCCCTCGGCATAGGCCGGGTCATGGAGTTGGGCGGCGTAGGTGGGACTGACGGTGGTGACGGCGTCCGCCATGAGCATGGCACCCTTCATCAGGTTCACGTCGCCGTCCATGCGGAGGGTGCCGTCATCGTACCAGCCACGATCCAGACCGAAGAGCTGGTCCACGCTGTCGCTGCCGTAGCGGCCCTGATACTCAATGTTGTGAATGGTGAACACCGTGCGGATATGGCGTATCTCCCACCAGCGGGTGGCCGCGTCCTTGAGATAGATGGGCACCAGCGCCGTCTGCCAGTCGTTGCAGTGGAGGATGTCCGGCATCCAGTCCAGGCTGGGCAGCAGGTCGACGACCGCGTGGCTGAAAAAGGCGAAGCGCTCGCCGTCGTCAAACTCACCGTACAGGCGGCCGCGGCGGAAGTATTTTTCGTTGTCCACGAAGTACCAGGTCACGCCCCGGTCATGGAGGGAGAACAGGCCGCAGTACTCATGCCGCCAGCCCAGGTCCACGTAGATATACCGGCGGAAGGTCATTTTCTCCCGCCACTGGGGGCCGATCTTGTCGTACAGGGGCAGGATGACGGCGGTCTCGACACCCTCCGCCGCCAGGGCGGGGGGGAGGCTGCCGGCCACATCGGCCAGGCCGCCGGTCTTGCAGAAGGGATAGGCTTCGCTGGTCACATACAGCAGCTTCATGGCAGGCTCCTTTCTCTCACACCGTCGCGCCCTTGGCGATGACGATGGGATAGCGCTCGTGGCCCATCAGGGTCACATTCTCGCTGATGGTGACGTATTTGTCGGTGATCACGCCCCGCAGTATGGCACCGCGCTTGACCACCGTGTCCTTGAACAGGATACAGTTTTCCACGCTGGCACCCTTTTCAATACGCACGTTGCGGAACAGCACGCAGTTTTTTGCGCTGCCCTGGATGTCGCAGCCGTCGGCGGCCAGAGAGTTGACGCAGCCGCCCTCCGGGTCGATGTAGCTGGAGGGGGAGTCGTTTTCCTTGCCGTATACCGGACGGTCCGGGCAGAACAGGGCGCTGCGGGTGGCGGTATCCAGCAGCTCCATGCTGCGGTCGTAGTAGTTCTGCAGGGTGCTGATGTGGGCGGCGTAGCCGTCGTAGACATAGCTTTGCAGGCGGAGGCGGCTGCTCATGCCCTGAAGGACATCCCGCCGCAGGCTGTAACGGTTGTGGCTCAGGCACTCCGTCACCAGCTGGATGAGCAGCTCGGTCCGCAGGACAAAGATGTTCAGGCAGCGATAGCCCTCCGGCGTGTGCAGGCCGTAGGCCGTGTCGGTGATGCGGCCCCAGGCGTCCAGCCGGAAGTAGGTGTCCTGCCCGTCGCCGGGGACGGCGGTGCAGACGGCGGTGATGTCCGCGCCGGTGTCGATATGGCGGCGGAGCACGTCCTCCAGGGGCGCGTTGATGACCGTGTCGCTGTCGGACAGCACCACGTAGTCCTGGCGGATGCTCTTCAGGTAGTTCATCACACTGCCCAGGGCATCCACGCGGCCGCGGAACTGGCCGTCGCCGCGGTGCTGCTCATTATAGGCGAAGGCCGGCAGCAGCGTCAGACCGCCGAAGTTGCGGCTCAGGTCCCAGCTCTTGCCGCTGCCCAGGTGGTCCAGCAGCGACTGGCACTTGCCGTGCATGATGACGCCCACGTCCGTGACGCCGGCGTTCACCATGCTGGAGAGGATGAAGTCGATGATGCGGTAGTCACCGCCGAAGGGGATGGAGCCGTGGACGCGATTTTCGATGAGCTCCCGCAGACCGTTTTCCTTGTCGTAGGAGAAGATGATCCCGTGCATTCCGTTCATGGCCGCACCTCCTTGCCGTTTTCGCCCAGCATCATTTTCGGTTCGATGACCGCGCCGTCCGCCACGGAGGTCCGGGGCCCCAGCACGGCGATGCCCCAGTCCTCAAAGGGGACGCTGCCCGGGGCGCCGCCCACCACGGCGTTTCTGCCTACGCGGCAGCCCTCGCCCACGATGGCGTAAGACACCTTCGCGCCTGCCTCGATGACGGCGCCGGGCATGACCACGGAATAGGAGACGGACGCGCCCTCGGCCACGGTGGTGCCGGTGCTGAGGACGGCGTTCTTTACCTCGCCCAGCACGGTGCAGCCCTTGGCCACGGCGCTGTTGCCCACATCGCCCGTTTTACCGATGTAGGTGGGCGGGCAGGTGGGCGTGCGGCCGTAGATGCGCCACTTCTTGTCCAGCAGGTTCAGCCCGGAGCCGGGGGAGAGCATATCCATGTTGGCGTCCCACAGGGAGTCCAGCGTACCCACGTCCTTCCAGTAGCCCTCGAAGCGGTAGGCGGACATCTTCTCACCGTTTCGCAGCATAGCGGGGATGATGTTTTTTCCGAAGTCGTTGTCGCTGCGGGGGTCAGTCTCATCATCGATGAGGTACTGGCGCAGCTTTTTCCAGGTGAAGATATAGATGCCCATAGAGGCCAGGTTGCTTTTCGGTTCCTTGGGCTTCTCGGCGAACTCGGTGATGTTGTCGTCACCGTCCACGGCCATGATGCCGAAGCGGCTGGCCTCCTCCCAGGGGACCTCCATGACGGAGATGGTGCAGTCAGCACCGGTGGCCTTGTGGCGGCGCAGCATCAGGGAGTAGTCCATCTTATAGATGTGGTCGCCGGAGAGCACCAGCACGTACTCCGGGTCGTACAGATCCACGAAGCCGATGTTCTGGTAGATGGCGTTGGCGGTGCCCTTGTACCAGACGGCGCCGCCGGCGCTCTGGTAGGGCGGCAGGATATGTACGCCGCCGTTGACACGGTCCAGCTCCCAGGGCTGGCCGCTGCCGATGTAGGTGTTCAGCTCCAGCGGCCGGTACTGGGTCAGCACGCCCACGGTGTCGATGCCGGAGTTGGTACAGTTGGACAGGGGAAAGTCGATGATGCGGAATTTGCCGCCGAAGGGCACGGCGGGCTTGGCCATGCTGCCGGTGAGCACGTACAGGCGGCTGCCCTGGCCGCCGGCCAGCAGCATCGCCACACACTCTTTTTTCATCCTTGCGTACCTCCTGTGTTCTGTTTTTTCTGGGGGCGTTTTCCCTCCCGGCGCAGCAGCACCGCGCCCAGGGGCGGAATGGTCAGGGAAAGGGAAGTCTCTCGCCCGTGGGAGGGGATCTCGTCCACGTCGATCCGGCTGCCTGCCGGAAGGGCGCAGCCGCTGCCGCCCCAGCAGGCGTCGTCCGTGTTGAACAGTACCTCGTACCGCGCCGCCGCCGGTACGCCGAAGCGGTAGTTGTCCCAGGGCACCGGCGCGAAATTCACCGCGCAGATCAGCTCGTGGCCCCTGCGGTCCCGCCGCAGAAACACCAGCACGTTGTTGTGGTTATCATCGGCCACCAGCCATGTAAAGCCGTCCCAGTCCCGGTCGTTTTCCCACAGGCACCGGTTGCGCTTATACAGCCGGTTCAGCTGCCGCAGGCACTCATGGCTGGCCTGGCAGGCGGGATCGTCCAGCAGATACCAGTCCAGCTGGCCGCGGAAGTCCCACTCGTGCCACTGGGGCAGCTCGCTGCCCATGAACAGCAGCTTTTTGCCGGGGTGGCACAGCATATAGGCCCAGAAACTCCTTACACCGGCCAGCTGCCGCCAGTCGTCGCCGGGCATCTTGCCCCGGAGAGAGCCCTTCATGTGGACCACCTCGTCGTGGGACAGGGGCAGGACGTAGTTTTCCGAGAAGGCGTAGACCATGGAGAACGTCACGTCCCGGTGGTGGAACTGGCGGAAGTAGGGGTCCATCTTCAGATAGTGGCACAGGTCGTTCATCCAGCCCATGTTCCACTTCAGGTTGAAGCCCAGACCGCCCTGCTCCGGCGGATAGGTGACCAGCGGCCACGCGGTGGACTCCTCCGCCACCATCAGCGCCGCCGGGTCGGCGGCAAAGGCCGCCCGGTTCAGCTCACGCAGGAAGTCGATGGCCTCCAGGTTCTCCCGGCCGCCGTCCTTGTTGGGACGCCACGCGCCGCCCTGCCGGTCATAGTCCAGATACAGCATGGACGCCACCGCGTCCACCCGCAGCCCGTCGATGTGGTATTCCTTCAACCAGTAGACGGCGGAGGACAGCAGGAATTCCCGGACCTCCGGCTTGCCGAAGTCGAATACACGGGTGCCCCAGCCGGCGTGCTCCCATTTCAGGGGGTCGCCGTACTCGTAGAGGCAGGTGCCGTCAAATTCGATAAGCCCGTGGCTGTCCTTACAGAAGTGGGCGGGCACCCAGTCCAGTATCACGCCCAGCCCCGCCCGGTGCAGGGCATCCACCAGGGCCATGAAGTCGTGGGGCGTGCCGTAGCGGCTGGTGGGGGCGAAGTAGCCGGTGCACTGGTAGCCCCAGCTGTCGTCCAGGGGGTATTCCGTCACCGGCAGCAGCTCTACGAAGTTGTAGCCCATGGCCTTTACATAGGAGGGCAGCTCCTTTGCCAGCTCCACATAGCTCAGGGGAGAGCCGTCCTCGTGGCGCTTCCACGAGCCCAGATGCACCTCGTAGATCAGCAGCTCGCCGTTCACCGGCGGCTTTTTCAGCCGCTGCTGCCGCCAGTCATCGTCCCGCCACTGGTATCCGGACAGGTCGTAGACCTTGCTGTCTGTCCCGGGACGGGTGGCCGCGTGGAAGGCACAGGGATCGGCCTTCCAGACCACCCGGCCGTCCGCGCCGGTGACCACATATTTGTAGGCGTCGTAGACCTTGGCGTTCTCCGCCGCCGTTTCCCACACGCCGGTATCCAGCCGGGTCATGGGCCGGGGCTGCCAGCCGTTGAAGTCCCCGGCCAGCGCTACGGCGCGGGCGTTGGGCGCCCACACGCGGAAGGTGAAGCCCTGCTCCGCCGGGTGTGCGCCGAGGTAGGTGTAGATGTCGTGGGCCGGGTGCCGCGTCATGTGCTCAGCTCCTTTTCTCTCACGCTGCTCGTCTGCTCTATGGTAGCACGCCTGTTCCGTCAAAGGACGCGAAACAGGTCGCTGGTAACGTTACCGACATTGTACCCCATTTTTCCCGTCCCGTCAACAAACAAGGCGCTTTTTGTGCCGCGGCGGGGGCGGAAAAGGGCCGCAAGCACAAAAGGGAAACGCAGGCGCGCTGCGTTTCCCTTTTCGTTTTACTCATCCCGCTGCTGCACGGCGCTGCTGCCGTTCAGGCCGAAGTCGTCCGCCACGCTGGCGGTGTCCCGGCGCAGCATGGTCTCCATCACCCGGATATCGCTGTCGATATCCATGGCATCGGTGCGGTACAGCTCGTCCAGCTGGTGCTCGAAGCCCGCCACGATGCTGTCCATGGTCTTTTCGATCTTGGCCTTGGCCTGGCTCAGGTTCTCGCCGCTGACGCCGGCCTCCTCGAAGCTGGCGTAGTTTTCCAGCAGCTTCAGGGTGGTGGGCAGGTAGTAGTTCAGGAACGTGCCGGCGGCGTCACGCTTGGCCTCGTCCTCTTCAATGAGTTTGAAAATACGGCCGGACACCTGCTCCATGCGGTCCAGCTTGGCGCTGATGGCCTCGTCGGCGATGCGGTCGTTCAGCTCGCGGATCTGGGCCAGGATGGCGGCGTAGCCCTCCGGCGCGGCCGCCGCCTGTGCGGGCTGCTCCTGCTCCGCCTTGGCGCGGTGGGCGGCGTCGAAATACGCCGTGGCCGCCTCCTGAGACTTGAACAGCATCCCGCTGCCCAGATCGATGTAGGCCTCGTCGCCCCACATGCCTTTTTCCAGCATCAGGTTGACGTCCTTTTCCACCCGCTTCCGGGACACGTCGGCGGCCCGGGCCAGATAGTCCAGGGGCACGGCCTGCTTCTGCCCGACGGTGCGGAGGTAGGTGGCAAAGCGCCGCTGGCGGCGCTTCATGGCGCCGCTGCCCAGCAGCAGGGACGCGCCGCCGGCCATCATGCCCAGGGGGTAGAACACCTGCCGCAGCAGGTCCATCCATTCATGCCATTTGATGGCGTAGCGCAGTTCAAAGTAGTCCACCTGCTGCACCAGGAAAAACGCGCCCAGAATGGCTACCGCCGCGCCGATGATCTTCATGACCTTGGCGCCCTTGTCGGAGTAGTTCGGCGTCTCCGTGACCTTGCGGACGGTGTTCTTCGCCGCGGAGGAGCGCGCCTGCGCAGGCTTCGCCTCGGCGCTGCCCGCCGCTGTCCGCTGCCACGCATCCCGCGCCTGCTGGCGCATTTTCCTGCCGCCGCCCTCGCTGAGCTTGCTCAGCAGCAGGATCAGGCCCACAGGCCAGGCCACGGCAAACATCACCGCGATGAATATCCACGAACCCAGGTCGTTATTGTTCTTTTTCGGCGGCTTCGGCTGAAGACCGTTGTTCTCGTCGTATTCGTAGCTCATGCTTCCCCTTCTCCCTTTCCCCGCAGCTTTCGCTTGTTGCCCTTTTCGTCCACGATATAGGTATTCTCCAGCACGCTGCGGGCATTGGCCATTACCGCGTTCAGGTACTCCTGCCGCAGTGCGGCGCGCTCCTCGATCTCCGCGTCTGTCAGCCCCTCGGCCTTGGCCTTGCGGGCCAGCTCGTTGATGCGTGCTATCTTCTTCTCGTCCATAGCTGTTTCTCCCTTATATGTATCGCCGTATGGCCACCGGCAGGCGGCCCTTTTTCGTGGGAGCGCCCACGCTGTCCAATACGCATTTTCCCAGACCGCGGCAGGTGATGGTATCCCCCGCCGACACGGGCTTGTCCGGCTTCACACAGGTGACATAGTTCACCTGTACGGACCCCTTTTCCACGGCCTCCGCCGCCCGGCCCCGGCTGAGAGAAAATCCCGCCGCCAGCACGTTGTCCAGCCGCAGGGAGGAGACGGTGTCCCGCAGTTCCTTCACCGCCGTATGGGGGACCGCCAGCGCCGAAAGCGGCAGCGGTGTTACGGTGAGCTTCTCCCGGCCGGCGCTGTCCCAGTTCTGCAGCAGGAAATCCGTCATGGACGGGTCCAGCAGCACCTGACAGCCGCCCTTTTCCACAAGTATATCGCCTATCTTCTCCCGGGTCAATCCCAGAGCCATCAAACTGCCCAAAAAATCCCGGTGGGTCAGGTCGCCGCCGCTGCGGCACGCGGCCCGCACCGCCGCGACCTGGTCGTCAGGCGTCTCCAGCCAGTCCGGCAGGAACACCAGCCGCCGGCGCTCCGCGCCGTCATAGCCGCCCCAGAAAATGCCGGACTCCCGCGCGCCCAGCAGCACCAGAAAGCCCTGCGCCGCGGCCTGCTCCGCAGGGGAGAGAAAGCCGGTGGCCGTGGGAATGTTCCGCGTGCGGCACTGCTCGCACTTATCCCACACGCGGCTCAGCAGCAGCCGTTCCTCCGGGCTGTGGGCGGCTCTGTCCAGCAGTTCTCGTCTGTCCATGTTATGCCCCCAAATTTTGCGTGCGGTACAGTGTGGCGTACACGCCGTTCCTTGCCAGCAGCTCCGCGTGGCTGCCCTCCTCGGCGATCACGCCGTCCTGTATCACCAGTATCCGGTCGGCCGAACGAATGGTGGACAGCCGGTGGGCGATGATCAGTGTCGTGCGGCCTCGGGCCAAACGGTCAAAGGCGCCCTGGATGCGGGCTTCCGTCACGCTGTCCAGCGCGGAGGTGGCCTCATCCAGTATCAGAATGGGCGGGGCCTTCAGAAACACCCGGGCGATGGCCACCCGCTGCTTCTGCCCGCCGGAGAGCAGCGCGCCCCGCTCACCCACATAGGTGTCGAACCCGTCGGGCATGGCGCAGATATCGTCGTAGATCTCCGCCTGCCGCGCCGCCTGCTCTACCTCGGCGTCGGTGGCGTCGGGGCGGCCATAGCGAATATTCTCGCGGATGGTGTCGGCAAACAGGAACACGTCCTGCTGCACGATGCCGATGGCCCGGCGCAGGGAGCGCTGGGTGACGGCGCGGACATCACGGCCGTCGACGGTGATGCTGCCGCTGTCCACGTCGTAGAACCGGGGCAGCAGCTGGCACAGGGTGGTCTTGCCGCCGCCGGAGGGCCCCACCAGGGCCACCGTCTCGCCGGCGGGGATGTGCAGCGCCACGTTGTGCAGCACCTCGGCCTTTTCGCCGTAGGCGAAGGAGACGTCGTTCACGTCCACGCGGCCCTGTACATGTTCGAGGGGCTGCGCGTCGGGGGCGTCCTGGATGGACGGCTCGGTGGCCATCAGCTCAATGAAGCGGTGCAGGCCCGCGAAGCCGTTGGAGAACATCTCGGCGAAGTTGGCCAGCTTGCGGATGGGACTGACGAAGGCGGTGACGTATAGGGAGAAGGTGATCAGATCCACATAGTCCATTTTCTCCCCCATGATGAGCCAGCCGCCCACGGCGATCACCGCCACCGGCAATATGCCGGTGCAGAACTCCATCACCGCGTTGAAGCGGCCCATCTCCTTGTGAAAGCCACGCTTGGCGGTCTTGAACACCTCGTTGGCCTCGTCGAACCGCTGCTGCTGGGCCTCCTCGTTGGCAAAGGCCTTGGTGGTCCGCACGCCGGACAGGCCGGACTCGATGGCGGCGTTGATGGTGCCGGTCTTGACCTTGGCAGCCCGGGAGGCGGCGCTCATCTGCCGGCGGCGGCGCAGGGCCATGGTCAGCAGGACAGGCAGCAGCACCAGCAGTACCAGCGCCAGCTCCCAGCGCAGGGTGAACATCACCGCCAGCGCGCCCACGATGGTCACCAGGGAGATGAACAGATCCTCCGGCCCGTGGTGGGCCAGCTCCGTCAGTTCAAACAGGTCACTGGTCAGGCGGCTCATCAGCTGGCCGGTGCGGTTGCGGTCGTAGAAGTCGAAGCCCAGCTCCTGAATGTGGCGGTACAGATCGCGGCGGATATCCGCCTCCACGCGGATGCCGAAGGTGTGGCCCCAGTAGGCCACCACGAAGTACAGCGCCGAGCGCAGCACATAGGCGGCCACCACCACCGCCATGACGATGAAGAATACCCGGAACTGCCGCTGGGGCAGCCAGGTATACATGGCGGCGCGGGACACCAGCGGGAACGCCAGGTCGATGCAGGCGATGAGGAACGCGCAGGACAGGTCCAGGGCGAAGAGCCGCCGGTGGGGTTTGAAGTAGGAGAGGAATATCCGCAGGGGGCTGCGGGTCTGATAATCTTTCGTGGTCATGCTATGCCTCGCTTGGTGTTTTTTGAGTATATAGTATAGCACATCGGCACGGCGTTCGCAATAGCACGGCGCCCCGGCTTGCGTGCCGGGGCGCTGCGTGTTATAATTGGGCCATGACCTGGCCGATAGGGCCGTCGATGGTGACGGCGGCGCCAAGACCGCTGCCGGCCCCGCCCTTGTTGATGACCGCCAGCTTATGGCCGCGGTAGTACTGTATCAGCCCGGCGGCGGGATAGACCACCAGCGACGTGCCGCCGATGATGAGCACGTCTGCCTGCCGGATATAGTGGATGGCGCGGGCCATCACGTCCTCATCCAGGGACTCCTCATACAGCACCACGTCCGGCTTAATGATGCCGCCGCAGGTGCAGCGGGGAATGCCGCGGCTCTCCGCGATGCGCTCCACACTGTAGAATTTCCCGCAGCGGGTACAGTGGTTCCGCAGCACGCTGCCGTGGAGCTCAAGGACCTCCTGGCTGCCGGCCTTCTGGTGCAGGCCGTCGATGTTCTGGGTGATGACGGCCTTCAGCTTCCCCTGCCGCTCCCATTCCGCCAGCTTGCGGTGGGCGGCGTTGGGCTGGGCGTCCAGGGCCAGCATTTTGGCCCGGTAGAAGTCGTAGAATTCCTCAGTGTGCGTCTCGTAAAATGTGTGGCTGAGCATGGTCTCCGGCGGGTATTTGAATTTCTGGTGATACAGGCCGTCCACACTGCGGAAGTCCGGTATCCCGGACTCGGTGGATACGCCGGCGCCGCCGAAAAACACGATGTTGTCGCTGGCGTCTGTCAGTTCTTTCAGTCTGCGGATGGTTTCGTCCATACTGTCCCTCCATTTCTTTTGTAAGGAGCATACGCTATGAATATTCAGATCTTCGGAAAAAGCAAGTCCTTCGACACGAAGAAGGCGGAGCGCTGGTTCAAGGAGCGCCGCATCAAGTACCAGTACATCGACCTTGTGAGCAAGGGCGTATCGCCGGGGGAGTACCGTTCCATCCGGGCGGCCGTGGGCAGCTTCGACGCGCTGGTGGACAAGGACTGCCGGGCGTATGAGGCGCTGTACATGGCCTACATCACGCCTCAGGCGGCGGAGGAAAAGCTGCTGGAATACCCGGAGCTGTTCGCCGCGCCCATTGTCCGCAACGGGAAGCAGGCCACCGTGGGCTATCACCCGGAGATATGGCAAACGTGGGAATAAGGACTCTCATCCGTGCGCCGCAGGCGCACGGATACTTTTTTAGCTTTAGTCGGTATAGCTGTGCTCCACCGTGACCACGGCGTAGTAATTGCCGTCCATGGTGCGGACCAGAGCGCGGATCTCCTGCGCTGCCTGGGCCGGGGTCTTGCTGATGGAGAAGGGCAGCACCGCATCGAAGATCAGGTTATCGTGGGTGGTGCCCCGCACCACCCGGAAGTCGTGGATGGTCAGGGACGGCTCCACCTGCTTCACCAGCTCCGCCACCTGTTCCCGCAGGCGGGCGATGGACGCGTCGTCCGTGTCCACGGGATCCATGTGGATGACGGCGTGGCAGTGGAGCTTCTCCATCAGCCCCTTTTCGATGTTGTCGATCACATCGTGCATGGCCATGATGTCCCCGTGGGCGGGGACCTCCGCGTGGAGGGTGATCATCAGACGGCCGGGGCCGTAGTCGTGGACCACCAGATCGTGTACGCCCAGCACTGTGTCGTTGGAGAGGACGATATCCCGTATCTGCTGTACCAGCGCCGGGTCGGGCGCCTGCCCCAGCAGGGGGGACAGGGTCTCTTTTGCGGCCTTGTAGGCGGAGAACAGGATGAACAGCGCCACCACCAGGCCCACATAGCCGTCCACCGCCAGACCGGTCCATTTGCCGATGAGCATGGCAAGGAGCACCGCCAGGGTGGAGACGGTGTCGGAAAGGCTGTCCGTGGCGGTGGCCTCCATGGCGGCGGACTTGATCTTCCGGCCGATGGCCCGGTTGTACAGCCACATATAGACCTTCACGCACACGGAGGCGGCCATGATGGCGATAGCCATCAGGGAGAAGGTGACGGCCTCCGGATGGAGGATCTTGTCAAAGGAGGACTTGGCCAGCTCCACGCCCATCAGCAGGATCAGGCCCGCTACGATCAGGCCGGATATGTACTCAATGCGGCCGTGGCCAAAGGGGTGGTCGGTGTCCGGCTTTTTGCCCGCCAGACGGAAGCCCAGCAGCGTCACCGCCGAGGAGCCGGCGTCGGACAGGTTGTTGAAGGCGTCCGCCGTGACGGCGATGGAACCGGACAGCTGTCCGGCGAAGAATTTGCCGATGAACAGCAGAATATTCAGTGCGATGCCCACAGCGCCGCACAGGGTGCCGTAGGCGCGGCGGACGGCGGGGGAGGACACGTTGTCCCGGTCAGGAATGAGCCAGCGGCTCAGCAATCGTATCATGGCAGTCGTCTCCTTTCGGCGGATAGACCCGGCGCTTTGTCAGCCAATAGCACAGGGGGATGGCGTACAGCAGTATCTCGTAGGGGATGGCGGACATGTCCGCGCCCAGCATGGCCAGCGGGATGGACACGGAGATGTTCCAGGGGATCAGCGGCGAGAGGACGATGCCGGAGTTCTCGATGTCAAGGGCCATCTCGCCCCTGCCGTGGCCGCGCTTGGTGTAGTCGTCCTCCAGCAGCTGGTTGCACACCACCGCGCAGGTGGACTGGTTGCAGAACACCATGCTGCACACCACGGAGATCGCCGCGCAGGCGGGGAACCGCCCGGCTCTCCGGGCCAGGCGCTGGGCCAGATGCGCCGCGCCGTTCAGCACGCCCATGCCGCCCAGCAGCCCGGCGTACAGCCCGGCGCTGACGGCCATGATGGTGGCCGAGACCATGGACATCATGCCGCCGCCGGAGAGCACGTCGTGCAGCGCGCCGGGGGCGGGGAGGTAGCCCAGCACCGCATCCCGCAGGGTGGGCAGCAGAGCGCGGCCCTGGGCGAACACCGTCACCAGCAGCGCCGTCAGCGCACTGACGGCCATGGTGGGCCGGATGGGGACCTTGCACAGCGGCAGGATCAGGATCAGCAGCGCCGGGATGGCCGTCCACCAGCTGAGGCTGAAGGTGCCGGACAGCTGGTCCAGCACACCGCTGTCCACCATGGCCAGCGGGTGCGTTACGGACAGGGCGGCGTAGGCCGCGAGGCTGACCAGATAGGGCAGCCAGCCGGTGCGGTGCATCATGTGCAGGTTGTCATAGAGCTTGGTATCGGTGGCGGCGGCCACCAGCGTGGCGCTGGAGGAGGCCGGCGAGCAGCGGTCGCCGAAGTAGGCGCCGGCCACGATGGTCCCCGCCGTGATGGCCACGCTGACGCCGCCGGAGCGGGCCAGGGCCATCAGGATCACGCCCAGGGTGCCCACCACGCCGAAGGACGTGCCCAGGGCGTAGGAGATGAAGCTGGTCAGCAGGAACGTCACCAGCAGGAACAGCTGCGGCGTGATGATGCGCAGCCCGTGATAGATGAAGAAGGCGATGGTCCCGGCGCTGCGCCACAGGGCGGTGATGGCGCCGATGAGCATGTAGATCACGATCACGCAGCACATTTTGCGGCCCTGCGCCCAGGCGGCGTCCCACATGGCCCGCACGGTCATCCCGCGGCGCAGGCCCAGGGCGGCGAAGACCGCTATGCCCACCCATATCGCAAGGATCAGGGACTGGCCCAAAAGGATGCAGAGGCCCACTGCGGCCAGAAACAGCAGAAAACAGAAGACAGCGCCCATGTTACCTCCCTGGGATGGTCAGCGTCATGCGGCAGCACAGATCATCCAGGTCGCTGTCGGTGGCGGCGGGCAGGCGCAGGCGTCCCCCGCATTTGGCACAGGTCAGGTCCACCGCGCCGCGGCGCACCTGCATGGTATATTCGCGGCTGCCGCAGGCGCAGGTGATGCCGCCCCGGGCGGCGATATCCTTCAGCTCCGACAGCACCTCGTACATGATGACGTTGTCGGTGAAGGCCTCATCGGGGGACGCTTTTTCCTTGGCCACCCGCAGGGCCAGACCCTCCATGGCCTTTCGCACCTGGGTCTCCTCGCCGATGTAGCAGCATAGTTCCTGCTTTGCCGGACAGGCCAGGCCGATGCCCCGGCCGTGCAGCAGCGCACCGGCGCCGCACTCCGCCTGGTGGTGCCCGCCGCACACGCCGCAGGGCACGTTCAGCCGGAAGCGCAGGCCGTCCGTCTCGGCGGTCAGAGCTTCTTTGCCGCATTCGCATTCCATCCGCGCCGCGGCGGCGTTCAGGGCGAAAACGCTGCGGCTGTGCAGCACGGCCTTGCCGCAGGCCGGACAGATATATCCAAAGCTACGCATTTCTTCCATGACATACGCTCCTTTGTCAACCAAAAGTCACAACAAGTTCCTGTATTATATACCATTTATTCGCTGTTTTCCAGTATTGCGGGAAAAAGAGTTTTACATTATAATTGCGCCGTTATCCCACGCTTCAAAGGATGTGATACCGTGCAGAACAGGAGCTTTGCCGCAGCGGTGAAGGCGGCGTTTCCCCATACCATCCCCATTATGACCGGCTATCTGGCCGTAGGCATGGCCTACGGCGTACTGATGGCCTCCAAGGGTTACGGCTTCCTATGGGCCGGCTTTGTCAGCGCCTTTGCCTTCTGCGGCAGTATGCAGTATGTGGCCATTACGCTGCTGACCACGGCCTTTGATCCCCTACAGGCCTTTGTGCTGAGCCTGATGGTCAACGCACGGCACCTGTTTTTCTCGCTGGCGCTGCTGCCCAAGTACCGGGGGCTGGGCAGGCTGCGGTATTTTATGATCTATACCCTCAGTGACGAGAACTTTTCCCTCTCCTCCTCGGTGGAGCCGCCGGAGGACACGGACCCCACGCTGTTCTACTTTGCCATGAGCTTCCTGACCTGGCTGTACTGGGTGGCGTTCTCCATGCTGGGTGGCCTGCTGGGCGGGCTGATCACCTTTGACATCACCGGCATCGACTTCGCCCTGACGGCGCTGTTCGTGGTGCTGTTCATCGAGCAGGTCATCAAGAAAGAGAACCGTGCCCCCGGCGCTGCCGGTCTGGTGTGCGCTGTGGCGGGTCTGGCCGTTTTCGGCGCGGACAACATGGTCATCCCGGCCATGGTGCTGACCCTGGCGGTCCTGCTGCTGGGAAGGAGGAAGCTATGCGCCTAGACACGATACATTCCCTGATCATCGTGGCGATGGTGGCGCTGGCCACCCAGATCACCCGATGGACGCCGTTCCTGCTGTTCTCTGGGGACAAGAAGCTGCCAAAGGTGGTGGAGGACCTGGGCAGGCTGCTGCCGCCGGCCATGATGGGCCTGCTGGTGGTATACAGCCTGCGCAGCACCGACCTTCTGGGCGGCAGCCACGGTATTCCGGAGGCCATCGCCGTGGCGGTGACAGCCGGGCTGCACCTGTGGCGGCGGAACACGCTGCTGTCCATCCTGGCGGGCACCGCCTGCTATATGCTGCTGGTACAACTGGTGTTTTGAAGATCTGTGAAAGCGCCGTCCCGCGGGACGGCGCTTTCATATTTTTCCGTAAATGGTGCACACTACGGCCAATGCTATGTTTGCGAGGTGCGTATCATGGACGTAAAACGCTTGAGCCGGCAGACCTGCCGGTTTTTGCAGCCGCCGGGAGTGGTCAGCTTTGCGGCGGTGGCGGGAAAGCTGGAGGGCGAGGGGCCGCTGGGCGGCTGCTTCGACGCTGTGGGGACGGACGCCTTCTGTGGGAAAAAGACCTGGGAACAGGGCGAGGCACAGATGCAGGCGGATGCCCTGCGTCTGGCCCTGCAAAAGGGCGGGTTGGCGGCGGAGGACGTGGACTGCGCCTTCGCCGGGGATCTGCTGAACCAGAACATTGGGGCCACGTTTGCCCTGCGGGATTTCAATATTCCCTTCTATGGGGTATATGGGGCCTGCTCTACTATGGGGGAGACACTGTCGCTGGCCGCTATGGCCGTGGCCTCCGGCGCGGTCCGTATGGCGGCGGCGCAGACCTCCTCCCACTTCTGCACGGCGGAGAGGCAGTATCGGATGCCTCTGCCCTACGGCAGCCAGCGTTCTCCTACTGCCCAGTGGACGGCCACGGCGGCGGGGTGCTGCATTCTGGGGGCCCAGGCGGAGGGACCGTATATCACCCATGTGACCCGGGGACGCATCGTGGATCTGGGCGTGACGGACATGACCAACATGGGCGCGGCCATGGCACCGGCGGCCTTCGACACCCTGCAGGCGGTGTTCCGGGACACCGGCACCGTACCCGGGGACTATGACCTGATCCTCACCGGCGACCTGGGCGATGTGGGCAGCCGCATCGTGCTGGAGCTGTTCGCCCGGGAAGGCGTGACGCTGGAGAATTACACCGACTGCGGACTGGTGCTCTATGACCGGAAGAGACAGGATATGCACGCCGGCGGCAGCGGATGCGGCTGCTCTGCGGCGGTGCTCTGCGGTTATCTGCTGCCGGAGATGCGCCGGGGCCGGTGGCGGCGGGTGCTGTTCGCCCCCACCGGGGCGCTGCTGAGCCCCACCAGTTCATTTCAAGGGGAGAGCATACCGGGCATCTGCCACGCGGTGGTGCTGGACCGGACGAAGGAGGATGCGTGATGGAGTATCTCAATGCCTTTCTCTGCGGCGGGCTGCTGTGCGCCGTGGGCCAGATCATTCTGGACAAGACAAGCCTGACCCCGGCCCGTATTCTGACGGGCTATGTGGTGGCAGGTGTGCTGCTGCAGGCTGTGGGTGTGTATCAGTATATCGTGGACTGGGGCGGGGCGGGAGCCACCGTGCCCCTGACGGGCTTTGGCTACTCCCTGGCGAAGGGCGTGGCCAAAGCGGTGGCGGAGGACGGCCTGCTGGGTGTGCTCACCGGCGGGTTGACTGCCACCTCCGGCGGTATTGCCGCGGCGGTGGTGTTTTCCTTGTTGGCGGCGCTGCTGGTGCGGCCCAAAGAAAAACGTTGACAAATACCCAGTGGGGGTATATAATGCGGCCGTGATCAAAAATACCCCCAGGAGGTATACGACTGTGGAAAATACTTGTTGCTGCTGCCAGGGAAAGACCAAGCACCGCACGCCGGAGGAGCAGAAGAAGCTCCTGAACCGCTTGTGCCGTATTGAAGGGCAGGTGCGGGGCCTGCAGGAGATGCTGCAGAAGGACGCCTACTGTCCCGACATTCTGATACAGGTATCCGCCGTGGGCGCGGCACTGAACAGCTTTAGTAAAGAGCTGCTGGCTACCCACATCCGCACCTGCGTGGCGGATGGTATCCGACAGGGGGACGACGAGGTCATCGACGAGCTGGTGACCACGCTGCAAAAGCTGATGAAATAAGGAGATGGCAGTATGACAGAGAAATTCGTCATCACCGGCATGACCTGCGCCGCCTGCGCCGCCCATGTGGAAAGGGCCGCGGCTTCGGTGCCCGGCGTACACAGCGCGTCGGTAAATCTGATGCTGGGCTCCCTGGTGTGCGACAGGGACGAAAATGTGGATCCCGCCGCCATTGTGGCCGCCGTGACGGCGGCGGGCTACGGCGCGGCGCCGGAGAGTGAGGCCCGGCGGGACCTGCACGCGGAGCAGGACGCCGCGGTAAAGGCCATGGGCCGCCGGCTGCTGTGGTCGGTGGTGTGTCTGGTGCCGCTGTTTTACCTGAGCATGGGGCACATGATGGGGCTGCCGGTGCCTATGTTCATGCACACGCGGCCCCTGCTGTCGGCCTTTGTGCTGCTGGCGCTGACGGTGCCTATCCTGATCCTGAACCGCAGTTATTTCACCGTGGGATTTTCCCGGCTGTTCAAGGGCGCGCCCAATATGGACTCGCTGGTGGCGCTGGGCGCGGCGGCGGGGCTGGTGTACAGCCTGATCGAGATGGGCCTGCTGGCGGCGGGAAAGGTCACGGGTATGCCGGACCTGTACTTCGAGTCGGCGGGTATGATATTGGCGCTGGTGACGGTGGGTAAGTACTTGGAGGAGCGCTCCAAGGGCAAGACGACCGGGGCCATCACCGCCCTGCTGGCGCTGGCGCCGGAGTCCGCCGTGGTGCGCCGGGACGGCAAGGAGGTCACCGTCCCCACCGAGGACATCAAGGCCGGCGAGACGGTCATCGTCCGGCAGGGGGGGCGTATCCCCGTGGATGGCACCGTGACGGCGGGCAGCGGCACCGTGGACGAGTCCGCCCTTACCGGCGAGAGTATGCCGGTGGAGAAGACTGTGGGCGGCAAGGCGGTGTCCGCCACCATCCTCACCGGCGGCTATCTGGAGCTGACGGCGGACCGGGTAGGTGCGGATACCACTCTGTCCCAGATCATTCAGCTGATGGAGCAGGCCGCCAGCGGCAAGGCACCTATCAGCCGTCTGGCGGATAAGATCAGTGCCGTGTTCGTGCCGGTGGTCATTTCCATCGCGCTGCTGGCGGCTATCCTGTGGGTTGCGGTGGGCGGCATGGGTGTGCGCTTCTGCCTGTCCATCGCCATCGCCGTGCTGGTGATCTCCTGCCCCTGCGCCCTGGGCCTGGCCACGCCGGTGGCCATCACTGTGGCTACGGGCAAGGCGGCGGAGCAGGGTATTCTGGTAAAGTCCGCCGCCAGCCTGGAGCTGATGGGCCGGGTGGACGCGGTGGTGCTGGACAAGACCGGCACCGTCACCGAGGGTAAGCCCCGGGTGACGGATGTGCTGTGCGCCGGCGGCATGGACGAGGACACGCTGCTGTCCGCCGCCGCGTCGCTGGAAAAGCCCTCCGAGCATCCGCTGGCCGGGGCCATTGTGGCCGAGGCGGAAAAGCGCGGACTGGCCCTGCGGCCGGTGTCCGACTTTGCCGCCGTGGCCGGCGGCGGTGTTGCCGCCCGGGCGGAAGGTACATTACTGCTGGCGGGCAACGAGGCCTTTATGGAGGCATCCGCAGTGGCCGTCAGCGAGGAGATGAAATCCGGTGCGGCCAGACTGGCGGAGGACGGTAAAACGCCGCTGTTTATCGCCGCAGGTACATCGCTGCTGGGGGTCATCGCCGTGGCGGACGTGGTCAAGGCGGACAGCGCCGCCGCCATCGCCGCCCTGCGGGAGATGGGCTGCGACGTGGTGCTGCTCACCGGCGACAACCAGCGCACGGCGGACGCCATTGCCCGGCAGGTGGGCGTCAGCCGGGTCATCGCCCAGGTGCTGCCCCAGGACAAGGCCCGGGTGGTGCAGGAATTGCAGGCCGAGGGCAAGAGGGTGGCCATGGTGGGCGACGGCATCAACGATGCCCCGGCGCTGGTGACGGCGGATGTGGGCCTGGCCATCGGCGCAGGCACGGATGTGGCCATCGAGTCGGCGGACATCGTGCTGATGAAGAGCAGCCTTATGGATATCGCCGACGCGGCAGCCCTGTCCCGGGCCACCCTGCGGAATATCCGTCAGAACCTGTTTTGGGCGTTCTTCTATAATTCTGTGGGCATCCCGGTGGCGGCGGGTGTGCTGTACCCGGCCTTTGGGATCACCCTGAACCCCATGATCGCCGCCGCGGCCATGAGCCTGAGCAGCGTGTGCGTGGTCAGCAACGCCCTGCGTCTGCGGGGCTGGAGGGGCCGCAGACGGGAGGAAACGCCGACTGCAAAAGAGCCACAGCTGGTGCAAAATATAAATAATAACGAAAGCAGTAAGGAGGATACCGCTATGAAAAAGACCATCACCATCAAGGGCATGATGTGTGCCCACTGCGTCTCCCACGTGGAGAAGGCGCTGACCGCCTTGGGCGTACAGGCGGACGTGGATCTGGCGTCCGGGACCGCCGTGGTCACCGGCAACGCCAGTGACGAGGCGCTGAAGAAGGCTGTCACCGACGCCGGTTACGAGGTCGTGGAGATCAAGTGATGCAAAAAAGAGCACCCCCGCAAGGGGGGTGCTCTTTTTTATGCGCTTTTACGCGGCACCGTCAGTCTCGGTTTCCTCGACAACGGGAGCGGTCTGCGCGGCGGTGCGGGTGACGCTGTCGGCGGTGAGGATGGTGCCCTCGCCCTCAGCGTACCGAATGGCGACGCTGTCGCCTACATTGAAGATGACCACCTCCGGCTGCTGCGCGGCGGAGATGACGTAGTAGTGCTCGTCACCGGTCAGGTGCAGGTAGTAGAGGGTATTGCCGTCCACCACGGCGGAGCGGATATCCTCCAGCACACCGGTGACTTCGTTCTGGCCCGTCAGGGGCAGATCGGCGTCATCGGCGGATACCAGACCTTTCTCCGCCAGGATGCGGCGGTAGTTGGCCTCACACTGGGCCACCGTGTCGCCGGTGGCCACGATCTGGTACTGGCTGACGTTGACCATGGCGTACATCTTCACCAGCTCGGCGGCGTCCTTCAGCGCCATGAAATACGTGGGCTGGTCGGAGATATTCAGCAGCAGGGGGAAGGTGGCGGTGTATTTCATCTGTTGGACCTGCCCCTGGGCGCTGTCCATGGCGGAGTACTCCTTGGCGCCGGCCACCAGATAGAACCGCGTCTCCTTGGTGCGCTGGTTGGAGAGAATGAAGCCGATGTTGGACTCGTCGGACACCACGGAGGTGACGCCGGTGTACATATACACGTCGTCACCGATGGCGATGTAGTTATAGCCCTCGGTGGTGACGGTCACGTCCCGCTGGCCGAACAGGGAATTGATGAAGCCGTTGACATACGCGCCGTGGTAGTCGTACTGCTGCATGATCAGCTCGGCGGTGTAGACGTGATCCACCCAGTTGGGCACGTCGCCGGTCTTGTAGTAGGCGCTCTCGCCGGTGACGGCGTTCACCAGCACCGCGCCGATGATATCACGGCCGCCGAACAGGCCGATGGTGTGGCTGACCCGGGGGCAGACCCACCAGGGGTCGCCGTTCTCGTCGATCTCAAAGGCCGGCTCATCAAACATATAGGTGGGGTAGTGGAAGCGCAGATGGCGGTACAGGTTGCGGCTGAAGTGCTCGGCGGTGGTGTAGTGGATGCCCTCGTCCAGACGGATGACCTCCACGTTCTGAGTCACCATGTCGATAAGCAGATAGGCGGGCAGGCCGTCGGCGCGGTTGTTCAGCCACTTGATGATATCGCCGTAGCGCAGGGGCGTGACGCGGACAGGGCGGCCCTGGTAGTTAATCTGGGTATAGTCGTCGGCCACCTCGAACTGGGAGACCATGTCCGCCAGCTCACCCAATTTGCGGTTGCCCAGCTTTGTGGCGGAGTTGGCGTCCAGCATGGGGATCTGGTCATAGCTGATCTCCTCCACTTCGGCGGCAAAGTCGCCGTCGGTAACGGTCAGCAGGTCGCGGTAGTCCCCGGCACGGAACAGCTGCCAGCCGATCACCGCGCCCACCAGCGCCGTGGCGATCAGCGCGGCGGCCGCAATGAGTGGCACGGTGCACTGCTTTTTCAAAAAGGTGAAGTAGCCCTTGGCACCGGTGCCCTGAAAACCGGAGGTCAGTATGGCGCAACCACCGTACACGGCGCACACCAGCAGCACAAAGACGTAGAAATCCTCGCTCTTGAGACTGATAGGCGGCAGAACGATATAGAAATACACCGCGGCGAACACCAATGTGACGGCGATGTTCAGCAGCGTGCGGCCCAGGGGCGTGCCCACGGCTTTGCGTTCCTTTTTCGGGCGGGGCTGGCGGCCGAAGCCCTGAAAGTTGGGGTCGTTCCAATTTGTATTCTTCATAGACGGTTCCTTTCTCTGTTGATATGCCTGTTGGTGCTATTATAACCGATGCAGCTTCGTTTGTATAGCAACTTCAGGTTGCAAACGGCAAAATTGCCGCAGAGAGATGCATTTGACTGTTCACAAATTGTTTACAATAAAAGTCAAAGAAAGTCAAATTACCCTGTTGACAAAGTAGGAAAGGCGGTGTAATATATGTTCAAGGTCAAAGAAAGGCAAAGTCAAATGAGCTGAGCTTGACCGAGAGATGGAAACGAAAGGCGGCGAGGATTTGGGTATTTCCGATATTATCGCTGGATTTATCCAGCAGGAGTTAGACCAGGCGGGCGGTGCGCTGGAGCTACAGCGAGCCGACCTGGCGCAGCGGTTCAACTGCGTGCCCAGCCAGATCAACTACGTGATGTCCACCCGGTTCTCGCCGGAGCATGGCTACATCGTGGAGTCCCGGCGGGGCGGCGGCGGCTACATCCGCATCACGCGGGTGCAGGTGGACCGCCAGACGCTGCTGATGCACGTTATCAACAGCATCGGCGACAGGCTGGACGCGGCCAGCGCACGGGCGATCGCCCAGAACCTGGTCCAGTCCGAGGCCATCAGCCGGGAGCTGGGACAGGCGTTGCTGTCCGCCACCGGCAGCCGGGCTCTGCAGAGTGCCTCTCCGGAGAGCCGGGATGCCCTGCGGGCTGACATATACAAGCAAGTTTTGATCCATTCCGTCTGACGACGGCGTAAGGAGGTTATGATTATGAAGTGTGATCGCTGTGGAAAGAACGAAGCGACGTTCCATTATAAGACCAATATCAACGGCAGAGTGACCGAGGCGCACCTCTGCCCCGACTGTGCCCGGGCCATGGGCTATGCCGGTTCCATGTCCGGCCGCATGAGCAGCTGGTTCGACGATGACTGGTTCGACCGTCCGTTCCGTATGCTGGAGCCGTTTTTCGGCGGCTTCGGCAGCCGGATGCTGACGGAGTTCCCTCAGCCGGTGGACGTGCTGGAGCAGGCGCAGAGCGCCGGCCCGGAGAGCAGCGCCGCCGAGGAGCTGCTGCCGAAGGACGAGGCTATGTCTCTGGCGCTGGAGCGTAGGCGCAACGCGCTGGAGACGCAGCTGCACAACGCGGTGGCGGAGGAGCGTTATGAGGACGCCGCCCGCCTGCGTGATGAGCTGAAGGCTCTGGGCGGCAAGGCGTCCTGACGCCGTTCCGCTATGTTAAAATAACAAATCGAAAGGAAGTGTTCCTTTATGTCTGAGAATAAATTTACCCCCCGTGCAGAGGAAGTTCTGCGTTTGAGCCAGGAGGCTGCCGAGGATCTGGGCCACGGCTATGTTGGCTCCGAGCATCTGCTGTTGGGCCTGATCCGTGAGGAGGAGGGCATCGCCCACCGCGTGCTCAGTGAGTTCGGCGTCACCGATGAAATGGTCTGCTCCGTGCTGCAGCGCAGCGTGGGCAAGGGCGTTTCCGGCGCCGCGCCCAGTCAGGGCCTGACGCCCCGCGCCAAGAGCGTGGTGGAGCTGGCTGTGTCCGAGGCGTCCCGCATGGGCAGCGGCGCCATCGGCACCGCCCATCTGCTGATGGGCCTGCTCCGTGAGGGCGGCAACATGGGCCTGCGTATCCTGCGTACCGTGGGCGTGGACCCCAATAAGATGTACAGCGCTGTGCTGAAGAAGCTCAACGATATGCCCCGGGCTGCCGCTGGCGGTGCCTCTGCCCCTAACCGCGAGGCGGACAAGAAGAACAAGACGCTGGCCGAGTACACCCGCGATCTGACCGAGGCCGCCCGCAGCGGCAAGCTGGACCCCGTTATCGGCCGCGATACCGAGATACAGCGGGTCATCCAGATTTTGTCCCGCCGCAGTAAGAACAACCCCGTACTCATCGGTGAGCCCGGCGTAGGCAAGACTGCCATCGCCGAGGGACTGGCCGAGCGCATTGCCGCCGGCGATGTGCCCGAGGAGCTGCTGGACAAGCGCATCCTGTCGCTGGACCTCAGCGGCATGGTGGCCGGAACCAAGTACCGCGGCGAGTTCGAGGAGCGCATCAAGAACACCCTGAATGAGGTGAAGAAAGACGGCAACGTCATCCTGTTCATCGACGAGCTGCACACCATCGTGGGCGCAGGCTCCGCCGAGGGCGCCGTGGACGCCGCCAACATCCTGAAGCCCGCCCTGAGCCGCGGCGAGATCCGCGTTATCGGCGCCACCACCCTGAACGAGTACCGCAAGTACATCGAGAAGGATGCCGCGCTGGAGCGCCGGTTCCAGCCCGTCACCGTGGGCGAGCCCACCCCCGAGGCCACGCTGGAGATCCTGAAGGGCCTGCGCGACCGCTATGAGGCGCACCACAAGCTGACCATCACCGACGAGGCGCTGGACGCTGCGGTGCAGCTGTCCAAGCGGTACATCGGCGATCGGTTCCTGCCGGATAAGGCCATCGACCTGATGGATGAGGCTGCCTCGCAGGTCCGCATGACCGCCGAGAGCTCCTCTCCGGACCTGAAGGCCCTGGAGGAGAAGATCACCGCCCTGCACCGGGAGAAGAACGATGCCATCGCCGCCCAGGACTTCGAGAAGGCCGCGCAGCTGCGCGATATCGAGAAGGACTACCAGGAGCAGGTGGACATCGAGCGCGACAAGTGGCGCAAGAGCCTGTCCCAGAACCGGGGCACCGTCACCGCGGACGACATCGCCAAGGTGGTGGCCGGCTGGACCGGTATTCCCGTCACCCGCCTGACCGAGGATGAGTCCATGCGCCTGCTGAAGCTGGAGGAGAAGCTCCACCAGCGTGTGGTGGGGCAGGACGATGCCGTGACCGCCGTGGCCAAGGCCATTCGCCGCAGCCGTGTGGGTCTGAAGGACCCCAAGCGGCCCATCGGCTCCTTCCTGTTCCTGGGCCCCACCGGCGTGGGCAAGACTGAACTGTGCAAGACCCTGGCGGAGTCCATGTTCGGCGACGAGAACGCCATGGTGCGTATCGATATGTCCGAGTACATGGAGAAGCACACGGTGTCCCGCCTGATCGGCTCGCCTCCCGGCTATGTGGGCCACGAGGAGGGCGGCCAGCTGACTGAGAAGGTGCGCCGTAAGCCCTATTCCGTGGTGCTGTTCGATGAGATCGAGAAGGCCCACGAGGATGTGTGGAACATCCTACTGCAGATCCTGGAGGACGGCGTCGTCACCGATTCCCAGGGCCGCCGGGTGGACTTCAAGAATACCGTCATCGTCATGACATCCAACGTGGGCGCCCGGAACATCACCGATGCCGCCGCCAAGCTGGGCTTTGACGGCGACGAAAAGGGCGGGAAGGAAACTGAGGAGGCTCGCTTCGCCCGTATCCGCGAGGCGGTCATGACCGACCTGAAGCACACCTTCCGCCCTGAGTTCCTGAACCGTATCGATGAGATCATCGTGTTCCGTCAGCTGACCCAGGAGAACATCGTGGAGATCGCCCGCCGTATGCTCACCGTTACCGGCAAGCGCATGGCGCAGCAGGGGATCACCCTGATCTCCGACGATGACGCCGTGGCCGAGTTGGCCCGTGACGGCTTTGATCCCCAGTACGGTGCCCGTCCTCTGCGCCGGGCCATCCAGAACCAGGTGGAGGATGCCGTAGCGGAGTTGATGCTGGAGGGTAAGCTGAAGTCCGGCGATACCGCCCATGTCCGTCTACGGGACGACAAGGTGGTCATCGACAGCGAGGCGGTTCCTGCTGAAGCTGCGCCTGCGGCGACAGCGCCCGCCGAGACGGCCGCTATCCCTGCGGAGAAGTAAACAAAAAGGAACGCCCTTGGGCCATGGCCCAAGGGCGTTCCTTTTTTGTCCTATTGCTTCTTCGCGCGGAGAGAAGGTTTACAGGGTGTCCAGCGCCTGCTTCAGGTCGGCGATGAGGTCCTCGGCGTTCTCCAGACCCACGGACAGACGGATCAGGCCGGCGGCGATGCCGGAGGCGGCCAGTTCCTCCTCGGTGTAGGTGGAGTGCGTCATGGAGGCGGGGTGCTCGATCAGCGTCTCGGCGTCGCCCAGAGACACAGCCACCGTCACCAGGTGCAGGGCGTTCACCAGCTTCACGCCGGCGGCACGGCCCCCCTTGACCTCGAAGGACAGCATACCGCCGAAGTCACGCATCTGGCGGCGGGCGATGTCATGGCCGGGATGGTCGATCAGGCCGGGATAGTAGACCTTCTCCACGGCGGGGTGGTCATACAGGAATTCCGCCACGGCCTTGGCGTTGGCGCAGTGCTTCTGCATACGGATCTCCAGGGTCTTCAGGCCGCGGAGGATCAGGAAGGCGCAGAAGGGATCCATCACTGCGCCGGTCATATCCTTCAGGCCGAACATACGTACCTCATTGCAGAATTCGGCGGAGCCCACCACAAAGCCCGCGATCACGTCGCCGTGGCCGTTCAGGTACTTGGTGGCGGAGTGCACCACCACGTCTGCGCCCAGCTCCAGCGGCCGCTGGAGGTACGGGGAAGCGAAGGTGTTGTCGCAGATGACCTTGATGTCCTTGTTGTAGCCGTGGGCCAGTGCCGCCACGGCAGAGATGTCCGCGATCTTCAGGTTGGGGTTGGCGGGCGTCTCCAGATACACCGCACAGGTGTTGGGCTTCAGCGCCTTGCGCACGGCATCCAGGTCGGAGGTGTCCACAAAGCTGACCTCCACGCCGTAGCGGGTCATGCCGTGGTTCAGAAGGGCGAAGGTGCAGCCGTACAGGGTGCCGTCGGCCACGATATGCTTGCCGGCGCCGGCTACGGTCCACAGCGCGGAGGAGATGGCGCCCATGCCGGAGGCGGCGGCCACGCAGGCCTCACCGCTTTCCAGGGCAGCGACCTTGGCCTCCAGCACCGAGGTGGTGGGGTTGGACAGGCGGGTGTAGATATAGCCCGCTTCTTCACCGGCGAAGCGGCGCCCGCCCTGCTCACAGCTGTCAAATACGAAGGTGGAGGTCTGGAAAATAGGGGTGGTCAGTGCGCCGTACTGGGTGTCCTTCACGTTTCCGGCGTGAATGGCTTTTGTACCGAAGCCGCAATCCTTGTTCAGCATGGGTCGTCCTCCTTGCACTATAATGTAACAATAAAGTGTACAGGACCATACGGCCCTTTGCCATAAGGGTAACATATCTGAACCCGACGGTGGTAACGGCAAAATGCGCCAGCTCGCTATCAATTGGAATTGTAGCTAAAACAGATAATTTCGGAATATATTTTTGTGCAGAATGCTGTATTGCGGGGAAATCGCAAAAAGTTTTAGCGGAAATTAGACATCGTGCCGAAAAATACAGCAAAATGGCGGCGGATTTTTGTCGGGGAACATGATAAATGAAACAGATAACGATGGGCGCGATTTGCGGGAAACGGTTGCCATTTCCGCCGGAATGTGGTATAAGAGAGACAGAGAGTGCGCCCGGTGTCCGCCGGGTACATGCAGCTTACAGGAGGTCATCACCATGAAGAAGATCATTGCCACCACCAATGCCCCCGCCGCCATCGGTCCCTATTCCCAGGCCATCGACTGCGGCAGTTTCCTGGTCACGTCCGGCCAGGTGCCCTTTGACCCGGCTACCGGCGAGTTCGTCCCCGGCGGCATTACCGAGCAGACCCGTCAGGTACTCACCAACATCAAGGCCATCCTTGAAGCCGCCGGTCTGACCATGGACAATGTGGTCAAGACCACCGTATTCCTGCAGAGCATGGGCGACTTCGCCGCCATGAACGCGGTCTACGCTGAGTTCTTCACCGAGGGGCAGTACCCTGCCCGCAGCGCCGTGGAGGTCGGTGCGCTGCCCCGGGGCGCACTGGTGGAGATCGAAACCATCTGCGTGAAGTAAGCAAAGATCTCCGCCGATATAAAACGGCAAAAATAAAGCGAGGAAGTCCGGCAGGGCTTCCTCGCTTTATTTTTCGTAGCGTATCAGGTCGGCGGCGGTGCAGTCCAGGGCAGAGCATATCTTTTCCAGCACGTAGCTGTCGTAGCGGACGACCTTGTTCTTATAGTAGTTGTCGATGATGGGGTAGCGGATGCCGGTGCGCTTGGCCAGCTCGTAGCGGCTGATACTGCGCCGGGTCAGTACCTCGTCCAGCGTCAGGTAGACCTTGCCCATGATACACCTCCTGAGATATTCTGCTATACATTTTATAAAGTGTATATTGGCTTGACAATTTATTCATTGGAGTATATATTTATATAAGGATATAACGAAATATCCAAAAAATGCCAAAAATAAGAGGAGGGTATTTATGAAAAAGTTGTTGGCGACTATCCTGGCGCTGGTCATGGCCATCGGCGTCACCACCACCGCCTGGGCGGATGATGAGGGAACTACTGCGAATATCGCAAAAATCGGCGAGACCGGGTATGCTACGCTGGCGGATGCTATCGCGGCGGCGCAAGCGGACGAGACCATCGTGCTGCAGGCGAATGCTGCGATAAATTCCAACACGCAGATCACGAAGAATGTGTCCATCGATTTGAACGGCAAAACCGTGACCGTGACGACTGTTGGCAGTCAGAACGCTTTTGAAGTCCAGAATGGGGCTACGTTTACCATTAAGGACAGCGGGACTGGCGGAAAGCTTGACTTGGGCAAGTTTGGCATTATGCTGATGAACTCGAAACTCAAGATCGAGGGCGGCGAGATCAAAGTGAGTCCGGCTAACCCCGGCGCAGGTGTTGTTGTGGCAGCTATCGGAGACTCTGAGGTTACTATGACTGGCGGTAAGGTAGTTGCGACGAACACGGCCTGCTTCAATGCCGGCTATTTTGGTACGCAGACCTTCAATATTTCTGGCGGTACGCTGGAGAGTAAGGGCGCTTCTACCGCATTGATGGGTATTAGCAACAATTACGGTGGCCATACGGAAATGACCATCAGCGGCGATACGCAGGTGGTGATGAAGGATGCTGCGGGCAATGCTGGCAGCTTGGTTTCTGATGCGACGGACACCGATGTGATCAAAGTTGTTGGAGGCACCTCCGATAGCGATATTACGGCCTATACAGAAGCGACTGCGCCTGTTGTTTTGACGGGTGATGGTACATATCACATTGGAACGACTGCGGCAAACGCGGCTGTGCGTAATGCAGCAAGTGGTGAGACGGTTACCGTTGTTAAGGGCAATGCAGCTTTGACTGAGGTTCCTGCGGGTGTGGTGGTCGTTCCCAATCAGGGTACTACCGTGACAGTCAATGGCGTGCCCGTGACCGGTGACTCCTACACCGTTCCCCAGCCGCCCCGCTACTACTACAACTCCACCACTACTACCACCGACACCAAGACCGACGGCACCAAGGGCAGCCCCAAGACCTTCGACGCCGGTATGGGCATCTATGCAGTCAGCGCTCTGCTGAGTGTCACCGGTATGGCCTGCGTGGGCAGGAAAAAGTTCTGATCTGCTCTCGACGGCGGTGCGCTGCCCCGGGGCGCACTGGTGGAGATCGAAACCATCTGCGTGAAGTAAAGAATCCGGCAAATAAAGAGAGCCGCCCCTTAGGGGCGGCTCTCTTTATGCCTCCTGGTTCAATTCCGAGACGATATCCTTCAGAATGGCGATGAACTTCTCGCCGTAGTCCGTCAGCGGTACGTCCCGGGGCCGTATGACCCCAAGGCGCATATCCGGCACGTCGCCGATCAGCGGCAGCGTCATCAGCCGGTCGTCGCCGTAGCCGTCCGGCAGTACGCCGCTGCCGGTGGAAACGCAGTCCGTGTGGGCCATGACATTGTAGGCCGTGGCGCGGTCGCTGACGGACACTACCCGGTCAAACTCCGCGCCGGTGCCCACCACCGCCTCCTCGGCGAAGTGGTAGTTGCTGTCCGACTGGGTAAATACCGCGTAGGGGTAGGCATACAGCTGCTCCAGCCGCACGGCGCGTTCGCCGGACAGGGGGTGGCCCTTCCGCAGAAACACCCGGGGGCGGATGTCCACCAAAGGCTGGAACGTCAGGTTCTTCTCCCGCAGGATACGGCCGATGAAATGCTCTGTCATGTCCGACACGAAGATGATGCCGAAGGCGCTGCGCCGCGCCGTCACCTCGTCGATGACCGCTGCCATCTCCATCTCCTTGAAGCTCACCTGGATATGCGGCTCGTCCAGCAGGTGCAGGAACTCCACGAATGCCTTGGCGCAGAAGGGATAGCGCTGTGATGCCACCGACAGGGATACCCGGTCGGCAGCCCGGCGCTCACTGTAATAGCGCTCCAGCTTCCGGCTGCGCTCCACCAGCGGTGCGATCTGCGCCGTCAGCTCCCGGCCCTCCTCCGTCAGCGTCACGCCCCGGTTGGTCCGCAGAAAGATGGTCACGCCCAGCTCCCGTTCCACCTCGGCGATGGCCGCCGACAGGGCCGACTGAGACAGAAACAGGTTCCGCGCCGCCCGGTTCATGGACCCGCAGCGGTCCACCTCCAATATGTAGCTCATTTGCAGCAATGTCATCGCGCCGCGCCCCTTTCCCACCGTTTCTTGCCTTTACTATACCAAAAACCGCGCCCCCTGTAAATAGAATTGACAGATATACGGCCCATCGTGTATAATCGCCGGTGATATACCGTATATATTGCTCTATATAGGAGGCGTACTATGAAACGAGTTATCACCGTCCTGTTGGCGGTCCTGCTGGTCCTGTCACTGGCGGCCTGCGGCAGCGGGGTCGAGACAAAGAAGCTGGCGGGCACCTGGACGTGTACGATCGATGTGACTGACCGCATGAACGCGGCGGCGGAGCAGGCACTGGGCCTGTCCGCGGCGGACGGCGCGGCGAAGATGCCGCTGCAGCTGGTCCTCACCGTGACCGAGGACGGCGCCTATACCCTCCGCTACGACAGCGACGCCGCCCGCACGGCGTTGGATGCCTATGCCGCGGCGCTGCACCCGGCGGCGGTGGAGAGCGTCTATGCCGCCGCGGAGGAGCAGGGCCTCTCCCGTGAGGAATACGACGCGGCCATGGAGAAGGCCGGCATCACCATGGACGATATGGTGGCGGCCATTTTCGCCGGGGTGGACGAGGAGGAACTGCTCTCCCTGCTCACCGGCCGCAGCGCCGCGCTCACCGGCTATTGCAGGGCGGAGAGCGGACAGCTGTACCTGGCGGATACCGCCGCCGAACTGGCCGAGACGGCGGACTGCCTGAGCTATACCCTTTCCGATGGGACCATGACCTGGACCGACGCGCAGGGCGAGCTCAGCAGCCAGCTGACGGAACAGGAGCAGGAGCTGCTCCGCGTGCCCCTGACTTGGACAAAACAGGAGGAGAGTAAATAAAAAAGAGCGCCCGCAGGGCGCTCTTTTCCTTTGCCTCATGTCTCAAAAATCCAGCTCCGTGCGGGTGCAGACCTCCTTGATCTTGGCCTGCAGGCGTTTCAGATCCTCGAAAGTCTCCGGTTTTTTCCGGGGGTCCCGCAGCAGGGCGGCGGGGTGATACAGCGCCATCATCAGGCAGCCGTCCTTCTCAAAGAACTGGCCGTGCTCCTGGCTGATCTTAAAGTCCGGGCGGATGATCTCCATGGCGCTGACACGGCCCAGACACACGATGATCTTGGGCTGCATCAATGCCCGCTGCCGCTGGAGGTAGCCCTTGCAGGCGTCCTTCTCCGTGTTCATGGGATCCCGGTTCTCCGGCGGGCGGCACTTAACGGAGTTGGTGATATACAGGCGGCTGCGGTCCAGCCCGATCATCTTCAGCATATCGTCCAGCAGCTTGCCGCCCCGGCCCACGAAGGGCTCGCCCTGCTTGTCCTCGTTAGCGCCGGGGGCTTCGCCGATGATCATGATCTCCGCATCCTCCCGGCCCACGCCGAAGACCACGTTGGTGCGCGTTTCCGCCAGTGTACAGGCGTGACAGTGCAGACATTCCTGCCGCAGGGCTTCCCACTCGGTCATAGTCGTTTCTCCTTTATCTCTCCGCGAACGGGCTTACTTTTCCAATCTGGACAGCAGCCACGCTTCAATGTTCTTCGTAATATCCGCAGTGTATGCCTTTTCGTTGAGTATCTCATGCCGCAGGCCCGGATACAGCTTTAGTGTGCAGTCCCGCATACCGGCAGCCCGGAAGGCGTCATAGGTCTGGCGCACGCCCTTGCCGCAATTGCCCACCGGGTCCTTGTCACCAGCTACGAACAGCACCGGCATTTCCCTGTCCATCTGCCGCAGATGGCTCTGCCGCTGGTTGAAGCGTATGCCGTGCAGCATCTGGCGGAACAGGCCCACCGTGGCGTCCGCGCCGCAGAGGGGGTCGGCGATGTAGTCGTCCACGTTGCTCTCGTCGGCGGAGAGCCAGTCCACCTTCGTGCGGTTGGGGGCGAACAGCTTGTTGTAGCTGCCGAAGGCCAACTCCGTCACCAGCTCGCTGGTGGCGTTCTCGCCGCTGACGGCGGCGATGGCATTGGCCAGCGCCAGCCCGCCGGTGATGGCTGCCCGGGGCTGCCAGCCGGTGCCCATGATGACCGCCGCCTTCACCGTGCCGGGATAGCGGATCAGGTATGTCCGGGTCAGGAAGGAGCCCATGCTGTGGCCCATGATGCACAGCGGCACATCAGGATAGCGCTGCTTCAGCCGTTGATGCAGCACGTAGATGTCATCCACTACCGTGTTCCAGGTGTTGCCGTCGCCGAAATAGACGGGGGTGCCGCCCTCCGGCAGCGACTTGCCGTGGCCCAGGTGGTCGTGCCCGGCCACGACGATGCCCTGTTCGTTCAGCGCCCGGGCAAAGCCGTCGTACCGGGCGATATGCTCGGCCACGCCGTGACAGATCTGCAGTACAGCGCGGACGGCCACGCCCTCCGGCTCCCACAGCATCCCGTGGAGCTGGGTCTTGCCGTCGCTGGACAGAAACGTGAATTCACTCAAATTTGTCATGGTGTATCCGCTCCTTTCATGGTATAATTCTTATCATCATACAGTGTACCACAAAAATCCGGAAATGAAAAGAGGGTTCGCCATGTCGCAGTACATATTGGCACTGGACCAGGGTACCACCAGCTCCCGTGCTATCGCCTTTGACCGGTCGGGGAATATCGCCGCCCTAAGCCAGCAGTCCCTGCCCCAGCACTATCCCCAGGCGGGGTGGGTGGAGCACGACCCCCTGGAGATATGGGACACCCAGCGCCGCGCCGCGGCGGAGGTCATCGCCCGGCTGCCGGAGGGCAGCGTGGCAGGCATCGGCGTCACCAACCAACGGGAGACGACAATCCTCTGGGATAAGGCCACCGGTGAACCGGTGTACAACGCCATCGTCTGGCAGTGCCGCCGGACGGCGGAGCTGTGTGAGGAGCTGAAGCGCCGGGGGCTGGAGGAGCGCATCCGCTCGGCCACGGGGCTGCTGATCGACGCCTACTTCTCCGGCAGCAAGATCCGCTGGATACTGGACAATGTGCCCGGCGTCCGCCGCCGGGCCGAACGGGGCGAGGTGCTGTTCGGTACCGTGGAGAGCTGGTTGATCTGGAAGCTCACCGGCCGGCATGTCACCGACTACGCCAACGCCAGCCGCACCATGCTTTTTGATATCCACCGCCTGGCCTGGGATGAGGAGCTGTGCGGCATTCTGGGGGTCCCTACGGCCATGCTGCCGCAGCCCGTGCCCAACAGCGCCGTCTACGGCACGGTGCAGCCCGGTATCCCGGGGCTGGAGTCCCTGGCGGGCGTCCCGGTCTGCGGCGCGGCGGGCGATCAGCAGTCCGCCCTGTTCGGGCAGACCTGCTTCGCCCCCGGCGAAGCCAAGAACACCTACGGCACCGGCTGCTTCACCCTGATGAACGTGGGCGAAAAGCCTGTGCGCTCCCGCGCCGGACTGTTGACCTCCGTGGCCTGGCAGGTGGACGGAAAGACCACCTATGCCCTGGAGGGCAGTGTGTTCAACGCCGGCAGCACCATCCAGTGGCTGCGGGATGAGCTGGGTATCATTTCCTCGGCGCCGGAGATCGACGTGCTGGCCGCCACAGTGCCGGACAGCGGCGGCGTGGTGGTGGTACCGGCCTTCACGGGCCTGGGTGCGCCTTACTGGGATATGTACGCCCGGGGCGCGATCCTGGGCGTCACCCGGGGCACAGGACGGGCGCACATCGCCCGGGCGGTGCTCAGCTGTATCGCTGCCCAGGTCACAGACCTGATGCTGGCCATGCGCCAGGATGCCGGCTGCGATATTGCCCTTCTGCGGGCGGACGGCGGGGCCAGTGTTTCTGATGTGCTGCTGCAAATGCAGGCAGATCTGCTGCGTATCCCTGTGGATCGGCCGGAGATGGTGGAGACCACCGCCTTCGGCGCGGCGGCGCTGGCGGGGCTGAGCTGCGGCTTCTGGCGGGATATGGACGAGATCGCCGCCCTGCGCCGCAGCCAGAGGATGTTCCTGCCGGAGCGCCCACAGGCGGACTGCGACGCCTATTACCGTCTGTGGAAACGGGCTGTTTCCCGGGCCGCTGACTGGATAGAGCATTAAGTAAACAGTGTGTAAATTTCGCCATATAGCGCTTGCAACCGCTGAAAAAACGCGCTATACTGGCGTCAACAGGAATATATGCCGTGCACTGTCCCGCGTGTGTACGCGGCGGGAGAGCCGGGAGATATGGAAAGGAGCTATTATCTATGGGTATTCTCAATGACATCAGCAAGAAGGCGCAGGAGTACGCCGGCATCGCCGTGGACAAGGCCAAGGACCTGGCCGAAGTGGCCGCGGACAAGGCCCAGACCCTCAGTGACACCGCCAAGACCAATATGGCTATTATGAACGAGCAGCGCGAGCTGGAGAAGAACTACCGCGCCATCGGCGAGTGGTTCGTGGCGGAGCACCAGAGCGACGTCCCCGACGCCGTCAAGGACGTGGTGGCTGCCGTCAACGCCAGCAAGGAGCGTATCGCCCAGCTGGAGGCCAGCAAGCCCCAGAAGGACGAGCCGGCGGTGGACGAGTCCGAGGTGACCTTCAAGGTCTGCCCCGTCTGCGGCGCCGCCAGCGACAGCAAGTTCTGCCCTCACTGCGGCGCGCCTATGGGTGAGTAAAATACAGAAAAAAGAGGACCGCCGCCGGCGGTCCTCTTTTGCAAGCGCTTCATAAAAAGGAAGGCCCGCGAGGGCCTTCCTTTTACTTTTCGTTGGGCATCTTCCAGCCGTTGTGGTCGGTGTGCAGCAGATGGTGGGACTTTTCGCCCAGCGGAGCTTTCAGGAATTCCCGGTACAGCGCCTGCACGTCCTTGTTCCGGTGGGAGAACCGCACCTTGGCACTCTTGTCGATGCTCCACAGGATATCGCCGCGATATGCCGCCAGCTCCTGCCCGTCGTGTATGGGCTGCCCGCCGCCGCCGGCGCACCCGCCGGGACAGGCCATCACCTCAACGAAGTCGTAATCCACATCGCCCTCGTCGATGGCGTGCATCAGCTTACGGGTGTTGCCCAGTCCGCTGACCACTGCCACGCGGACGTTGCCCGCGCCGGGGATGGTGAATACGGCCTCCTTCCAGCTGTCCATACCGCGTACGGCGGAGAAGGCGTCCGGCTTCGGTTCCTTGCCGGTAATGAGATAGTACGCGCTCCGCAGAGCCGCGTCCATCACGCCGCCGGTGGCGCCAAAGACCACCGCCGCGCCGGTGCCGGTACCCAGCGGACTGTCAAAGGGTGTTTCCGGCAGCACCGCGGGATTGATCTGTTCGCCCCGCAGCATCCGCACGATCTCGCGGGTGGTCAGCACCACGTCCACGTCCGGGTCGCCCTGCTCGTCCTTCATGGTGGGCAGCGCACACTCCGCCTTCTTGGCGGTGCAGGGCATGATGGACACCACAAACAGCTTCTTGGGGTCCACGCCGATCTTCTGGGCAAAGTAACTCTTGGCGACGGCACCGAACATCTGCTGGGGGCTCTTGGCGGTGGACAGGTTTTCCGTATATGACGGGAATTGTCCCTTCAGGAACCGCACCCAGCCGGGACAGCAGCTGGTGAACATGGGCCAGTGGTATTTGTTCCGGTGGGTAAAGCGCTCGATGAACTCACTGCCCTCCTCCATGATGGTCAGGTCGGCGGCGAAGTCTGTGTCGAATACATAGTCGAAGCCCATGGTCTTCAGCGCCGTCACCATGCGCTCCGCTGTGGCAAACTTGGGGTCCAGATGATAAAACTCCGCCCAGGCCGCCCGCACCGCCGGTGCGACCTGCACCACGGTGATCCGGTCCTTGTTCGCCAGCGCGTCGAACACCTTGCCGGTGTCGTCGTGCTCCTGCAGACCGCCCACGGGACAGTGGGTGATGCACTGGCCGCAGAAGGTGCAGTCGCTCTCGCCCAGGGTCCTGGTGTGGGCCACGCCCACGGTGGTACGAGTACCGGTGCCCATCAGGTCCCAGATGCCCATGCCCTGGATCTTTTCGCATACCTGGATGCACCGCATACACTTCACGCAGCGGTTTTCGATACGCACCACCGGATTGGAGTAGTCCGTGGGGATGTTCTTCAGGTCGTCGATATAGTGGTCGCCCAGCAGGTTATAGTCGTTGGTCAGCTGCTGGAGCTTGCAGTTGCCACTGCGGGTGCACTTGGTGCACTTCGTCTCATGCTGGCTCAGCAGCAGCCGCAGATTGACTCGCCGGGCCTCGCGGACGCGGGGCGAGCTGGTGTACACCACCATGCCCTCGCTAACAGCGCTGTCGCAGGAGGGCACCAGCCGTGCATAGCCCTCCACCTCCACCATGCAGATGCGGCACGCGCCGATCTCGTTGATGTCTTTCAGATAGCACAGGGTGGGGATGCTGATCCGCAGGGTCTGGGCCGCCTCCAGAATGGTGGTGCCCTCCGGCACCGATACGGTCCGCCCGTCGATGGTCAGAGTTACCATTTCTCATTCCTCCCTCCCCGGAAAATGCCGTAGCCGTAGTGATCGCACCGCAGGCAGCGGGACGCCTCGGTCCGCGCGCCCTCCTCGGTGAGCCCACACTCGATATCCTCAAAGTCGCACCGGCGCTCGCAGGCCTCGCGCTCTGTGGTGTTTATTCGGCCGTGGGGCGCGCGGTTGTTCAGCCGCGGTGCTGGGATGTCCAGCTCCACCTTGATCTCATGCCGGAAGCCCAGGTGCTCGTCGATGTTGGCTGCCGCCACCTTGCCGGCGGCAATGGCGCGGATAGCGGTGGCCGGCCCGGTGACGCAGTCACCACCGGCGAATACGTTATCCATGTCGCCCACTTGGCCAGACAGTCCCGCTACGAACGTGCCGCGCTTGATGGGTACGCCCGCCTGCTCGAAGCCCTGGATCTCGATGCCCTGGCCGATGGCCACCACGATGATATCCGCCGGGATGCGCACCTCCGGCAGGTCGGCCTTGTTGGGCCGGGGCCGCCCGGACTTATCCGCCTCGCCGATGATCTGGGGCTGCACCCACAGCGCGGCGGCATTGCCGTCCTCGTCGGCCTCGATGTGGGAGGGGGCCATCAGGGCGGCAATCTCCGCGCCCTCGGCCATAGCGCCCGTTACCTCATCCGGCAGAGCGGTCATGTCCTCGATGCGGCGGCGGTACACGCACGTCACCTTTTCCGCCCCTAGGCGGATAGAACTGCGGGTCACGTCCATAGCCACGTTGCCGCCGCCGATGACCACCACCCGCTTGCCGGTGAAGTCCGGCATCACGTCGTCACCTATGGAGCGCAGCATCTCCACCGCGGACATCACGTTCTTGCTGTCCTCGCCGGGGATGCCCACTTTCTTGTCCTGATGGGCGCCGATGGCGATATACAGGCAGTCGTATTCCTTTTGCAGCTCCTCCACCCACAGGTCGACGCCCACGGTGACGTCTGTGTGCGCCTCGATGCCCAGCGACAGGATGGACTCGATCTCCGCGTCCAGCAGGTGCCGGGGGAAGCGATAGCTGGGGATGCCGTAGCGCAGCATGCCGCCCAGCTTGTGCCGCTCCTCAAATACCGTGACCTTGTGACCCATCAGGGCCAGGTAATAGGCGCAGCTGAGTCCGCTGGGGCCGCCACCGATGACCGCCACCTTCTTGCCGGTGGAGGCTGCGCAGGCGGGCTGCGGCACGTCTCCGGCAGTGTCCACGGCGTAGCGCTTCAGGCCGCGGATATTGATGGCGTCATCGATCATATTCCGGCGGCACCGCGCCTCGCAGGGGTGCTCGCAGATATAGGCGCAGGCCACAGGGAAGGGGTTGTCCTTACGGATCAGCCGCACCGCATCGGCGCAGCGTCCCTCGCCTATCAGGGCCATATAGCCGGGTACGTCCACACCGGCGGGACACAGGGCCACGCAGGGCACCGGCAGCTGCAAGCCCGCCAGACAGCGGTGGTGCAGGATGTGTTCCTCGTAGTCATCCCGGAAGCCCTCCAGCCCGTCCAGCACCAGTCGGGCGGCGTCGCGCCCGATGGCGCAGTCGGCGGTGTTCACCACGGTCCGCGCCGTTTTCTCGATAATGGCCAGGGTGCCCATGTCGGCGGTGCCGTCCAGCACGGTGGCGATGAGCTTGCTCAGCTGCCCCAGACCGATACGGCAGGGCACGCACTTGCCGCAGGACTGGGCGTGGCACAGCTGCAAAAACGACAGGGACATATCCACCGGACAGAGGCCCGGAGGACTGGCGGCGATGCGGCGCTCCACGTCCCGGTAGAGATTATCCACCACGGTCTGGGCGCGGCTTGGGTTCTTGATGTCGAGTCTGCTCAAGGGGGTCACTCCTTCCGTCTGCACTGCGCGGAAGCGTGTCCGCGCGGCGCTTGGAAATTATAAGTTAAACAAAAGAATGACACAAAATCCACCAAAAGTCAACATAAGAAAAAAGATTGTTTTCATAAGAGGAAATTATCGTAAATTGCCTGGTTTTTAACGTTATTTGTGCAGCAAACGGTCCAATTTGATTGGCTGTTTTTTCCTAAAACGAAAAAATCCCCGGCACACTGTGCCGGGGATGAGAGAGGGTGGCTGTCACATACGGCTGTGCCGCAAGTACCGGTAGTCGCTCTTGATGATGTTGCGGAAGAAGGGCACGCACAGCACCGTATCCGCCGCGATCCACGCCATGGGGTCGGCGGCGCAGAGGGCGTAGAAGGCCATGGCCGGTGCATCGGCGCTGACGGCGCCGCCGGCAAACAGCCCCGGCAGCACCAGACACACGGTGATACGCGCCACCAGCTCTGCCGCGCCTGCGCCCAGCACGAAGCCGCTGCGCCCAATGCCCTGCACGCAGTTGCGCACCACAAAGACGAAGCCCAGAAACAGGTACATGGAGAAGTCCACATACAGCAGCGAGTTGCCGTAGCGCACCGCGTCCGGCGTCACCTTGTCGGCGCTGAGGAACACATGGTAGCAGAAGTCGCCCCTTGTCAGCAGCAGACCCGTGCCCGCCGCCAGAATCGCCAGAATGGACACCATGCCCAGCGCTTGCAGCGTGCCCCGGCGAATGCGGTCGTACTGACCTGCGCCCAGATTCTGCGCCGTGAAGCTGGTCATGGCGCCGCCCAGCGCGTTCATGGGCGTGGCCACCAGATTGAACAGCCGGTTGGCCGCGCCAAAGCCGTTCTGCGCCGCGTTGGACACCATCACGCCGTCCCGCATGTCGAACTTCACCACGCCGCCCTGCATGACGATGATGCCCACCGCCAGCACGGAGAACTGCAGGCCAAGGGGAATGCCGCGGACCAGGTGCCGCTTCACGTCCATGAGGGTGATGCGCCAGTCCTCCCGGTGCAGACGCAGCACCGGATAGCGCACAAAGGCGTAGATAAAGCAGCCGATGGTGCTGACCAGCTGCGCCAGCACCGTGGCGCCGGCCGCACCGGCCACGCCCCAGCGGAAGGACAGGATGAACAGCAGGTCCAGCCCCACGTTCAGCACCGTGGAGAACAGCAGGAACAGCAGCGGTGTCACGGAATCGCCCATGGCGCGCAGGAAGGAGCAGATGAAGTTGTAAAACAGCTGCGCGCCGATACCGGCGAAGATGATGGCGCAGTAGGTGTACGCCGCGGTGTATACCTCGTGGTTGTCCGGCGTCACGTTGATCCACGCCAGCATGGGATCCAGCAGCACCAGCGCCAGGGCCGTCAGTGCCACCGTCAGCGCCGCCGACAGAAGGATCTGCGTGGCCAGAGAGCGGCGCACGCCCCGTTCGTCGTGCATGCCCACATAGTAGGACGTGATGACGCAGAAGCCCGCGCTGACGCCGAAGGCGAACTGCAAAAAGATGAACACCAGAGAATTGGTATCGTTGACGCCGGCCACCTCGGCGGCGGTAAGCGTCTGACCAACGATGGCCGCGTCGCTGATGGAGTACACCTGCTGCAAAAGGTAGGACAGGATCACCGGCAGAGAAAACAGGAGGATCACCTTCCAGCACGGCCCCTGGGTCAGGTCGATGGGCTCCCTTCTTTTATGTGCTGTTTTCACAGAAATCGCTCCCTTCTTTTGTGTAGTATAGACAATTATCTCTCTCAGAGCGCCGATTATAATACCTTGCGGCGCCATTGTCAAGAGCTCTTTTGTAAAAAATCCGTCCACCGGTCATTCCCGGTACCGCGCTGCCGTTCTTCACGCATTTTGCGGCGCATTTCCGCTTTCCGCCAGTGGACACAGCCGGTATTTCGTTGCACTTTCTGTCACTTTGTGGTAAGATACCATTGACACAAATGAAACGGGGAGGTCACTTGATATGAGATCCGATGGCACAAAAAAGTCACCTGTGCGTATGCTTGTCTACCTGCTGCTTCTGGTGGCGGTGGTGGCCCTGGGCTATTTCACCGACATCGTTGACTTCACGGAGCTGAAGGCTGTTTTTTCTCTGAAGCTCACCGCCCTGCTGAAGCTGGCTGTCATGGTCCTGCTGGTGCTGCTGGTGTCCAACCTGGTCATCTTCATTCTGCACGGTATCAAGCCCCGCACCCACCGCGGCGGGTCTGTGCTGTCGCTGCTGAGCAGCCTGGTCAAATATGTGGCCGGCATCATCATCGTCTGCCAGAGTCTGTCCCTGCTGGGCGTTAACGTGGGGACCATCATCGCCAGCGTCGGCGTGCTGGCCCTGGTGGTCGGCTTCAGCGCCGAGAGTCTCATCGCTGACGTGGTCATCGGCGCCTTCATGCTGCTGGAGAACCAGTACAACGTGGGCGACATCGTGGAGGTCAACGGTTTCCGGGGCGTGGTCACCAAGATCGGAATCCGCACCACCTCCATCACCGACGGCGGCGGCAATGTGAAGATCATCAACAACTCGGAGATGAAGAATATCCTCAACCGTTCCGATAACAACTCCTGGTCTGTCAGCGATATCTCCATCCCCTATGAGACAGACCTGGAGAAGCTGGAGGCGCAGCTGCCCGCCCTGCTGGAGGAGATTTTCCGCGCCCGGGGCGACGTGATGCTGGATGTGCCCCAGTACCTGGGCGTCCAGACGCTGGACGCCTCCGGCATCGTCCTGCGCTTCTGGGTGAAGGTGGCGGAGAAAAACATCTACGCCGGCGCCCGCGCGCTGAACCGCGAGCTGCTGCTGGGCTTCCGCCGTCTGGGTGTGGAGTGCCCCTTCCCTCAGATGGACGTACACATGAAATAAGCCATGGAAGAGAAGAACAAGGAGTTCACCCTGGCGCAGGAGCACGCCGCCCCTCCACCGGAGTGCGCTGCCCTCCCGCCGGAGGTCCTGCCGCCGGACACCGTCCTTCCCGGCGAGGTCTCCGCCGCGGAAAGTGCCGCCGCGCTGAAAAAGAAGGCCGCCAAGTGGAAAAAGATCGCCATTATGCTGGTGGGCCTGTCGGCCATGACGGCGGTGGCCGTCACCGGCGGCGGCACAGCGGAGGACCCCATCCCCGCAACGCCGGACACCCCGCCGGTCCAGCAGGAGCCGTATGTTCCGCCGGAACCGGAGCCGGAGCCCCTTGCCGGTGTTCTGCACTATACCATATACAACGATACCTTCGACGACAGCGGCGTGCCCCTGATCCTGGCCGAGGGTACCGTGGACATGGCCACGCTGTCCGATACGCCCCTGGCGCTGCCCCAGCCGGAGACGCCGTCCGATGGCAGCTATGCGTTCCTGGGCTGGGCGGGCCGGTATGATACCGCGGACGGAAAGGTCTGGACGACGGTGCCGGACCCGCTGACGGCGGACTTCGCGGCGTCCATCAGACCCGGCGATACGGGGGAGAGGTCGATCGTGCTCCGCGCCGCCTGGCGGCAGACAGAGCAGAGCCGCTATCCCTGGTCCCTGACGCTGGATGACGGCGTCACTGCCGTCACCTATGAGGCGGCGGTGCCTATGGCCTCCGGCGGCAACGTGTACCTGTGCGCCTACCCGCAGCCCACCCGCGACGGCTATCGCTTCACCGGCTGGCTGGACGCGGCAGGGGAGAGGGTGGACCTTCTGCCCGCCTCCGCCTTCTTTGCCAAAACCGCCGACGGCGAAACGGACTGGCGTACCACCGTCCCTGTCACCCTCACCGCGGACTGGGAGAAAGCATAGCAAAAAAAGAACAGTCCCTTTAGGCCGCCTGGCATAAGAAAACATACGCCGCAAAAGGCGCGTTTCGCGCAGCCCCATCGTTGCGCCGCCTTGACAGACATCCAGTATGCCTGCGGCGGCGCGCCTCGGCTCTGCACAAAACGCGCTCTTTTTCGGTGCGAAGCAGTTTTGCCAAAGTAAATTCGAGCTGAAATTGGCTGCAAAAACGCCCGCATGCTGACGCATGTGGGCGTTTTTCGGTCGATTTCAGCCGGATAGACACAGGCAAAACCGTGTGTTTTCTTGTGTCAGGCGGCCTTTCGACTGTTCTTTTTTGATTCTTCTTAGTACGCCACGCCCCAGTAGATGTCGGTGGTGCACGCCTTGCCGCACACCACGCACTTGCCGGTGGTGCCGGACTGCTTCAGCGGCATGCAGCGGCTGGACACGCCGGCCTTCTCCTTCATGGCCAGCTCACACTCCAGACTGCCGCACCACTTGGTACGGGCGAAGCCGCCCTTGCCCTGGGCCATCTCCTTGACCTCCTCCCAGGAGGTCATATCGAAGGTGTTGTCCTCCAGGTTCTTTTCCGCCATGGCGTACAGGTTGTCGTGCACGTCCTGCAGCAGCTGCTGCACGGCGCTCTCCAGCTCCGTCAGGGGGACGAAGGTCTTTTCACCGGTGTCGCGGCGGGCGATGCAGCACTGGCCCTTCTCCATGTCCTTGGGGCCGATCTCCACACGCAGGGGCACGCCCTTCATCTCGTACTGGGCGAACTTCCAGCCGGCGGACTGGTCGCTGTCGTCCATGCTGACCCGGATGCCCGCGGCGGTCAGGCGGTCGCGCAGGGCGGCGGCGGCCTCCAGCACGCCCTCCTTGTGCTGGGCGATGGGGATCACCACCACCTGGGTGGGAGCGATCACCGGGGGCAGCACCAGACCGTGGTTGTCGCTGTGGGTCATAATGATGGCGCCGATCAGGCGGGTGGACGCGCCCCAGCTGGTCTGGAAGGGATATTGCAGCGTGTTGTCCCGGCCGGTGAACGTCACGTCGTAGGCCCGGGAGAATTTGTCACCGAAGAAGTGGCTGGTGCCGGACTGCAGGGCCTTGTGGTCCTTCATCATGCACTCGATGGTATAGGTGGCCTCGGCACCAGCGAATTTCTCCTTGTCGGTCTTGCGGCCCTTCACCACGGGCATGGCCAGCGCGTTTTTGCACACGTCGGCGTAGCAGTTCAGCTGCTGCTCCGTCTCGGCCTCGGCCTCGGCGGCCGTCTCGTGGATGGTGTGGCCCTCCTGCCACCAGAACTCGCGGCTCCGCAGGAACGGGCGGGTGGTCTTCTCCCAGCGGATGACGGAGCACCACTGGTTGTACAGCATGGGCAGCTCACGGTAGCTGTGCAGCACGTGGCTCCAGTGGTCGCAGAACATAGTCTCGGACGTGGGGCGGAAGGCCAGACGCTCCTCCAGCTGTTCGCTGCCGCCATGGGTGACCCAGGCTACCTCCGGGGCGAAGCCGGCCACCAGCTCGCCCTCCTTCTTCAGCAGGCTCTCGGGGATGAGTACCGGCATGGCCACATTCACATGGCCGGTCTTCTTGAACTCCGCGTCCATGTACTTCTGGATATTCTCCCAAATGGCATAGCCGTAAGGTCGAAGGATCAGAAAGCCCTTGACGCTGGCGTAGTCCACCAGCTCCGCCTTCAGGCAGATATCCGTATACCACTTGGCGAAATCCTCCTCCATGGGGGTGATCGCCTCTACATTTCTCTGATCCTTAGCCATAGCTTTATACCATTCCTTTGTTAGTATATAGGGTGTGTGCCAACTTCACATTTTACCCGCCGCCATGTGACTTGTCAAGTTGCCGCCGCAAAAAGGCCGCAAAAAAGCGCCCCGCAGGGCGCTTTTTCAGCAATCCCGGCCCAGCCGCCTGTCGCGGCGCCGGCCAACGATGACATACACGAACACATAGGCGATGGCGCCGGTCAGCAGTCCGGCCAGCACATCGATGGCCGCGTGCTGCTTGACGAACACGGTGGCCGCCATGATGAGGATAGCGTACAGCGTTACGCCCCAGCGCCAGCCGGGCTTCCGCAGTCCCGGCGTGTGCCACACCGCCGCCACAGCCGCCATGCAGCCCAGAATATGCACGCTGGGGAAGACGTTGGTGTTGGTGTCGATGGAATAGGTGTACTCCACCAGCCAGGTGGCGGCATTGTGGTGCGCCATCACCGCCGGACGCAGATCCTGCCCGTTGGGCACCAGAATGCAGAACACCACCGCTGTGGTGAACGTCACCATGATGAACCACATATACCGGCGGAAGCCCTCGGCGTCCTTCAGGATCAGATAGATGCCCAGCACCACCAGCAGCGGGCTCCAGGACACATAGGGGAAGATGAACCACTCGCAGAAGGGGATATAGGTGTCCAGCGCCGTCTGTGTGGCCCAGTAGTTATCGGTAATAAAGTGCTCGATGGTAAAAAACATCGCCAGATAGACCGGCAGATACGCGCCCCACCAGGCGTGGGGATGGGTCTTGAAGAATTGCTTGATCGCCTGCATACGATCCCTCCGACAGACTTGATGATTTCGTATCCCGTATTGTACCAGAACCGCCCCGGAAAAGGCAACCCCCGCCCTGCAAATATCACAGAATTTTTACAACTCAGACAAACCGCCGCAGGTGTTGAACGGACTGGACAAACCGGGGCGGCGTATAGTATACTGTCTCCAATACAGACACAGGAGGAACTGCCATGCAGATCATCAAGCGGGAGGAGCTTCCCGAACAGCGCCAGGTGCGCCTGACTATCGCCGTGGACAAGGACACCTGGCAGGCGTCCCTGGCCAAATGCTACCAGGGCGTCAAGTCCGTCTGCCCCGTGGCCGGCGAGCCTACCCGTGAAAACCTGGAACAGGCCTACGGCCCCGAGTTTTTGTACCAGGAGGCCGTCAACGACACCTATCCCCAGGCGCTGGTGGAGGCCATCAGCCAGAGCGATATCCAGATCGCCGGGACCCCCACCCTGTCGGTGGAGACCATCGGCCCAGACGGCTATACCTTCGCCGCCGTCATCGATCTGTACCCGGAGGTGGAGCTGGGACAGTACAAGGGCCTGTCCGCCGTCTACCCCCAGGTGGAGCTGAGCAATGACGATACCGAGGCCGCCCTGGACGAGTACGCCCGGGCCAACCCCGAGGTGCAGCATCCGGAAAGAGCCGCCATGGGCGACGAGGTGACGCTGGACTTCGAGGGCTTTGTGGACGGCGTGCCCTTTGAGGGCGGCAAGGGCGAGCAGTATCCCCTGCTGCTGGGCAGCGGCTACTTCATTCCCGGCTTTGAGGAGCAGGTGGCCGGCGCCGCCGTGGGCGAGGAGCGCGACGTAAAGGTCACCTTCCCCACGGAGTACGTCCCGGAGCTGGCCGGCAAGGACGCGGTGTTCCATATCAAGGTCCACCAGATCACCCGGCGGGCCATGCCGGAGTGGAACGATGATTTCGCCCGCCGGCAGGGCTTTGCCGATGTCTCTGCCCTACGCCGGGCCGTCATGGAGACGGCGGTGCAGAAAAAGCAGGCCCAGGCGGCGGAGCAGTTCGCCAATGACCTGATCCGCCAGGTGACGGAGGCCATGACCGTTACCATTCCCGCCGCCATGGTGGAGAACCAGCTGGACGGGCTGATCAACGAGCTGCGCGGCCACCTGCAGGCCCAGGGCGTGTCCCTGGAGCAGTATCTGGAGATGGGGAACACCACGATGGAGCAGCTGCGTGACCACGCCCGCGAGCAGGCCGCCGCGGCGGCGCGCTATGAGCTGGCCATGACCGAGATCGCACGCCGGGAGGGAATCGACATTTCCGAGGCCGACGTGGACGCCAAGTATGCCGAGCTGTCCAAACAGTACGGCCTGTCCGTGGAGCTGCTGCGCCAGCAGCTGCCGCCCCTGCGCCTGCGCCACGATCTGAAGCTGGCCGCCGCCCAGGCGGTGGTGGTGGACTCCGCCAAACGCAAATGACCGTCCCGCGGGCAGCAGCCTGCCCGCGTAGCGATCAATGAAAAGCAAGGGAAGGCCCGTACGGGCCTTCTCTTTTTGTATATCGAAAACCACTCGCCCAGTGAGTGGTTTTCAGGATACAAAGGGCGGCGGACAGATACTGCCCGCCGCCAGATCGCTTTGTCGCTTATATGCCCTACCAGGGATAGAAGTAGATCACCGTGTCCGGCTCTAACTGAATGGGCAGATAGGAGCCGTGTTGTCCCTTGTCGACGGACAGATATCCGCTCCCGTTGGGGCCAGCGTTTGGGTCAGAAAAAACGGCAAATAAGTTATTGGACGCAAAAGTGCGGAAAAAGTCCTGATTTCGCAAGAAATCAGGACTTTCTGGTTGCGGAGGGAGGACTTGAACCTCCGACCTCCGGGTTATGAGAAATGCACCGTGAATTTCTTATAGTCCCATAGCGGCGCATATAATCCCAGGAAGTCAGTATTTTCAAGGGTTCCGAGGAATCTGCACTCCTCTTCTTTCCCATCCCGTACCATGAAATCCTGTAGAGGTTGGTGTCAGCGTTGGTGTCAACTCCAAGAGAAGAGCCATGAGATGACCGGTTTTGTTGGCCTAACCACGCAAGAAACACACCTTTAGGTTTTTACCTCTAAGGGATTCGGTTCATTGGGGTTCAGACAAAACAAGAAACAGACCATCAGGCATACGAATCGTACCAACACTAAAATAGCACAATGGCGCAGCATTATCGGCGAAACATCATTCCACATTCGGTAATACTGCGCCGCTTTTACTCTATGCCAATTATAACACACGGCTTCCCACCAGGGAAGCTCATTTCAGGAGGTTTCCATGTCAGAATATACACTAGAGATCAAACAGATCGTAGACTATCCACGATGTCGGATCTACCGGCAGTTCGTACAAGCCTTGATAGCAGACCGGAGCATTCGCGTGAGCGGAGGCTCCGGTCTTTTTTATTTTGTCGTGCTATGCGCCTATGCCAACTTCCGCACCTCATACAAGCGCATTGATGGCATTAGTTACACCATCTACCCCGGCGAATGGATCATGTCTGTGGAGGAATTGTCCCGGTATTTCCGCACACGCTTCCGCCGCCAGACCTTGGCCGCTTTGGAGGGACTGCAAAAGAAAGGGCTTATCAGTTTTCTTGTTCTCGGACATGGTAAGCTGGTCAAATTCAAGATTCGCGGCTGGCGGCGTCACAATACGATTCTCGACTACAACGCGCCTTGTCAGAAAGATACCGGATTTTTCTTCTTCCCTGTCTCTACGGCCACAGAACTGGTCAGCGCCGGTCATTGCTCAGAGATGGACGCCGTATTGGATTTGTGGCTGAACACCGTATATAACGATCCGCAAGTCCTTGGCTCAGATGTCGGGCCGGTGGTCTACCTCCGCAACGGTACAGGGTGCCCGCTGGTCAGCTACGCGGAACTGGCATCCCGCTGGGGCATCTCTAAGGCAACTGCCGGCCGATACCTCAAGCGCATGGCTGAACGGGGCTATCTGCAACTGGCAGCATTCCCCGGCACACATGGAACCACGATCTATCTACAGAACTATCTCTCCACCATGTTCCAAATTTCTGACATCGTGGTGGACAAGGAAGAGATCGCCATGAGCCTTGGCATCAAGCTGGAGCTTCAGGAAGAAACCGCCCTGACTACTGCGGCATCCAGCGGTTCAAATGAGGCCGGTAGCGTTTCAGAAATGAACCGCCATCGAATCGAGCGTAAGATGCGGGAAATTCTTGTGGCACAAGGGCTGCCGTGTGCTTCATGCCCCAAATCCAAATATATGTTATTACCATTATCCGACGACTGCGAGGTTACGATAGAAGGGGTGCCTCCGCTGCGCCGGTGGCTTCAACTGGTGGTCACCTGCGGTGACGCTCAGGAAGTCTATCACTTTGAACTCAGATTGCACCCGACAGGGATGCGCGGCGATAAGGAGGTCGAACGATGAAAAAGACTGCACAAGAACCCAAAGTGACCGAGAATCCCTTATACCATGACACGTGGATGCTGTTGCGCAAGTACCGGGACGTGGTGTGGAGTTTGGAGCTGTCCGTACAGCAGGTGCGCCGGCAGTTTCAAATCGAATACGGCAGCAGCATTGAGGAGTTTCTGGAATCCCTCTATGTGGCTGGCGTTACCTTTGAGGGCTCGGCGATTGAGGATCATGCCCGCTGTATTGAGCGGAGCTACAAGATGCTGAAGCTTCTGGACACCTCCGTAGAGCTGCTACGAACAAAGCACAAGTACGGCGAAAGCTATTACTGGCTCCTGTACTACACCTACCTGTCACCGCAGCAGTTGGCGAACACGCAGGAGATCATCGAAAAGCTGGAGCCGCACATTCGGGACATCAGCTACCGCACTTACTTCCGCAAGCGTCAGATGGCTATTGATGCCCTGAGTTCGGTGCTGTGGGGATACTCGTCAAAAGAGAGTCTGGCTCTGCTGGAGAAGTTTGTGCCGGAGGGGTAAATAGTAGTTCTCAGGAGCGAAAAAAAACACCGAATCTTCCTTGTCTACGAACTATAAAGGAAAGGCACCAACTGCTACACAATGCAGAAGGTGCCTTTGTTTAAGCTATGGCTATTTATCCATTGTAGTATGGTGAATTTTTCATTCCTTCGATTTTGTTTTCTGTTTCTTCAATGAGTATTTCATACCGTTCAACGGAAACTCTATCTCCATCTCTTTGGGCTTCAAATAGTTTTTGCTTGTACACTTCTAAAATGGCCTGTAAATCCGCAATTTTTCCGGCAATATCAAGGAAATGAGTCATTACGCAAAACCTCCATCTTTATTAGTCACTTATATGGTAACAGTTTACAGCGGGAAATACAAGTTTTGAAAGTGCTAAAAAAGTCGTTTTCTATTCTTGGCACTCTCCCGCCACAACATTGGCACGGTTTTGCGATTTCGGCGCAAATCCAAGTGTGCTATACTGTGTATGCTCAAAACTATGCCAAGGCGATACGAGTAACACCATCCTACGAGGTGGTGTTATTTTGTTTCCAGGTATTTGGGCAGTCCAAGAGGGGCGGCTTTTAGAGAGCTGCCCCTCCACATCTTTTCTATCACAGGAGGTATCACGAGTGAAAAAACATGACCTGACCAAGACACATCTCCACAGGGCAAGCCTCGGCATGGCACTATATGCGGCCTTCGCGGGCGTGACCATGACCGCCATGCTTTGCCAGCCTGTCTTTGCCGCCACTGTCTGGGAGAAAGCCAATGAGATCATGAAGGATGTCTATAACCAGATTCTTCTTATCTCCACCATTGCCGCCATTGTCACCGCGTCGGTGGCACTGCTGATGATGAACTTCTCCCGCAGTGGCCGCACTGTGGACGAGAGCCGCGCATGGCTCAAGCGTATCATCATCACATGGGCGATCCTTAACGGGTTGGGCTTCATCATGTCCTATGTGACGCCCTTCTTCGCAGATGGCAGATGGAACGGATAACGCCAAGCTGCCCGGCTGAGAAAGGAGAAGTGCTATGGGCATATTAGATGGCATTGTAGAATGGATCGCGGAGCAGGTCATGTACGGTCTTGACCTTATCAACACCTCTGTGCTGGGGGCTCTGGGCTGCGACATGACCACCTTCCTGCGCTACTTCCCTGCCGCGGAGACGATGTACAACATCTTCGTGGCACTGGCTATCGGCATGATCCTGCTGAACCTGATCTGGCAGCTATTCAAGAACTACGGCCTTATAGCAGGCGTAGAGGCAGAAGACCCGGTAAAGCTGACGATCCGCTCTGTATTGTTCATTCTGCTGGCCTATTTCGCGGATGAAATTGTGGAACTGATATTGAAGATCGGCGGGACACCCTACGCATGGATCATGTCGTCTGAACTGCCCGCACTGAACTTTGCCGACTTTAACTCGGTCATTCTTACTATCATCGGCGTCTGCGCCAATGGCGCTGTGGCTCTTATTGCCCTGATCCTCGTCCTCATACTGGCGTGGAACTATATCAAGCTGCTGTTTGAGGCGGCGGAGCGCTATGTGCTGCTGGGCGTTCTGGTATTCACGGCGCCGGTGGCCTTCGCTACAGGGGCGGCACAGACCACCTCCAACATCTTCAAGGCGTGGTGTCGGATGCTTGGCGGCCAGATATTCCTGCTGCTGATGAACGCATGGTGCCTGCGCCTGTTCATCACCATGGTGGGGACCTTTCTGGCAAATCCCTTATCTCTATAGGAGACGATCATGAACAGAAAAACGAAATACATCACAGGGTTCGTGTTGTCCGTACTGGTTATATGTGCACTCATGATCCCTGCTTTTGCTCTGACGGAATCGGATGTGCAGTCTCAAGTCTCAGCTTCCGGTAAAGAAGGTGTGGCCGGAAACCTGTTCGTCTGGTTTCTATGTGCGGTAGCTTTTCTGAAGATCTCACAGAAGATCGACAGCTTCATGCAGGGCTTAGGCATCAACGTGGGGCATACAGGCGGCTCTATGCTGGCGGAAGCAATGTTGGCGGCACGGAGCATCGCCGCCGCCCGTGGTGTTGCTGGCCGGGGTCGAGGCGGCAATGCAGGCCGTGGTGGAAGTACCGGTGGCAGCGGCGGCGGTGACAGCAATACCTTCCTGCAAGGCGGTCTGGCCGGTGTCGTCAACCGCAGCTTCTATAACGGTGCATACAAAAGCGCCACCGGCACAGGAAGCGGCGGCGTTGGCGGCATGGCGTTCCGCGCCTCTATGACCAAGGGCGGCGATGTTGCCAACAATGTGATCAGCCGTATCGCTACCGGCAGGTCGGGAGCCGGCGATGTCATGTCCGGCAATATGGCGGCAGACGCCCTCATGTCCTATATGGGCTACACGGCACTGGGGGAAGGCGCGGCGGATATCCCCTCCTTCTCCAACGTGGAGATCGGCGGCGGGCATATCACCGGCACGGAGACCTCCGAGGACGAACCTGCGGGCCGCTCCTTCGCTATGTACAGCACCGAGCAGTATATGGAGCCGAAGCGGGAATACACCACCATCACCACCGTGGATGGCGCTAAGTGGTATAAGCAGTACGCGCTGGACGTGGTGGAGAAAACACCTTATCAGAATTCGGACGGCGGCATTTCTTACCGCGAGAGCCTGATCCGGCGCCTGCCTGACCCGCCTCGCAGAAAGGACAAGACCTGATATGACCCAGCAAGAACGCAGCGGTCTAAACGAAGCCGCTGAGATCGGCGCACACGCTGCCGGTGCTGTGCGCGGTGCCATCAAGACAGGAAAAATGGTAAGCGGCGCGGCAAAAGGTGCTGCTGCTGCAGGCCCTTGCGGTGCGGCGGCAGCAGCACTTTGGACACATCGCAAGGCGGTTGCTGCCATCATTACCGGGTTGCTGGTGCTTCCCGTCCTGTTCATCATGCTGCTGCCCTCCCTGATCTTCGGCGGGTTGACCAAGGCAGGGGTTGAAGGAAGTCCAGACACACCAATTCTTAACGACAACGCCGCCGTTGTGGAGAACATCAATCAGATCTCGCAGGCGATCAGCAACTTGCTGGAGGAAGGGCAGGAGGATGTTCGCGCCCGGATTGACGCGGATTTTACCGCTTCCGGCGCTGACCAGAAGGAGATCATCAATCCATACGAAAGCTCCCCGGCCTACAATGGCAACCGCTTCATTGCCATGTACTGTGCCGCCAAAAATCAGGACTACGCATCTATCTCCCTCAGGGATATGGAGGACATAATCCGTAAAGCCAAGGACGCCCTCTATACCTTCACGAGCACGGAGGAGTCTCGCACGACTACGGTAACGGAAACGAATACAGATCCCAAAACCGGTAAGGTCACGGTGACGGAAACGGAAGTTACAGAAATATGGAAGATCTATACCATCGTCTACAACGGAGAGGCTTATTTTGAGGATAAGATATTCGCTCTGTCGGATGAACAAAAGGGATTGGCGGAAAACTACGCCCAGAACCTGAGCGTATTCCTGGGCGATGGTATGATGCAGGGTCTGCTGCCTACTGAGTCCGCCGGTCTTGTATCTCTGGGCGACATTCGTTTCTCGGATGGCGCGACGCAGGTGGTCTACTATAATCAGTTGGACAAGCGGTATGCAAGCAAGCCCTACGGCACCGATGACATCGGCACCTACGGCTGCGGGCCTACCTGTATGGCAATGGTGGTATCTTCTTTGACCAGCGAGACGGTCGATCCCGTTGAGATGGCACGTTGGGCCTATGAAAACGGTTACTGGTGCAGTAGAAGCGGTTCCTACCATTCACTGATCCCCGGTGCTGCCAAAGCGTGGGGGCTTCCGGTACAGGGCTGCGGGAAAACAGAAGGGCAGCGCATTGTGGATGCCCTCTCTCAAGGCAAGCTGGTGGTGGCAATCATGCTGAAAGGTCATTTCACCAGCTCAGGACACTTCATCGTGCTGCGCGGTGTGGAGAACGGAAAGATACTGGTGGCCGACCCTGCCAACTATACCCGAAGCCAACAGGAATGGGATCTGTCTATCATCCTGAATGAAGCCAGCGGCCGTGCCGGTGCCGGTGGGCCGTTCTGGATCATTGGATAAGAAGGAGACTTAAATGTGAGTAAACCAAACGATTATGACACCTATATCATCCCGCCCAATTTTATTGAGGGCGGGACTTTTTTCGGCGGACTGCTGAAGCTCCGCAATACAGCCGAGGCACTGGTTATCGTGTTGGCTATCGGCATGCCGGTGTTTTCGGTGTCCGCGCTGACGCTGACCGCCAAGATCATCATTCTGTGCCTGACCGCACTGCCGCTTGGCATCATCGCACTGGTTGGCATCAACGGCGAAAGCCTCTCGTCATTTATCTTTCTTGTTCTGAAATATCTCTGCAACCGCCGTGTTATTACACGCAATGAAGAGGAACAGAACAAGCGGAAAAAACGCAAGAAGCGAAAAGCTAAGAGCGGTGACGACGCGCCCAAGTACATCAATCCGGTGGCGGAATACCTGCCTGTGGAGAAGATCGAAAACGGCATCATCTACACACGGGATCACCGTTACCTGAAGATTGTCGAAGTTATACCTATCAACTTCCTGCTGCGCAGTGCCAGAGAGCAGCGAAACATCATCTATTCGTTTATTTCATTTCTGAAGATCAGCCCGGTCAAAATGCAGATCAAGGTCATTGCCAAGCGTGCCGACCTGAACCGGCACAGAGAGATCGTGCAGCAGGAGATGGCGCAGGAAACCGATGAAAACTGTCGCCTGCTGCAGCAGGACTACCTGACGCTCATTGACCGGATCGGTGCACGGGAAGCCACCTCGCGCCGGTTCTTCATGGTGTTTGAATATGAGGCATGGGCAGGCCGGAAACGGGATAACGAGAAAGCGGAGGCCATCGCCTCCCTGCAAACGGCAGCCCGCACCGCAGTCAATTATCTCAAGCAATGCGGCAATGAGGTGCTGATCCCGGAAAACGACGACGAGTTTACGGTCGATACCCTCTACCATTTGCTGTGCCGCAACAACACTACGTCGCTGCCGGATCGGGTTCGCCGGATCGTTGCCCAGTATCAGGAGAAAGGGCTGGAATCTGAGATCGACGCCATTCCCTGTACGGAGTTTTTCGCCCCTGACAGCATCGACTTCACCAACGGGCGGCATATCTGTATTGACGGACTCTACTACGCCTATCTACTGGTGCCCTCCACCGGTTATAAGGCGCAGGTGCCGGCCGGCTGGCTGTCTCTCATTGTCAACGCCGGGGATGGCATTGACCTGGATATGTTCATCAGCCGCCAGCCGAAAGCTCGCATGGTACAGCGGCTGGGACAGCAGCTTCGTATCAATCGCAGTAAGATCAAGGACGCCAGCGATACCAACACGGACTTTGATGATCTGGATGGCGCTATCCGAAGCGGCTATTTCCTGAAGGAAGGACTGGGCAACAACGAGGACTTTTATTACGCCAAGGGTATCACCAGCAAAAAGTCTGATGCCACGACCTTTATCCCCAACAGCAGCGGCCACATCGTGGTCAAAGGGCTGGAGGACGATGCTTACAGCCTGACCGAAATTGCTACCGACAAGGGCTATGTGCTGCTGAAGGACGCGGTCAAGATCGTTATCAAGACCGCCGAGAACGGTCAGTGCGAGAAGTGCGGTGCCAAGCTGCTGACCGCCTCCGCCACCGTCAACGGCAAGGATGTCACCATGACGGACGGCAACGCCATTGTGCCGCTGACTGTGGTCAATAACCCTGGTTTTGACCTGCCCAAGACGGGCGGTTATGGCGTTTGGATGTATACGGTGGGCGGCGTTCTGCTGCTGGGCGCAGCGGCGTTTATCGTGATCCGCAGCCGTAAGCACAAGAACGAGCAGTGAAGCGCTGGCTACTGGCGGCGGCTTGCGGTATTGCAGCGCTGGGGCTGATGCTTTATCCTCTGGCGGGAGAACTTCTGAGTGAGAAATACCACTCGGACATAGAAACCGCCTACACCGCCGCCATCGAAGACACCGACAAAACCGAGCTGACCGCCCAGCGGCAGGCAGCAGAGCAATATAATGCCATGTTGTCCGGCGCAACTATTACTGAGGGAGGGGCATCTGCCCCTCCCTTGGCGTATGCCCAGCAACTTACCGTGGGCGGTGTCATGTGCTACATCGACATTCCCAAGATCAACGTATATCTGCCAGTGCAGCACGGAACGGGCGCGGACACGCTGGAGAAATCCGTGGGTCATGTGGTAGGAACATCCCTGCCGGTGGGCGGCAGCAGCACCCACGCGGTGCTGTCGGCCCACAGCGGCATGGCGAGTTCCAAGCTGTTTTCGGACATCGACCAGCTTGCAGTGGGCGACACGTTTTACATCCATGTGCTGGGCGATACGTTGGCATATCAGGTGGACAATATCGCTACTGTACTGCCGACAGACACCAGCCTGCTGCAAATCGAGGACGGCAAGGACTTGGTGACGCTGGTGACCTGCACGCCGTTTGGCGTCAACACCCACAGGCTGCTGGTGCGAGGCCACCGCATTCCGTACACACCCGAACAGGCAACCGCTGCCGCCGTGGAAAAACCTGTGACATCCTCCTGGACGCAGCATTACCTCACCGGCCTGGGTGTCGGCCTTGGCGCGGTGGCTGTGGTTGGCGGTGCTTACTTTTTGGTAAGGGGGGTGCGCCATGCGTAAGACATCCCTTTTACTGGCGGCACTGCTGGCTGTGGCGGGCATCTATGTCATGCTGTGGCCGGTGTTCACGGGACAAAGGCTGCAAGCCGACACAGATGAGGCTGTGCAGAGCTTCCTCGAAGAACGAAAGCCGGAGCAGCAATACCCCGAACTGCTGGCGGCTCTACAGGAGTACAACCGCCAGCTTTACGCAGAAAAGCAGTGTAATCTCACCGACCTCAAAGCCTGCGAAGAACCCGCCGCCGACTTGACCACCTACGGCATCGGGGATGAGATTATCGGCGTTTTAGAGATTCCTGCCATGGAGTTAACGATGCCGGTCTATCTGGGCGCGTCCGACGCTCACCTTGCCGCAGGTGCGGCGGTGCTGGGTAATACCTCCGCACCCATCGGCGGCGACAACACCAACTGCGTCATTGCCGGGCACCGTGGATGGCGCGGCGCGGACTACTTCCGGCACATCGACCGCCTGCAGGTGGGCGATACCGTTACGCTGATGAATCTATGGGAAACGCTGACCTACACGGTGGCCGACATCCAGATCATCCAGCCCCACGAGGTGGAGAAAATCAAAATACAGCAAGGCCGTGACATGCTGACGCTTGTCACTTGCCACCCCTATGCCAGCGGCGGGCGACAGCGGTATGTGGTGTACTGTGAAAAACTGCCCACCATGAGCCAATCACGGTGAGCAGTTTTATTTTGAGAGGATTCAGACAAGCGTGTCATCCAGCAGGAAGTCAATGACGCCAATATTGAGAATGCCGCCCTCATCATACCAACGCTTACGGATGTCATGACGGACAATGATCTTCGGGAAGGAATCACCGGTCAGCGCGAAAGGCTTATTCTCGGTGATCGCCTTTTCCGCTGTTCCCAATGCGTAGGCAGACTGGATATAGGTCTTCTTGCCACCGGAGGTTGCAATGAAGTCGATTTCCCGCGCGACCGGCACGGCCTTTCCTTTGGCGTTTTTCTCGTTGCCGTAGACAATGCCGATGTCAACGGCGCATTCACGGATCATCAACTCATTGAAAATGATGTTCTCCATGATGTGCGTCATTTCCTGCTGGCGGAAGCCGATACGGGCATTTCTCAGTCCAATGTCCTCACAGTAGTATTTGTTGGGATAGTCAAAATAGCTCTTGCCCTTCACATCCCAGCGCTTGCATTCGGTAAAGAGGAAGGAATCCGATAAGTGATCCATATAGGCTTTCACGGTGTTCAAGGCAACGACATTTTCACCGCTACGCTTCTGCACTGTGTTGATGGCGGCAGCAACCTTCGTTGGGTTGGTCAGAGAGCCGATAGACGAACACAGCAGATCAAGAATCGCGGACAGCACATCCTCACGCTTGATCTTCTTCCGCTCTACAATGTCCTTCAGATAGACCTCAGAAAACAGCGATTTCAGATAAGCCATTTTCGCGGCATCCGTGGGACGGGACAGGATTAGCGGCATACCGCCGTAGAAGGCATAGTCCTCAAAGGCATCCTGCTTATCACCGCCTACGGCTGAATAGTATTCGGCAAAGGAAAGCGGATGCACACGGATCTCATCGCTCCGTCCCCGGAACTCAGTCAGTATATCGGAGGACAGCATTTTGGAGTTGCTGCCGGTCACATAAATGTCCAAGTTGGACAAGGACTTCAAATCGTTGAGAGCATCGTAGAAGGTGATCTTCTTTCCGTCCGGATTGTAGGGATTCGGAACCTCGTCGGACATCTGAATCTCGTCTACAAAAAGATAATATTGGTCTGCACTGTGTTCTACGATCTCACGGACATGAGCCGAAAGCTCCAGCGGATTGCGATAGCGAATATCACGGGTCAAGTCCAACTCAAAGGACAGAATATGATCTTCGGTAACACCCTCACCGAGAAGATAACTCTTGAACAGATTGCGAAGCAGAAAGGACTTGCCGCATCTGCGGATGCCAGTGATCACCTTCACCTGACCATCCCACATGAAGGAGATGATTTTTTTCAAATAGCGATCTCGTTTTATTTCCATAGCCCAACCTCCATTGAAAACTTGCTGGTATTATCATGCTACATTTCAATGGATAGTATACGACACCGTGAGATAAAAATCAATATCTCTGATGAAATGTTTGCAGATAAACCCGGTAACATTTCAGCGGGCGGTGATTCAAACCACCGCTCCTGTGAGGTAAAGAAGCCTGAAAGTTGACAAGAACTGCGACGCGGCTGACCTGTCACCCCTACGCCGGCGGCGGGCGGCAGCGATTTGTGGTCTACTGTGAACGAACTGATAATAGGAGAAATGCACAATGAAAAAAGCAATTTGTATCATTTTGGCTGCGGCAGCTGCCGTGGCAATTATCGTCTCCAGACGCCCCCGACCCCGTGGCCGCAGAGAAATTTGAAAATTTTTTCAAAAAGTGGCGCACTTTTGATTTCGTTTTACGGATAATGATAGTAGAGGGAATTTTATGGACAAGCGTTTTTACCGATTTTTACAGGCAACCTGCTGTAACTGGCGCAACAGCTTCTTCATTGATTGCCAGCGTTGTGACGGGTGCTCCGGTTTTCTTCTGTCTGTAAATCACAATGCCGTGCCGTCAATCATCCCTGTGGCGGTATTCGAGGAACTGTCCGGTGAGACCGTGGATAAATATGATTGCATCGGCATTATGACGCTGGAGGGATTCCAACGCTTCTACACCAGCTGGCTTGTCTGGAACGTAGAAGACCCGAAACGGTGCAGTCTATCCCAATTGTGGGAGAGCTGCCAACAATGAACGCACACAAGCCGAAAGAAGGAGGTGAACATTCTGAAAAGAGTCAATATCCATTGCCCCAACTGCGGAGCTAAGGCTACCTTGCATCCTGCCAGCTTTGTATATGGCAACAGTCGTAGTGCAGGAAGCTATCTGTATGTTTGTGACCGCTATCCTGCCTGCAACAGCTATGTGGCTGCCCATCGCGCCACACGGCAGCCCATGGGCTCTCTGGCTGACGGGGAGCTTCGGCATAAGCGTATCCAGGCACACCGGGCATTTGACCGCCTGTGGCGGTCCGGCTTGATGACCAAGAAAGAGGCGTATCAATGGATGCAGACAGAGTTCGGTCTGCACGAGGAACAGGCGCATATCGCACAATTCGGCGCGTACATGTGTGATCGGTTGATCTGCGCCTGCGATAAGTTTCGTATCCACAGCGCAGAGGTCGCATAGAGAGAACGCCTAAAACCACAGAGAAAGAGAGGTGAATCTGACGATGAAGAATAGGGATATTGCCCTTACTGATGCCCAGCGCAGTATGGTAGAGGCGAATATGGACGTGGTACGCTGGGCCATCCGTACCAGCATTCAGGTCAATGAGCAGCGCTATGGTTTCGGCTATGACGATTTGTTTCAAGAGGGCTGCATTTGGCTTTGCAAGGCCGCAGTGACGTATGACCCGGACGGCGGCGCCAGCTTTCCCACCTATGCTCAGAGGGTCGTTGAGAACGGTCTGCGTACCTATTGCCGGCTGCAGCACAGCAAGGAGCTGCGCAGCTTTCCTGTATCGGAGATCTTTGACACGGAGGCTGACAATCACCGTGCCATGGCCTCCGGCATCCGCAGTCTTCAGGAGCAGTTGGCTGAGGTAGATGCGTTATCGCTTCTGGAAAGCGCGAAGCAGCAATACAACGGTGTCGCACGGCTGGGTATCGAGGCGATGCAGCTGAAATTTATCGGCCTGAGCAATACGGACATTGCTGCCTATTATGGGATCAAGGCCAACTATTTGGGCGCGGCCGTACATAGAGCCGCTGAGCGGCTGAGGAACAATGCGGAGTTTTTGAATAGCCTTGAATATGAGCCGTTGAAGAAAAGCTCCAAGGCTTCGTGAAAAATGTGAGGTGAAATTCATGCAGAAATACTATACGGCGGTGGGTCGTTTCGAGCGCAAAGGCCGCATGGGCGACATGACCTGCCCTATGGTCATCATCAACAACCGGGAATATGCATTGGACATCCAGGAGATGATCCTTTGGGCAGCACTGAACTGGCAGATCATGGATGCCGGATCCCTTGAGAATGCTTATTCTGCCAAGCTGAAAGCCAGCGGCATCAGACCCCAGCGCAGTATCTCCGCCTGTATGCGCCGACTGATGCAGCGCGGACTGGTGGTGGAGGGCTGCGGCGAAACCGATGAGGATGCACTGTATGCTCTGTTGTCAGGGCTTTACGTGGTGCCGATCTCAGACAGTCTGCTGCTGCGGCTGATCTCGTTTATCAAGCTGACGGTTTTCGGCCATGTCCCTTTTGCGGTTACCAGGAAGCTGTTTCGCAAGGACCGGCGCAGCGCAAACGAACGGCGGGTTTATCGTCTGTCCCGTCAGGCACTCTTATCCACGGCAGAACTGATCAAGTGTGTGGAGTATGACATCCATACGATCCACTCTGATTCGCAGCTGATGGACGCCCTGTATGCAGACGATACCACCACCAGCGACAATATCGCGGATATGGTCAGGCCCTTCGTCTGCTGCCGCCCCGTGCTGCAGGCCGTGGCAAACCTCTATCTGCGCCGTCAGATCATCTTTGAGAGGCTGTCATGATGGACAAGCTCAGGACAGCACCGCTGCCCCTGAGAAGAAAGCTGCTCCTCACCGCGTTGGCAGGGGCGGCTTTCTTCCTTGTAGGGCTGGCAGCCATTTTCTTTTCCCTCGATACCGTTACAGCTCTGCTCAGCGGCATCCTCGCCATAGGACTTGCTTTTAAAACGGCAGAACTCTACCGCCTAATTATCGCCGGGCACTACACGACCGTTGATGGCTCCTGCATTGCCATCACACAGACGCCGCTCCGCAAGTACCGCAATATCCGGATCATAGACAGTCAGGAGCGTGAAAGGACACTTGTACTGCCTAGGCAGGACAAGATAGAGGTTGGCCGCCGATATCGTTTCTATTTCAAATCCTCTGCACATAAATCTCCTGCACAGGTACAGACCGGCAGCAGCTTCATAGACGAATCTCTCCCGACCGATGGCTTTCTTGGGCTTGAGGCGGCGTCGGATTATAGCAATGTTGACACAGTGCGTTGATTATAGTATAATTCAAATCAAGAAAAGCATACTATGATTAGAAGGAGGCTGTGATATGACGCTTTTAGATAGACTCACAACGAATTTCGGCTGTAACGAGCCGATCTTACTTGATGAGATTGACTGCAGGGGCTATTCACGCCCGTGGCTCTTCAAAGAACTGAACGAATTGTGTAGAACTGGTAGGCTGGTGCGTTTTGACCGCGGTATTTATTATATTCCCACTGAGACAGCATTTGGCACCAGTCTGCTCGACCCCCGCAAAGTAATCGAGAAAAAATATGTAAAGGATAGTTCTGGCTGTTACGGCTACTATTCCGGTGCAGCTTTCTTAAACCAACTGGGGCTGTCAACGCAAATGCCCAATACCATTGAAGTCTGTACCAACAACGAAAAGACACGTTCCCGTGAGTTAGCTATCGGGAAGCAGCGTGTTATTCTACGCAGAGCCAGAAGTAAGGTCACGGCAAAAAATGCTGCTGTGTTGAGCTTCCTGGAGCTTATGAATGAAATGCCGGCACCTTATTTCTCCGAAGGGAGGAAGAAACTGACCATAGAGTTTATCACAAAAAACGGCATTACGAGACGCGACATCACAGAATACGCACCTGCGTTTCCTGATAAGGCTATGCGCACTCTGGTGGAAAGTGAGATCATCTATCATGTTACACAGTAATAGAGAATTGTTCGAGCAAGCTATACTACGAACGGCAGATGCGACAGGGATTGCGGCCAGCATCATTGAAAAAGACTACTATGTCACGGAGTTTTTAAGGAAGATGACTTCCTATCAGCCAGACATGGTGTTCAAGGGCGGAACTTCACTCTCAAAATGCTATAAGCTGATCCAGCGCTTTTCTGAGGACATTGATTTGAATGTTGAAGACCGTCCCAGTGAAGGGCAGCGTAAAGCACTCAAGCGAAATATTTTGGCGGTAGTTGATGACTTGGGATTATCCCTGAGCAATGCTGAAGAAATTCGCAGCCGGCGCGACTATAATCGCTATGTGATCAATTACCCTGCATTGCAAGGGGCAACGTATTTGAAGCAGCAGCTTATCGTTGAAACCGTTGTTTCCATGCGCGCATTCCCGAATCATCCCATGGACGCATCCAGTTTCATTTATGATTTCCTGAAAGATACCGGCAGAGAAGATATTATCCGCGAATACAATCTGCAACCTTTTTCAATCAATGTGCAGGCAGCGGAGCGTACCCTGCTGGATAAGCTGTTTGCACTTGCAGACTACTACCTCAATGGATCGATCACAGAGCATTCGCGGCACATTTATGACATATATAAGTTGAGTATGATCGTCACGATTGATGATACTCTGCGACAATTAGCCAGTGAGGTCATTCTGGAACGCCGCTCGCACAAGGTCTGCCTGTCTGCACAAGAGGGGGTGGATATGAATAATCTCCTTCGGCAGATCGTTGACTCCGATGCATATAGGAGTGACTATGAGCAGATTACATCCGCACTCCTTTTTGAAGACGTGTCATATTCCACCGCAATCACTGCGCTGCAGCACATCATTGATTCTCGTGTGTTTCAATAAATGTCTATATATAGAATTGCGACTCTTGACAACCACAATATATAGTGCTACAATGCACTTGTAGTTGTTCTTTGTGCATCGCCTATTCAGGGCTTCCGAATACCTTTCGGATCGCACACGTTTGTTAAGATTGTAATTTAGTGCCGACATGACAGCTTTGGCTTATTGCTGATGCTGTATGCCGGCACTTTTTATTATAGATATTTAAGCCGTAAGGCAGAAAGGAGTGTAATGGCAAACATATCCGTCGTTGGCCGTATTGTATCGGATGATATTGAACTGAAGATCAGCACCAATAATCGGCCCTATCTACGGTTCGACCTTGCGGAGCGTACCGGTAAGGGGGCTTACGCAAGAACGCAGTATTATCAGGTCGTTGCCTTTGGGGCTATTGCCTCACAGTTCGCCAAAAGAGGCTTGTGCCGCGGCGCGCTGATCAGTGTGGAAGGCACACTGGAGCTGGAGGACTATCTGAAACGGGATGGTTGGACGCGGGATAAGCGTCTGAAGGTCATCGCGCTGCGATGGCGGTATCTCCAGCCCTATGACACGAAAGTGCCTGAACAGGCACCGGAGATCGACGGAGAACGAGAACCCCTGCCCGGATAGGATGCCGGGCATAAGAGGAGCTGTCATGTATCAAAAGGATGCGTGGCAGCTCCTCTTTTTTGTTTTCATCACGAAAAGGAAAGGATGTGCAAAGCATGAATAAGAAAAAGTCCATCTGGTCTGGCGTATCTGTCCTTATCGCAGCCGTTCTGGCCATCGTTGCGTTTGTACGCAGCGACACACAGATCTGGCTTCTGACAGCCGCATTTACCATTTGGGCGATTTGGGTCACGGCCGCATTCGTATTCCCTTATATACAGGAACAGGAAAACGAAAAGCGGCGCGCCGCCCGCAGAGCAGCCTATGACGCACAGCGCCAGAGTCTTCGCGCACTGTCTGTGGAAGAGGAGGATGGCTTCGGCCCACTGCTGCTCCGCCATGTTAACCACCGGATCTCCGCATATTTGAAAGCAGTGTATCCGGATGCCGCATGGGAGTGGCGCAGCCCAGAGCCGGAGAAGCTGATCCTTCACGGCGGTACAGGCCGTATCACCATCTCTGGTATTCCCGACTATGATCAGGCGGAGGTGACCTTTGACCAAAAGGCCAACTTCTCCTGCTCACTGCTGAAGGTCACACCTGTGGTACAGAGTGCGGCAGAGAACGGCACCTCCGAGAAGCTGCCTGCTCCGCCCCGTGAGATCGATCCGCAGGTCTGGTTCGAGCAGCAGGGACGCAAGGTTCTGGATGATCTGATCTACGACCTCAATTCCCGTGGCTATAGCAGCCTTGTCATCAAGGACAACGGTGACATCTGCATCCGTCAGGGTGACGTAGAGAAAGCGCAGACCTCATTCAAAAGCCTGCCGGAGAAGCATTACTGGCCCCGGCTCCTGAAGGTGTTCGAGCGTGAGGGCATCGCCGCCAGCATGACGGACGATGCCATCGCGCTGAACTGGTAAGGAGGGTGCTGCCATGAAAACAGGCTTAACCCTGGAGCAGCTTGCCGCGGAGATTACCCGGCAGCAGAGCGCCAAAGAGGATTATGTGGTCAATACCGGCAATCTTCGTCTGGAAAGCTATGGTCCCGATCTGACACTTCGCGTGATGGACAGTGACGGCGCAGACCGTATCGAACCGCTGGAGATCGGGGACATCGCCCACCGGCAGATCGGTACGCATCTGAGTATCCCTGCCAAGTACTATGAGCGAATGCGCAGCGAAGACCCCGGACTACTGGCACACAATGTCAACACATGGCTGGAGCGGACACCTGCCCAGCGCATGATCCGTGTGCTGGACGGTAAGGCACGCGCCTATCTCCAGAAGCCTCTCCGGTTCATTCTCCAGCACATGCAGTGTATCTGCGCCAAACCGGTCTACGATCAGCTCGGCGGTCTTGCCGCCAATGCCCTTGATAAGCCGTGAGGAAAGATACCCCTTGATCCCTTCGCGGGTCTGAGGTACGACCTCCTCACATTTCGTCACATGCAGCTGAAAGCCGTTTTTACCCTCTTTCCACTCACCGTCCAGTATCATGCTGACCTGATCGGTGCGCGGCAGCTCATAGCCCACGGCGGCAAAATGGATCATATTGTCCCGATGCCGGTACGCGCTGCGAGCCTTTTCGGGAATTGATCGGTCTGAGGTCTTTACGCTGATCACGCTGTACTTGTTGACAGGGTTATAGAAGATCGTCCGTTCATAGATGCCTGTATAAGCCAACTCATGCAGCCTCCTCTCGTTGTTTTTTCACATAGAAGCGTCGGCTTTCCGAAACAGTGACGTACTGCTCGTAGATGTCCGGGTGCTGCGCCTGCAAACGCTGCAGGTTGTCCTTACTGATGCTGGATTTACGCACAGGCTTATAGCTGATACTGTAAGCCGCTTCACGCCCCCGGCAGACAGCCGTGCAGCTTCGTCCCATTTCTGCGACGATACGGCCTTGCAGCCGCCGCATTTCCGCTTCAATGTGCTCATAGTTTCGTTTCTCCGCGTTTCGCTGGGTCTGAAGCTCAAGATACCGGGGGATCAGCAGTGCCATATTCCCCTCCAGTATCAGCTCCGGCGCCGATGGGTCAGCCGGTCCGAAATGACGTCTGACGCTGTTGAGGATTAGGTCGCCGTCCTCCGTATAGGGTGGGGGCATGCCGGTGAGGATGTGGTTCTCCCAGAAATCCTGCTCCAGCGCGATCAGCTCCGCCTCATAGTCCCGGTCACGGTCGATATGCCGGATGATGACTTCATCTTCATTGTTGCCGTACAGGCAGCAGTAGAAGACCTCATCAATGTTCATCACGGCCATATAGTGCCGCCCCTGAGCCTCATAGTTGAGGGGAACGATCTCCTGCCCATCCTCAGACCACCAGTGATCCTTTGCATTATAGTTGGTGGTTTTTATTTCGAGGATCGCGGTTCGCCCTCCGGGAAGCTCTACAAAGTAGTCAATATCCGCCAGCATAAACGTATGCACCGGATGATAAAACATCTTCTTGATCTGATAGATGCGATACCCCGTTTTCACATGGAATATCTCTGCTACCAGATCCTCCAGCAGATGCCCCATCTTCTTGGCTACCCAGTTGCTCTCCGAGTCGTCAAAAGGCACGATTTTCAGCTTGTCATAGTAGAGATCCCGTGCCGTAGCAAACGGTGAGATTCCTAATATGGCGGCTGCATCGCTGCCGCCGATCCCCCTGCGCCGGTATTCCAGCCAGTCTTTCTCAGGAAGACCCTCCGTGCTGACCAGGACTGACGGTGCATAAGACTCGCTTGCGACTGCCATGGCTATACCCTCCGCTGCCCCGTCTGATGGGGTACAACGCGGGTATAGCTGCAGCGGTATTTTGCCGCCTTCCGCTCCGTTTTCTTTAGTTTCTGCCTGCGTCGGTCTCCTTCTCGATACCGATACAAGCGTTTGCCGGGATAATTCCTTCTGCTCATGTGGATGCCACCTTTCAAATATATTCCAAAGCCTTATGGCATTTGGGTAAATAAAAAAAGCGAGAATGACATCCTGATCCTTTCGGATACTTGCGCCTGCCGATGGCATGGCCGGTGTCATTCTCGCTGCAGGGGAAAATGTCCCCTCGAAAACAAAAAAGTCAACAGCCCACTGCTCTGCGGCATAGTGGTGTTGTTGACTAAAATACAAGCTTAACAACGTGTGCGGTTCAGAAACACTCTGAAATGCCTGTATAGGCGTTGCACAAAAAAACAATTACATGGTGATAGTACCACAATATATTGTGGTAGTCAAGAAACAATATCCACTCATATAGAGAATTTGAAAAAATATTCCTTCGCATGTTAAATTTGCGGTGCCTGCTTTCTTTTTATTTAGTGTAAGGCTAAGCCAGTCAGAAGATGGCTGGTTCTATTACATGCACCTTGAAAACTGAACAGCCCCACCGGAGGTTATACAGGAGCGGCGGATAGTGTGCGAGAACATAGGGGAGCGCACCCACCGCATAAGTGCCGCACAGCGGCAGCCTGCTAATACGCGGTCGAAGAGAGCGCAGGAAATGGGCCGGCAGGTGGCACAAAAAGCGATAAGGAGATGTGATATGGATCACTACAAAGATATAGAAGAAATCCCCATGATAGGGCAAATAAAGCTGACATCTTTGAGCACCAGGGATCTCCAGAAGTTCTTTAAGGAAAAAGCCGGTACAGAAGAGAAGAAGGGGTTAGCACCGAAGACGTTGCGGAATATTTACAATATGCTTCATTCGGCATTAGACCAAGCAGTTGCTGACCACAAGATTCTTAGAAATCCGACTTTGAATGTCAAATTGCCAAAGGTCAAGTCCAAAGAAATGCGCGTTCTAACCGTGGAAGAGCAGGTGGTATTACAGGAAGCTGTAAGCCGTTTTGATGAACTTCATGCCTATGGGATAACCTTTGCAGTCAGTACCGGAGTTCGTTTGGGTGAACTGCTTGCCTTGCGCTGGAAAGATGTAAATGAAAAAGAACACTACATCTACGTCAGGCGGACACTTGGCAGACTGCAGAAGGTTGATGAAAAAGGGCATCTCGTTAAAAAAGAAAAAGGAACTCCATCAACGGAAATCGTTGTGCGTTCGCCTAAATCTGAGTTGTCCATGCGAAAGATACCATTGTTCGATGAGTTGTGGGACGACTTGATGGCATACAAAGAAAAGCAGAACGCTCTAAAGGATGCACTGGGATCAGAGTATCAGGATCAGGGCTATATTTTTGCCACGCCACTGGGTCATCACAACGACCCAAAAGTCTACCAAACGCTTTTTAAGCGCATAGTCGCCGATGCCGGAATCGAATCTGCGAACTTCCATGCGCTGCGTCATACATTTGCAACACGGGCGTTGGAGTCAGGCATGGACATTAAGGTCTTGTCTGCATTACTGGGCCATGCGCAGGCATCAACTACGCTTAATCTCTATGGACATGTTCTTCCGGATCATAAGAAGATCAGCATGGAGAAAATGCGAGGCAACTATATGAGCTGCAGCAGTATAAGCGGCAGTTCCGATGATACTTCCGCAGATGTACCGCAGACTCAAGACCCGATCATTAGCACCATAGAGGATGCCCAGCATAATCAAGAGCCTGCCATCAGCATCGCTGCAGAGGATATCCAAGGACTGGAACTGAGTGGTGACACCAATACAGCTATGCCGCAAATTCACGATTCAACCGCTGACACCAACGCAAACGAGGAACAAGCTCAGGCAAGCTGATTTTGACACCAACGCGTTGGAGTCAAAGCAAAAGCCATCCACGCCAGAATTGAAAAACAACCTCAAATGAGCAGCTTGTTTTTTCGGTATGGCTTGCCAACGAAAATGGTGTCATTTGGTGTCAGGAAAACGGTTGGTGTCAACCGTTGGTGTCAAGAGTATGAAAGAGTATCAGAAAACCACACTTTCGCAACATCAAATATCCGAAAGCCCGAACAATGCAGGACGCTGACACATTGGTGTCGGTTGGTGTCACAGCAAAATGAGCAAAGAGATTTAAGGGTGCGGTTAAAACAAAAAGAACCGCAAACCCTTTGAAATCAATGGGTTTGCGGTTCCTGTTTGGAGTGTAAGACCAATTGAGATATTTGCGGAAATCCATGATTTTCAAGGCTTTGCGGGTTTTCACCCATTATTTTTTTGCCGTTTTCGCTGCGATGGCTGCGGATTTTCCACCCGAGGGTCAATTTTAGTGTTCGACCAAAAAAGATGTCCGCTTTATCCATGCCGAAAGATTGACTGAGAGAAGCGCCTGCTTCATCGGGCACATCATCCAAGGAGTTCGTCCAGCAGGTAGTTGTATTCCGGCAGCTGATCCGTGTACTCTTTCATCCATTCCCGCATAGCTCGCTTTTCCAGATTGGTTGCTTCCGTGTAATCCTCGCTGTGCCCTTCCTGCTCCATAAAGTCGTATGCGAGATTCTGATAGATCTCTTTCACCAATGTTTCGGGATCTTCCAATCGTGTTACATTGGAGTCATCAATGGAATCCGCCGCAGGCAGGCCAAGCAGAACATACCCGAACTTTTTCGAATAGACCACATCGAGCAATTCAGAGACTTCAATGTAGTTCTGGAATACCCCAAGGACCCTCTCAAGCTCACTTTTCTTTTCCTCTAATGAACTCATGGCAACATCTCCTTCCTGCCGGAATGAGCAACTTTCCCGGTCTGGTGTATGTGGTTCCTTTATTATACCGCATTTTCTTTGGCCGTGGAAGAGAGGTGGGACGGGAACTTTTCCCAATCACATGGTCTGTTCCATCGTTGCCACCCGGAAATAACCATGAGAATATGCGGGGGCCAGATCAATTTCGCCATCTGGGCAATAGACCCGAACTCCTGCTGCGGTCAACTTTTCTCCAATCGCCGCCAAACCTTCGGCGTCACGAGCCAGACGGTCGCCGTTCATCACCAGCACCCGGTCATAGACTCCATGTCGTGCATCACGGATCAGCGTTCGAATGCTCTGTCGGTTTGCGTCCAAGCCGCTCTCATATTGGAGCATCTCTGCGGAAATCGAAAAGCCAAGCTGGCCGGCGAGGCTTCGGAGTGCGGTGAGCTGCTGGTTTATGGCGAGACAGTTGCTTTCCGTAGACGCTCCATCTACCCGGCAGTATAGGCAGCACTTAGACATCTGATTTGACCTCCTTGAACGAATTTGGGGAGACGCTAACATTCAGCCCTGACATTCATCCCGGATGAAATCATACAGGGATTCCGGTTCCTTCAGGCACCACTTAGTTTTTTCATCATCGGTCCAGACTTCATAGTCCGGGGCGGCATCGTAAAGCCACCAGCTGATATAGTCGTACTGGTCGTTGACCGCTTCCTTCAGTACATCCAGCAAGGCGGCAAGAAGCGGCGCTCCGCCCTCAAATACGAAATGTCCGTCTCCCATCAGGGTGAGTACCTTACTGAACTGTTCGTCTCGATTCTTTTGCGCTTGGATTTTTCGCAGGGCTTCACAGAAGGTTTCTTTGGACAGCATTAAATCCCCCTCCCAGATTCTCCCCCTCCGCTTCCTGTTCGGCTTTCCATTTCAGAAGCAAGGAGATGGCCATCTCCTGAGTAGCGGGATCGACGCAGAACTCGAAGAACTTCACAGCCAACATTTCTGGCGTCAGCCCCATCGGGGCGATTACCGCTTTCAGTTGCTCCAGAAGTTCCGCATCTACTTGGATTTCCATGAGCTCATATCGCTTTTCATCCATGGTGCGTTTCCTCGCCTTCCGGAGATTCCTTCCGCAACTCGTCCAGCCGCTGCCGGAACAGCTCCTGGAGCTCCTTCCAGACCTGCGGCTGCTTGAGGGGCGCTATCGGCTGGTTCAGTTCCCGCTCCAGATCGGCGACAGCCACCGACAGCGTCTTTTCATCGAACAACTGGTAGTGGCGACGAAGATACTGGACGACCGCCGCACTCTCCTCATCTTCGCTGCGCATGGCATAGCGGAGGGCGCTGTTGATGACACAGAAAAAGTCATCCACATAGTCAAGGTTGAACCAGGAGGCTGGGCAGAGAACCAGGTCATCTTTGCCTTCCTCGGTGATCACCAGCCCAATGTCCTCGCGGCTTATCCTTTCCAGCACGGTGTCCAGGTCATCTGCCAGTACTTGGCGTGAGATGCGTTCCATGCTTTCCAGAGGTTGTAAAATCGGCATCCTTTCCTTCCTCCTATCGTCTTCTTTGATTTTGCCAGATGTGAGCACCCGACTCAAGCTGTGCCACAATCGAGGATATGGCTCCTGTTCTCCATATCGGTTTAAATGTGCGCGGATCTCTGCCACAGCGGTGGAACGGGTAGCTTCGTCCAGACGGCTCAGGTTCCGGCAGGTGAATTCTGCAGCTATGCCGGGCATATAGGTGTGCCGCCCCAGACTGTACTGGATCGCTGCCAGAACGATATGCCGCAGCCCTCCATTCAAAATGGGAGCGAGGATTCTCACGGAGAACAGCAGCCCGGTGCTTCCTTTTTGGGACTGGAGAGAGAGGCTGTTTCGCTCGGCTCGTTCCATCATGTGCGTCCAGTCCTGCTGTGCGATGAAACCGGCTACAGGAGCCACCTCATAAAAGCCTCTTTTATGTCTCACGGCTGCACCTCAAGCCCGGATTTTGACTGACCTTTATACAGAAAATTGTTGGCCTCCATCTCCTCAAAGGTGACCGGCTCGAAGTGATTGACATCCACTCCGGCATTCAGCATTCTCTCGTTTGCCTGGATGAGCGGCCAGTAATCCGCGTCGGTATTGCCGTGGATGTGGCCAAAGACCATGTAGCAGCGCATGATGTGAGGCCAAGACATCATGGGGTAGTGACAGAGTGTGTACTGCCGCTTCCCGTCTGCGACATACAATAGGTTATTGACACTTTCAAAGAACTGTTCCGTCTGACAACTCCTGATCCATCCCCTGTCATGATTCCCAAGGATGAGATGTTTCTTCCCCTGCAGCCGCCGCAGGTATTCCTCCGGCGGCTTTTGGCTGCGGTAGATCAGGTCGCCGAGGATATAGACAGTATCCTTCCCTGTGACCTTATGGTTCCAGTTTTCGATGAGAGTTTCGTCCATCTCCTCGATACTGGAAAAGGGCCGATTGCAAAGGCGGATGCAGTTTTCGTGACCGAGATGTAGGTCAGAGGTAAAGAAGATCATGGGGTTTCACCCTCCTTCTTCATCCTGGGAACTGGGATTGGCTGCCATCGGCAGTATTTTGCAAGTTCATCCTGACGCTCCCGAGGCAGGTTCATAAAATCGACAATGCTCTCTCCCGGAAACCTGGCGTGGCAGTAGGCGGGAAAGACTCCCTCCGGCACGATGCCGATGGACTCCGCTCCGGTCAGGCGGGCCTTCAGTTCCTCTGCGTTTCGGATACATGCGGGAACGCCTGCCCGATGAAGCGCCAGAAAGAAGCGGACCGCCTCAATCGTCCGGGTCTCCGCAAGACCGGCCACCACCAGATAGTAGCCATGTGCATCCCGGTGTACGATGCAGTCAATGTGGGTGCTGTTGCCGCCCCGGCATACCTCCCAGGGGTGGCCGGTGCGGGGACGCTCTTTCAGCCACCGGGCAAAGGCTTCGGGGGAATCTCCGTCCAGCTTGGACAGTCCCTCGTCCCGCCCATCGGCGTGGAGAGCGTACTGCTCTTTTTCCGATTTCTCCGTTCCGGTGTAACCCATAGCCCGATAGCCCAGAGCACAGAAGTGATAGAATTCGTTTGCGGTCACGGATGGGAGCCGCTTGTTATTTCCCAAAGGATACCCCGCCGCCGAGGTGAGAAACTCCTCCACCTCCTGCTGGGAGAAGTCCTGGAAGAACTCCTCCTTCCACTGTGGGAATACCCTCCACAGATCCCGGCGCAGGATGGTTCCGGTTCGATGCCAGATGGGCAGCTCCCGTTCCACCAGTTCCTGATAAGAACCGGTTTCCACCATCTGAACGGCGTCCCGTACCGCCTCCTCCAGCCAAGCGGTGAATTTGGAGATATCGTTGGGGAAGGAACGTTCTCTGCGGCCATCCACTTCCAGCACATGCCGATGCCCCAAGAATATTGCCCGATACCCGATCTCTTGATCCTCGCCGGCGGCAAAGTGGAACCACGCTGCCTCCTCCGGGAACTCGGAATGCCACCAGGTTTCAAACTCCTCAAAGCTCTCCACCTGGCCGTCCGCCCGCAGCTCCTCAAAGCTACCGAAGTCTTCGATGGTACCTCGCTCCGCACGGAGCCATAGTTCCCAGCTTGTGTTCTCCGGGCCTGGCTCCAGCCGGTGGAGAAGGCGGAAGATCCGGTCGATGGCCGCATAGGATGTCTCGTCATAGGTGAAGGAGCAGTTGATGTTTCGGTATTCCACCCGACCCAGCCAGTTGATGTAGTGCTTGATCTCCGGTGCTTTCATGTTTTCACCTCCTCAGTATCCGTGTCCCCATCCTCCGTTTCCTCAAACTGGAGCCGGAAGAGGGCAGTGTGCTCTCCCACAAGAGCGGGGTATTTGTAATAGACATGGCGGCAGAGGGTTTTGTACAGTTCAAGGAGCCTCGGATCATCTCCGAAGTCCACAAGCCCGTCCATGATTCGCTCGATCTCCCGCTCCTCGGTGATCCTGCCGTTCAACACCTGTTCTACCAAACGGCTGTATTGCTGATACGCGGCGTCCATTAGGCGGGAAATCTCCTGGATGATCTCACGGATTGCGGCAAAGCACGCCTCCCGCTCCTTGGCCTCCGGTCTTTCTTCCTCCGTCATAATGCGCCCCCTCCCGTCAAGAGCTGCGGCGCAGCCTCCACGCTGTGGAAGAGGAAGTGCATCCGGTCGATATGCTTGTCAATATGCCAGTGCCCACAGAACCAGTGGTCGTATTTGAGTTTCCGCTCGATCTCTTCCAGCCATTTCTCGGTAGAGTCGTCCACGGTACTCTGGTCGATCATCGGAAGAAAGGCCTCGCGAGGCTCATACGGATAGGGACAGGTGTGGGAGAGGACGGTATCTACCTGCCACCCGCAGGCGTCCAGCGTCTGGATAACCTTGTCCTTGATCTCCTGGGAGGGCTGCTCATCCGGCCACCAGCCGTAACCTCTGGCCAGCCGGTAGAATTTGTCCACGCTGTAAGCTCCGCCGATGACCAAGTGTCGGAGCCCTTCCAGATCAAAGATCTCACCATCCATAGCAAACAGCAGGCGGGGAAAGGCTTCCTCTACCCAGACTGTCCCGCCGTTCCACTGCTTCGTCCGATAGGAAGGGATGCTGGTCGGCCGGATCTCATGGTTGCCGTGGATGCAGAGCATCGTCGGCTTTACGGCGGTAAGAACTTTCTTCATCTCTGTGTCTCGCCGGTTTCGGTAGTAGTTCGCTCCTACATCCCCAAGCAGAACCAGAGTATCCTGCTCTGTCAGCTTCTTGCTGTCGCAAAACTGTATGACCTCATAGGGGTCTCCGTGGATATCACCCGTGTAATAGATCATTGGTCATTCCACCTTTCTTTTCTCATTATACCAACTCGGAAGGCCCATATCCGGGACTTTCCAAAAACATATCCACTGTTCCAAAAATATATCCACCTTTACTGGCATAGATCGACCGGCAGTCAATGCTCGTGACTTCCGGTTGATTGCTTTCTCAGGTTCAGACGGTAAAATCAAAGTTATCTGGTTTACCGTATCTGCCTTGATGCTCTTTCAAGGAAGCTTTCAGCGATTTTATAACATCCAGGAGAATCAGCATCTCATAGGTGCTGCAATCCGAAAGGAGTAGAGCGATTTCTTCGCTGGCGCACCGTTCAGTGCTGATGATTTGCTCCATCAAAAGCCGGTCGGGAGATACGCCCAAGGCATTGGCGATAAGCACAAAGGTGTCAAGGCTCATGCTCTTGATCCCGCTCTCTATGTAGCTGATGTAAGATGGCGTTTTATCCACCAGTTCAGAGAGCATCGCTTGCGAAAGGTGGTTGCGCTGGCGGACTTCACGGATGTGTTTTCCAATGACTTTGTAGTTCAGGCTCATAATAAGACCTCCAAAAAAATTTTGCAGTCTTATTATAGTGTTTAGATTATATCATCAACTCGGCCTTATATCAATTTCACCTCAAGTTGATATACTCTTAGAAATAGATAATCTGGAGAATATATTTGAGGGGGGAAGCCGATGACGGAACATGATTTGACCGAGAGCCAGCTGATCGGCTCCCGTATTCGAGATGCGCGGATCAATCGCCGGATGAGCCAGGCCGATCTTGCTGCGAAGGCCAATATCTCGCTGCCGCATATCAGCAATATCGAAAAAGGCAAGACGAGCATGAAGTTGGAAACCTTTATCCGAATCATCGAAGCCTTGCAAGTGTCTGCTGATTCCCTTCTTCGGCCTGATGTGCCGGAGGTAAGAAGCCTATACCAGAGCGAGTTTGACGAGCTGCTGGCCGACTGCTCTCCCAAGGAGCTGGATTCCATCCTGAAGATCGTTCGTGAGTTGAAATCCACTATGGCCAGACGGGATGACAATACCTGAAAAATTGCGAGCTGGAATTGTCGGCTCGCTTCTTTTTTTCTCATCTATCGACCAGAAGTCAAGGTGTTGACTTCTGGTCGATTTTGTTATTAGTCTGCAGATTATATAATGGCCTGGAAGAGAAATAACACAGGGGGAGCAAATATGTCAGATCTGGCCGTTCAAAATAGAGAGTCAGAGCAGGAAGTTATGCCCTCATTTGATTTCCTGCTGGAGAGGGAGACGGAACGAAACACCCTTTTAGCGGAACATCGTGCCTGGTTAAAGGAAATCAAGCGGGAACGCCCGCTTCCCAAAACACATTACCGTGTGGCGGTATACATCCGCTACTTTAACCAGACCCGCTATGAGGACTATCTCTCAGCTCATAAAAAGCAATTTCTTGATACACTGGCTCTCTGCCCAAACTGGAAGTTTGCCGGTTTCTATGTGGACGAGGGCAGCACTGCGCCCAATATGGAGAGCGCCCCGGAGTGGTCAAGGCTCCTTCAAGACTGCTACGAGGAAAAGGTCGATCTGATCATTACCCAGAAAGCAAGCAATATCTCGAAGAAGCTCTCCGAGCTCTCTTTCTGTACGCGCCTCTTGGCAGCACTCCCAAAGCCAGTGGGCGTTTACTTCGTTTCGGAGGATATTTATACGCTGGCTTCCTATTACCAGGAGGATCTACACGACCCGTACTTTTTGCCAGATCCCGGTTGGAAGATACTCCCTGATGACGAACCCCGGAGGGAAATGCTACATGATTGACAAGTCCACACGCAAACAGCTTGCGGAACGGAAAGAACGGGTCCGCCGGCGTATCAACACAAAAGTTGACCCGGAGAACTATGAATTCATTCCGGCCAAAAAGCCCATCGACTATTACGACAACGATATAAGGCAGCGGGTCGCCGTGTATGCCCGTGTTTCCACAGACAATGTCCAGCAGACTTCCTCCTATGAGCTGCAAAAGAAATACTATGAGGATTTTGTTGTGCATCATCCCAACTGGACATTGGTCAAAATCTATGCGGATGAGGGGATCAGTGGGACTTCTCTGGCTCATCGGGACGAGTTCAACAGCATGATCGCCGATTGCCGCAGCGGAAAAATCGATATGATCATCACCAAAAGCGTGTCTCGCTTTGCCCGGAATGTGGTGGACTGTATCAGCGTGGTTCGTATGCTTGCGGAGCTGCCCAGTCCCGTCGGGGTGTTCTTTGAGAGCGAATGTATCTTCTCCCTCAAAGACGATTCCCAGATGGCGCTTTCGTTTCAGGCCACCATGGCTCAGGAGGAGTCCCACATCCGCAGCCGGAGCATGGAAACCTCCTTGCGGATGCGGCTGGACGGAGGTCTGCCATTGACGCCCAAACTGCTGGGGTATTCTCACGACGCAGATGGAAACCTGGTCGTCAACCCGGATGAAGCCCCCACGGTAAAACTCATCTTCTATATGTATCTGTACGGATATTCCACCTCCGACATTGCGGTGGCGCTCACCGAGTTGGGCAGGAAGACTTATCTGGGGAATGTCAAGTGGACATCCAACTCCATTGTCCAGGTCCTTCGCAATGAGCGGCATTGCGGGGATGTACTGACCCGGAAGACCTTCACCCCTAACTATCTGAACCACAAGGCCAGAAAGAATCGGGGGGACAGACCCCAGAGCCTTTACCGGAACCACCACGAGGGTATTGTTTCCAGAGATGATTTTATTGCGGTTCAGCATCTTCTGAACAACTCCAAGTATGGCAACCGCTCCATCCTCCCGGAGCTGCGGGTGATCGACAGCGGCCTGCTCAGAGGGTTCGTGACCATCAATCCCCGCTGGGCTGGATTTAAGCCGGCGGATTATTACCAAGCGTCCGCCAGTATCCATCCGCCCGATGAGCAGCAGGCGGATGCATCCCTGCCCTCGAGCATCACATTGGTTCCGGGAGATTTTGATATGAGAGGCTTTGAAATCGCCCGCAGTGAATTCTTTGATAATTATCACCGTCCCTACGTACTGTTTCAAGATAAGAGGATCAAGTTCAGCACCACATGTGTTCGGTCTTTTGGGAAAGACAACCATGTGGAGCTGCTGGTCAACCCTGTGGAGATGAAGTTCGCCGTCCGTACAGCGGCGAAGAGCAGCCGCAACGCAGTCGTGTTTTCCAAGCTGTCAGACGGAAAGTATCAGCCCAGGGATATCGCCGGTGCGGCCTATGTAGAAACGCTTTTTCAGTTATTCGGCTGGAGTCCGGATTTAAAATACCGGATCGCCGGAGCGCTGTTTCAAACCGAAACTGAATCTGCGTATATTTTTGATGTCAATGATGCGGAAGCGTTTATTAAATCGTACCTGCTTTCCGGTTCAAAAAGCACGGAACAGGCGAAGGAGCCTGTACAGCCCCTTTCTGTCTCCGGCAAACGGGTGCGGGCAGTCCCGGAGGAGTGGATCGGCTCTTTTGGCAAGCAATATTACCTCCACCAACAGTCTTTCCCGCCCGTCTGCGATCAGAGTGAGGAAGACTGGAAAATCCGCATGGAGGGCCAGTTGTATGAAACCGGACAGAAACTCCGCGTGACAGGATTTGACGTGCTGCGTGACTATATCTGTCAGGAACTCGGTCAGCGCGGGAAGGAGGAATCCTAAATGTTTGAAGAAAGTCGGGAAAATACCGGCGGCGTAATCGCCGGAATGCTTCGTTCCCTGGAGGACGGGCATTTGGATATTGTTCCGTCTGCTGAATTAGAAAAAGCGGAACCGGCAGTTTCTCCCGCAAACAGCAGTAGTGATGAGGTTCTGGAGATGGCCGGTGACTTTAACTACGATGGCTACCAAGTGGTACGCCGTGAGTTCTTCGCCCATATTAATGAGCCGTCTGTAACGTTCAACAATTACAAATTTTATGTAAATACCGCCTGCCTGAACCGCTTCCCACAAGTTGATTATGTGCAGGTATTGGTCAATCAGGAGAGCAGGATCTTGGCGATCCGTCCCTGTCGGGCGGAAGATCGGGATGCCTGCGCCTGGTGCACCAACGGCTCCGGCAGACGCAAACCGAAACAGATCACCTGCAAGATTTTTTTCGCCAAAGTGTTTTCACTGATGGGCTGGAATCTGGACTATCGATATAAGCTCCTCGGGCGGATAATCCATGCCAGGGATGAGTGGCTCATCGCATTTGATCTCACAGCGACCGAAGTGTATCAGCGGGTGCAAAAAGACGGCCAGAAGCCCAAGTCTTCTCGAACTCCCGTGTTTCCGGAGGGCTGGAAGACGCAGTTTGGACTCCCGTTCCGGGAACATCAGAAATCTATGCAGGTAGACATTTTTGAAGGATATGCTGTATATGGGTTGCGCGATAACATCGCTCCTGCTGCATCAGAGCAGTCAGACGAGGCTGCCTCTGATACTGGTAGTAAGTCCGTTTTGGGAGGACAAGGACATGAATCATGAAAATCAATTGCAGGCTTACTTAACGCTGGACCCTGCGCGAAACCGGATTCGAATCCACCGGCAAACGATTCGTCTCTTGAAGAATCCTGCGTATGTGCAATTCCTGGTAAACCCTGAAGAACTGTATATCGCCGTTCTCGGATCGGACAAACCTATTTCAGGCGGGACCGCAAACAAGGTTCGGATGTCAAGTACATCCCAGCAGTCTATAGAATTCTATAGTACGATCCTTATCAAAAACTTTTCCGAACTGCTGGGTGGCTTTGACCTGAGATTTAATTACCAGCTGACCGGTGAGATCGATCAAGTCAACCGGGTCGCATATTTTTCCCTCAAAACCGTCAAACAGCTGGAACGCAGGAGGCTACATGACAGAGAAAGCATTTAGGCAGCTTAACATCGATCCGGAATTCAAAAACTTGATTCGTCCACTTCGCCGGGAGGAATACCGGCAGCTGGAGCTGAATCTGGTCGTGGAAGGATGCCGGGAAGATATCATCGCATGGAATGATACCATCATCGACGGTCATAATCGCTATGAAATATGCAATAAAATGCGCATTCCTTATGGAGTCAAGGAGCTGGATTTTCCAAGCAGAGATGCTGCCATCGCCTGGATCTGTGCGAACCAACTCGGACGACGCAACATCTCAGAAGAAACCAGGAAATATCTGATTGGGAAACAATATGAAGTGGAAAAGAAAGTACAGCGAAATAGGAATGGCTATAATCAGTACCGTCCGAACCCCAACATTGCTGTGGGGAGAGGCCGCCCAATAGATGAAGAGAGCGGCCGGCGAACAGCAGCCCGGCTGGGAAGGAAGTATCATGTGTCCGGCGCAACCGTACAGAAATATGCGAAATACAGTGCAGCATTAGATACCATTGAACAAAATGCTCCTGAGCTTGTTCCGCACATTCTTTCCGGGGCATATAAGATTTCTTTCGAAAATATCGTTGCTCTATCAGAAATGGAACCCGAAGAATTGAGAGCACTTAGTAAAAAAATCGGAAAAAATCCCTATGCTTTCGCTCGTTACAGTGAATCGAGACGATGCCTTTATTCCGACGCTTCTGCCAAGCCCGGCACAGCGGCGGCAGAGCAGCCGGCAATCAAGACGATGCCCGCCTATGACCCGGATGCGGAAGTTGCTGGACTTACTCTTACGATCCCCTCCTGGATGAGCTCCATCGACCGGACAAAGTCCATGGCACATTTGGAAGCAATCTCACCTGCTGCCAGACAAAACCTCTTGGCGGCGTTGACTGAATTAGAAGGAAAAATCCAGGAAATGCTCAATGCAATTGAGGGGGAATCCTAATGGAAGATTATAGTATGTTTGTTCCCAATGTTCACTTCGAACAGATTCCCATCAAGAACCTCGTATCCAATCAGGAGTACCAGAGGAATATTTCCGAACAGCATGTGCTGAATGCTGCGGCACACTTTGATCTGTATCAGATCAACCCTGTGAAGGTGAGCCGTCGAAATGGGGTCAACTATGTCTTCAATGGCCAGCACACGGTGGAGATCGTCGCCCTGGCCTCTGGCTCTCGTGAAACGCCAGTCTGGTGCATGATATACGATGATCTGAACTACGAGCACGAGGCAGATATCTTCGCCAACCAGATGAAGTTTGTCAAACCGCTCCGTCCCTATGAAGTGTTTATGGCAAATGTGGAAGCCGGGAATCAGGAGCAGCTTATGATCAAAGATCTGGTAGAGTCTTATTCTCTTTCCATTGGCCAGGTCAGAAACTATGGCGTTGTCTGTGCTGTCTCTACGCTTGAAAATATATATGAGCGGTTCGGTTACCACGTACTTGATCGAACACTCAGACTCTGCGTAGGCACATGGGAGGGCGATATGAATTCGCTGTCCGCCAATATGCTCAACGGAATCGCCAGATTGGTCTACACATTCGGCGATGCCCTGAAAGATGAGACCTTCAAGGAAAAAGTAGGGGAAATGTCGGTCAAGCTGCTTTCGAGAACAGCCAAGGAACGACGCCCCGGTTCTATGGGCTATGCTGAGGCGATGCTTCTGGCCTATAACCGCAAATGCAAATATCCGCTCAAATGGACCAAGCTCTACGAGAAGAATGTGGGGAACAATGAAGGACTGGACATTGATACGGATATGGACGAGGATGAGGGCGGGGACTCTTTTGAGGGAGCCGCCAAAGAATAAGCAAACGGACGGTTCCACCAGGAATCGTCCGTTTGTGATCTTATCATGGAAGGGAAAAGGCGGGGCGCATATACTCTATCGCTCCCCGGCTGAGACCATACTGTCCGGCCAGCCGTTCCCAGTGTCCGGATACTGTTTTGCAGACCTCCTCTGCAGCCTGTTCCGCTTCCTGCGGGGCAAGGCCGAAATAATCGGCTACTTCCAGAGCCAGTTCCAAGTCAATGGTGTTATCATACTCACTCACATTGAGGGAAAGCCGGTCCCCCGAGGGGACTGGGTTCACATCATAGAGAGGGGCCAGCCGCCAGCCGGTGGGTGTCAGAAGGAAACCATGGTTGCGCAGGTGGTCGTCAGTATTGGATACCGCCATGCTGAACACGATCCGCTTCCACAGCTCGGCCAGATCCTGCCGGGGTGATGCCCCGTTGGCCCGGATGAACGCCGCCAGATCCAGATAGCTGCTTCCGTCCGCTGCCGAGGCTCCATCGGTCTTGCCCAGCAGGGTCATGGCGGAGGCGAAGTGGATGCGACGGCTGCCGTTTCGGTCAAATCGCTTGACAAGAAAGGTGCTGCCGGTCTTGGAGAATGTCTCCAATTTGGATTCCGGAACATCCAGCCCGCAGAGCCGTGCCAGGTCATGGACGACCTTCTCCCATGCGCCGCTGTTATATTCATCATGCTTGGAAGGGAACTTGGCGATCCACAAGGCGCCATCCGTGGCCTGCACCGTCGCTTTGGGTCTTGCGCCTCCCAAGGAGGAGCCGGGGGCCAGAAGTTCACGCAGCCATTTTTCATTCAGGCCGCTCTCATCGCTCTCGAAAGCGATAGAGGCGTTTTCCAGCGTCCGAAGGTTTACCCATGGAGGCGTCGCAAACGCTTTATCGTTCGAAAGAAATTCGCCCCCTTCTTCCAAGCTGAACCGCAGCGCACCCATACGGGATTCATCGTAGACCCCCAACAGGAAGTCGCTCTCGGTGAGCTTACGGGGCTTGCGGTCCTCTTTGCGAGCGTCGATGGCCTCCTTGCGCTTCATCAGCAGACGCCCCCAGCGATCCGGACAGGAGTCGGAAAACAGGCCAAAGAGCTGCTTGTTCAGCGGCACATACTGCCGCCCGCGGTAAAGAGCCAGATCCGGGTCCAGAGAGAAGGAACTCTCGGCGGATGACAGCCAGGCTGGATCATACTCAAAGGAAAAGGTTTCCTGTCCGCGGACGAAGCCGCAGCGCAGCCGCCCCAGCAGAGTGGGTGCCTCTCCACGCCAATTTTCATATACATAGATGGTCTTTTCGTACTGCGCCATGGGCTACTCTCCTTTCTTGGGTGCCCGCCGTCTGGTGGGCAGCGCCAGATCTTGTAGCTTCCTGCCGAATTCATCATCTTTTGCAATAAGCAGCAGGTCGCTGTCCATATTGTTTAATGCGTGCAGCACAGCGGCATAGGAGCCGATGGATACCGTAGGGGTGCCTTTCTCAATGGATATCAGAGTGGCTCGGCTGATCCCGGCACGCTCTGCTACCAATTCCAGGCTCAACTTCCTGCGCAGGCGGGCCAGGCGGATCTGCTCACCCATCTGTGCCAGGATCTCCCGTGTTTGCGGCATGATGACCGCAGCTTTTTTTGCCATGCACAATCGCCTCCTAACATAAATTATACTATATTATTTCGGCGATTATGTCAATTATATTTGAAGTTATCAACTTTCTTTTTCCGGGCGTTCTTCGATAAGGTACCCTCCTCCGAAGATAATGTCCAGTCTCCCGTCGGGATACACCTTCACACACTCAATCATTTGGTGGACGATGGTATCGTCGTACTCCATCTTTTTGGATGCTCGGTCGGCGATGATCTGCTGTAGTTTAAGGATTCGGCTGTCATTCACCTGATCGGAAGCAAGTGCTTCTTCGAGTTTCTGAATCCGTCCTTGCAGGAGTTCAATGGTATCGGAAAGTTCTTTGAATTCAGCTTCGTGACTCTCGATACCCTCTCCGCTTTCCACGCTCTCATTGATAAGAGATACCATTTTCCGATTCAGCCCATCTATTTTCCGCCGGAGCAGGTCGATCTCATCTGTGCCTCCGGTTAGACCGATTGCTTCACCAATGGTTGCCCGCATGAGTGCCATATAAGTGGACTCGTCTTCCTCGTTGAATCGGTTGATTGCCCGAACAATAGCGGCGTGGAGGGCGGTCTCATCTACCGTGAGCGAGGTTTTGCAGTAGCGCTTTCCATAGTCTAAGCGGCTGATGCAGCGCCAGACAACTCGCTTTTTTCCTCGGGATGTCCAGGTCACGCGCTTATATCGACTTCCGCATTCGGCGCAGATCATCACATTGGATAGTGCGTACCGGGAGTATTTTCCGGTGGCTGTGGTAGCCGTTTTGGTGGAATTTGGCTCCCGGCTCATCCGCCTGGCGAGTTCTTCCTGCGTTTTGTGAAAGAGCTCTCGGCTGATGATACCAACATGGCTATTCTGTACATAGTACATGGGTGCCTCACCCGTGTTTTTGCGGCGAACCTTGCCAATACAGTCAATTGTGACCGTCTTTTGAAGGATGCTGTCCCCGCAGTATCGTTCATTCCGGAGAATACCCTTAATCATACTCGCAGAGAAGGAAAATCGTTTTCCTGGTATCTGGAGATTTTCTTCTCTGAGTTTGGTTGAGATCCGGTTGATGGTTTCACCTGACAGGTACATATTGAAGATCCTCTCCACGATGGATGCCTCCTCCGGGACGATCTCCGGTTCTCCGTCTGCACCCTTGCGGTATCCCAGGAGGCACTTATAGTTGAATATGGGCTTGCCCTCCTGAAATCGCTTACGAAAAGTCCAGGTGACATTCTTGCTGATGCTTTCGGATTCGGACTGTGCGAACCCTGCGTAGATGACCAGATAGAGTTCGCTGTCGATTTGCAGTGTGTCTATATTTTGCTCCTCGAAGTAGATGCCAATCCCTCTTGCCCTGAGCATTCGGACATGGTCCAGGCAGTCCACTGTATTACGGGCGAAGCGGGAAACGGATTTCGTGATGATATAGTCGATTTTCCCAGACAAGCAGTCGTTGATCATCTTCTGGAACTGGGGGCGCTTATCTGCACGTGTCCCGGAGATGCCCTCATCTGCGTAGAGTCCGGCGAACTCCCATTCGGGCTTAGCGGCAATCATCTCGGTATATACCTTTTTCTGGTTGGTATAGGATGTGAGCTGCTCCTCGCTGTCGGTGGATACCCGGCAGTAGGCAGCAACCCGCCGCTGATGATACTGCTCCCTGTTGACGATCAGAGAGCGTTTTGGCTCAATAACCGATATTGTTTTCTTGGGTATCTTGGTTACATTCATTTTCCTCATCTCCGATCTCGACATCGGTCTTGGTATGTAGGATCACCTTTCCTCCGCTGCCAAGCGTCAGGTAGGCGGCGATGTCACAAAAGTAAGCCGGGCTGAATTCCTCCTGGGGAGTCATCAGACTTACCCGCTTTCGGGCGATGGATGCGGCGATCTGCAGATGGGTATCGCTCTCAGCATAGAGCCGCTCTGCCATTTCGATTGTTTTGACGATAATCAGTGCATCGCTGGGGTCATCCCGCTCCAGCTCGGCATCAATTTCCCGGTTGATCCGCTGGGCTTCCGCCGACAGCTCTTTTCGCTTTTTGGGGCGGGGGATGAGCAGATAGCTATTGGCGATGATGCGGTTCATCAGGATTGTCACCTTTTCCAATAGGTGTGTATCGGAGATCCGGATGCGCTGACCGCAATCAGGATCGGTGCAATCCCAACTCTCGCGAATCCGGTGCTTGCTGCTCACCCTTCGCCGCATAGGAGCGCCGCACTCCGCACATCGGACCAAATCCCGAAGCAGGTCGAGCCCCTCCAGATTTTTTTCGAAGGTGTTCCGCTGGCGGGCTGTTTTCACGGCAGCCGCTTCCTCATACTGCTCTTCCTCAATGATCGGGTCATATTCCCCATCGCCAATGTATTTGGCGTTTCCGATGATTCGTGCGATACGAGCTTTATCCCACACATCCGTTCTCTCACTGTAGGGGATCTTCCTCTCAGTCAGCAGCTCGGCAATACTTTGGAGGGATGCGCCGTTGATGTAGGCGCTGAATATCTCACGGATGACCGCAGCTTCATCCTGTGCGATGACTGTCCTCCCATTTCTCATGGTGTAACCGTATGGGATATAGCGTATCTTTTTCATGGCGAGGTTCCTCTCTGTCAGAGCATTTCAGTGAATCTCAGCCCGCCGATGAGGGTGACTGTCATTTCATCTCGGTGGCTGATACTGATGGCCTGAACGATCTCAGTAAACAGCTTCTCATCGAAGCGGTCCAGTGGTTCCTCGAGCTCTTCCAGCAGCTTTTTCAGCCGCGTCAGTTCCTCTATCATATGGGTAATGCCCGAGGAGAATTCACATTGGCGCTCCCGCTTGAGCTGGCGCAGTTGGTCGTTAATCTCCCGCACCTGAGCTTTGTGGACCTCATCTTTGAGGTATCCCTTTGCATGGAGCTGCTCCACCATCACCAACTTGGCGTTCAGATCTGCAATGTTCCGGCTGAGCTCCCTTGCGGCCGTGTTTTTCTGCTTTCGCTTCAGCTCGGCGGATTCCAGACGGAGTAGCGTCTGACCCATGATGTCGTATTCAGAAAACCGAAGCTTATTGACCATGGCGACGAAGGCATCGTAGATTCTCTCCTCGCTGTAGTAGTTTGAGCTGCACTGGGTACGATCCTGAATGTGTTTGGAGCATCCCCACTTTACTGCCCCGGAAACCTGCCTCCTGCGAAAATACGAGCCGCACTCAGAACACTGAATGCGGCTCGTAAGAGGGTAGATATTTTGCGTTGTGGATTTCCCAAAGATATCCTGACGCTTTTTCAAGAGGAGCTGGACCTTGTCAAAGGTATCTCGGTCAATAAGAGGAGCGTGGGTCATGGAGGCGTAGAACATATCCTCCTGACCTCGATTTCGGAACTGTTTGAAGGGGACTGTGGTGTCGCGGTAGGTTTTCTGATATTTGCAATCGCCGCAATACCGCTCATTTCCAAGGATGTATGCCACCTTGGTGGAGCGCCAGGTGGATTTCCCGGTTTTGGTTTTGATGCCGCGGCTGTTGAGATCCCGGGCGATCTCCGATGTAGACTGGCCGCTCAGGTAGTTTTCGAACATCATGCGGACGATGGCCGCCTCCGGTTCATAGACCACCAGCGCCTTATCCACCAGCCGGAAGCCGTAAGGAGCGTTGCTGTCCACATATTCCCCAGACTGCATCCGCTTCACGATGGAAAGCCGCTGGTTCTGGGAAATTGCCTTAGACTCCTCCTGTGCGATGGCAGAGAAGGTATTGAGCAGCATCTCATCTCCGAGGGCCAGAGTGTAGATTCCCTCTTTCTCAAACTGCACCCCCACGCCGAGCAATTTCAGCTTCCGGACATATTCCAGAGACTCCTTGGCGTTTCGGGCGAAGCGGGAGACGGATTTGGTGACGATCAGGTCAATTTGGTGCTGTTCGCACATCTTGATCATTCGCTGGAATTCGGTGCGGTTCTGTGCGTTCATGCCAGAGAGCCCTTCGTCAGCGAATATTTCCACCAGTTCCCACTCTTTTTTCCTCTGAATGAGGCTGGTATAGACCCGGATCTGGTTGGCGTAGGAGTTCTGCTGATCAGCCGAATTGGAAGATACCCGGCAATAGGCGGCGACTCGAACTTTGCGGATTCCCTGCCTGGTGATGGGCGAGATGAGTTTGACCTGCGGCATCAGCAGAATCCCCTTTCTGGCTGAATTTTGGATTGTACTACATTTTGGTACAATCCACTTTTCCGGTTCAAGCAACATTATATTCAACGACAAGACAAAGTCTATTGAAAGAACCGTTGGAATGTCAAAATCTACATAGTCAACATGACACGATGCCTTGTTTGCATCATTTTGGGCGGTTTGACTCTAACCTCTTAATCTGCGATGACGAGATCGGAGCCGGTGAGTTTCTGGTAGTAGCGCTTTGCTCGCTCGTACTCGGCCAGAGTAATCACGCCACCTTCTCGCATCGACTTCAGCACGGCTACGATAAACAGATAATTGGCACTCTTGGTCTGCGACATAGTGATCATGGTGCGATCCCTCCCAATGATGAATATGAATTGATACCACAAAAATAGGGGTCACCCGCTTTGGTTGTGGAAGCCTCGGCTTTCCTACTACATGATGGGCGACCCCCATTGCTTCTGATATCAAGACAATTGAATGTCTTTATTTTGCCTGTATTCGACACTACTTCCCCAGGCCAGGGCGGACATCTAAACTGCGGCGGGCGCCGCACTCCGGGAATCGAACCCCTCCGAGGATCTCTCCGAGCTGCCCCCATTGCTTGAGACTGTGGCTGGGCAGGGGTACCATTGTAGGCGGATGAGGTCTTGACGAAACAGACTGCCACGCCTGCTTTTGGATCGGTGGACCCGCTGGGCACCTTATTGGCCGTCATTGATAGAAGAGAAAGAGGGCTTTGCCCCTTTCTCCCCTACAGGTGGTCATCGCGCACCGTCCGCATCGCTCGCTCATCCGCTGATGTTATTTAGCTGCCGGATATTCAGTTGAAAAGGTTCAATGAAGGCGTCCGAAGAACCCCTTCACTTTACAACGGACATTTTTTCAGCAAATCACAACCATCACCCAAAAATATTTTTCGCTTTTTTCTGAATGAGTCGGATTGCATTCTGGACGCTCTGATAACTGACTCCCATTTGATCCGCATAAGCCTTGTAACTGATCCCATTCAGAATGCAAGCCTGGTAAATTCCATATTGGGTAGGAGTCAGGCTCTCTCGCAGTCTTTGTTCCAGCAGCTTCGTGGAGATTTCTTCTGTGTAATCGACCGTATCAGCCAACCAGTTGGAGTCTGTCACATCTTCAGGGAGCACATCCAGCGATAGAATCGTTGGTTTGGATATGCCGTCTCTATCCGCTTCCTGATCCAGTGACATTGCTCGACGGAACCGCTTTTCCTCCGAACGCAACACCTGCATCACAGTGCGCTCCACCTCTGTTACCTCGCCAGTAGCCTTGATCCGCACCATGCACTTGCCGTCCTCCGTTGTCCAGAGGTCATAGTCGAACTCGACTGGGGTTTTCGGGATTCCTTTCATTGCTTCGTCCTTTCCGCTGGTGCGAAGCAGCGGAATGACGAGGCAACAAAAAGAGCCGCATGACGGTGAGCGTGTAATTCCATACCGATAAATCAGGTGTTTCCATTTTGGAAACATCTGATCATGCGGCATTAGGAAGACTCACCAGTCAGCGGCTCCACAGCACAGCTATCAATATTTATTTGTTAATCTCTGCCCTTATCGGTCTTGATAAAAGCGAAGTTTTAACCGTCTCATACTGAGGACATTAAAGACGGTCTCCTGTCCACAGCGTTTGCACTTTGCTTGGACATGGCCTCTGGTGTCCTCAAATACAGCGATTGAATTGTGTCCACAGAAGGGACATTTCACCATCCTTGTTTTTTGGTTTGCGATGGCATGACGCGCTTTTCGGATCTTCTCCATCATTTCCTCAGACGGCTCAGAGATGCGGATATTCTTTTTCATGCCCACACCTCCAAGGGATCTGAATATTCCCGGTACGGACGATCCTCAATGTAACCGAGATGTCTCAGCCGGATTACAGCCGCCGACTTCGACACGGCAAACTGCCTACACAAAAGAGACAGTGATAACTTGTCACGATATGCGAACACCCCCTCGTAATTGATTAACTTCTTGCCACCGGCAAAATACCACATGGCAAGATCAATTTCTTTTTGCGGCATAAGGATGGCCGCGCCAAGGACATTAGCCTGCCATTCATTCCAGTCCTCGCGAGTCTTTAAGTCGCGGAGCGAATACACTGTCCGTGCCGAGTATTTCTTTGCATAGGCTGACTGCGCAGTTTCACTTTCCATCTGGAACAAAATCTGATGTGCGCACTCATGGGCAAGGGTAAAGCGTCTCTTGCCGCAGAGCTTTTGGACTTGTCCGGGTTGAATAAAGCTGGTGTCCATCAGAATTTGATTTTTCCTGAGTGGGATGGTTCGCTTCACGCCCATCTCTTCCGTGATATACTCGGTATCCGCATAGGCGGTCAGACCACAGATGCTTCCATCCGGGGAAAGATGGGCAAACGACACTTCCAAGCCAAGGTATTCCTTGGCGAACTGGTCAATCGGTGTCCCTCGTGCCATTCGTCGGATGTCCTTGGTTTCGCTGCCGAAAAAGAACTCATTGAAATCCTTGGTTACGGCTACTGCAATTTCTTCGATTTTCTTCTGGGATAAGATCATCGTTAGGTCTCCTTTGCTTCAACAAACCACTTGCTGCCCTCCTGAAACAGATAGGATTCTCTGCCACGGATCAGCACCGTATAGCGAATGCCGCCGCCACCCACCTTTTTGGAAGAGGCACGGCACTTATAGAGTACCTGATCGATCTGAAAAATTAGGCCGTTTTTCCACCGGATGAAGCGCGGATGGAATACGCCCTCCTGATCCACATCCAGATTGACCGAGACATAGGCTTTCCTGCAGTGTGCACTCATGTTTCTCACTCCTTGCTACACATAACGGGCACCGGCAACTTTCTCGTTGCCCGGTGTCCGTTACCAATTTCAGTCCAAACGAAAACGAACATCACATTTTGGTCTGCGCACTCTTGACGGGACACGCAAACCGATATACAATAAATGCGTAAAGCGATTGCGTATTATCATTATATGTAAACGGATTGCTTGTGTCAAGCACTTTTAGGCGGAAAACGCAAATAGATTGCATATTATCACGCTTACAGGTAGGAGGATATACTATGAGGTTCGGAGAAAAGCTCCGCGTACTGCGCAAGGAAAAGGGACTTACTCAGGCGGAACTTGCGAAACTGGCGGGAGTAGGACTCAAGACGATCACCAACTATGAAAAGGGCAGCACATACCCCCAGAACCGCGAGGTGTATGGCATTCTTGCCCGGATTCTCGGCTGCGATGCAGACTATCTGCACAACGAGGGCGACGATTTCATCGCAATGGCGGGGCAGCAATATGGCTATCGGGGCAAGAAGGGCGCCGAGCGACTGCTAAAAGAAGTAAGGGTAGCCTTTTCCGGAGGCGAGATGGCAGAAGAAGATATGGATGAGATGATGCTTGCCATTCAGGAAGCCTATATCGATGCGAAGAAGCGAAACAAGAAATACACGCCCCAAAAGTATCTGAAACAGCAGGAAGGAACGAAGTAAGCCCGCTCTATGGGACTTTTCATCTGTTATATTGAAACAGTACCATTCTGCCCGGAAGGGGTGATACCACTATGCTGATTCGAGCGGAGGAAGCCATTCAAAAAGCCAACCGTATTGTGCGGCAATGCGGCACGAGAAATGCTGACCGGATCGCAAGGGAGCTGGGGCTGATCGTCATGTCTCGTGATTTCTCCCGTCAAAAAGGCGCATACATGGTCATTGAACGAAACCGCTATATCTTTATCAATAAACATCTCGACCCCGTGATGCACGACATTGTTCTGCTCCATGAGATCGGCCATGACCGCCTCCACCGTAAAGATGCAATCCGTGCCGGCGGACTGCAGGAATTCAATATCTTTGACATGAGAGACAAGCGCATGGAATACGAGGCAAATATGTTTGCCGCACAGATCGCCCTTCCAGACGAGGAAATTCTGGAATACATATACGGCGGCTACGATGTGGGCCAGATTGCGCGGGCAATGTCTTCGGACATCAATTTGGTGGCGCTCAAGGTCTCAGAGCTGAACACGAGGGGGTATCGCTTCCGTGAACAGGAACACCGAAGCGATTTCTTAAAATGAACGAGATGGTTTTGCCGGGACAAGCGAAAAGGAGAAAATCAAGATGAAATATTTGCTGTATCGTTCCTTCGGGAATCTGGACAAGGATGTGAAGAAGCACGAGCTGGTGGCTGTGGAGTATGGAAAAGACATCTACGATGTGACCGACGCACTCATCAAGGCAGCTGCGGATGACCTTGCCGGTCTGTCGGAATACGAAAAGTATGAGACCGCCGCCTTCGCTCCGGAGCGGACAAAGGATTTCCGTAAGACCAAGCGGTACGCCTACGAGATGACCGGCATTGTCTATCCTACCCATGCTGACAAGAATATTCTCATTGACTTTGGAATCGTGGAGGAAGCGGAATGAGCAGAGAGGAACCCTATTATATCCCGATGCCGGAGATATACGGGCGAAGAAAACTGAACGCCCTCTATCGGGAGATCCCGCTGAAGGACGCCACTTCCCGGCTCCTGCGGAAGTATTTTAATGCCGCCGCCAATCTGTACGGCATTATCCCCCTGCACAAGCTCTATGGGATCATCGCCTCCCAGAATAAATCCCTTGTAACCAGGGAGGAGTTTCTGGCCTTTGCCGAAATCGCGCGGCATGAGTGTGAGGACTACTACATCCTCGGCAAGTCTGAACTCTATTACGACGGCCCCGAAACGGAGCTGATGGAATATGAGGTCATCGACGTGCAGCTGATCGACGAGGATCTTGATCCCTATCACGAGGTCTTACGGGGCCATCAGGGAAAACCCTACTATGTGCCGGACAAAAAGGAGCTTCTGGCCTACGACAATCCCTTCTACTGGGAGAACACCCCAGAAGCGGAAGCATTCCGCACCTTCCTCCTGACCAAAACCACCGTGCCGGAGGACAAGATGGAAGCGGTTTTCGTAGACATCTACTATGGCCTCCACTGCATGAACGCCGGATTGGAGGATGTGCTGAACCGGTTGGATGAGATTGGCGTGGAGTTCCGCCGCAAAGTGGATGTAGGCGATTTTGCCGAGGTCTATACCCCCTTTCACAACCATGTGCGGATGCAATGCAACCGAGGGCATACTCCTGATGAACTTTTTGCCTTACTTCCCCCGGAAGAACGCATCCCCAAATCCCTTTCCTTTGGTCCGAACATCCGTCAGGCCATTGCGGACGGAACCATGAATCCCGAAGAGTTGCGGCAGGGGATCTTGACGATGGATATGCCAAGTGAAGAACTGCGTATGAGTTTATTGAAAGAGATTGCAGCGGCTCAAACTGCTGCTAAGCCGAAGAAGGTGGGGCGGAATGATCCCTGTCCCTGCGGCAGCGGTAAGAAGTTCAAAAAGTGCTGCGGACGGTGAGCATATGAAAATCAAGCTGCAAACAGTCATAGACGCAATCGAACAGGCCAGCGATGCCTACACGATGCTCTACGACACCAAAACCAACGAAACGGTTTATCTGCCCGATGCGTGGGTCACTGGTGAGACCGACGAGGCGCTTGCCGCTCTGGTTGAGAACGAACCGAAGCGGTTCCTGCATTTTCCGACAAAATATGATATCCACGAATACAGCATCATGGACTCCTTTGTGGACTACCTCCCGCCGGGAAGGATGAAAAACGAACTCGGCGCAGCGATCCGGGGCAGGGGTGCATTCCGGCGCTTCAAGCAGACCATCCGCTTCCACGGCATCGAGCAGCTGTGGTACGACTATCAGGCGGATGCCTACCGGGAGCTGGCAGAGCGCTGGTGCCGGGACAACGATGTGGAGTACGAATAAATTGGAAGCTGTATCAAGAGCAGAAAAGAGGTTCCGGATGAAAAACATTCTCATTATCCAAGGGGGCGGCAGACCCAACGGAAATACTGCCCAGTTGGTGGAACACTTTGCCCGTGGTGCGAAAGAAGCGGGGCATACCGTAGAAGTTATTTCACTGAGAAAACAGGAAGTAAAGGGCTGCATGGGATGCAACGCCTGTCGGTATGGAAAGTCTTGCGTACAGAAGGACAGCTTCAACGAGCTTGTTCCCAAAATTAAGGATGCAGACTGCATTGTCTTTGCCTCACCCTTACTGTTCTGGACGATTTCCGCTCAGCTAAAGGCGCTGATCGAGCGCTTTTATTGCATCGCAGAGGAAGATCCCAACCCGCCGTTGGGACGGTATGAGAAATACCCCTCCAAAGACTGCGCCTTGCTGATGACCTCCGCTGACAATTTCTTCTGGACATTTGAGCAAGCGGTTTCTTACTATCAGTTTACCCTTGTCAACTACATCGGATTCCATGACAGAGGGATGCTATTGGCCGGAGGCTGCGGCGACACCAACGGCAAGCCACAGATTGACAAGACCGACCATCTGCAAGAGGCATATGAATTTGGAAAACACATCTATTGAGCAATGCAGCGGGAGGTTTGCAGAATGAATCGGGGACAGTTCAAGCAATATATTCTTGAAACCTATCCCTGTGAGGCAAACCACCCGTGGATAAAATACCCCAACAACGAGGTTTTCCGGCATCCGGGCAACCGCAAATGGTTTGCCCTTGTGATGGATGTTCCCAAAAACAAGCTGGGTCTGGCAGGCTCGGATGTTATTGATGTGGTAAACCTCAAATGCGACCCGATCCTCATCGGCTCACTGCGGAAAGAACCCGGCATCTTTCCGGCTTACCACATGAACAAGGCAAACTGGATCTCGGTTGCCTTAGACGGCAGTGTGCCGGACGAACTGATCAAAATGCTGCTGGATATGAGCTATGGCGCAACAGCGCCCAAGAGGAAAAAGAAAGCCAAGAAAAGCTGATGCCGCTGAAAGGAGGCGTACCGAAGCATGAAGCAGCGCACTTACATCGCAATCGACCTCAAGAGTTTCTACGCTTCGGTGGAATGCCGGGAGCGCGGGCTTGACCCCATGGACACCAATCTTGTTGTGGCGGATGAAAGCCGCACTGACAAGACCATCTGCCTTGCCGTCACCCCAAGCCTCAAAAGCTATGGCATTTCCGGCCGGGGGCGGCTCTTTGAGGTCAGGCAGCGGGTCAGGGAGGCCAACGCCGGACGGCGGCACGACGCTCCGGGCAGAGTGCTGGAGGGCAAGTCACACTTCATCTCTGAGCTGCAACAAAACCCGAAGCTGGAAATCGACTTCATCATCGCCCCGCCCCGCATGGCCTACTACATGGAATACAGCACAAAGATCTACGAGGTCTACCTGAAATACATCGCCCCGGAGGACATCGTGGTCTACTCCATCGACGAGGTATTCATGGATGTGACCGACTACCTGAATACCTACAAGCTGTCTGCCCATGACCTTGCCATGAAGATCATACTGGATGTCATTGAGACAACAGGCATCACGGCCACGGCGGGGATCGGCACCAACCTCTTTCTCTGTAAGGTGGCCATGGATATTGTGGCGAAGCATATCCCAGCGGATGAAAACGGGGTACGCATCGCCCAGCTGGACGAGATGACCTACCGGCAGACCATGTGGTCGCATCAGCCTCTCACCGACTTCTGGCGGGTAGGCCGTGGCTATGCAAAGAAGCTGGAAGAGCATGGGATGTTCACCATGGGCGATGTGGCGCGGATGTCCGAGCGCAACGAGGACCTACTGTATCAACTCTTTGGGAAAAATGCGGAGTTGCTCATCGACCATGCGTGGGGCTGGGAGCCGGCCACCATTGAGGCGATCAAGGCATACAGGCCAAGCTCCAACAGCTTAGGCTCCGGGCAGGTGCTTCACTGTCCCTACAATGCGGAGAAGGCACGGCTTGTCCTGCGGGAGATGGCCGATATGCTCTCGCTGGATCTGGTGGACAAGGGGCTTGTCACCGATCAGCTGGTGGTGACGGTGGGCTATGACATCGAAAACCTCACCGACCCGGCCAGAAAAGCAAAGTACCACGGTGCGGTTGTGAAGGATCATTACGGACGCCAGATCCCCAAACACGCCCATGGCACCATCAATCTGGACGGACACACATCATCTACACGCAAAATAATGTGCGCTGCGGCAGAGTTGTTTGATTGCATTGTAGGCAAAAACCTTCTCATCCGAAGGCTGAATGTGGTGGCGAACCATGTCCTTCCGAAAGAGTCTGCGCCGGTGAAAAACGGGGGCTTTGAACAGCTCGACCTGTTTACCGACTATGCCGCACAACAGGCGCAGCAGGAACGGGAAAAGCAGGAATTGGAGCGGGAGCAGAAAATGCAGACGGCTATGCTGACCATCAAGAAGAAGTTCGGCAAGAATGCGATCCTCCGGGGAATGAATTTGGAAGAAGGGGCAACGGCCAAGGACAGGAACGGGCAGATTGGAGGGCATAGGGCGTGAAAATTGCCACATGGAATGTGGAGCGGCTCAGGCACAAAAAACAGCTCGACCAGATACAAGGCTTATGTGATGGCATCCATGCCGACATCCTTGTGCTGACCGAGACAGACAAGCGGCTGCATCCCGATTATGCCTTCTGCTGCGAGACCACATCATTGATGGGAGATAAGACCATTCCCTATGCCGTCACAGAAAATCGCGTCTCGCTTTACACCAACTATCCCGTTGTTCGGCTGCATCAAACCTATGATTCGCGTACCGCCCTCTGTGCTGAGCTAAAGACGGAAAAAGGGAATCTGCTGGTGTATGGGACAATCATAGGTACGCTGGGCAATCGTCATTCTTCCTTCATGGAACAACTGCACCGGCAGTGTGATGACATTCGCCGCCTGTCCGAATTGGGCGATGGGATATGTGTCTGCGGAGATTTTAACTGCTCCTTCTCGGATAACTACTGTTTCACACAGGCCGCAAGGACAACGCTTCTGGATTTGTTTCGTGATACAGGATTGACCCTTTTGACCGAAAGACAGACAGAGTGCATTGACCACATTGCCGTGTCAAGCAGTATGGTTACCACCAAACGGCCAGTTCTGGAAGAATGGAATGTGGACAAGCGTTTATCCGACCACAAGGGAATTGTGGTCACCTTTTGAGGGGGGCAAAAATCATGAAAACACAGTATGATGACATCATCCATCTGCCCCATCATGTCTCCAAAACAAGGCCGCAGATGTCCATGCTGGACAGAGCGGCACAGTTTTCCCCCTTCGCCGCTCTCACCGGCTACGAGGATGCCATCCAGGAAACCGGACGGCTGACAGATACAAAAGTGGAGATTGGGGAGGAAGTGCGGGAGGAGCTGGACCGGAAACAGCAGTACCTTCAGGACATCATAGCAGACCGACCGGAGATCACCATTACCTACTTCGTCCCGGATGAGAGGAAGGCCGGAGGCTCCTATACATCCCACACCGGCAGTCTGAAACGGATTGACTATTATGAGCGAGTATTTGTTCTGACCGATGGGACGAAAATCCCACTGGATGAGATCGCCGATATCGAGTGGGAATGACGCTCGAAACGGCGAAAACCCGCATGAATACAGGCTTTTTTGCCCGTCCATACTGCTCTTGATACTGGATTGATACTATTTGTGTCCGCCCGGTATTCTCAAGAGAAAAATCCCAAAAGGACAAGCAAAACCGCCCTGCTGAACGACAAATTCAGCAGGGCGGTTTTTTTGCTTGTCTTATTTATTTTTCCGCCAAGGGATATAATATTCGCTTTCCAGGCCATCGTCGCAGGTATGGGGCCAGTTGAGTTTCCATTCAAAATACTCTTCCCTGGTGATCTCCCCGGCGTGTAACTCCTGCTGACGAAAAAGCCATTCCCGCATGAACTCGTCCACAAGGCCATACTGGAAGTACATACCCACGGGAGGGTGTGCGGGCCAGTCATCGCTATCATTGTACCGTACAGCGGTATCATCAGCGGCCCCTGCTCTGCCCGGATTGCGGACAAGTTGGAACAGGCGGATAGCGCCAGGGCTGTCCTCGTCCAGCCAGAAGAATGTCCGCATGAAGTCCTCGGCAGAGCCGGGGGCGATGGTGTAGAAGTTCTGGCGGTCTACCCGCAGCGCCTCGGCCATCTTGTCCAGCAGTTCCCGTTTCGGAACACGGTAATTCGTCTCATACTGGGCGATCCGGTTGTCCGCTCCCTTTTCCTCAAAGCCGATAGCAAGCCCCAATTCCTTTTGTGTCATGCCTCGAAAGGTGCGGATTTTCTTTATCTTGTCTCCGACTGTCATAATATCCCACCGCCTTTGCCAATAGTATAGCGCAAAAAAGCGAAAGATGCAAGATAATCTTTAACAAAAATGCGAAATAAATTCTTGACATTAACACTTATGTTAATGTATAATGAAGATGGTGACATTAACATATTTGCGAAACTAAAATAAGGAGGTGCTGACCATGGAAAAGGAGCTGTTTGTGAGAGCAGAGGAGGTCGCCAGGGAGCTGGGCATTTCCAAGCCCTACGCCTACAAGCTGGTGCGGGAGATGAACGAGGAGCTGAAGAAAAAAGGCTTTCTCACCATTCCCGGACGGGTAAGCAGGCGCTACTTCGAGGAAAAATTCTATGGGCTGCGGGACAGACAATAAGGAGGGAACCACAATGCCGGCATACAAAGACAAGGCAAAGGGCACATGGTATGCGTCCTTTTACTACGAGGACTGGACGGGCAAGAAAGTAAAGAAAATGAAACGGGGCTTTCCCACCAAGCGGGAGGCTCTGGAGTGGGAGCGGACATTCCTGCAACAACAGACCGCCGACCTGGAAATGACCTTTGAAAACTTCGTGGCTGTCTATGTGGCGGACATGAAAGGCCGTATCAAGGAAAACACCTGGGGGACGAAAGAGCATATCCTCTACAAGAAGTTGGTGCCGTACTTCGGCAAGCGGAAGATGTGCGACATTCACTCCAAGGAGGTCATCGCCTGGCAGAATGAAATGCTGGGTTACCGGGACAAGAACGGCAAGCCCTACTCTCCAGTGTACTTAAAAACGCTGCACAATCAGTTGAGCGCCGTGTTCAACCATGCGGTACGGCACTACAATCTAAAGGTCAATCCCGCTGCCCAGGCGGGCAATATGGGAAAGCCAAAGGGACGGGAAATGCTGTTCTGGACAAAGGCGGAGTATCTGAAATTCGCCGAGGCCATGATGGACAAGCCCCTTTCCTATTACGCCTTTGAAATGCTCTACTGGTGCGGCGTCCGGGAGGGGGAGCTGCTGGCCCTCACTCCTGGCGACTTCGACTTTGAGAAACAGACCGTCACCATCTCCAAGTCCTACCAGCGGATTAAGGGCAAGGATGTGATTACCGACCCCAAGACCCCTAAGAGCAACCGGGTCATTCAAATGCCCGCTTTCCTCTGTGAAGAAATGCGAGACTATATCAAGAGCCTGTATGGGGTGAAGCCCACCGACCGCATTTTCACGGTGACAAAATCCTACCTCCACCGGGAGATGGACAGGGGTGCGAAAGAGGCCGGGGTAAAGCGGATCAGAATACACGACCTGAGGCACTCCCACATTTCGCTGCTCATTGACATGGGCTTTACGGCCCTGGCAATCGCTGACCGGGTGGGACATGAAAGCATTGATATTACCTACCGCTACGCCCACCTGTTCCCCACCCGGCAGGCGGAGATGGCGGACAAACTGGACATGGAGCGAAAGGGGGCCTAAATCATGTCAGTGAAAAATCTTGACCGACACAACCGCTGGAGAAACAAAACTGTGGCTTTCCGGGTGTCCCCGGATGAGGACAGGGAAATTGAAACCGCTGTGCGGCTCTCCGGCCTTACCAAACAGGACTACATCACCCGACGGCTGCTGTGCCGGGATGTGGTGGTACAGGGCAACCCCAGGGTGTATAAGGCCCTGCGGAACGAGCTGGCCGCCGTTCTGGAAGAACTGGAGCGTATCGAGGCCGGGAATGGCGTGGATGGGGAGTTGCTGGACACCATCCGGCTGATCGCCGCCATCATGGACGGCATGAGGGAGGATTGATAGATGGATAGATTGCAAGAGAAAACGACTGCCCCATATCCGCCTGTTGGCGCAGACGGGGGACAGTCGCTCTCACAAAAACCTAACCAAAGTATAGCAGAGGGCGTGACAGAACACAAGCCCCCGGAAAGAGATTTGGAGGAAATCCTGCGGCAGATAAGCCGGGTCAATGACCCGGCCTATCTGCCTACCGTGTCTATGAATGACCTCTACGAACAGGTGTACCCCGGCAGACCTCCTGTGGTAGACGGTCTGCTCTATGCGGGGACATATCTCTTTGTGGGCGCTCCCAAGGTGGGCAAGTCCTTTCTCATGGCCCAGCTTGCCTATCATGTGAGTATGGGCCTTTCCCTGTGGGGGTATGAGGTGCGCCAGGGGACAGTCCTCTATCTGGCCCTGGAGGACAACCACCGTCGCTTACAGGAGCGGTTGTACCGGATGTTTGGAGTAGAGAGTACCGGAAACCTGTTCTTTGCCATCGGAGCTAAGCAGCTCGGCGGTGGCCTGGAGGAGCAGCTAAAGGGCTTTGTCCGGGAACACACGGACACCCGGCTTATTATCATCGACACCCTGCAAAAAATCCGGGAGGCCGGGGCAGAGAAGTACAGCTATGCCAACGACTATGAGGTAATCACCAAACTGAAACGGTTTGCCGATATAAGCGGGGTTTGCCTCCTGGTTGTACATCACACCCGCAAGCAGCAGGCCGATGATAAGTTTGATATGATCTCCGGCACCAACGGCTTATTGGGTGCGGCAGACGGGGCCTTTCTGCTCCAAAAGGAGCGGCGGGCAGACAACGCCGCCACCCTGGACATTTCTGGGCGGGATCAGCAAGACCAGCGCCTCTACCTCAAGCGGGACGAGGAACGGCTTGTGTGGGAGCTGGAGCGGCGGGAAACGGAGCTGCGGCAGGAGCCGCCTGACCCGGTGTTGGAGGCTGTTGCCGCCCTGGTAACGGCGGAACGGCCAGAGTGGAGAGGGACGGCCACGGAACTTGTCGCCGCCCTGGGGCTGGATATGAAACCCAATGCCCTGGCTATGCGGCTGAATGTCCGGGCGTGGCGGCTGTCCTATGAGTACCACATCCACTATGAAAGCGCCCGAACCCATGCCGGGCGGAGTATCAAGCTCACGTTGGAGGAACCCCAGGCGTGACGACCGTGACAGCTGTGACAGCTTTTCGGAGTGCGGAGGCGGTGTGTAAAACATCGTCACGGTCGTCACGGCTGTCACGGGGAGCGGGGGCGAAAGTCAAGGGGGGCATACCTGCGGGTGGAGATTGCCGCAAGTCAATACAACCCGTACCCCTTGACTTTCGGCCCACGGAAAACACTTGCCGGGCGGTGGAAAGGCCCCTGGCCTTTCCACCCTGCCCAACGGCGAGTGACAAAGTTTAGGCGGGGTGCAGGGTGCCCTTTTCAAAGGGCGGCCCTGCTGGGGGA